>Ga0209571_1000766_pt1 | contig 23709 bp, 28 predicted proteins | sample EBPBio102011_DNA_FD_185866 | JGI IMG/M metagenome (GOLD analysis project Ga0209571, IMG submission 185866) | Wastewater treatment Type I Accumulibacter community from EBPR Bioreactor in Madison, WI, USA - Reactor 1_1/10/2011_ DNA (SPAdes)... | ecosystem: Engineered > Bioreactor > EBPR >... | reverse complement strand
CAGGCCGGTCTCATCATGGATGTCGCGCAGGCCCTGGCGCAATTCCTTGCGGACCTTGGCGTCCAGCGCGCCGAAAGGTTCGTCGAGAAGCAGCATCCGCGGCTCGATCGCCAGGGCGCGGGCCAGCGCGACGCGCTGGCGCTGGCCGCCGGACAGCTGGGTCGGGTAGCGGGGGCCGATCTCGGGCAGCTGGATCAGTTCCAGCAGTTTCGTCACCCGGCGCGAGATCTCGGCCTGGGGCGGGCGGCTGGCGCGCGGGCGGGCGCGCAGGCCATAGGCGATGTTCTCGAACACGGTCATGTGGCGGAACAGGGCATAGCTTTGAAAGACGAAACCGGCCCGGCGGTCCTGCACCGAAAGGCCGGTGGCATCCTGGCCGTCAAAGCGGACCCGGCCCGAGGTCGGAAATTCCAGCCCGCCCAGGATGCGCAGGAGCGTGGTCTTGCCCGAGCCCGAGGGGCCAAGCAGGGCCACCAGCGCGCCGGAGGGGATGGACAGCGAGACGGGATGCAGCGCTGCGGTGGCGCCGAAGCTTTTCGCGATTTCGTCGATCTCGATATGCATGGCGGAAGTCCTTTGCCTGGAGGGGCGGAAATGGTCGGTCGGATCAGTGGCGATGGCTGGCGGAAAGCTGGTCGGCGTGGCGCAGTTCCAGCCCGGTTTTCAACAGAAGCGTCAAAAGGGCGAGCAGCGTCAGCACCGCAGCCAGCGAGAAGGCGGCGACCGAGAGATATTCGTTATACATCATCTCGATGGTGATCGGCATGGTCGCGGTCTGGCCGCGGATCTTGCCCGAGACCACGGCGACGGCGCCAAACTCGCCCATGGCGCGGGCATTGCAGAGAAGGACGCCATAGAGCAGCGCCCAGCGGATGTTCGGCAGGGTGACGGTGCGGAAGACCCGCCAGCCAGAAGCGCCCAGGGTCAGCGCCGCCTCTTCCTCGGCGCGGCACTGTTCGATCATCACCGGGATCAGCTCACGCGCGACGAAGGGGAAGGTCACGAACATCGTCGCCAGCGCGATGCCGGGCAGGGCGAAGACGATCGGGTATCCCTGCGCCACCAGCCAGCCGCCAAGAAGCGAGTTGGTGCCGAACATCAGCACGATGCAAAGCCCGGCAACCACGGGCGAGACCGAGAAGGGCAGGTCGATCAGGGTGATCAGAAAGGCCTTGCCGCGAAAATCGAATTTGGTGATGGCCCAGGCTGCGGCAATGCCGAAGGTGGCGTTCAGCGGCACGGCGATGGCGGCGATCAGCAGCGTCAGCTTGATGGCTGACAGCGCGTCGCGATTTCCAAGGCTGGCGACGGCGGCGCCCCAGCCCTTGGCCAGCGCTTCGGCAAAGACGGCGGCCAGGGGGGCAAAGACCAGAAGCGACACCCCGGCGACCGCCACACCGATGGCGATCCAGCGGGCAAGGGGGGCTTCGGTCGTAGGGCTGCGGAAGGCGGCGCTGTGGGTTGCGTCAGACATGACCGATCCTCCGGCGAGACCAGATCTGGATGAGGTTGATCACCAGAAGCATCGCGAAGCTGATCAGGAGCATGGCGATGCCGATGGCGGCGGCGGCGTCATAATTGAATTCCTCAAGCTGGATCACGATCAGCAGCGGCGCGATCTCGGTCTTGAGGGGGATGTTGCCCGCGATGAAGATGACCGAGCCGTATTCCCCCACGGCGCGGGCCAGCGAAAGCGCGAAGCCGGTCAGGGCGGCGGGGGTCAGCATCGGCAGCACGACATGGCGCAGCGTGTGCAGACGGCTGGCGCCCAGGGTGGCGCTGGCTTCCTCGACCTCGCGGTCGATCTCCTCGACCACGGGCTGCACGGTGCGGGTGACGAAAGGCAGGCCCACGAAGACGAGGGCAATGAAGATGCCCCATTGGCTGTAGGCGATCTTCCAGCCCAGGCCCTGCGCCAGGCTGCCAAGAACGCCTTTGGGGGCGTAAAGCGCGGTCAGCGCGATACCCGCGACGGCGGTGGGCAGGGCGAAGGGCAGATCGACAGCGGCATCCAGGATGCGGCGGCCGGGAAAGCGGTAGCGCACCAGAACCCATGCCAGAAGCACGCCGAAGACCAGGTTGAAGAGCGCGGCGAAAAGCGACAGCCGGAACGACAGGAACAGCGCGGCCCAGACCCGTTCGCGGTTCACCGTGTCCCAGATATTGGCAGGACCGTAGGCGGCGCCCTTCAGAAGAAGGGCGCCAATGGGCAGCAGCACGACCAGCGAAAGCATCGCCATGGTGATCCCCATGCTCAGCCCGAAGCCGGGCATGGGGGAACGGTGCAGGAGAGGTCTGCCCATAATGAAGGGTCCTTATTTCGGGACGTAGATCTGGTCGAAGATGCCGCCATCGCCGAAATGTTCGGGCTGCACCTTCGCCCAGCCGCCGAAATCGGCGATGGTCACCAGGTCAAGCTTCGGAAAGCGCGCCGCATCTGCCGGGTCGGCCTTCGACGTGTCCCAGGCGCGGTAATAATGCTTGAAGGCCAGGGCCTGCCCTTCGGGCGTGTAGAGGAAGTTCAGATAGGCCTCGGCCAGTTTGCGCTGTTCGTCGGTCTTGATGTTCTTCTCGACCAGAGCGACCGGCGGCTCTGCCAGGACCGAGACCGAGGGGACGACGATGTCGAACTGATCCTCGCCCAGTTCGGCCAGCGCCAGATAGGCCTCGTTCTCCCAGGCCAGAAGCACGTCGCCGATGCCGCGCTGCGCGAAGGTCGTGGTCGAACCACGGGCGCCGGAATCAAGCACAGGGACATGTTTGAACAACTCGCCGACAAAGGCCTTGGGGTCCTTGCCGTTCTTCTCGGCCCAGGCCCAGGCGGCCAGGTAATTCCAGCGCGCGCCGCCCGATGTCTTGGGGTTCGGCGTGATGACCTCGACCCCGTCCTTCACCAGATCGCCCCAGTCCTTGATGCCCTTGGGGTTCCCTTCGCGCACCAGGAAGACGATGGTCGAGGTATAGGGGCTGGAATTGTGCGGCAGCTTGCCCTGCCAGTCTTCCGGCAGAAAGCCCGCTGCGGCGATCTTGTCGATGTCGCTGGCCAGCGCCAGCGTGACGACCTGCGCCGCAAGCCCGTCGATCACCGAGCGCGCCTGGGCGCCCGAACCGCCATGGCTGACTTCGATCTGGGCGGGGGCATTGCCCTGGTCCTGCCACCACTTGGCGAAGACCTCGTCGAGATCGCGATACAGTTCGCGGGTCGGGTCATAGGACACGTTCAGCAGCGTTTCGGCCTGGACCTGGGCGGGCAGCGCGCCCAGCGCCAGCACGGCCAGCGCCGCGCCGGTCAGGGCATGGCGCAGGAAGCGCGGCAGCGGCCAGCCGGTCAGGCGCTGGCGGCCGGTTTCGATGGTGACGCGGCCATCGGTGAGGTCGGCGACCTTGAGGCCTTCGGCCGTGGTGTCGCCGATGCGGATCTTGGTCAGCATGGTGGTCTCCTTGGTGGGTCCGGCGGCAGAGGTGTCGGCGCGGCGGGACGAAAGCGGCAGGAAGGGCACGAGGCCCAGGATGGTGGCGGGGTGGCGGAAGGGCGCGGTCATCGCGCCGCTCCGGCAAGGATCGGGTCGACCCGGGCCTCCCAATGGCGGGGGTCGCGGCCTTGCAGCAGCTCGGCTGCGGCCTCGGCCGGGTTGCGGGTGAAAAGGACCAGCGGCGTGCCGTTGATGCGATGGGCGCGGCCGGTGCGGCGGTCGATCAGCCGGACGGCGGACAGCGCGGGCGCGGTGGCCGGGTGCAGGGCGCGTCTCATGCCAAGCGCACCACAGCAAGGCCAACCCAGAAGGCTGCGCCGGCCAGGACGGCCAGGATGCCGGCCCGTCCCGGCGGAAGCTGCCAGGCGATGCCGGTCGCGGCCGATGCCGCACCGGGCGCGAACAGGGCTTTGCCGAGATCGCGGCCAAAGGCAGGGCCGGACATCATCGGCAGGCAGGTTGCGCCGGTCGTGGCGAAAAGCTGAGCTGTCATGTCGGTCTCCCTTGCGTTTGCCGGGCAGCCTGTCCGCCCGTTCCGGGATTAATAACGACACAAGCAGTCGAGTATTTCAAAGGAAAATTCACGCCATAATCTGTCGTGATTATAGAATATTATTTCCCGCCACAGCGCATTGCCGCCGGGCGGGGAATGTATGGAAAATCACATAATGTCAGTGACTTGGGATTATTCTGCCCTTCCGCAGGCTGCGAAAGGGTCCGGGGTCGGCGCCGGCCTGGGGCGCGTCAGGCGACTCGCTGGCCCGCCACCCAGGTGCCGCGGGGCATGTCTGCCCCCGGCATCCGGCGCACCCGCACCAGATCGGCGCGTTTGCCAGGGGCGATCTCGCCACGGTCCCGCAGGCCCGCCGCGCGCGCCGGGGCGGCGCTGACCGTGGCGATGCCTCGCGACAGGTCGCCCCAGAGATCGCCCAGCATCAGCGCCGCCGACAAGAGTGCTGCCGGAACATAATCCGACGAGACGATGTCGAGCAGACCCTCTTCGGCCAGAAGGCCGGCCGAGATATTGCCGGAATGCGATCCGCCCCGGATCAGGTTGGGCGCGCCCATCATCACCGCGATGCCGCGCGCCCGGCAGGCAAGGGCCGCCTCGCGCGTGGTCGGGAATTCGGCGAAACGCGCGCCATGGGCGGCGCTTTGCGCCACGTCGCTGTCGGTCGTGTCGTCATGGCTGGCCAGAACCGCGCCAAAGCGCCGTGCCTCGCGGACCGCCGCCTCTTCATGCGCGGCCCCCATCAGCGCCGAAAGCGCCTTTTGGCTGGCGATGTGATCCTCGAATTCCGCCTCGCTCAGCCCGTGCTTGCCGCGCACATAGGCGGCAAGCTGGCTGACATCGCGGAACTGGCGCTGGCCCGGCGTGTGGTCCATCAGGCTGACGATGCCGACACCATCGGCGGGGCCGAATTTGGCCAGTTCCTGGATCAGGGTTTCGGAACAGACCTCGGCCCGCAGATGCAGAAGGTGGCTGATCCGCAGCGCCCCCGAAGCCCGCAGGGCCAGGATCTCATCGGCCAGCGACCGGGCATATTCGCCGTAATTGGTTTTGGTTTTCGAGACCACGGACCCGACCCGCAGCGCATCGAAAACCGTGGTGATGCCGGTTCCCGCCAGCTCGGCGTCATGGGCGATGATCGCGGCGGCATGGGGCCATTTCACCCGGGGACGCGGCTCGATATGGCGTTCCAGATTGTCGGTATGCAGCTCGATCAGGCCGGGGATCAGCAGATCGCCCTCCAGATCCTGCGCGCCCCGAGGCAGGCCCGCGCCTGGCTCGATTGCGGCAATCTTGCCGTCGCGGATCAGGATGCTTCCGGTCAGCGTCTCGTCCGGCAGGACAAGGCGGGCATTGGCAAGGATCGTCTCTTGGCTCTGGGGCATCTTTAAGGTCCGGAAAATCTGGGTCAGGGTCGGGATGTGGGGGATAAGACGCGGGCGTCACATCCATGTGACACGCGGGGCCTAAAGGGGCGGGCATGACGGAATACAGACGCTACGCAATCTATTACGCGCCCCCGCCGGGCGCATTCGCCCGCCGCAGCGCGCATTGGCTGGGCTGGGACGCGCAGGCCGGGCAGGCGGTGGATCAGCCCGTCCTGCCGGGCCTGCCGCGCCCCCTGGCCGAACTGACGGGCGATCCGCGCAAATACGGCTTTCACGGCACGATCAAGGCGCCCTTCCGGCTGGCCGAAGGGATGACGCGGGCGGGATTGTCCGCCGCGCTGGACGAGCTGGGCGCCAGGCTCGCTCCGGTGCTGCTGCCGGGGCTGCATCTGGTGCAGATCGGCGGCTTTCTGGCGCTGGTCCCGCAGGGCGATGACGGCAAGTTGAAGGCGCTGGCCTTCGATGCCGTCACCGCGCTTGACCGCTTCCGCGCCCCGCTGACCGAAGCCGAGATCGCCAAGCGCCGCCCCGACCGGCTGACGGCGCGGCAGTGCGCTTTGCTCGACCGCTGGGGATACCCCTATGTCGACGAGGAATTCCGCTTTCACCTGACGTTGTCGGACAAGCTGGAGGCGGCGGAAGGCGCGGCGCTGGCTCAGGTGGCGGCAAGCCATTTCGCCGGCTGCCTGCCGCAGCCCTTCGTGATCGGCGATCTGTGCCTGTTCGGCGAGGATGCGGCGGGGCGGTTCCATCTTGTCTCGCGTCACGCCTTGGCGGGCTGAGGCCGCAGCGCCGCCAAGAGCCGCGCCGCCCCCGCCTCGGGCGTGGAATCGTTGATCACCTCGATGCAGGACAGGCCGGCCGGCAGGTCCATCGCCGCGCGCGACACGCGGGCGGCGATGTCGGCATGATCCTCGCGCCCGCGCGCGGCAAGGCGGCGGGCCAGGATATCGGCTGGGGCGGTGACAAGGATCACCTTCAGCGCCGGATATTGCGCCGCCGCCGCGACCAGCGCCGCGCGCGAGCCGTTGAAGACCACATCCCCTCCGCGCGCCAGGGGCGCAAGTTCGCTTTTCGGGATGCCATAGGACAGGCCATGCGCCTGCCAATTCAGGGCGAATTGCCCTGCGGCCAGCCGTTTCGCGAATTCGCCTTCGCTGACGCCCTCGAAGGCTTCGCTGCCCGCCGTTTCGGACCGAGTGATCACCCGGCGCACCAGCGCAAGGTCGGGCCGCTGGGCGCAAGCCAGCGCCAGAAGCGTGTCCTTGCCCGCGCCCGAAGGCCCGACCACGGTGAAAAGACGCCCGGTCATGCCGCAAGCCCGGGGGTGAAGCCGGTCACATCGACTTCGCGGTCGCACAGCCGGGCGCGGGCCCCTTCGTCATGGAAGATGCCCAGGATCGCCGCGCCGCGCGCCTTGGCCTCTTCGACCAGACGCAAGACCACCTCGCGGTTGCCGGCATCCAGACTGGCGGTCGGCTCGTCCAGCAGCAGGACCGGATAGGAATGCACGAAGCCGCGCGCGATGTTCACGCGCTGCTGTTCGCCGCCCGAGAAGGTGGTGGGCGACAGCGACCACAGCCGTTCGGGAATGTTCAGGCGCTGCAACATCGCCTCGGCCTGGGCCAGCGCCTCCGTGCGTGGGGTGCCAAGGGCCAGCAGGGGTTCGGCCACGACTTCGCGCGTCGGCACGCGCGGCACCACGCGCAGGAACTGGCTGACATGGCCCAGCGTCGCCCGGCGCAGGGCGATGATCTGGCGCGGGGCGGCGGTGGCGACATTCACCCCGCCCACCAGGATCTCGCCCGAGGCGGCCAGGTAATTGCCCCAGACCATGCGCATCAGGGTGGATTTCCCGGCCCCCGAAGCGCCGACAAGGGCCACGCATTCGCCGGGTGCCACGGTCAGGCTGGCGCCCGCCATGACCGGGATCACCGCGCCGCCCTGATTGTGCAGGGTGAAGGATTTCGACAGGTTGCGGATGGTGATCATGGCGTCAGACCTGCAAGACGGAAGAGACGAGAAGTTGGGTATAGGCGTGCTGGGGATCGTCCAGCACCTGATCGGTCAGGCCCTGCTCCACGACGCGCCCGCCCTTCATCACCATCAGCCGGTCGGCCAGCAACCGGACCACGGCCAGATCATGGGTGACGATGATCACCGACAGGCCCAGATCGCGCACCAGCCCGCGCAACAGGTCCAGAAGCCGCGCCTGCACGCTGACATCCAGACCGCCGGTCGGTTCATCCATGAAGACAAGCCGCGGCCCGGTCACCAGATTGCGCGCGATCTGCAGGCGTTGCTGCATCCCGCCCGAAAAGGCCGAGGGCCGGTCGTCGATCCGGTCGGCGGCGATTTCCACCCGGCCCAGCCAATCGACCGCCTTGTCGCGGATTGCGCCGTAATGCCGCGCGCCCGCCGCCATCAGCCGCTCGCCGACATTGCCGCCGGCCGAGACGCCCATCCGCAGCCCGTCACGCGGGTTCTGGTGCACATAGGCCCAGTCGCTGCGCAACAGGCGGCGGCGGTCGGGTTCGGTCATCTCGCGCACATCGCGCGGGCCGCTGGCCGTGTCAAAGATCACCCGCCCCTCGTCCGGGGCCAGATGCCCGGCCAGGCAGGAGAGCAGCGTGGATTTGCCCGAGCCGCTTTCCCCCACGATCCCCAGCACTTCGCCGGGGAACAGATCGAAGGAGACATCGGCACAGCCGATGCGCAGACCATAGCGCTTGGTCAGGCTCTCGACTTTCAGCAACGGCTGGTCGGGGAGGCGAATATTCGGCGAGAATTCGGTCTGTTGCGCGTGATGCAGGGTCATGCCTCGCCTCCCAGCCTGCCGATATGGCCGGCCTCGCGGCGGCAGCGGCAGAAATCAGTATCCGAGCAGACGAACATCCGCCCGCCCTGATCGTCGGTGATCACCTCGTCCAGATAGCTGTCGCTTGCGCCGCAAAGGTCGCAATCGTGATCGGCTTTGCTGGCGGTGAAGGGATGGTCCTCGAAATCCAGGCTCTGCACCTTGGTAAAGGGCGGCAGCGCATAGATCCGCTGTTCGCGCCCCGCGCCGAAGAGTTGCAGCGCCGGGCAGTCCGACAGTTTCGGATTGTCGAATTTCGGGATGGGCGAAGGGTCCATCACATAGCGGCCCTCGACCTTGACCGGATAGGCGTAAGAGGTCGCAATCTGGCCGTGCCGCGCGATATCCTCATACAGTTTCACATGCATGAGACCGTATTCCTCAAGCGCGTGCATCTTGCGGGTCTCGGTCTCGCGCGGTTCCAGAAAGCGCAGGGGTTCCGGGATCGGCACCTGATAGACGAGGATCTGGTCCTTGGTCAGCGCCGCCTCGGGAATGCGGTGGCGGGTCTGGATCACGCTGGCCTTTTCGGTCGCCTCGGTCGTGGCGACCTGCGCCGTGCGCTGAAAGAACTTGCGGATCGACACGGCATTCGTCGTGTCATCGGCACCCTGGTCGATCACTTTCAGCACGTCTTCCGGCACCAGGCAGGCCGCCGTCACCTGCACGCCGCCTGTGCCCCAGCCATAGGGCATTGGCATTTCGCGGCTGGCGAAGGGCACCTGATAGCCCGGCACGGCCACGGCCTTGAGGATGGCGCGGCGGATCATCCGCTTGGTCTGTTCATCCAGATAGGCAAAGTTATATTCGCCGCTATGGGCAGCCTCGACGATCTCCTGACCTGGGCCGCGCTTGCCGTGATCTTCGGCGGCACCTTCGCGCTTTATGCCTTTCTGATCGGGCGCAAGGCGCGCGATGTCCTGCGCGCCATGGCGCGGCTGCGCGACCGGATCGACCGGTCGGACGACAGTTTGCGATAGCGCGCTCACAAGAGGCCCCTTTCGACAAGGTTGGTTTCCAGCGCCTCGGGCGAGACGAAATGATGAGCCTGCATGCCAAAGGCGCGCGCGCCTTCGACATTCTTCAGGCTGTCATCGATGAAGAGGCAGTCTTCCGGCTTAAGCCCGGCGCGGTCGCAGAGAAGCGCGAAGATGCGCGGATCTGGCTTGAGGATGCCTTCCTGACCGGACACGACGGTTACGCCAAAGCTGGTGGCAAGGCGCGGATGGGTGGCCTTGCCGATCGGCCAGGCTTCGGCCGACCAGTTGGTGATGGCATGGATCTCGTGGCCGCGCGCCCTCAGCCGTTCGAGCAGAACCCATGACCCCTCGATGGCCTCGCGGATCGTGGTCGCCGCGCGGGGAAGGTAAGAGGCAAAGATCGCCCGGTCATCCGCATCTACAATCTCGGCCGCCATGTCGGCGAAAGGGGTGCCGGCATCGGCACGCAGATTCTTGGCGAAGAAGCCGATCCTAGACATGAAGGCTTCGGCAGCTTCGCGGCTGCCCAAATCGGGCAGGAAGGCCTGGGCCGGGTCCCAGCGTACAAGGACATTGCCAAGATCGAACACGATGGCCTTCATTCCGCAGCCTCCTGTGCGTTGGCCTGCGCCTCGGCGCGCAGATGCCGGATAAGTTCAAGCTCTGCCTGGAAATCCACATAATGAGGCAGTTTGATATGTTCGAGAAATCCAGTCGCCTGGATATTATCGCAATGGGCAAGGACGAATTCCTCATCCTGTGCCGGGGCGCCGCTGTCGTCCTCGCCCAGTTCCTTCCAGCGCAGCGCCCGGTCCACCAGCGCCATGGCAATCGCCTTGCGTTCGGTCTGGCCGAAGGTCAGGCCATAGCCCCGGGTGAATTGCGGCGGTTCGGTTTTCGAGCCGGTGAACTGGTTCACCGTCTCGCATTCGGTGATCTCGATCTCGCCGATCTCGACCGCGAAGCCCAGTTCGGGGATATCCATCTCGACCGCGACCGTGCCGATCCTGAGTTCGCCGACAAAGGCATGGGTGCGGCCGTAGCCGCGCTGGGTTGAATAGGCGAGCGACAGGATGAACCCCTCGTCGCCGCGCGCCAGCGCCTGAAGCCGCAAGGGGCGGGACGCCGGCAATTGCAGCGGCTCGCGCGTCAGGTCGGGGGGCGTGGCGTCGCTGGCGGCATCGCTCTCGATCAGCCCGTCGCGGTTCAGGAAGCCCGTGACATGCGGCACTGGCGCCTGCGTCGCCGGGGCGCTGGGCGCGGGCGGCGGGGCCTCGCCATTGGCGGCAAGGGTGAAATCCAGCAGGCGATGGGTATAGTCGAAGGTTGGTCCCAGGATCTGCCCGCCCGGAACATCCTTGAAGGTCGCGCTGACCCGGCGGCTGACCGCCATCTTTGCGCTGTCAATCGGGCGCGAGGCGCCATGGCGGGGCAGGGTGGTGCGATAGGCGCGGATCAGGAAGATCGCCTCGATCAGATCGCCCCGCGCCTGTTTGATCGCCAGCGCGGCAAGGTCGGGATCGAAAAGCGAGCCTTCGGCCATCACGCGGTTGACCGCCAGCGCAAGCTGGGCGCGGATCTGGGCCAGCGACAACTCGGCAATGTCAAGATCGCCCCGCCGCTCTTCGGCCAGCCAGGCATGGGCGGCGTCGATCGCGCGTTCGCCCCCTTTGACGGCGACATACATCAGGCTTCCTCCACGCGGGTCGACCGGGGCAGCGCGGCAAGCTGGCTGCCGCAGGTGAGGTAGGTGTCAAACCCCAAGGGAAACAGAAGGTTGTTCTCCCGGAGGGCTGCGGTTCCGGGCAGGGACAGGAAGGCCGTGCCTTCGATTCCGGGTCCTGTCAGACGCGCCCCGCGCGCGGCGAGATCGGTCATTTCGACCACCAGGGTCGCGGCGCGGTCGGGATACTCCGCCGTGCCGATGGCAAAGCGGTCCAGCGGCTGAAGCGCGGCCCAGGTGCCAAAGGCGAAATCGGCCGCCGCAGGATCATCGGTAACCGGCGCGCCGGTGTGGAAGGCCAGCCAGTCGCGCAGGTCCTGGCCGTCATGGCCGGGGGCAAGGTAGACCGGCGTCGTGGGGTCCAGCAGCGTCAGGGCCAGGGTTCCCGCCGCCGGCGACAGGGAGGCCGGCGGCGCGGCGCTTTCCAGTGTCAGGATCGTGCCGGGGCGCGACAGGGCGGTCAGCAGGGCGCGGAAGGCGCGGGCGCTGTCTTGCGGCGGCGTGGCGAAGCCGCCGGTCAGGGCAAGGGGGGTCATGCGTCTTCTCCGCGCACAAGGGTGAAGAATTCGACCTTGGTGGCCGCCGCCTTGGCGGCACGGGCGCCGCGCCGGGCGGTCTCGTCCGCGGCCAGAGGCGCAAGCACGCTGCGGCGCAGCCCGGCCGCCGCCTCGGTCTGCATCAGGGCATCCAGGATCGCCGCACGCCGGGCATGGTCGCGGTCGCGACCCTGCACATAGGCATGGCCCACCGCACCGCAAGCCAGCCGAAGGCTGCATCGGGTGACGGTCATCTCGCCCAGATTGAAGGGCGCGCCGCTGGCCGAGACTCGGCCGCGCACCATCACGGCGCCAATTTCCGGCGCGCGCAGATCGGCATGTTCGGGCAGGGGCGCGGGCATCAGGGCGGCCAGCCGTGCCGGGCAGGACCGGGCCATAAGCCCAATCCAGGATTGCCGCTCTGCCTGTTGGTTTTCCAAGCTCGACATCTTTTCCCACTTGTCCATATTACTAGACAACTATACAAATATCTGACCTGCCGCGCCAGCCCCCTGATGCGGCCTGCACATGAAGTTTTGGTGACAGATGGCCCGCTTGGCGCTGTGGCGCGACATATCAGAAACCCTCGCGGCCGAGATCGCCCGCGGTCATTTCCCCATGGGCGGCAAGCTGCCGACCGAGGCCGAACTGGCGGCGCGCTTTGGCGTCAACCGCCATACGGTGCGCCATGCCCTGGCCGATCTGGCCGCGCGCGGGCTGGTTCATGCGCGGCGCGGGGCGGGGGTCTTTGTCCTGGGCCGCACCACCGACTATCCGCTGGGCCGCCGTGTCCGCTTTCACCAGGCGGTCGAGGCGTCGGGCCAAACCCCGTCGCGGCGGCTGACCCGGATCGAACAGCATCCCGCCGATGCGAAAGAGGCCGAGGCGCTGGGTCTGGCGCCGGGCGCGCCGGTGCATGTGGTCGAGGGCGTCTCGATGGCCGATGGCCAGCCGATCGCCGTCTTCCGTTCGGTCTTCCCGGCCGGTCGCTTTCCGGGTCTGCCCGAGGCGATGGCGCGCCATGCTTCGGTCACCATGGCCCTGGCCGATTGCGGTCTGGCCGATTACACCCGCGCCACCACCCGGCTGACGGCAAAGCTGGCCCGCGCCACGATGGCGGCGCAACTGAACCTGCCCGAAGGCGCGCCCCTGCTGCGCACGGTGGCGGTGAATGTCGACGGGCAGGGCGTGCCGGTCGAATATGGCACCACCTGGTTTGCCGGCGACCGGGTCACTTTGACCGTGGCCGGGGGCTAGCCTGTCATATCGCCGTTGCAGCAGGCAGTTACCCACAGGCAACTCCCGTATCGCGCGAGCAGATGAATGCCCGATGTCCTGCCTCCGCTGCGCCTGACCGGCGCGGCCCTGATGATCGACGGCGCCCTGCGCCCCGAAGCCCTTGGCCTTGGCGAAGGCCGGATCAGCGAAGCCAGCGGCCAGCCCGAGATCGACCTGTCGGGCTACTGGCTGCTGCCGGGGATCGTCGACCTGCATGGCGACAGCTTCGAGCGCCAGCTTTTCCCGCGCCCGCGCGCCGATTTTCCGTTGAACAGCGCGCTGGAGGCGGTGTCGCGCGAAGCGGCAGCGCATGGGGTGACCACGGCCTATCTGGCGCAGGGCTGGAGCTGGGAAGGCGGCATCCGCACGCCCGAGGCGGCCCTGCGGCTGATGGAGGGCGTGCAGGTCCTGCGCGGCGCCACGGCAGTGGATTTGCGGGTGCAGATCCGGGCCGAAACCCATCTTGTGGCCGAGGTGCCGCAGCTTATCGCGGCGGTGGAGCGTTTCGGCATCGACTTCGTGGTCTTCAACGATCATCTGGACGAGGGCGTGCAGATGCGGCGGCGCGACCGCGACGGCTTCGCCCTTTGGGCGCGCAAGGCCGGCATGTCGGGCAACGAGATGTCTGCCCGGCTGGATGCGGCGCTGGCGCGGGCGCGTGAGGTGCCGCGGGCCCTTTATGATCTGGCCGAGGCGTTCGACCGGCTGGGCGTGCGCTATGGCAGCCATGACGATGCCGATGGCGAGACGCGGGAATTCTACCGGGTGCTCGGGGCGCGGATTGCCGAGTTTCCGGTCTCGCGCCGGGCCGCGGCGGCGGCGCGGGCCGCAGGCGACCCGGTGCTTCTGGGCGCGCCGAATGTGGTGCGGGGCGGCAGCCAGGCGGGCAATATCGCCGCCGAGGCACTGATCCGCGAGGGTCTGTGCGATGCGCTGGTGTCGGATTATCACCTGCCCGCGCTGGCGCTGGCGGTCTGGGCGCTGGTGGATCGCGGCGCGATGCCGTTCGCGAAGGCATGGGCGATGGTTTCCTGCGCGCCCGCGCGGATTCTGGGCCTGTCGGATCGCGGCAAGCTCGAAGTCGGCCGCCGCGCCGATCTGGTGGTGATGAACCCCGAGACCCGCGCCATCGAGGCGGTGATCGCGGGCGGGCGGCTGGCGCATCTGTCGGGTGGCGCGGCGCTGCGCTTCCTGCGGCTGCCACAGGGCGCGTTGCGGCTGGCGGCCGAATAGTCAGCCCTCGTGGCGGTCGAGGAAGGCTTCGGGGGGCAGCGCCCGGAAATCCTCGAGCGCGCCGCGCAGGCGGGCGTGGTCCCAGTCCCACCAGGCCAGCGCGAGCAGGCGGTCGATCACGGCTTGCGGAAAGCGGGCGCGGAGCGGCGTGGCGGGGCAGCCGGCGACGATCTGGAAGGGGCCGACATCGCGGGTGACGACCGCGCCCGAGGCGACGATGGCGCCGATGCCGACAGTGACCTCAGGCTTGACGATGGCGCCGTGGCCGATCCAGCAATCGGCGCCGAGTGTGGTGCGGCGGGCGGCGCGGGCGGCGAAGAAGGCGGCGTCATCGGGCGCGTCGTCCCAGTAATAGGACGAGCGATACAGGAAATGGTGCTGGGCGGCGTTGCGGTAGGGGTGGTCGGTCGGGCCGATCCGCGTCATGGCGGCGATGTTGGAAAAGGCCCCGACCGAGGTATTGGCGATATCGGCCATCCGGTCGCAATAGGCATAGGGGCCGAAATCGGAATTGAGGACAAGGCTGCCCGGTCCCACCTCGCACCAGGGGCCGAAGGTGGAGTTGGCGACGCGGGCGCCGTCATGGATCAGGGGGGTGTCGGGCGAGAGCTTGGGCATGGTCCTATCGGTGTCCCACGCAGGGACACCTCCTTGGTTTCAGGAATATCAATGGCTTGACGGGGCGCGATTCACGGTTTGTTAAGATTTTCCCGCCTCGGTGCCGCGGATCAGGCGGCGGCGCAGCCAGCCCGACAGCGTGTCCATCAGCATGACCATCAGGACGATCAGCACCATGTAATAGGCCACGTCCTCCCAGTCTTTCTGGGTGATGATCGCCTGGGTCAGCAAGAGGCCGATGCCGCCGCCGACGATCGCGCCGATCACCGTGGCCGAGCGGGTGTTGGATTCCAGATAGTACAGCACCTGCGACAGGATCACCGGCATGACCTGCGGGATCACGCCGAAGCGGGCGCGTTGCAGGCTGGTCGCGCCGGTCGAGCGGATGCCCTCGACCTGCTTCTCGTCGATATTCTCGAGCGCTTCCGAGAACATCTTGCCGAAAGATCCGGTGTCGGTGAGGAAGATCGCCAGCGCGCCGGTCATCGGGCCGGGGCCGAAGGCGCGCGACAGGATGATGGTCCAGATCAGCCCGTCCACGCCGCGGATGAAATCGAAGACGCGACGGAAGGCAAAGCGCACGGCCCGGACCGGCATGAAGTTCGAGGCGGCCAGAAAGCCCAGCGGCAGGGCCAGGATGGCGGCGCCCATCGTGCCCAGGAAGGCCATCAGCAGGGTTTCGAACATGGCCCAGGCGACATCGCGATGGTGCCACATCTTGTTGGTCCAGAAGTCTGACAGCATGTAGCCGATGTTGCTGCGGTTCGGGTCAATGCGGTCGGCCGTGGTGGCCAGGCGCAGCAGGTCCAGCGGCCCCTTGCCCCAGAACGGGCTGTCGAGGGTGAAGAAGAACAGCTCCCAGCCGGACTGGTACTTGAAAGTCTCGACCTTGGACCGGGAATAGGTGAAGCGGCCGGCGGGCGTGGTGACCGTGACCTTGTTGTCGGCGGCATTGATCCAGCCGGGCAGGGGCTGCGGCGCGGTCAGCACCAGCTTGCCGTCTTGGGGGCGGATATCGACGGTGCCATAGCCGGGGACCACATAGCGCGCGCCCGCCGCGTCATAGGTGACGATATTGCCTTCGCCCAGATCGACGGTGGTGACATCGCCCTGGATCTTGACCCAATCGGGCAGTTTCTCGTCCGGGAAGACGTGCTTGGCTTCGCCTTCGACCGAGACCGAGACCTTGTCGCTGCGGTTGTCGCGGGTGACGTGGATCTTGTGCGACCAGAAGTCGGAGAGAAGGATGGCGGCATTGTCCCAGCGGGCGCGGCCGGCCAGCCCGGCCACGTCAAAGGCCACGGCGGCATAGACGAGATAGGCCAGAACCGCGCCAGGCAGCGCGAAGGAGAAAAACCGGCGGCGGGCAAAGGCGCGGGTGACGGTATCGGTCAGCGCGGGCGGCGGGCCGGAGAGGGTGGCGGTCATGCGCGGGCTCCTTTCACCAGGCGCTCACGCGCGCGGTCCGAGAAACGGTCGATGAGGACGATGGTGAGGAAGAGAAGCAGGAAGATCGCGACGACCTTGTCATAGCGGCCCTGGCCCCATTGCATCGCGAGCTTGAGGTCATGGCCGATGCCGCCCGAGCCGACGAAGCCCAGGATGGCGCTGGCGCGGACGTTGATTTCAAAGCGCAGCAGGGCATAGCTGGTCCAGTTCGGCGCGACCTGCGGCAGCACGCCCAGAACCATCTTCTGCGTCCAGCTTGCGCCCACCGAGGTCAGGCCCTCGACCGGCTTGAGATCGGCGTTTTCGGCGACTTCGGAAAACAGCTTGCCCAGCGCGCCCGATGTGTGCAGCGCGATGGCCAGAACGGCGGGAACCGGGCCGCCGCCGAGGATGTAGATCAGCACAAGCGCGATGACGACCTCGGGCACGGCGCGGGCGGCATCCATCATGCGGCGGAAGACCGGGATCAGCCGGGGCCAGCGCGCCAGGCCGCGGGTGGAGAGAAGCGCCAGCACCACCGCGCCGATGCCGCCCAGGATGGTCGAGACGGCGGCGATGTTCAGCGTCTCGATCAGCGAGGGCAGGAATTCGACAAACAGGCCGGGCAGGTTGGCGCGATTGGCCCAGGCTTCCGAGATCACTTCGGCGGGGAAGGCGCCCAGCAGGGGCAGGCCGTCAAGGAAACCGCCGGCATTGCGGTATTCGGCGAGCGCGAAACCCGAGGCCATCATGGCGATGAAGATCACCAGAAGGATGCCGCCATACATGCGCTTGCGGCGGACCATTTCAAGATAGTCACCCTGAAGGGTGGAACGGTCCGGGCGCGGGCCCGGTTCGGGCCCGAAGGCGATATCGACCATGGTTGCCTCTGTGCGATCGGGCGGGTGTGAAAAAGCCGGGCCCCCTGCGGGGACCCGGCTGTGGCAAGCCCTGGGGCTTACTGGCTTTCCTGCATCTTGCGGGCGGCGATGATGCCCAGATAGTCGTCATGCGCGACCGGCACGAAATCCTTGGCCTCGCCCGCGGCGACGGCATAGGCGCAGTCCGGAGCGGTTTCCCACAGATCGGCTGTCAGGGTGGTGACCTTGTCCTTCACATCGGCCGGAAGCGCCTTGCGGACGACCATCGGGCCTTCCGGGATCAGCTTGGACTTCCAGATCTCGACCAGGTCGTTCATGTCGACGAGGCCCGCATCGGCGGCCTTGCGGAAGGCGCCCGAATTGTAGCCGTCTTCCCAGTTGCCCAGGCCATCGGCCCAGGACACGCCCGCGGCGAAATCGCCATTGGCGACGCCGACGATGGTCTGTTCATGGCCGCCCGACATTTTCACTTCCGAGAAATACTCGTCCAGCTTGCCGTATTTCTCGGCCAGCTCGGCACCGGGGACCAGATAGCCCGAGGTCGAGTTCGGATCGGCGAAGGCGAAGGACTTGCCCTTGGCGTCGTCCATCGAGGTGATGCCGGAATCCTTGCGGGCGAAACCGATCGAGTAATAGCCGGTCGAGCCGTCGATGTTCTGCTTGGTCAGCTTGGCCTCGACCGCTTCCGGGTCGGTCAGGTAGATCTTGGCATAGCCCGAGGCGCCCAGCCAGGCCATGTCGAGCGAGCCGCCCAGAAGGCCCTGGATCACGCCGTCATAATCGGCGGGGGTGAAGATCTTGACCGGAACGCCAAGGGCGTCTTCGATCGCCTTGCGGTAGCATTCGTTCGAGGTCATGCGGTCCTGGGCGTTTTCGCCGCCAAGGATGCCGATGTTGAATTCCTTGATCTCTTGGGCGGTCGCCGCGCCGGTCAGCGCGGTGGTCGCGGCAAGCGCCAGGACGAGGTGTTTCATGGGATGCTCCATGCAGGGTGAAGCCCCGGACCGTCCGGGGCCGGGGAAAATCAGGCCATCAGGCTTTCGGCATAGGCGCTGTCGGCCCGCGTGTCGGTGGGCAGCGCGGTCGAGGTGGCGGCTTCGTTGAAGCTGGCATCGGCGCCATAGATGTCGCGCGCGACCTGGGTCGAAAGCTGGTCGGGCGTGCCGTCAAAGACGATGCGGCCATCGCGCATGCCGATCACCCGGTCGCAGTAGCGCCGCGCGGTGTCGAGCGTGTGCAGGTTGGCGATGACCATGCGGCCATCCTCGACATTGATGCGCTTGAGCGTGTCCATCACGACCTGGGCGTTCATCGGATCAAGCGAGGCGATGGGTTCGTCGGCGAGGATGACCTTCGGGTCCTGCATCAGCGCGCGGGCGATGGCGACGCGCTGCTGCTGGCCGCCCGACAGGGCCTCGGCGCGTTTCGGCGCCTGTTCGGCGATGCCCAGCCGGTCAAGGATCTCCAGCGCCTTCAGGATGTCGGCGCGTGGCCAGAGGTTGAACATCGTGGTCAGGGTGGAGCGGCGGTTCAGGATGCCGTGCAGCACGTTCGAGGCCACATCCATGCGCGGCACAAGGTTGAACTGCTGAAAGATCATGGCGCAGTCGGATTGCCAGGCGCGGGCCTGGGCGCCTTTCAGCGCCAGCACGTCGCGGCCGCCGAACAGGATCTCGCCCGAGGAGGCCTGGGTCAGCCGGTTCATCATGCGCAGGAAGGTGGATTTGCCCGCGCCCGAGCGACCGATGATGCCGACAAAGCCCGCCGTCTCGACCGAAAAGCTGATATGATCGACCGCAGCCTTCTGGCCAAAAAGCCGCGTGACGTTCTTGACCTGTAGCAGCATCGGTCCCCCTGGCTTCGTGCCATTTCGCTTTGGCGACCGGCTAAGGGCGCGGCGTGACAGGCGTGCTTCAGGGCTGTGAAAGTTTTGCAACGCGGGGCTTTGGGGAAGTGTCGTGATCCTGTCATCAAGCCGCGTCATCACCCGCGCAGGCGATGGGCAGGGGGCCGCGGTGCTGGACGACGAGACAGAGACGGAAGCCGAGGCTGTGGCTGACGCGCAGGCGGTGGGGCCGGACCAGCCCAGCGAGGCGGCCTTCACGGCGCTCTTGCATGAGATCGCGGCCGAGATCGACCGCCAGCTTGCGGTCTTTCTGGGCAGCGAGGCGGAAAGCGGCCCGCACAAGACAAGGGTTGCCCTGCGCCGTCTGACCACGGCCCTGCAGGCCTTTGCCCCGATCCTCAAACGGGCGGCGGCGGCGAAGACAAGGGCCGAGGCCAAGCGCATCTTCCGCAGCCTGGGCGAAGTGCGCGATGCCGATGTCTATCTCTCCGGGCGGCGCGGCAGCGGCGACGACGCGGGGTCCGACAGCGATCTGGCGCGCGAGACGGCCGAGCTGCGCCTGCGCGTGCGCGAGCGGCTGCGGATGGACAAGGCGGTGGCCTTCGCCCCAGCGCTGCTGCGCGACCTGGCCGAGGGGCGTGTTCTCAAGACCGGCAAGCCCGGCCTTGCCGCGCGGGCGCGGCCGGTGGGTGCCCTGGCCGGCAAGGCGCTGGATGCGGCCTGGGCGGCGGGTCTGGCGCATGGGCCGAACCTGGCCAAGCTGGATGAGGAGGCGCGGCACGAATTCCGCAAGGACATGAAGACGCTGCGCTATACGGCGGAATTCTTCGAACCCTTCTGGCCGGAAGTGGCTTGGGGCGGCTTCCACGCCGCCTTGCAGGAGTTGCAGGATTCGCTTGGCCTGTTGAACGACCTTGCCGTGGCGCGCCGCAAAAGCGGAGCAAGGGCAAAAGGCGGCAAGGCCAAGCCTGGGAAGACCGTGCTGGGCAAGGAGGAGGCGCTGGCGCTGGAACAGGCCTGCGCGCTGTGGCTGCGGTTGCAGACGGCCGGGCCGTTCTGGCGCGCGGGGAAGTGATATTCTGAATGTTGAATTTGATTTGACATGGATCAGGGCGCGGCGCGCCAGCCCATGCGATGGCGTCGGCCAAGGCAGTGCTGCAAGGAGGCAAGGATGGCCCGGCTTTTCATGGTTCTCTATTCGATGATCGGCACCACGCTGGCGGGGTCTTTCATGGTGGCGGCGCTGGTCAGCGGAATGGACACGCTGCGCCCGATCGTTCTGGCCGCTGGCCTGGGCGCGCTGGTGGCGCTGCCGGTGGCCTGGCTGGTCGCGCGGCGGCTTGCGGGCTAGGGACGGGGGCCGCCCCTTTGCGGGGCAGCCCGTCAGGCTGTCAGGAAGACACGGACCGTTTCCTCGAATTCGCGCGGCTTGTCGGCATGAAGCCAATGACCCGCGCCGGGCAGTTTGGCGAAACGGGCCTTGGGGAACAGGGCCCGGATCGTCTCGCGGTATCCGGGCAGGACGTAATGGCTTTCGGCCCCGGTCAGGAACAGGGTCGGGCCATCAAACCGGCCCTGGGTGCCGGGCCAGCCGACAATGCCCTTCATCTCGGCTTCAAGCACATCGAGATTGAGCCGCCAGCGCGGCCCGCCCACGGCCTTGAGATCCAGCGATTGCAGGAAAAAGGCGCGCAGGCCCGCATCTTCGACCGTGGCGGCGAGCCGCCGGTCGGCCTCGCCGCGCGAGGTGACGCCGGTCAGGTCAAGCGCGCGCATGGCGCGGGCGTGATGGCTTTGGTCATGGCCATAAGCGACGGGGGCGATGTCGGCCACGATCAGGCGGCGCAGCAGGGTGCCTTGGGTCAGGGCCAGTTGCATCGACGCTTTGCCGCCCATGGAATGGCCCAGAAGATCGACCGGCCGGCCCAGGTTTTCGATCACTTCGGCCAGATCGGCGGCCATGTCGGGATAGGTCTGGGTCGGGAAGCGCGGGCTTTCGCCATGGTTGCGCATGTCCACGGTGATCACGTCGCGGATATCGGCCAGGCGGCGCGCGATCACGCCCCAGTTGCGGCCCGAGCCGTAAAGGCCGTGCACGATCACGAGGGGCGGCGCAGCGGTCGCGGTGGCGGCGGGGTGGCGGAGCGTGGCAAGCATGTCGGTTTGCATAGCGAAACGCAGTGTCCGGGGCCAGAGACGTTGAAGCCCCGCGCCGGGCTGTGGGATAAGGGCGGCGAAACCAGGCTGAAAGGCGCGGCGATGAGTGCGGTGACGATCACCCAGATGGCGGACCGGGTGTCCTCGCTTCTCGAGGGGCGTCTGGGCGCGCGCGGCAAGACCCTGGGCGATCAGGTGCGCAAGGCCGGGCGGCGGCTGCCGCGCCGGGTGCGGGCGGCGGCCGTGGCTTTGGCGGAGGCGGCCGAGATGGCGCAGAACCCCAAGCTTCTGGTCCGGGTGGACGAGGCGCAGGTGGCGCAGAATTACGATGTCGTGATCCGCCATCTGGGCGGGATCGACCGGGGGGCGCTGCGGCGCGGGGCGGTGCTGAACTTCCTCGCCTCGGTCGCCTTCTCGCTGTTGATCCTGGGCCTGGGCGTTCTGGCCTTTCTGTTCTGGCGCGGCTACCTCTGACCGCGCGGCGGGGCGATGCCTTCGGCAAAGCGGCGGGCCAGGGCGTGCCAGCTTAGGCCCGCGACCAGAAGGAAGCCGAAACCCGCGACCCAGAAGGGCAATTGTAGGGCCAGCGACCGCGACAGCGGGCCTTCGGCAAAGCGCATGATGAGGCCGGAGAGGCCCAGGCCCAGCGGCATCATCCCCCAGGCGAGCAGCCGGTACAGGCTGTTGACCCGGCCCAGAAGCCGGTCGGGAATGGCGCGCTGGCGGGTGGCGACCGAGACGGTGTTCCAGGCATAGCCGGTGGCCTCGAAGACAAAGAACATTGCCGCCAGCACCCAGCCATTCGGCGCCAGGCCGACGCCCAGAAAGGCCAGGGCGGAGATCAGCATCATCACCTGCGCGGTGCGCCCCGGGCCAAGGGCGCGCACGATGCGCCCGCCCATCAGCCCGCCCAGGATGCCGCCCACCGCGCCGAAGGCCAGGATCAGGCCGTAGAGCTGTGCGGAAAGGCCAAGGTTCTCTTGCACATGCAGGATCAGCGCCACGATCATCATCTGGTGGAACAGGTTCCAGAAACCGGTGATCCAGGCCAGCAGCCGCAAGAGCGGCGCGTCGCGCAGGAAATGCCAGCCTTCGGCCAGTTCCAGCTTCCAGCCCCGCGCAACCGGGCTGCGGGCCGGGCGAAAGCCCCCCGCGACCGAGGCGACCAGCAGGGCGGCCAGCGCATAGGCCAGCGCATTGGTGCCAAAGGGCAGCACGATCGACAGGCCCAGCAGCGCCGCGCCAAGGGCCGGGCCGACCAGCGTGTTGCCGATCAGCTCGACGCTCCACAATCGGCCATTGGCCTCTTCCAGCCGGTCATGCGGCACCAGGGCGGGCAGCATGGTCTGGGCGGCATTGTCGCGGAAGACCTCGGCCACGCCGACCGCAAGGGCCGCGGTCAGCAAGGCCGTGAAGGCGAGGGGCGAAGAGACGCCGGAAGCGGGCGCTTCGGGCAGGGGCAGGCTGGCCATCAGCGCCAGCGAAGCCCCGGCAAAGGCGGCGGCGCGGACCAGGTCCATCGCCAGGATCAGGCGGCGGCGGTCGGTGCGGTCGGCGACGATGCCGGCGGGAATGGCGAAAAGCGCCCAGGGCAGGCGCAGGGCCACGGCGACGGCGGCGACCAGCAGCGGGTCGCGGGTCAGCAGCGACGCGACCCATGCCCAGGCCAGGGTGGCGATGCCATCGCCCAGATTGGTCAATCCGCTTGCGGCGATGAAGCGGGCCAGGGGGCCGGTAACTTTCACGATAACCCTCTCACCACTTCGCCGTCAGGCCGGAATTGCGCGCGATCCTGCGGCGGCGGCGTGGCGGGCGCAAGGGGGGTGCGCAGCGCCTCGCGGCTGGCCAGGGTGACGGTGACGAAGGCCACATACAGGAGCAGATACCAGGAGCCGAGCTTGGCAAGCGACGCAGGTGTTCCGGGCGATTGTCCGGCATAAAGCCAGGTTCCGGTCATCGTGCCCAGCGTTTCGGCCAGCCACAGCGCCAGCGCCGACAGGAGCGCCGCCAGCGGCAGCGGCATCCAGAGACGGCGGGCGCGGCAGCGAAAGCTGATGCGGCAGCGGGCATAAAGCAGGACGGTCGCGGCGAAAAGCGGAACGCGGATGTCTGGCAGGTAATGATGGGCGAAGAAATTGACATAGATCGCCCCGGCCAGAAGGACGGTCAGTCCGAAGGGCGGATAGGGTGCGAAACGCATCTCGAACAGCCGGATCACCCGCAGCATGTAGCTGCCGACAGCGGCATACATGAAGCCGGAAAACAGCGGCACGTCGAACAGCCTGATCAGGCCCGGCTCGGGATAGGCCCAGCTTCCCGCCGCCACCTTGAACCATTCCATCGCCGTCCCGGTCAGGTGGAACAGAAGGATCACCCGCGCCTCCTGCCAGGTTTCCAGGCCGAGGCGCAGGAACAGGGCCTGCACGAGAAGCGCGAACAGCAGAAGCGCGTCATAGCGCTGCAGCGGCCAATCCGGCTGCCACAATGCCTTGGACAGACAGATCGCGGCCAGCATCAGCCCGCCGAACAATGCGGCGCGGGCCTGGGTCAGGATGAAGCTGGAAAGATCGGCCAGGGTCGGGGCAAGGCGGGGCATTCGGGGCATCCTGCACAGCAAAGGGGCGCGGAGGTTCTGTCCCCCGCGCCCCTTGCAGATGCCGTGCAGTCTTGCTGCGGCCCGTGATCAGCCCCGCGCTTAGAGCGTCGGGTACATCGGGTATTTCGCGCAAAGGGCCTTGACCTCGGCCTTGACCTTGGCCTCGACGGCGCCATTGTCGGCCTCGCCATTGGCGGCCAGGCC
>Ga0209571_1000765_pt1 | contig 23710 bp, 30 predicted proteins | sample EBPBio102011_DNA_FD_185866 | JGI IMG/M metagenome (GOLD analysis project Ga0209571, IMG submission 185866) | Wastewater treatment Type I Accumulibacter community from EBPR Bioreactor in Madison, WI, USA - Reactor 1_1/10/2011_ DNA (SPAdes)... | ecosystem: Engineered > Bioreactor > EBPR >... | reverse complement strand
GCTGAACGTGATTCAAGCTGGTATCTGCGATGGAGACCCGCTTGGCACGAGACCTGATGTCGGACGAGGAATGGGCGTTTCACGAGCGCTTCATCTTGGCGGTCCGCGCGCCGAACGGGCGCAAGCCTGCGAACCATCGTCTTGTTCTGGATGGGATTTTCTGGATAGCCCGGACGGGTTCGCCGTGGCGGGACCTGCCCGAAGAGTTTGGCAAGTGGTCGTCGGTCTACCGCCAGTTCCGGCGCTGGACACTGGCCGGGCTGTGGGAAGGGATACTGGAGGCCCTGAACGAGAGCGGGCTGGTCCCGGACGCGCTCCAGATGATCGACAGCACCGTGGTCCGCGCCCATCATCAGGCAGCGGGCGCTAAAGGGGGACTCCGCGACAGGGTCTTGGCCGTTCAAGGGGTGGCTTCACGACCAAGATCCACCTCCGCGTCAATGGCGCAGGCCTGCCCATGAGGTCGGACATCACGCCGGGCCAGACGTCGGACTATCTGGGCTTCGACCTCATCATGGACGACAACCTGCCAGAGCCTTGCGTCCTGCTGGCGGATCGCGGCTATGACTCTGACAAGGTTCGAGAAACCATGGAGGCGCGCAACGTTGTGCCGGTCATCCCGATGCGCAAGTCCCGCAAGCTGCGCGTCGCCGTGGACCGCACCCTCTACCGGCTGCGCAACCTCGTCGAGCGCTGCTTCAACAAACTGAAGAACGCCCGCCGCGTCGCTACCCGCTACGACAAAACCGCCGAGAGCTTCCTGGGCTTCATCGACATCACATCGATCCGCCTCTGGCTCCGCCATTCGTCAACATGACCTAGGTGTTTGATCCCACGGTTTGATGGTGCGATCCTTTCTATGGAATGGAAGGATGCCCTATGGGACAAATTCGTCATGGCAGCGCCACGACAACGCACGCCGTCAGAGCAGCAATACAGCGATCGCAAGCTTCGCTCGCGCAGCTGAGCCGGGAGCTGGGGATCAATCCCAAGACCGTTGCGAAGTGGCGCAAGCGCGCGACGGTCGAGGATATGAAGACCGGGCCTTCCGAGCCTCGATCCACCGTGCTGACGGAGGCTGAGGAGGCAATGGTCGTGGCATTCCGGCGCCATACGCTGCTGCCATTGGACGATTGCCTTTACGCTCTGCAGCCCTCGATCCCCCACCTGACGCGATCTGCGCTGCACCGCTGTCTGCAGCGACACGGCATCTCGCGCCTGCCTGATATGGAGGGCGACAAGCCGAAGCGGTCGAAGTTCAAACGCTACCCCATAGGGTTCTTCCACATCGACATCGCCGAGGTGCAAACCGGTGAAGGCAAGCTATATTTGTTCGTTGGCATCGACCGGACGAGCAAGTTCGCCGTGACCCAACTCGTCGACAAGGCCGACAGAAAAACAGCCTGGGAATTCCTTCAGCACATGCTCGAAGCCGTGCCCTATCAGGTCCATACCATTCTCACCGACAACGGAATCCAGTTCGCAGAGCAGCCCCGGAACCGGAATACCATCTACTCTCGGCCGATGCGTTTCGACATGATTTGCGAGGCCAATGGCATCGAGCACCGGCTGACCAAGCCCAACCATCCCTGGACCAACGGCCAGGTCGAACGGATGAACCGCACGATCAAGGACGCCACCGTCAAACGCTTCCATTACGACAGCCATGACCAGCTGCGAGCACATCTGACGGACTTCATGGCAGCCTACAACTTCGCTCGAAGGCTAAAGACCCTCAGCGGCCTCACCCCATACGAATACATCTGCAAGATCTGGACAGCAGAGCCTGACAGATTCATCCTAAGCCCGATCCACCAGATGCCGGGACTAAACACCTAGCCGATTCAATCTGCTCTAAACAAATCCCGAGTGAAAACTTTCGTGTACACGTCGTTTAGCTCTTCAGACAGGCGGTTTGCTACAATCACATCCGACTCGTCTTTGAATTCTCGCAGGTCAGTGATCACACGGGAACCGAAAAACGCTTTTCCTTCAATCGCAGGTTCGTACACGATCACCTCGATGCCCTTTGCTTTTATGCGCTTCATGATCCCCTGGACCGATGATTGCCGGAAGTTGTCAGACCCCACCTTCATCACCAGGCGATAGATCCCCACCACTTTCGGGCATCTCGATAGAATCTGTTCTGCCAAGAAATCTTTTCGTGTACGATTGGCGTCAACAATTGCTGTTATGAGGTTTTGAGGAACTGACGCGTAATTTGCGAGGAGCTGCTTGGTGTCTTTCGGTAGGCAGTATCCGCCATAACCGAATGACGGATTGTTGTAGTGGTTTCCGATCCTGGGATCCAAGCCAACCCCATTGATAATTTGCCGTGCATCCAAGCCGTGAGCGATTGAGTAGCTATCTAACTCATTAAAGAACGCGACCCGCATGGCGAGATAGCTATTGGCAAAAAGTTTGATAGCTTCAGCCTCAGAAGGCCCAGTGAACAGCATCGGAATGTCAGTCCTCTCGGCGCCTTGAACAAGAAGTTGCGCAAATTCCCGTGCTCGTTCCGACGTATCTCCCACAACGATCCGACTGGGATTTAAATTATCATACAAAGCCCGTCCTTCGCGCAAGAATTCAGGGCTGAATATTATATTGGGACTGCTAGTCAGCTTTCGAAGATTTTCAACGCATCCAACGGGAATTGTCGATCTTATGACAATCGTCGCGTGCGGCACTTGTTGCGACGCGATGACTGCAGCTTTCTCCACAGTCGAAATATTGAAATAGTTTGTATTGGGATCGTAGTCTGTGGGAGTGGCGATGAGGACAATTTCGGCACCAATCAGTGCAGAAGTTAGGTCTGTAGTCGCGTTAAGATTTAGAGGGCGTTTCGAAAGAAACTCATCTAATTCGGAATCAATAATAGGACACTTTCGTGCATTGACCATGTCGACGCGTTCAGACGAAAGGTCAACGGCAGTTACGTCGTTGTGCTGCGCAAGCAAGACAGCGTTCGAGAGTCCTACATAACCGATGCCTACAACAACAATCTTTTTAGGACTTAGATTCTTCATCCTTTCGCTCCTTGCCCACGGGCATAAACGTCCTCGTATCGGATGATGTCGTCCTCGCCCAAATAGCTACCGGTCTGCACTTCGATCAAGGTTAACGGCACCTTACCTGGGTTTTCCATTCGGTGGACGGCGCCCAGAGGGATATAAACGGACTGGTTTTCGGTGATCAACTTGACTTCGGTGTGTACGGTCACTTTCGCGGTACCTTCGACGACGATCCAGTGTTCGGCACGGTGGTGGTGGCTTTGGAGCGAGAGCGCTGCGCCCGGGTGGACCACGATACGTTTCACCTGGAAACGAGGACCGACGGCGATGCTTTCGTACCAGCCCCAAGGGCGGTAATCGCGCGGCAGTGTTTCGGCCTGCGGGACTGATTTGGCCTTGAGCTCGGTGACAGCGCGTTTCACCTCTTGCGTGCGGTCCTTGTGTGCGACCAGCACTGCGTCAGGCATAGCAACAACAATGATATCTTTCAGGCCGATGCCGACAAGATGCTGCGCTTCGCTCGTCGCTTGCAACAGCGTGTCATTGCAATCAAGGGCCGTTGCGAGGCCGGTGGTGACGGTGCCTGTGGTGTCCGCCTCGCTTTCGCGCCAGACCGCCAGCCAATCCCCAAGATCGGACCAAGCCCCGCCATAGGGCACAACGGTCAGATTGCTCGCGCGCTCCATGACCGCATAGTCGATCGAAATATCGGCAAGTTTCTCCCAGGGCTTTGCCGCGAGTCGAGTGAAGCCGAGATCTCGTTGGGCGTCTGAAACCGCCTCGCGCGCTAGCGCGAGTGTCCCCGGCGCATGCCGCGCGAAGGCCTCGAGGATTGCGGTCGTCGTGAATAGAAAGATCCCCGCATTCCACAGATGCATTCCGCCCGACAGAAGGCGCTCGGCTGTCGCGCGGTCCGGTTTTTCGACGAAGGATTTCAGGGGCTGGGGCTGGGGGCTGAAATCCACGTCCGGTTTCGCACTCATCTCCAACCAGCCGTATCCAGTCTCGGGGCGTTCGGGACGGATGCCGAAGGTTACCAATTGCCCTGCCTCCGCCGCCTCGGCGGCGGCCTGGACTGCGACGCGGAAACGATCCGCGTCGGGAATCACATGATCCGACGGCGCTACTAGCATGCGTGATCCAGGCGCTCGGGCGTCAAGTTGCAGCGCCGCGGCACAGATTGCGGCGGCCGTGTTGCGCGCGCAGGGTTCGATCAGGATATCTTCGGGCGCTATATCGACCGCGGCCAACTGCTCGGCCACGACAAACCGGAAATCCGCACCCGTTATGACAGAAGGGGCAGCGAAGGCCGTCCCGGACAGTCGCCGCGCCGAGGCCTGAAACAGGCTTTCCTCCCCGACCAATTTCGCGAACTGTTTGGGATAGGATTTCCGCGACAACGGCCACAGCCGCGTTCCAGAGCCGCCACAAAGAAGGATGGGATGAATGAGTGAAGTCATTTGCCCTTTCCCTCAGTGCCGCGCGGTTTTTGCATTTTCGAGATACCAGCGGAAGGTATCGACAATGCCGTCTTCAAGTTGCGTGCGAGCGCGCCATCCCATGCGGGCGAGGCGGCTGACATCCATCAGTTTTTGCATGGTACCGTCGGGTTTGGAGGAATCGGTTACAATCGCACCCTGGAAGCCTGTCACTTGGGCGACCATCTGGGCGAGTTCGAGGATTGAAATGTCTATACCGGTCCCGACATTGATATGGCTCAGCATCGGCTCCGTGTTGGCTTGATAAGTCTCCTTGTCGAGGCCCAGGACGAAGAGGCTCGCCTCTGCCATGTCATCCACATGCAGGAACTCACGGCGCGGCTTGCCACTGCCCCAGATTGTCACGTGGTCAAGCCCATCGCGGGCCGCTTCATGGAATCGGCGGATCAGTGCCGGCAAAACATGGCTGTCTTCCGGGTGAAAGTTGTCTCCTGGTCCGTAAAGGTTTGTCGGCATAACTGAGCGGTAATCCGTCCCGTATTGCCGATTGTAGCTCTCGCATAGCTTGATCCCGGCGATCTTCGCGATGGCATAGGGCTCGTTGGTAGGCTCAAGCGTACCGGTCAGAAGGGCGTCCTCTGCCATGGGTTGAGGGACAACCTTCGGATAGATGCAGCTAGATCCGAGTTGCAACAATCGCTTTACGCCCGCCTCGAACGCTTGATGGATCACATTGCATTCGATCAACAGGTTTTCGTAGATGAAGTTAGCAGGGTAGCTGTTGTTGGCAAGGATGCCACCCACCTTTGCTGCTGCTAGGATCACCACATCAGGCTTTTCCGTCTGCATGAAGGCGCGTACAGCGACCTGATCGGTCAGATCCAGTTCGGCATGCTTGCGCGTTACAATGTTGTCTTGTCCTTGGGCTTTTAATCGGCGGAGGATTGCGCTCCCAACCATGCCGCGATGGCCCGCGACGTAGATTTTCATGTCGGAACCCCTCAACCTTCCAGAGAAACAGGCAGATTTAGCCCGTTCTCGCGAAGCAGGCGATGGCGGCGGGCTGCCTTGAGATCTTCCGCCACCATTTCGATGCACATCTCTTGCGCTGTGATTTCAGGCACCCAGCCAAGTTTCTCTTTGGCCTTTGTGGGATCGCCCAGCAGCGTTTCCACTTCAGCCGGTCGGAAGTAACGGGGGTCGATCCGCATGACCACATCGCCTGGCTTGACAGCAGTTGCCTTGTCGCCGGTGACGGCGTCGACCACCGCGCACTCCTCGACACCGTGTCCCCGAAAGCTTAGGGTTACGCCCAGTTCCGCCGCACTCCACTGAATGAACTCGCGTACAGAATACTGGACGCCGGTGGCAATCACGAAATCTTCCGGCTTGTCCTGTTGGAGCATCATCCATTGCATGCGCACGTAGTCCTTGGCGTGGCCCCAATCTCGGAGCGCATCGATATTTCCCATGTAAAGACAACGCTCTAGGCCCTGTGCAATATTGGCCAGACCACGAGTGATCTTGCGCGTCACAAAAGTCTCGCCGCGGCGCGGGCTCTCGTGGTTGAAGAGAATCCCGTTGCAGGCGTAGATTTCGTAGGCTTCTCGGTAATTCACCGTAATCCAATAGGCATACATCTTGGCAACAGCATAGGGGCTGCGCGGGTGGAAGGGTGTCGTTTCACGCTGAGGGATTTCCTGAACGAGACCATAAAGCTCAGATGTCGAAGCTTGGTAGAATCTGCTTTTACCCTCAAGGCCCAGGAAGCGAATCGCCTCCAGAAGGCGTAAAGTGCCCATTGCGTCGACATCGGCCGTATATTCTGGTGCCTCGAAACTCACTGCGACATGAGATTGTGCACCGAGATTATACACTTCGTCAGGCTGAACTTCCGAAAGGATCCGGGTCAGATTTGAGCTGTCCGTCAGATCACCATAATGCAGTTTGATGTTCGGATTTGGATTGTGGGGATCTTCGTAGATGTGGTCGATCCGTTGAGTGTTGAACAAAGATGCGCGCCGTTTTATGCCATGAACCTCATAGCCTTTTTCAAGCAGAAACTCTGCAAGATAGGAGCCATCCTGGCCGGTAATCCCGGTGATCAATGCTCGCTTTTTCATTGTTTTATACTTCACTTCTTGATGAACTGGGGAAGTTTGCTGAGGTTTTTCCACGCAAGTGCGCCAATCCCGCCGATACCACTGCTGCGCAGGGCGAGGTAGTCCTCGTGGGTCTTGCGCAGGATGCGCTCAAGCGACCGGTTGCTTTCGCCGCCGACCCGCATTTTGACGAGCACCTCGGGGATATAGGCAGGCGTGATGCCACCGCTACCGAACCATCGCAGGATCGCCTCGTAGTCGGCGGAAATCCGGTAGTTTGTATCGTAGCCGCCGAGCCGGTCGATAACCTCGCGGCGGACGAATAGGGTGGGGTGCGGCGGCATCCAACCTCGCGCTAGCTTGCGCCGCGAATAATATCCGGCCTGCCAATGGCGGACAATCCTCTCAGTGTCGCGGGCAGATACATAATCAAGATCGCCATAGACAGCGTCGGCTCCTGTGTCCGAAAATTTCTGCGCAACGCTTTCAAGCACCGAAGGACTAGCGAAGTAATCGTCGCTGTGCACCACTCCGACAACATCACCCGTGGCTGCCATGATCCCCTTGTTCAGCGCGTCGTAAATGCCGTTGTCGGGTTCGCTGATTATGACCATGCCCGGGCGTACAAATTTGCGTACCTCCGAGAGAGTCGAATCAGTTGACGCGCCATCGATCACGATGTGCTCCACATCTTGGTATTCCTGCGCTGCTACGCTGGCGAGGGCCTGGCCCACTGTCTCTTCCCGGTTGAACACCGCTGTGATGATCGAGACTTTCAATGTAATCTCCAGTTTTTGGTCAGTGCCATTCTTCATCGAACATCGCGCCATTTCGATCGGTGGATAGCGCTGCCGCTAGTGTGCGATGTCTGGCTATGTTATTTGTTTCGTGCCAATTCATACGCATCGTGAATGGCCTCCCCTAAAGCCGCCGAAAACGCGGATTGTCGACGTTCCCCGGCCTCCTTCAGAACCTCAACTTCTTCACGGACTCGCGACATTTCCCGAGAGGCCGCAAGCAGCAGGCGCGCCAGATCGGCCGGGTCATCGGGGCGAAAGAAACGCGCGTCGGGCTGCTGTTCACGATGCACGTCGATATCGGAGAGGATCAGCAGCGTGCCGAGCGCCTTAGCCTCTTCGACCGAACTTGCCCAGCCTTCGAATTTGGACGGGTTAAGAAGCGCCAGGGCCCCGGCATTCAAGGCCAGAACGTCGTCAAACGGAATGAGACCGAGATGGCGAAACCGGGTCGCGAGTCCCTCGGCCTCTGCGGCAGCCATGGTGCGTTTGAACAGGGTTGGGTCGCGGCTGTCCGTCGTCGGGCCGCTCATCACCACCGGGAACACATCGTCCAAGGTGCCATCCTCTCGCAGGATGCGCAGCGCATCAAGCACCACGGCATGGTTCTTGTGCGCCCAGAAGTGATTTGGAAGAAAAAAATATTGTGCCGGCAGAGCGTGATCGGCGATCGCTTGCGGCACCCGCGCGCGTATGGTCTCGACATCAACCGCGGGCGCAAAACGAACGACCCTGGTGTGACCGCGGCTTTTCGGATAGAATCGCTCGCAATCGACCAGCGCTGTTTCGCTGGACAGCATGACGATGCGGTTCCGGGTGAAACGGGTTTGGGCCTGAAAGCCGATTTCACGCTTCCACCAGTCAGCCCGGGAAAAGATGCCGGGCAAACGGCGATGCTGGAAATCCGGGATCCAGGACAGGCAGGGCAGGCCGAAGGACCGGCCGAAGAACCGGGCATTTTCGAAGACCACGTCAACCGAATGCTCGCGCATCAGCGCCTCGAAGGCTCGGTCGCGCCCGGCGGCGAGCGCGCTGATCGCGCGCGCGCCGGAGCCGGCCCTGGCCACCCTTTCGTCGACCACGGTCTGAACACTGACCGTGGTGCCAAAGGCGTCACTAGCTAGCGCGCGCTGGCCTTCGGACACAAATAGGACCGCCTCCACCCTGCCGGACATTGTCGTGCGAATGGAGTCCAACAAGGTCTTTTGATAGGTCAGTCCACCCCGCCACTGCCCGTCGCCGATAAGTGGGAAGCCGAGCCGAATGCCACGCCCGCGGACGGATCCGGCACCCATGGTCCCCAGTGTGGCGTTGGTCATGCGAGCGGCCCTTCCGACTCGGGCATGCCGATGGCAGAGCGGTCGGCGCGAAACCACGAGACAAAGTCCGAAATGCCCTGCGCGATCTCGACCTGCGGCACGAACCCGGGTGGGAGGCTGCCCGGGTCTGCCACCAGGCTGAACGGGTCGCCGCTGCGCACTTCGTTGGTGAACACAATTTCGCGTCGGCCACCCCAAGCGGCGAGGAGGTGTTGCGCTATTTCGTGGATTGGGCAAGCACGCCCGCTTGCGAGGTTGTAGAGGCGGGCTTCGCCAGGTGCGGGATCCTCGAGGCCGATCATCGCCGCGGCCAAATCCCTTGCGTCCAGCCAGTCACGCCGCTCCGCCCCGGTGCCGCTGAGTGTGAGCTGCGCGTCGCCCGAACTGGCGGCAAGACGGCCACAAACATCAAACAGTAGCTGCTTTCGCAAACCGGTTCCGTAGATCGAGAACAGGCGAAGGACCGTTGCGGGTAGGTCGAAGAACCGACTATGTGCCTGAACTAGCTGCTCAGCCAGCAGTTTGTGCGTTCCATAGGGCGATGACGGGTTGGTCGGGGAATCCGAGCGAATCGGAGCAGCGTGACCTTCGCCATAGACCGCGGCCGATGACGCCAGCACCAGCGGCACCTTTTTCCCCCGCAGAGTCTCCAGTAGAAGCTCCGTTGTCGCAACATTGGATTGAAAATCCGCGCCTGGGTCGCCGAACGAAGCGCCGACCGTTGGGCCGCCCGCCAGATGATAGGCGCGTTGTGGCGTGCCGTGCCGGTCGAGCGCGGTCGCCAAGCCCGTCGCGGACAGTGGGTAAACCCGGTCATCCTCCACATCCGACGTTCCGACGTCAGATGCACGTCGGAACGTCACGACGGGCGTGCCGGCGGCACCGAGCGCACGAACCAAGTGACGGCCGATGAAGCCCTGCGCGCCGGTAATCCAGACTGCGTCCCGAACCCTCATTGAACCATACTCCCAACGATGTACAAGTGGTTTGGCCGGACGAATATCCCGCCGCCGAGCATCATATGGTCTGGGTGGCGTTTCATGCGCGGCTCGCAAGCTCGCGGCGGTGTTAGCCATGCGTTTGTCATGCGCCGCTCTCCGGGCTCCGAGCCTCGGCCGGCTCGCGCTGGCGGATGACCCGGGCTGGGTTACCCGCAACGACACTATGGGCGGGTACATCCCGCGTGACTACCGATCCGGCCCCCACGACAGCCCCTTCGCCAATGGTTACGCCCTTGAGAATGATCGCATTGAACCCGACCCAACAGCCGGTCTTCAGCACGGTGGGGGCGGTCTTGACCTTGCTCCAGTCTTTCTTGCCAACGGCCCATAGCGCGACATCGTCGGCACGGTCCTCGGCGGCTAGCGCATGGGAGTTGTGGTCGACAATGGTTACGCCCCAGGAAATGATAACGTCGTTCTCGATCTCCACATGAGTCGCTGCAATGATGTGGCTGCGCCCGATGAAACAGCGGTTGCCAATGATGATGCGGGCCTCGGGACGGTCGAAGCAGAACCGGCAGAATATGAGACCGTCCGATCCGATGGCGAGTTCACCTCCCGGGCGATGCAGGAGGGTGCGCCACGACAGGCGCGTGTTGTTGCCGGGACGGAATCCACGCAGGCGTGACAGCAGCTTGCGGATCATGCGGTGGGAACCTCCTTAATACGGCGCAATACGGTGCCGGCCGGGATAACCATGTCGTCGGCCACATCGGCCGCGATCAGAGCCCCGGCCCCGATGATGGCCCGGTGGCCGATCCTCACCCCTTTCAACACGATCACGCCGGCGCCGATCCAGACATCATCCCCAATCTCGATCGGGGCCGACCGTATGCCGGATATTTCCCTTGGATGGCCGGAGGAAAAGATCGCGCGGGTCTGCTCGAAGCGGGCTTGCGGGTTCATGGGGTGGCTATTGGTATCGTGGATCACGACGCTGGCCGAGATCATAACCCGATCCCCGATACTTATTCCTCTGTCGTCCGACGACCAGATCATGCTGCCGGGCCCAAGGTAGAACCAAGAGCCGACGTCGATCTTGCCGGCGTGGGCATAGGTCACGAGTTCGCCCCGGATGCGGGCATGTGGGGCAATCCGTACATGCTGAGGGTCGCCGAAGATATTGACGATGCGCCCTTCACGAAACACGCGCACGTCTTCGCCGAGCCGGGCCTGTGCTTGAGCCGATGTGGTTTGCAGCCAGGCCCCGAACGCGTCGGAAAACCCGAGCAACAGGTTTGCCAGCCGTGCTTTGCAACTCACGCCGCATCCTCCGTTGCCTGGGCGCTCAACTCGCCAGCTCCTGAAACCGGACCCATTGCCGTTCTTTGCTGTAGACGCTGCGCACCATGTCATGGCCGGCGGCGGCGATGGCCCGATCGGCACCGGTTTCGATCAGGTTCCGCACTACCCGGGCCGCGTCTTGCGGCGTGTCGTAGAACCGCGCCGTCTTGCCGTCTACCATGCCCTCAGGGTAGTTTCCGGCGTCGCTAACCACGCACGTTCTGGCGCCCATGGCCTCGAAACAGCGCATGTTGCCGCGATCCGCCCCGGCCATATCGACGGCGCCGTTTATCACGATCCGCGCCTTCGACAGAGCTTCATAGAAGGCGCGGCCGAAAACCGGCGGTCGGCTGACCTTGCGGATGACGCGCGGTCGCCTGTGCTTTGCCAACGGCCCGACCCAGCCCAGCGGCGTTTCGGCGAGGGCGGTCATGCGTGAACGGTCCAGATAATAGACGATATTTAAACGCCCGGCCTGTTCCGCCACGATTTCGAGTACAGCAGAACGGGTGGCGTGATACTGCGAATACCCACCGACAAAGATAACATCGACTGGGCGGTTTTCATTGGCGGCATATGGGGCGAATTCGGGGTCATGCGCCGGAAAGAAATATGCGCCCTTCCATCCGGCCTTTTTGTAGCCCTCCAAGATGCTCGGGAAATTGTTCAGGATCAGGTCGTAGTCGCCGTAATCGACCGACCCGGATGGGGCGGCACGCCAGCAAAGGCGGCGCCGAACACTTCCCGGAAGCCGCTTTAGGAAGTGGGAGGGGTATCGGATTGGATCGAGATTGTAGAAGACCTCGGTGCGGTGTTCCTCGATCTGGGCCAGGAGAATATCTTCGAGGGAGGTCTCGCGTTTTAGGCCGTGTTCGCCGGCCCAGGCAAGTTGGAGGTCTTCGTCGTCGCCATTGGTGAAGAACGCCTCGGGAGCCCGGTCCAGGACTGGCATTAGCATGTGCGAAGCGCCGAAGCGGTCCTCTATAAAGGTATCGCGCAGCGCCTCGAACCCCATTTTCCCACGGGTAAGCCCGGCGAGATATGGTCGGTAGCTCCTAGCTAGGCCGGAGTTTTGAAAGAGTCGCATCAGGTCTCACCCAATTCAGTTGATCGTTTCGTGCCGCCGGGCCGGTCGCAGACCGAAAGCAGAATGATGAGATAGGCAAGGCTGAATAAGGCAGATGCCCAGGAAAAAACGGCGACCGTTTTCAAGATATCCGCGCCGGTTGCTTGGCTCCAGACGAAAACGCAGACCAGACCGGCAATGCGGGACATGTCCCAGAGCATTTGGGCGAGCTGATGCCCGAGCATCGTGAGCATTGTGTTGAGAGGGGCAACCGCCAAGGTCGTTACAACAAGCGGGGCTAGGATTGTCACTGCCAGCCCGGCCATGGACCATTCCTCGCCGAGGATGAGCTTGAGGACGGGTTCACCCAAGAAAAACGTGAGCACACCGGCAATGAGTCCGAAACCAAACAAGAAAATGGCGATACGAAGAATATGAGGCCGGAGCGGGCCGCGGTCTTCGCGGTGGAGGGCTGCGATCCTTGCATTCACGACCTGAGAAACCGAAAATGAGAGCACGCCGATCGGAAGTAGTGTGACTCGCCAGGCCATCGAAAACTGACCAACTTCGGCAATTGTGTACAGCGCCGATACTGCAAACACTGGCAAACTCATGCTGAGCCCGCTCAACACGCCAGAGGGCAGCGAGTACATTGGGTAGTGGCGGTGCTTGAGAACAACACTTCGCATCCAGCGCAGGTCGTCTCGATCGAAATGGGCCAGTTGTGCGATCTTGGATTTCTGGAAAATCACTAGGACGGTCCCAAGGCGACTGGCGATGTCGGACAGGAGCAGCACCGGAACCGCCGTAACGGCCAGTCCCACGGCAATTGCCAAGACGTTGAAGGCAAAGCTTTGCAAAACGCGCGCCTGTGCCACCAGCCGATACGCGCTATTGCGAACCGGGAGCGTGTTGAAGGTCTGCAGCGCGCCTGCGGCGAGGAAGCCGACCGGCAGCAACCAGAACGGAAAAAGCAGCTCCGTTGCCTGTGGCCAGATCCCGCTCACGCGTGCCAGGATCAGGATCACCGCTAGCAGCCCGGCCCCAATCACATTTATTCCGAGGCAGAGCGCGAGGACGCGGGCAAGGTCGCGCGGCGATCCCTTCAGTCGCAGGACCAGAAATTCGAGCCGGAGTGCCGCGAAAGGCAACAGAACCACGAGAATTGAGGAGTAGAGCTGGAAGGAGCCGAAAGCATCTGCCGAGAAGAGTCTAGAAATGATCGGCAGCGCAGCCAAGGTGATGACTTGGGCAATGACATTGCCGTTGAGCACTGTGGCGATGGGCCGGATCATTCTTGCAGCTTCGTCGGCAGTTTTCTGGTGAGTGCAGCGGTAATATCAGCCCCCCGGTCGATGCAGCTATGGCTACAACGTTCACTATTATTTATTTTACCGAGCGCCAGAACTGCAGCAACAAGAGCAAATAGTTTGTCACCACCCCAAAGAGATCCAGAGAGCTGTGCGGCGACCAGTGCCTGTACCAGAAGCGCAGTCAAAAGCGGGTTTGTTTGATTGACGGAAGATAGAGCTGCCTTGAAAGAGCTTAAGACGAGCGTCACTGAGACGGCTAGCCCCAGGATCCCCATAGCCATAGCAGATTCCAAGAAATAGTTGTGCGGCCAAGATCCTTCACCAAATGAAGCATCCATAAAGTGCTTGCCGAGGAAAGGGTTTTCGACGAAATCGGCCAACGCCGACGTTTGAATTTCGAATCGGGCCAATGACGATCGGTCAAAACCGTTGAAAGATCCCATGAGCCTTTCAAACAAAAAATTGTCTTTCGGAACTAAAAGAAAACCTACTGTCAGAAGTGGGATAATGATAAGAGCTCGTCTTTTGTCTGTTGCGCCGAGCCATATCAAGGCTGCTGTCATGGCAACAATCGGTCCGCGAGAGCCTGCAGCAAATAGAGTTGGGACCGAAATCGCCGCGGTTAAGATGGCGGTGCCTATCCAGAAAAGGCTTCGACGAGAGAAGGCAATAAAAGCTGCAGCGATTACCCCTGTTGCTGCAAGGTGGCCAAGTGAAATTGGATTTAGAGCGGCTAAGGATGCCCGGGAAAAAGTCTCGATTGTAACTTTTCCAGTGTAGAGCAGCGCGTAAAGTCCTAAAAGACTAACTGCTACCATAAGGATAAGTCGAGAGCTAAAAAGGCGCTCGTCAAATTTACTTTCGATCGCAAGTGCAATTGCGATGGTGGGGATCACAGTGGCAACTATGAAAAACTGCAACGCGTCTGGCGCAAACTCATTGTCAGCAAAATATGAATCGTAAAGCAACCGGCATAAATATAGCCCAAAAAAAAGTAAGAGCATCACGCTTGGTCTTCCGCGCAGCGGAAAAAACAAACCTGACGCGGAAATTGCCAAAGCAAAAGAGAAGACAGCTACTCGGTATGGAACGGTAATGGCCGTCGTGTCCACGCCGGTGTAGCTGACTAGAACTGCAGCCAAGGGGTATCCAGCCACCATCAAAACAAGAAGCCATGTGATACAAGAGTTGCGTGCTACTGATACGGAGATATTCAATGGCTATGTTTCTGTTTACTGGGAGGCGATTTTGGACAAGTGGTGTCTGTGAGGTGGCGAAGTAGTTTCTATCGTCCACCAGACGTTTAGACAAACTCGGCAAGTGCCGAAATCACGTGCCGCTGCTGCTGCTCCGTCATTTCTGCAAAGAGCGGAAGTGCCAAGCCGTGGTCACCGAGGCGGCGTGCATGCGGGAATGCGTCGGCAGGATAAGCGCGACCTGTGTAACATGGCAGGAAGGGTAGCGCGCGCGGATAGTTGACCGATGTGGCAATCCCCCTCTCCTTGAGGTGCTCTGCGAGCGCATCCCGCCGCTCGGTCTGGACCACATAGAGATGCCAGACACTGTCACGATCCTGCGCTACTTTTGGCACGGTGATGAACGGCAAATCGACAAGGGCATCGGAATAGGTCATCGCAAGCCGTTGGCGGGCGCTTGTCCAGCCCGCTAGGTAGGGTAGCTTGACCGAAAGGATCGCTGCTTGCAGGCCGTCGAGCCGACTGTTGATGCCTTCGATTTGGTGGTCGCCCTTCACCAGCCCACCGTGACGCGAGAACATCGCCATGCGATCGGCCAGCACCGCGTCGTTTGTTACGATGGAGCCGGCATCGCCCATCGCGCCAAGGTTTTTGCCCGGGTAAAACGAAAAGGTGGCCGCCACCCCGAATGTCCCCACTGCCTGCCCACGATATCTTGCGAGATGTGCCTGCGCACAGTCCTCAATCACCCACAGTCCGAGGCGCTCGGCAATCTCCATAATCGGGTCCATGTCGGCGGGCTGGCCGTAGAGGTGAACGGGAATAATGCCTACAGTGCGTTCGGTGATAAGCGCCTCAATGGCGCCTGGGTCAATCGTGTAGGTCTCGGCGTCGATCTCACAAAAGACCGGACGGCCACCGGCTTGGGTGACGGTCTCGCTGGTTGAGATCCAGCTCATGGCGGGAACGATTACCTCATCGCCGCGCTGGAGGCCAAGGGCGATCATCGCGATGTAAAGCGCATCGGTCCCGTTGCCGCAGGAAACACAATGGGCCGTCCCGATCTTTCTTGCGAAAGCGTTTTCGAAGGCGTCGACTTGGGGGCCGCGAATGAAAGCAGATTGGGCGATGACATCGGCGATGGCGGCGTCGATTTCGTCCTTGATGCTCAGGTATTGGGCATGCAGATCTGCAAAGGGCACATTCATGTCTTTGATCCTATTGATATCTTGTCTGTTCTATTTGCCCGGGAGAGGCCGCAGTTTTCTTGCGGGATTGCCCGCGTAAATGCCGGGTTCGGAAATAGAGCGCGTCACGACACTACCCGCCCCAACCACGACATCGTCGCAGATTTCGACGGGCAGTATGGTCGCGTTCGATCCTATCGAGACCCGGTCTCCAATGGTCGTTGCCTTCCACAGGTCCTTGTTGCCTCGGGCCGGTCCACTGGCTGCAAAAACGTCGTTCACGAACATTACGCCGTGGCCAATGAAGCAGTCTTCGCCGATCGTAACCAACTCGCAGACAAACGCATGCGACTGGATCCGGGTGCCACGCCCGATCCGGACCGATCTCTGGACTTCGACGAACGGGCCGATGAAAACACTATCCCCGATCTCGCAACCATAAAGGTTGACTGGCTCTATAACGGTGACACATTGGCCGAATATGACATCGCGGATGCTGATCGAGAGGCGCTGGCATGCAGGCCTGGTGTCGCTGGTGTCTTGCATGCCTTTGCGCCTATCGCTGACCAAGTCGCGAGTGTTTCGGGTCGAAACGAAGCATGACTTCGCGTCCGGTCTCAACCGACTCATAGATCGCGTTGATCAGTTCAAGACTGCGCCTGCCCTCTAGGCCGTCAACAAGGTTCTGGCCCTGCTCTCGTACTGCGGAAACGACGTGGTTGTAATAGGCCTCGTGGCCGAAGCCGTACACGTTCGGGGGATTGACCGAGAATTCGGTCATAACCAGTTCGTCTCCTTCTTCGGGTTCGACGAAGGACCAAGTTTTCATTTCGTTCACGGCAAACCCGCCTATCTCGACCGTGCCGCGTTCGCCGAGGATCGAGATCGACCCTTCCAAGTCTTTCGGGCGCACCGCTGTTGTGGCCTCGATGATCCCTAGCGCCCCGCTCTTAAAGCGCACGGCGACAACCGCGGTGTCTTCGGCCTCGATATCGGCTAGTGCAGTCCGCGACATTGCGTAGACGCTCACCGGATCGCCCATCATCCATTCCAGTAGATCGACATGATGGCTCGCTTGGTTGGTCAAAACGCCGCCATCCATTGCCCAGGTGCCGCGCCAAGCGTCTTGGTCATAGTAGGCCTGAGAGCGAGACCACCGCACGCGCACTGTGCCCATTACCATCTTGCCGAACCTTCCGCGCTCGACCGCTTCGCGCAGCTTGACGACGGGCACATTGAAACGATTCTGCTTGACGACGAAGAGGCGCAAGCCATTGCGGTCGCATGCCTCAATCATGGAGTCCGCATCCGAGAGCCTCAGGGCCATCGGCTTTTCAACCATGATATGAGCGCCATAGCGCGATAGGTCGATAGTGTGCCGGGCATGATTTCCGCTCTCGGTGAGGACAACTACGACGTCTGGCCGGTGGCGCTCCATCATCTCGTTGTAGTCGAGATAATATGGGACGCCGTATTTCTCGCCGACTCTTCGTGCCTTGTCTTTGACGATGTCACAGACAGCCGCGAGTGATGCGCCAGGGATCACATTGCCCCCAAGAAGCGCGGCGTGGCGGGCCGAAATCCGACCACAACCGACCAAAGCAAAAGACAGTTTGGTTCTATTCTCGTTCATTCGGTTTCCATCAGTTTTATAATCTGAATTTGGCAGGCAGCGTGTCTACAGCGATGAACGCCGCATCCGCGCGATACACCGTTGCGGCCAAATCGGTGGCGAACTCAGCCGCCCAGCCACGAAATTGCGCGCCATGACAGCACCGAGGCCCGGCTCATAGATCGGCACCTCGCAACGATCCAGCATGGCGATCTTCTCGCGAATCTTCTCGACGCAGATCACGTCATGTCCGAAATCTGCGAAACACACCCAAGAGACAAGGCCAACATAGCCTGTACCATTCATCGCAATCTTCATTGCTGAAAGACCCTTGCGGTGATTCTGCTTCCCGCGCCCGACGCGCAGCTGCCATATTGTCCACCAGCGCCACGAAGACCTCTGTTTACTCCGGATACTCAAATGCGAAACCCATCATCGCTTCCAGACACCCATCTTCGAACTGCAATCGTATCGTTGCCCTGTCAGCGTGACAGCCCGCACATGGCCCTGCGCCGCGCGAACGTTGAGCGCATAAGCATGCTGGATTTCGCCACCATGAACGGGCGGCTGGACATTCTGGATCTCGGGCTCAAGCACGTAGCGCCCGATCGATGCGGGATGCGACGGCTCGGTTCCGTGGGCAGGCTTTTCCACCAGACCCGCTACTTCGTCATCCGACCCCAGTCGGACAATCCCGTATTTCTGCGCTTCTTTCTTCAGCACCTGCATCACGCTGAGGATCGTGCCCGGCTTCTCGGCAACGGCATCGACCAAGAATTGCGTAGGCAGACCACCGCGCATCAAGTCATCTGCCAGAAGCACAACGAACGGGTCGCGGCCCACAGCCGGCTCGGCACAAAGAACCGCATGGCTCATGCCCCAATGCCTCTGGCTCGCCCAGGAAGATAACGCGCGCGCTCCAGCCCGGGACTGGCGTCGAAATGGTCCTCGGTGGCACGCCTAGTACGACCCGTGACGAAGATCAGATCGGCGATACCCGCCGCCACTGCCTCTTCGACCGCATATTGAATGACTGGCTTGTCGATGATCGGCAGTAGTTCCTTGGGCATCAACTTGGTGGCAGGCAGGAAGCGCGTTCCAAGACCGGCGCACAGAAACCCAGTCTCGCAGATGGAGTATCTTGGCGTGGACGACACTTTTATCAATTACCTGTTTTCAATTCAGCGCGGATTTCAGCCAACTCCTGATCGGACAAGTCACACCAGACCTCTTCGATCTCGGCCTTCAGCGCTGCATATTCCGCCAGCTTGCGGATCATGAAGCGTCGCGTTAGGTCGGCTTTGACTGTAATGCCCTTGGGGGTAAGAACATAAGCATAACGCCGCCTGTCCTCGGCTGCCGTGAAATTCGACAACTTCAACATCCCCTTTTCGACAAGCGCTGCCAACACGTAATTAATGCCCCCTGTGCTAACCCCGACGGCTTTCGCCAAATCCCTTTGGCTCATTTCGGGATTATCCTGCAGCAAGCGCAAGATGCGAAACTTCACGTCCTCGCGAAGTTTGTCGCGCTGGGTAGTCATGCTTGGAATGATTTCTTTCAGGCTACCGCACAAGGACTGCCGCTGTGGCGCCTTGTTGGTATCGCGATCAAGATATGATACATAATTGAAAGCACTGCTCAGAATCGAGCAATACATGGGCAGCCCGGTTCGTTCAAGTAGCAAATTTAAAGGGAACCGTTCAACGGCTTTGTCGCAAAAGTCGTCTGACTGCCGAGCTATCCCTTTTGCCGGATAGAGCTGTCCCACGGCCTTCGTGACGGGGATGCCGAGCGTGGTGAAGCCGTTCAGGATTGCAACACGGATTTGGAACTCCGCGACCTGACGGTCGAAGTCCTAGGGTCAGGACTCGTTCTCGCTTCATAGCCAGAACATGACGGTTGCCGCGAGGGCGATGGCAGACAGGAAGACCTTCGGGCACCGGTCGTATCGCGTTGCGATGCGTCGCCAGTCCTTGAGGCGCCCGAACATGATCTCAATCCGGTTACGGCGTTTATGGCGACGCTTGTCGTGCCTGATAGGCTTGCCGCGAGACTTCCTGCCGGGGATGCAGGGCTTTATCCCTTTGTCTTTCAACGCATCTCTGAACCAGTCAGCGTCATAGCCCCGGTCGGCCAGCAACCACTCCGCCTTTGGCAGGCTGCCCAGCAGGGCCGCGGCACCGGTGTAATCGCTGACCTGACCTGCGGTCATGAAGAAGCGGATCGGGCGGCCATCGGCGTCGGTGACAGCGTGCATCTTGGTGTTCATGCCGCCCTTGGTTCGGCCGATCAGACGGCCCCTCTGCTCACCTGGCCCCCCTTTTTCGACCGCAGGCTGGTCGCCGTGCGGTGTGCCTTGAGATAGGTCGCGTCTATCATTACCGTCTTTGGAACGGCAGCTTCAGCAGCCAGACCATCCATCATCCGGGCGAAGACACCTTTGTCACTCCACCGCTTCCATCGATTGTAGAGTGTCTTCGGCGGGCCGTATTCTTTCGGCGCATCGCACCACCGCAACCCATTGCGATTGATGAAGATTATGCCGCTTAGCACACGCCTGTCATCGACGCGCGGCTTACCGTGGCTCTTGGGGAAGAAGGGCTGCAAACGGGCCATCTGGGCGTCGGTCAGCCAGAAAAGGTTGCTCATGATCCAGTCTCCTTGCGGAGGCTGAATCACGCCGCGAGCGGATGATCAATGGGTCCTGACCCTAGGTCATGAGTCTCTGGCCAAGCAGTTTCAAATCGAGCCGATGAACGTCACCGGTTCGAGAGAACCTACGAGGGCATCTTTGTTTCGAGGTCGCTTCGGCAGTGGTAGTCGCTCCATCGTCGCCATAGCGCGCGACCGCAGTATTTCGACGCCCGCAGCGCCTCGTTGCGGGCAGCCGCACCTGCGGTGTCGGCCTTCCAAGGTCTGGCGTTCGTGCAGGGCGGGATGATTGCGACAGCACCGCGATTGGCGATGGCATCATTGCACTTGCGGATGTCGTATGCGCCGCCTGGGGTGACACTGGCGATGTCCAGATCGCCGGAAATCTGGGCCAACAGTTCTGGCAACATGGGCGCGTCGCGGATATAGCTGCGGGTGACCTCGACCGCCCTGATCTCCAGCATTTCCTTGCCGATCCTGAGATCGACCTTGCGCCAGACGCGGCGGTTTGTCCCGTCATGCTTCCGCGCATTTCCCGTCGGCCTTGATGCCTGTGCTGTCGATCAAGAAGTGCAGCGGACCCTGCGACCCCCGATGCGGGATGTTCACGACAAGAGTTTTCTGGCGGCGGCTCAGAGCGCTGAAGTCGGTCACTTCCCAGTCTAGGCTGATCAACCGCAAAAGGCTCTCGAAGAAGCCGAACGTTTGTCGCTGCACCGTGCCGAGAAGGACTTTCATCGTCATCCAGGTCTGGACCGCAGCATCGCTGTAGACGGGCTGTCGCCCACGCTTGCCGGTAGGCTTCGCCGACCAGACCATATCTGAATCGAGCCAGATCGTCAGCGACCCACGGCCCTTGAGAGCCATGCAAAAATGCCCTTGCGTCTGTTCAGGTTCGAGCGATATGCGGAGCGTAGGGATTTGACGAGGTTGTAGGATGGCATTTCATGCTCGCGGCACAAGCTGGTTTCTCGCGCAACTGAAGCCGAACTGCGCCAACATCGCGGATAAGAACCTCAAGCGCCAGGGCTTCAAAACATTCCTACCGACGGAAGAGGAAACGCGTGAGCGTAACGGCAAGTTCGTCACTGCCATCCGGCCACTGTTCCCAGGCTATATCTTCGTTGCTTTCGATGAGGCACGCGGGCTCTGGCGTACCGTCAACTCAACATACGGCATCACGCGACTGGTCAGCTTTGGCAAAGAGCCAACCGCCGTTCCACTAGATATGGTCTCCCAGCTAATGCTGCGCTGTGACTCGAAGGGGAAATTGCTGCCACCGAAGCTTCTGAAGGCCGGCGATCAGGTGACGCTGGCCAGCGGCCCGTTTGCGAATTTTGTGGCCGAAGTGGAGAAGATCGCGCCAGACCACCGGGTTTGGGTCCTGATGGAAGTTATGGGCGGTCAGACCCGCGTGACTGTCGGGGCGGGTCAACTGCGGGCGGTTTGAGATCGGCAATCGTAGAGGTCGTAATGTGTAGGCTCCTAGCTCATTGATCGTCAAAGTCAGAACAAGACGGTTGCTGCGAGGGCGACGGCGGAGAGGAAAGTTGAACCGCGCCGGGTTTGCCGGAGGCTCCAACTCTTGAGTAGGATGGAGGATCATGAGCAAGACCACGAACAAGTTTTCCCCTGAAGTGCGTGAACGCGCGGTGCGGCTGGTCTTCGACAACGAGGGTCAGCATGGCTCGCGTTGGCAGGCGATCGTGTCGATTGCGGCGAAGATCGGCTGTTCGGCCCACACGCTGAACGAGTGGGTTAAGAAGGCCGAGGTCGACAGCGGTAAGCGTGCGGTCATCCCGACTGAGATGGCCGACCGCATAAAGGCGCTGGAACGCGAGAACCGCGAGCTGCGCCAGGCCAACGAGATCCTTCGGAAGGCGTCAGCGTATTTTGCGATGGCGGTAAGCGGCAAGGAGACCCCATTGGTTAGCGTCGGGACTTGTCCGGGATAGGCTTGTGGCGTTGGTCAGACGCCGAGGTTCCATGCCTACGACTAGTTCTACGCCTATGGCTGCGACTGGTAGCTTACAGTTGGTCGAGGCCGTGATCGAGCGTTTCGACGGTGCGGCGGTTGGGGAACGCCGTCGGTGGTCGGATGAGTTCAAGGCGCAAGCGGTCACGGCGGCGCTTGAGCCGGGCGTGAATGTTTCCGCGCTCGCGCGGCGCCTTGGCATTTCGCCGCCGCAGCTGTTCGGCTGGCGCAAGGCCTTTCTGAAGAAGCAGAACGCGGACATTTCCGCGGTTGCGGCGACCTCCTTGGTGGAGATCGTGGTGGGTGAGGTGACGATCCGCGTCGGTGCTGACGTCAGCGAGGCTGCGCTGCGCCGGATTCTGCGTGCGGTGCGCTCGGCATGATGCCGTCGGGCGTGAAGGTCTATCTGGCCAGCCAGCCCGTGGACTTCCGCAAGGGCCCGGACAGCCTGCTGTCGCTGGTGCGCGATGGAGGCCACGACCCGTTCAGCGGCGCGCTTTACGTGTTCCGGGCGAAGCGGGCGGACCGGGTCAAGATCGTCTGGTGGGATGGCAGCGGCGTGTGTCTGTTTGCGAAGCGGCTGGAGAAGTCCTCGTTCTGCTGGCCGCGGATCGGGCCTGTCCGGGTGCAGCTCAACCACGCCCAGCTCGCGGCGCTGCTCGAGGGGCTGGACTGGAAACGGGTGCGACCAGTGGCGGTGAAAGCCCCTGTATTTGCTGGCTAATCGGCCAGCGGCAAAGTGAATCACCCCGGCCCGGAATGTCGATCAGCCGAGGCATGCCCCAGCGGGATGTGCTATCCCTTGCGGTATGCGGACCGATGATCTTTCCCTGCCCGACGACATGGACCTGCTCAAGGCCATGGTCCGCGCCATGGCGGAGAAGACATCGGCGCTGGAGGATGAGAATGCGGCTCTGAAGGCACGCAGTCTCGATGCCGACGCGCGGATCAAGCGGTTGATGCAGATCCTGAAGGCCTATGATCGCGCCCGGTTCGGGCGGCGCTCAGAGAAGCTGGGCGCCCCTGCGATCAGTGCTGACGAGGAAGCACAGCAATCCTTCGTCTTCGAGGAGATCGAGATCGGCATTGCGGCGCTGAAGGCGCAGACAGGCCAAGGCCGGGCCTCGGGCGAGACGCGGGCGCCTCGGCCGCGCAAGGGCTTTCCGCCCCATCTCGAACGGGTGGAGGTGGTTCTCGAGCCCGAGGTCCTGCCGGAACATGCGGGCCGAGAGAAGGTGCTGATCGGCGAAGACGTCTCGGAGCGGCTGGATGTCATCCCGGCCAGGTTCCGTGTCATCGTGACCCGCCGCCCGAAATACGCATTCAAGGACGCGGATGGCGTCATCCAGGCGCTTGCTCCGGCCCATATCATCGAGAGCGGCCTGCCAACCGAGGCACTCCTGGCCCAGATTGCGGTCTCCAAATATGCAGACGGCCTGCCGCTGTTCCGGCAAGAAGGGATCTATGCCCGCGACGGGGTGGAGATCGACCGGAGGCTGATGGCGCAGTGGATGGGCCGGGTCGGGTTCGAACTGGAGATCCTCGCCTCGCATGTGCTGGGTGAAATCCTGAAGGGCCCGCGCGTCTTCGCCGACGAGACCAGCCTTCCGACCCTCGCGCCCGGCACTGGCGCCGTGAAGAAGGCATGGCTCTGGGCCTATGCTCGCGATGACAGCACCTTTGGCGGCAGCGGGCCGCCCATGGTGGCCTATCGCTTCGAGGACAGCCGATCCGGAGAATGCGTTCGTCG
>Ga0209571_1000759_pt1 | contig 23975 bp, 25 predicted proteins | sample EBPBio102011_DNA_FD_185866 | JGI IMG/M metagenome (GOLD analysis project Ga0209571, IMG submission 185866) | Wastewater treatment Type I Accumulibacter community from EBPR Bioreactor in Madison, WI, USA - Reactor 1_1/10/2011_ DNA (SPAdes)... | ecosystem: Engineered > Bioreactor > EBPR >... | reverse complement strand
ACCAGCTTCGCGTTCACCAGCGATGCCAGACTGGACAGAAGGGCGATGCCGCCAAACCAGAAGGGGAAGTGGCTGCCCTGATCGAAGAACTTCTCGAATATCCCCTGGATCGAAGAGATCGTCGAGAAGATCACCCCGGTCAGCAGGGCCTGCACCAGGATCGAATACAGCGCGATCGGTGTGTTCAGCATGACCTTTCCCGCCGCGACCAGGCCCGAGAAGGACAGGGGCTTGCGATCCTCGGGATGGATCGTCTCGGGCTGGCGCAGGCCCAGCCAGAGGATCGTGACCAGCGAGAAGACCAGATACATCAGAAAGATGTCATGCCAGGACGCGACATAGATCACCGCCTGGCCCAGCATCGGCGCCAGTGCGGGCACCAGCATGAACACCATCATCGCATAGGACATGATGCTGGCCATCTGCCTTCCACTGTAAAGATCGCGCACCATCGCCAGCGAAACGGTGCGGGGCGCGGCGGCGCCGATGCCCTGGAAGAAGCGGGCGAGAAGCAGCATGTCCAGCGTGCCGGCGAAATAGCAGGCCACGGCGGCGGCGCAGTAGATCGCGGCCCCGGCCATGATCACCGGCTTGCGGCCGAAGGCATCCGACAAAGGCCCGGTCAGCAGCGTGCCAAAGCCCATGCCCAGGATGAAGGTCGCGATGATCAGTTGCGCCCGGTTCGGCGCGTCGGGGGTGAGCGTCGCCTCGATCTGCGGCATGGCAGGCAGCATCGCGTCGATCGAGATCGCGATGGTGGCAAACAGCATCGCGACCAGCGCGATGAATTCGCCGCGCGACAAAGGCGGCTTGGCCGAGGGGGAAAGCGTGTCGGCTTGGGCGGTCATCTTGCGGAAAGGTCCTTGATCACGTCACCCCACAGCTCGGGCGGCTGCGCGCCGGAGACGACATATTGCTGGGCGATCAGAAAGGTTGGCACGGCGTTGACGCCCTTGTGCCGGGCATCGGCATCGCGCGCCTGGATGTCGCTGGCATCGGCATCGCTGGCCAGAAGACGGGCGGAGGCTTCGCCATCCATGCCGCATTCGGCGGCAATGGCGGCCAGGACAGCGCGGTCGCCGATATCGCGCCCTTCGCTCCAATAGGCGGTGAAAAGTGCGGTGACGACTTCGGTCTGGCGGCCCTCGACCCCGGCCCAGTGGATCAGGCGATGGGCATCCAGCGTGTTGGGGATGCGGCGCGGCTTGTCGGGGTCCAGCGCGGCACCCGCCTTGCGGGCGACCTCGCGCAGACGTTCATGCACGGCATCGACCTGCGCCTTGCCGCCGAACCTGCCTTCCAGCCAGGCGCGCTTGTCCACGCCTTCGCGCGGCATGTCCGGGTTCAACTGGAACGGATGCCACTGGATCGCGAAAGGATGGTCGGGGTGGTCCGCCAGGGCACGGTCGAGGTTCGCCTTGCCCACGAAACACCAGGGGCAGACGGGGTCGGAAAAGATATCAAGCCGGATCATCGGCCTTTTCGCTTTCTATGGATCGGTTCGGGTCTGGTAGAGGGCCGCGAGCGCGCGGCGGTTCACCTTGCCGGTCGGGCCGCGGGGAATCTCGGGCACATGCAGGAAGGCGCGCGGGCACTTGTAGCGCGCCAGCCGTTCAGCCGCAAAGGCCTGGGCTGTGCTTTCCGGCAGAGTCCCGCCTGCATAGAAACACGCGATGATGCGAGTGCCCGGCGCAGGCTCGACCTCGGCCACTGCCAGATCGGTGATGCCGGGCAGGTCCTGCAAGGCCTGTTCCACCTCGCGCGGCGAGACGCGGACGCCGCCAGGGTTCATCATCTCATCGGCCCGGCCATGGTAATGGATCGCGCCGGCATGATCCTGATGCACCAGATCGCCGGTCGGGAACCAGGGGCCTTGCGGCGCGGGTTGGCCCTCATAGGACAGCATCAGGCCCGGATCGCCGGTTGCCACGGCAAGCTGGCCGGGTTCACCGGGGGGCAGGGGTCTCAGATCTTCACCAAGCACGGCGATCCGGCGGCCCGGCTGAGGATAGCCGGTCGCGCCATCCGGGGCGGTATGGCCGGGACAGGAGGAGATGAAGGTGGAAATCTCGCTCATCCCCAGCGCCTCATGCACTTCGGTGCCGGTGCGCGCGCGCCAGTCGGCGCGCAGGGCGGCAGGCAGGGCCTCTCCGGCAGAAAGGACATGGCGCAGACGGGGCAGGCCCGGCATATCGGCGCGCAGCAGGCGGCGCAGAAGCGTGGGAACCGTGGCGAGGATCGTCGCATCATGGCGGCGCAGCACCAGCGGCAGATGGTCGGTCTGCACCGAGGGCGCTGGGATCAGCGCGGTCGCCCCGACCGTCCAGGGGTCCAGCAAGCCTGTGCCCATCGTATAGGTCCAGTTGAAGGCGCCGGAATGCAGCAGCCGGTCCTGCGCGGTCAACCCTTCCCAGCCCTGATGCATCATCGCCCGCGCCAGAATGGCGCGATGGCCATGGCGCACGGCAAGCGGCGTGCCGGACGTGCCCGAGGTGAAGACGAGATAGGCTTCCCGGTTCGCATCGCCAAGATGCCAGTCGCAGGGTGCCTGCGCCTCCCACGCGGCCAGGTCGGCGGCAGTGTCGGGGCCCGGGGGCAGGGCGATGCCGGGGGCTGAAAGGACCAGCCGGGGGCGTATGGACGCCGCCATACGGGTGATCTCGGGCACCGTGAGCAGCGGAGAGGTCGCAACCGGCACCAGCCCTGCCGCCATCGCGCCGAGATAGGCGATGGGATAGGCCGGGGTATTGCCAAGGCGCAGCAGCACGCGGTCGCCGGGCCGAAGACCCTGCGCCAAGAGCCAGCCGCCGGCCCCCCGAACGGCGCGGGTCAGGCGCGCATAGCTCCAGCGTTCGGCACCCGTCAGCGTCAGCACGGCCAGCGCCACCTTGTCAGGCGTGGCCTGACCGGCGGCCAGGACATGGGCGGCAAGGTTGAAGCGCGCGGGATCTAGAGCCATGCCGCCGGAATACGGCGCGACCCGCCCCTCGCACAAGCGCGGCGGGCGACTTGATCTGCCGCATGGTGCAGCGTTGCACCATTGCCTAACATGGGCGGAACGCCAGCGGAGGGGCCGGATGCGGATTGCCGTTCTGACCGACATACATGCCAATCGCGAAGCCTTCGAGGCGGTGATTGCCGACCTGGAGGGCCGCGATATCGGGCGGATCGCGATCCTGGGCGATGTAGTGGGCTATGGCCCCGATCCGGCCTGGTGTGTCCGGCGGGTGCAGGCCCTGCGCGAGACGGGCGCGATCTGCCTGCGCGGCAACCATGACAATGCCGCCGCAGGTGCGGAAGAGAGCATGTCGCAGAACGCCCGCAAGGCGATGGACTGGACGCGCGGGCAGCTGGACCCGGGCGCGAAGGCCTTTCTTGGCGACCTGCCGCTGACGGTGACCGAGGGCGAGGTGCAATATGTCCATGCCAGCGCCGATGCGCCCGGGGAATGGAACTATGTCCGCAGCGATACCCGGGCCTTGCCCTCGTTCCGGGCCAGCGCGGCGCGGATCATCTTGTGCGGCCATGTCCATGTGCCGCTGCTGGTGTCTTGCGAGCGCAGCGGGCAGGTGCGGGCGCAGAGCTTCCGCAGCGGCCTGCCGGTGCCGCTGATCCGCTCGCGGCGATGGCTGGCGGTGATCGGCGCGGTCGGCCAGCCGCGCGATGGCCATGCCCAGGCGGGCTATGCCATCCTGGATCGCGACAGGGACGAACTGACCTTCCGCCGCGTCGCCTATGATGTCGCGCGCACGGCGGAAAAGATCAGGGCCGCGGGTCTGCCCGAGGCTTTGGCGCAACGCCTGATGGCAGGGGAATAGGCCGATGCTGCGACCGCATGAGGGATTGGTGATCGACGGCTTCACCCTGGGCGCACAGCTTCACAAGGGCGGCTTCGCGACGATCTGGGACGTGACCCATCCCGAGATCACCATGCCCATGGTGATGAAGGTGCCGACGATCCTGGATGGCGATGACGGGCCGACCATCGTGGGTTTCGAGGTCGAGCAGATGATCATGCCGCGCCTGTCCGGGCCGCATGTGCCGCGGGTCCTTGGCAGCGGCGATTTCGATGTCATGCCCTATATCGTGACCGAACGGATCGAGGGCGAGTCCTTCCTCAAGACCTTTGCCCGGGCGCCGCTGCCGCTGTCGGACCTGATCGAGATCATGGCCCGCATGGTGCAGGCGGTGGCGGATCTGCACCGCCAGCAGGTGATCCATCTGGACCTGAAGCCCGAGAATTTCCTGCAAAGGCCCAGCGGCGAGATGGTGCTGGTCGATTACGGCCTGTCGCGGCATGAGCTGTTGCCCGATCTTCTGGCCGAGGAATTCCAGATCCCGATGGGGACCTATCCCTTCATCGCGCCAGAGCAGTATCTGCGCTGCCGCGACGATCCGCGCAGCGACATTTTCGCACTTGGCGCCATGACCTATGTCCTGGCCACCGGCGCCTTTCCCTTTGGCAGACCCGAAAAGCTGAGCGGGGTGCGGCGGCGGCTGTGGCGCGATCCGGTGCCGCCGCGGGCGCTGCGGCCGGAGCTGCCGGAATGGCTGCAAGAGATCATCCTGAAGGCGCTGGAGGTCGATCCGCTGCGGCGCACCCAGACAGCGGCGCAAATGGCCTTTGATCTGGCCAATCCGGGGCAGGTGAAGCTGACCGACCGCGCCCGCAGGCTGAAGCGGGACAGTCTGCTGACAGTGTTCGACCGCTGGCGGGTGGTGCGGCGGCTGAAGAAATTCACCCTGCCCGAGACGTTGCGCGAACCGCGCCCCAGCGTGCCGATCATCGTCGTCGCGGTCGACCTTTCCCCCGAGGGCGAGAAGCTGGCCGACCAGCTTCGCGGCCAGGTTCGGCGCATGTTGGCGACCGAGCCCGACGCCCGCATCGCCTGCGTGAACGTGATCAAGACCGCACGCATCGGCATTGACCAGATGACCGACGCGTCCGGCACACATCTGCATGTGGCGCGGCTTGTGGCCCTGCGGCAATGGGGCGAAGGCATCGACCTGCCCGAAGAGCGGCTGACCTTCACCGTGCTTGAAGGCTCGGACCCGGGCCAGGCGATCATCGACCATGCGGCGGCAAACCATGTCGATCACATCGTGATGGGCGCGCGCGGCCATTCGACCACGCGGCGCTATCTGGGCTCGGTCTCGGCCCAGGTGGTCGCCGAGGCGCATTGCTCGGTCACCGTGATCCGCCGCCCGGAAAACCGGGACGAGGCGGGGCAGGAGGCCCGGACTAGTTGAGCCAGCCCTGGACGGTGCGCGCGCCGCCCGCGACATCGTCGCCAACGCCGGCCACCGTGTTGCAGGCCGAAAGCGCGGCAAGGGCCGCAAGGAGAATTGCCAGTTTCTTCATGGTCTTGCCTGTCGTTTCTGCGTCGATCGGGCGGTCATTCTTCGTACCACCACAGGGCAGGAAGATAGGACACGGCCCAGTCGCCGTAAAGCGGGACGTAATCGGGGTGCTTCAATTCCCGCCGATGCAGGATCAGGTTGCGGTCGGCATACCAGAAGGGCACGACATAGCGCCCCGCCGTCAGCACCCGGTCCAGCGCCTGCACCGCCGCCGTCACATCCGCCGGATCGCGGGCGGCCAGCATGGCGGCGATCATCGCATCGACCGCCGGGTCCTTGACCCCCATCCAGTTGCGCGACCCTTCGGTGTCGGCGGCAGCCGCGCCCCAGTAGAGCGACTGCTCGTTGCCGGGCGACAGCGACAGGGTGCGCAGCATATAGGTCATCTCGAAGTCGAAAGCATCGGTCCGGGCCTTCATCTGCGCGGAATCAAGCATCTCGACCTTGGCGTCGATGCCCAGCGACTTCAGCGCCTCGACATAGATCGCCGATATGGCAGCGACCTCGTCCTGGCCGACGGTCAGAAGGATGGTGAATTTGAACGGCTCGCCCGCGCCATTGCGCAACACGCCGTCAGCGCCGACCACCCAGCCCGCCTCTTCCAGAAGCTTCAGCGCCGCGCGCAGCCCCTTGCGGTTCACCGTGCCCGTATCGCCTTCGGGCAGGCTGTAGCCTTCCAGCGTGCCGGGGATCAGCTTGTCGGCAAAGGGCGCGAGCAGTGCCGCCACCTTGCCCTCCGCCGGCTGGCCGGGGGTCATGGCAAAGGGGCTGTTGGCGAAATAGGACGTGATGCGCGGCGCGGCGCCGCCGGTGATGGTCTGGTTGATATAGGGAAAGTTGAAGGCCTGGATCATCGCCTCGCGCACGCGCCAATCGGCGAAGATCGGTTTGCGGCTGTTCATCGCCAGACCGATGATGCCCGAGGGACGCTTGTGCGGCACCTCAAGCTTGATCATGTCGCCCTTCTGCACCGCCGGGAAATCGTAGCGGCTGGCCCAGCGGGCCAGGTTGTCTTCGCGATAGGCGGTGATCTCGCCCGCGCGGACCGCTTCGAAGATCGCGACGGTATTGGCGAAATAGTCGTAGCGGATGGTGTCGAAATTCCATTGGCCGCGATTGACCGGCAGATCCTTGCCCCACCAGTCGGGATTGCGGCGGAAGGTGATCGAGGCGCCCGGATCGACCTTGTCGACCACATAGGGGCCCGAGCCGGTCAGCACGGCAAGCGAGGAGGCCTCGAAATCCTTGCCGTCGAAATCGGCCTTCTTCAGAACCGGGCGCAGGCCCAGAATCAGCGGCAGTTCACGGTCTTCGGTGTTGAAGGTGAAGCGGACGGAGCGCGGCCCGGTGGCTTCGGCCTTCTCGACCTTCTTCCAGGCCGAAAGGTAGCGCGGATTGCCGATCGTGCCCAGAGTTTCGAAAGACCACAGCACGTCATCGACCGTGACGGGAGAGCCGTCCGAGAATCGCGCACCTTCACGAAGGGTAAATTCCACGTAGGTCCGGGCATCGTCGGTCTCGACCGATTCGGCCAGAAGCCCGTAAAGGGTGAAGGGCTCGTCATAGCTGCGGGCCATCAGCGTCTCGAAGGTCAGTGACGAGACACCCTCGGCCGGGGTGCCGGTGGTGATGAAGGGATTGAGCGAGTCGAAGCTGCCCGACATCGAGAACACGATCCCGCCCCCCTTGGGCGCATCGGGATTGGCCTGGGGCAGAGACACAAAATCCGGGGGGAGCGCCGGGTCGCCATACATAGCTATGCCGTAGGCGGGTTCGCCGGCGGCGGGCTGGCCTGCGATGGTCAGGGCCAGGGCGGCCAGCACGGCGTTCAGCCCGGCGAAAATGTTGCGCAGCATTTTAGAAACGATCTCCTGTAGGCCTGTCCCTGTTGAGGCCAGACTATGCGCGGCATCCAGCCATTTCAAACTTTTAGCTTGGCCATCGGCGGAGAGCGGATTATATAGTCCTTACTGCTCGATAGGTTTCTTGCCTGTATGAAACCTGCCTCAACGACTTAACGCCGGCTTCGTGCCGGCGTTTTTTTTGGCGCCGAGTGACCTCTGCCGCGGAAGTGACGTGCCTTTTGCAGGTGCGGCGTATAGCCTGCCGCCGATGCAGCATCAGGAGGCAGTCATGGATCTGAAGGGCAAGCGCGCGATTATCACCGGGTCAAACTCGGGGATCGGGCTGGGGGTCGCGGAAGAACTGGCCCGGGCGGGCGCCGAGATCGTGTTGAATTCCTTCACCGACCGCGAGGAAGACCATGCCCTTGCCGCGAAGATCGCCCGCGAACATGGCGTGACAGCCCGCTATATCAAGGCCGACATGTCCAGGGGCGACGAATGCCGGGCGCTGGTGGAACAGGCCGGGGGCTGCGACATCCTGGTGAACAATGCGGGCATCCAGTTCGTGAAGCCGGTCGATGAATTCCCGGTCGAGAAATGGGATGCCATCCTGGCGATCAACCTGTCCTCCGCCTTTCACACCACCGCCGCCGCCCTGCCGGGCATGAAGGCAAAAGGCTGGGGTCGCATCGTCAACATCGCCTCGGCCCATGGCCTGACCGCAAGCCCGTTCAAATCGGCCTATGTGGCGGCCAAACATGGCGTGGTCGGCCTGTCCAAGACCGTGGCGCTGGAAGTGGCGGGGCAGGGCATCACCTGCAACGCCGTCTGCCCGGGCTATGTGCTGACCCCGCTGGTCGAGGCGCAGATCCCCGACCAGATGAAAGTGCACAACATGGACCGCGAGACAGTGATCCGCGAGGTCATGCTGGACCGCCAGCCCTCGCGCCAATTCGCGACGACCGAGCAGTTGGGCGGCACGGTGGTCTGGCTCTGCTCGAAATATGCCGATCAGGTCACCGGCACCACGATCTCGGTCGATGGCGGCTGGACGGCGATGTGATGCGGCGCATCTCGCTGGCGCTTCAGGGCGGGGGCGCGCATGGCGCCTTCACCTGGGGAGTGCTGGACCGGCTCTTGGAGGAAGAGGATCTTGAGATTGCCGCGATCAGCGGCACCTCGGCGGGCGCGCTGAACGCGGCGGCGCTGAAGGCCGGCTTCGGTGTCGGGGGGCGCGAAGGCGCGCGGGAGAAGCTGCGCGCGCTTTGGGAAAAGATCGGGGATATCGGGGATTTCCGGCAATTCGCCTGGATGCAGCCCTGGCTGCCCATGCTGCGCTTCTGGCAGGAGGCGACGGATCGCTTCTGGGCGATCAGCCCGCAGGGCATGATGGCGCAGCTCTATTCGCCCTATGCGCTGGGACCGGCCTGGGAAAACCCGCTGGCGCCGATGGTGGCCGAACTGGACTTCACCCGAATCTGCTCGGACAGCGCGCCCGCGCTGTTTCTCGGCGCGACCAATGTGCGCACCGGCAAGGTGCATGTCTTCTCGGGCCAGAAGATCACGGCGCAGGCCATTCTTGCCTCGGCCTGCATTCCCACGGTCTTCCAGGCGGTCGAGATCGAGGGCGAGGCCTATTGGGATGGCGGCTTCACCGGGAACCCCTCGCTCTGGCCGCTGTACCGGCCTGATCTGCCCGATGACATCGTGATCGTGCAGGTGAACCCGCTCTATCGCGCCGATGTTCCCGACACGCCGCTGGAGATCCAGAACCGGGTCAACGAGATCAGCTTCAACGCCTCGCTGATGGGCGAATTGCGCGCCATCGCCTTCGTCAAGCGGCTGATCGGCGAAGGGCGGATACAGCCGGGGCAGATGAAGGATGTGCGCGTCCATATGATCGCCGATGACGGGCTGATGAACGATCTGACCGCCACCTCAAAGCTGCAACCCTCGGGCAATCTGGTGCGGCGGCTGGAAGCGGCGGGGCGCGCCGCCGCCGAGGCGTTCCTGGCACGCGACAAAGACAAGATCGGGGTCAGCCACTCGCTCGATCTGGCGCGGATCTTTGACGGACACGGTTGAAATGACGCCGGCACAGTTCTGATCTGCAACGAGGATCGGAACTCCCGACCTGTCAGCGCGGGTCTTTCGGGATCGGATAGACCAGACCGCCCGAAACGATCAGTTTCGCCGCATCGTCGATGCCGACATCCTTGAGGATCACCAGATCATTGGTCGGCACGAAGAGAAGAATCCCCGAGGTGAAGGGCGTCAGGCCGACAAATACGGCAGAATAGTCGCGGCCCTTCTCGGCCAGCCTTTCCGCAAGCTCGCCCTTGGGCCGGGTCGAGATGAAGCCAAGCGCCCAGGTTCCATCCTTGGGGAAGGGGACAAGGCAGGCCTGGTCGAAGCTTTGCTCCTTCTTGTTGAAGAAGGTTTCGGCCACCTGCTTGATCGCGCCATAGATCGAGCGGACGATGGGCATCCGGTCGACCACATGTTCGGCCTGGCGGATCACCGAACGGCCGATCAGCCCCTTGGCCAGCCAGCCGACGACAATCGTGGCGACCAGAAAGACCAGAACGCCGACGCCGCGCACCGGGAACTCGTATTCCGGCCCGAACCAGTCGCGCATCAAGGCGTCGGGCTGGTATTGCGCAGGGATCAGCGGCAGGACCCAGCCGTCGATCCAGCCGATGACGGCCCAGACGAAATAAATCGTCAACCCGACCGGCAACACGACCACAAGGCCGGTCAGGAAACTGGCGCGGAGGCCGGCCAGAAAGCCGCGGCGGTGGGGGCCGTGTTCGGTCATGTGTTCTCGCATATCGCCAGGTGTCGTCGCCGCCTATCTAGGAATGTGCAAGCGCCCGGCGCAATGGCGGGGCGGGTTGCGCGGCGTTTTTTCCTGTCCGTCAGCCCAGTTCGCGGGCAATTGTGGCGGCAAGACGGGCGTTCGACAGGACCAGCGCGATATTGGCCGCCAGCGACCGCCCCTCGGTCAGTTCGAAAATCCGGGCCAGAAGGAAGGGCGTCACCGCCTTGGCGGCGATGCCCTGCGCCTCGGCCTCGGCCAGGGCAGCCTCGATATGGGGCGTGATCTCGGCCGCGGGGATTTCGGCCTCGCCCGGGATCGGATTGGCGACAAGCTGGCCGCCCGGCAGACCCAGAAGGCCGCGCATCCGATGGGCTGCGGCGATCTGGGCCGGGCTGTCCATGCGCAGCGGGGCCTTGAGGCCCGAGTCGCGAGACCAGAAGGCGGGGAAGGCGTCCTGCTGGTAGGAAATCACCGGAACCCCCTGGGTTTCCAGAACTTCCAGCGTTTTCGGCAGGTCGAGGATCGCCTTGGCCCCGGCGGCGACCACGGTGACCGGGGTCTGGGCCAGTTCCATCAGGTCGGCGGATATGTCGAAACTGGTCTCGGCCCCGCGATGGACCCCGCCGATGCCGCCCGTGGCGAAGACGCCGATCCCGGCCAGCCGGGCACAGATCATCGTGGCGGCAACCGTCGTGGCCCCGGTGCCGCCCGTGGCGACGCAGGCCGCCAGATCGGCGCGCGACAGCTTGGCCACGCCCTGCGCCTGCCCCAGCGCCTCAAGCGCGCTGTCGGTCAGCCCGACATGGATCTTGCCGCCCATGACCGCCATGGTGGCAGGCACTGCTCCGGCGGAGCGGATTTCGGCCTCGACCCGGCGCGCGGTGTCGACATTCTGCGGATAGGGCATTCCATGGGTGATGATGGTGGATTCCAGCGCCACCAGAGGGCGGTCCTCGGCACGGGCGATTGTGACTTCGGGCGAGAATTCAAGGGGAAGCATCACGATCCTGGATCTCCTGAGACATAGGCGGCGGCGGCGGAAAGGGCCGCGGACAGCGCCTCGGCGCGGTCGCGCCCGGCGCGTTGCGCCACAAGATGCGCCGCCATGAACGTATCGCCCGCGCCGGTCACGCGGGTCACAAGAACGGGGGGCGGGCAGCCTTCGATCACGCCCGCGCCCTGCGTGCCCTCGGCGGCGGGCCTGCCGCCATCGGTGACCAGCACCCGCGCCGCGCCGCGCGCCAAAAGCGCCTCGGCGGCGCGGGCGGCGGTGTCAGCCGCAGCCTTGGTAAGGATGTTCGCCTCTTCGAGATTCACATAAAGCGTGGCGCCGGGATGGGACAGGATGGGGCGCAGCCGGTCGGCCTTGCCGGGGCTGGCGGGCGCCACGCGCAGGTCGGCGGCGGCGAAAAGCGGCGAGACCGCGATCTCGGCCAGCAGCTTCTCGGTCAGGTTGCCATCCAGCGCGATCGGGCCGGACCAGGGGGTGGCGGCGCTGCCCAGACGGCCATCCTCCAGCGGACGCAGGATCTTGTCGCCTGCCGCCTCGAGCGAATGGGCATCGGCTATGGCCGCGATCAACCCGTTCGCGCCTTCGACCGCCATGTAGCGGTCGGTCGGCAGATCGTCGGAGCGATAGGCAAACCGCGTCTCAAGACCAAGATGGGCGCAGGCATTGACCAGCTCGTCCCCCTCGGCATCGCGGCCGATGGCGGTCAGGATCGCCGGGCGCAGACCGAAGCGTGCCAGAGTCATCGCGATGTTCATCGCCACGCCGCCGGGCAGGCGGGTGATGCGGCCCGGCACGTCCGATCCCAGCCGCATCGCGGCCGGGCTGCGACCGATGATGTCCCAGAGGACCGAGCCGATGCAGAGGATGTCGGGGAAGGGCGCGGGGCTGTCTTGCATGGCCCCGCTTGTCGCAAATCGCCGACGCGCCTTCAAGCGGGCGCGCCAGCCTTTCCTCAGGCCGCCAGGGCGCGTTCGATTTCCGCCGTGGTCGCCTTCGTCATCGTCTTCGCCACATCGCGCAACAGGCGTTTTTCCAGCTCTTTGTGATACAGCGGGCGCATCTGGCCAAGGGTGGACGGATCGGCCACGATCACGATCTGGTCGAATTCCTGCTGCAGCGCCATCTGGTTCAGGCGGCGGGTCAGAATCTTGGCGAAGGTCGCCTCAAGCTGTTCCTGCCAATCCATGTCGGGCGGGATCGCACCGGAGGGCCCCTGATCGGCCAGATCGCCCGGCACCAGCTTTTCCACCGTTTCCAGCTTCAGCCCGTGGCGCTGGCTGTTGCGAAACAGGACCGCGCCTTCGCCATCGGCCACAACCACCAGTGCATTCTTGTTCAGCATCCGAACCTCCTTCATGGTCTTGCCGGGGAAAACGCGATGCGGCAAAGGGGGTTCCTGCCGCTGCCGTCGCGGCAGGCCGGGCCCGGTGCCCTGTCGGCGGGCTATTGCCATTCCCGCATGCCCCCGCTATATGCGCGCCACTTCACAGGCTGGGTGAGGGCTTTTCCGGGGAGACATCCCGGAGGGTCCACCGGTTGGGGGCAACCCTGAGACACCCTGCCGAGGCGCAAACCGGAAAGGATTTGGACATGGCGCTCCCCGAGTTTTCCATGCGTCAGCTGCTTGAAGCTGGCGTTCACTACGGCCACCAGACTGCCCGCTGGAATCCCCGCATGGGCGAGTATATCTATGGCGACCGCAACGGCATCCATATCATCGACCTGACGCAGACTGTTCCGCTTCTCGATCAGGCGCTCAAGGTCGTGCGCGACACCGTCGCCAAGGGCGGCCGCATCCTGTTCGTCGGCACCAAGCGTCAGGCTCAGAAGCCGATCGCCGAAGCCGCCGAGAAATGCGCGCAATATTACATGAACCACCGCTGGCTGGGCGGCACGCTGACCAACTGGAAGACCGTCTCCCAGTCGATCCAGCGCCTGAAGCACATCGACGAAGTTCTGGCGGCAGGCGGCGAAGGCCTGACCAAGAAGGAACGCCTGAACATGGAACGCGACCAGGCCAAGCTGCAGGCTTCGCTGGGCGGGATCCGTGAAATGGGCGGCGTGCCGGACCTGCTGTTCATCATCGATGTTGGCAAGGAAGACCTGGCGATCCAGGAAGCCGGCAAGCTGGGCATCCCGGTCGTGGCCGTGGTCGACACCAACTGCTCGCCCAAGGGCGTGACCCATGTCATCCCGGGCAATGACGACGCGGCCCGCGCGATCTCGCTTTACACCGACCTCGTCGCCCGCGCGGCGCTGGACGGCATGACCGCGCAAATGGGCGCGGCCGGCGTGGACCTGGGCGCTCTGGAAGCCCAGCCCGACGAAGACGCGATCGCGGCCGAAGAGGCCTGAGAAGCGGCCGCCGGCCCGGGCGACCGGGCAGGGCGGCCCGCCTGTCACAAGCCTGTTGCCCGGCGGGGTTAGCCCCGCCGTGGCCCCATTTCCGAGGAGCGAGAAAAAATGACGATCACCGCTGCAATGGTGAAGGAACTGCGCGATTCGACCGGCGCAGGGATGATGGACGCAAAGAAGGCGCTGACCGAGACCAATGGCGACATGGAAGCCGCCGTGGACTGGCTGCGCACCAAGGGCCTGGCGAAAGCCGCCAAGAAGGCCGACCGCGTTGCCGCCGAAGGTCTGGTGGGCGTGGCCGTGTCGAATGGCCGCGGCGTTGCGGTCGAGATCAACTCGGAAACCGACTTCGTCGCCAAGAACGCCGACTTCCAGGCGCTGGTGCGTGAAGTGGCCCGCGTGGCGCTGACCACCGGCGAATCGGTCGAGGTGGTCAAGGCTGCCGATCTGAACGGCAAGACCGTTGACGAAGTGATCGGCGAGTCGATCGCTCGCATCGGCGAGAACATGACCTTCCGCCGGATGCACATCCTGGAAGGCGATACCGTCGTGTCCTATGTCCACAATGCCGCTTCGGAAGGCATGGGCAAGATCGGCGTTCTGGTCGCGCTGAAGGGCGATGCCGCCAAGGCGCAGGAAATCGGCAAGCAATTCGCGATGCATATCGCCGCGACCTCGCCGCTGTCGCTGTCGGAAGCCACCATGGACAAGACGGTGGTCGAGCGCGAGCTGGCCGTCCAGACCGCCAAGGCGCTGGAAGAAAACGCCACTTCGGCCAAGCCGAAGCCCGAGCAGGTGATCCACAACAACATCATCCCGGGCCGGATGAAGAAATTCCTCGCCGAGAACACGCTTCTGGGCCAGGCCTTCGTCATCAATCCCGATCTGACGGTCGAACAGGCCGCCAAGGATGCGGGTGTCGAGATCACCGGCTATGCCCGCGTGATGGTCGGCGAAGGCGTCGAGAAGAAGGAAGAAGACTTCGCCGCCGAAGTGGCGAAGATGGTTCAGGGCTGATTGTCCGGGCCACGAGGCCCGAGATGTCAGTCCACCGGGGCCGGCGCGGAAACGTGCCGGCCTTTGCCATTTCGGGACCGCATCGCTTGCCGTTTCGACGAGGGGCAGGGGAAACGAAAAAGGCGCGGCCCGCCTAGCGATGCCGCACCCGTTCCGACCGACCCATCCAACACTGGGGATGAGGACTTTCCGGGCCGGTCCGGCAAGACCGAGGGGATCGGCCGCCAACGCGACGAGGACAGATCAAAGACCGTCCCTTGCCGTTATGCCCAGACAGAAGCGGGCAGAATTCCGCGCCTGCTGAACAGGCGCAAATTCGCCCAAGCCCTCGCGTCAAACGAGTAAGGAAATCCCTACCTACCGCTGAAGATGAGCCAAACGCGTCTTACCGCGCTGCTTGCGCGACGGGTTCCGGCGGGCGCTGGAAGATCATGTTCAGCAAAGCCCCTTTGGCGACGGCCTGGGCTGTCGTCTCGACTGCAAGGGCCTCGCGCGCGAGGCGCAGGTGCTTTTCGACCATGGCGGGGCTGACACCCATCAGCAGCGCCACATCCTGCGTGGTCTTGCCATCGGCGACCCATTCCAGCGCCTCACGCTGGCGCGGCGACAGGGCGCGCTGGCGGGTCAATTGCGGCAGCTGGACGATGCGCAGGTGCATCATATGGGCGACGGTCAGAATCTCGTTCTCCCGGCTGGCCCAGATCTGTTCCACCGCAAGATGGTCAAGTCCCGGATCGGCAGTCAGCCCCATCGCGCCCTTGGCGCGGGCCGACACTTCGGGGAAGCTGATGGTGATGCCGGCCAGAACGCCCATCGAGGCATTGAAACGCACGGCTTCCATCTCTTCCGGCGGCAAACGGCCGGCCTCGAAGGCTTCTTTCACCCAGGTCCAGGTGCAGGCGCCGGAATTGCGCTCGGCCCAGCGGAAGGCCGGCGCGCGGGCATAGAAGCCGCCTTGGAAGTAGCGTTGGGCGTAGTCGCCCTCGAATGTGGTCAGGAACAGCGCGTCATCGGGATCACCGATGGTGCGCTGATGCCGAAAGCGCGTGAAGCCATACATCATCCGCCGGAAGCCGATGCTGGCGAAATAGCCGCTGGCAAGGCCCCAGGCGTTGTCGATGCTCTGCGCCTCGGCAATGTCGCGCAACAGTCCCAAGATGGGGTCCTTGGCCATGAATGAGCCCTCCAAATTTAACAGCGACAACACAGGACGCGGCATGGCGGCTGGTTGTCCTCTAACCGAACCTGTCATATTCAGACGCGGCAACCCTGTCGAGACTTGGAAAAATCATGACGCAAGATGTCATCATCATCGGCGGTGCCGTTATGGGTGCCTCGGCGGCCTATTGGCTGACGCGGATGGCCCCGGGATTGAAGGTGCTGGTGGTCGAGCAGGACCCGAGTTACGCCCATGCCGCGACGGCGCTGTCCGTCGCCTCGGTGCGTCAGCAATTCTCGGATCCGACCAATGTCAGGATTTCCCGGTTCGGGATTGATTTCATTCGGAATTTCTCTGATCGTATCGGCCCGTCCGGCGGTGTTCCCTCGCTGGGATTGCAAGAGAATGGCTATCTGTTTCTGACCACCGATCCGGCGCAGCGGCAGGTCATGGAAGAGCTTGCCGAGATGCAGCGCAGCTGCGGGGCCGCGACAGAGGTCTGGTCCGCAGATCAGGTGAAAGCGCGTTTTCCCTGGATCGAAACTTCGGATCTTGCGGCGGGCAGCTTTGGGCCGCGCGATGAAGGCTGGTTCGACAACATGGGTCTCCTTGCCGGGTTCCGCAACGCCGCCCGGGCCCAGGGCGCGCGGTTTGAAACCGGACGCGCCATCGGCCTTGCGGTGAATGGCGGCCGGGTGACGGGCGTCGAGATCGCGGGCAGGGGGCTTGTGCCCTGCGGCTCCGTCATCAATGCAGCCGGCACGCGCGGCGCCGAAGTGCTGCGCTGGGCCGGGCTGGATCTGCCGGTCGAGCCGCGCAAACGCACCGTCTTTGTCATCGACGCGCCGAATGCGCGCCATCCCGAGGCGCCTTTGCTGATCGATCACGGCTTCTATCTGCGGCCCGAGCGCGGCCAATGGATCACTGCCACGGTGCCGCATCAGGATCATGCCTGCGATGCCAATGATTTCGAGCCCGATCTTCACCTGTTCGAGGAGGTGATCTGGGAACAGCTTTACGCGCGATGCCCGGGCTTTGACGCCGTCAAGGTGGTGCGGCACTGGGTAGGCCATTACGATTACAACACGCTGGACCAGAACGCGATCCTTGGCCCGCATCCGGCTCTGCCCAATCTTTTCCTGATGAACGGTTTTTCGGGACACGGTCTGCAGCAATCCCCGGCGATCGGTCGCGGCACGGCCGAGCATATTCTCAACGGCGGCTGGCAAAGCATTGATCTTTCGGAACTGTCTTATGATCGGGTGGCCCAGGGTAGACCGATTGTCGAACGCGCCATTGTCTAGCGCGGGGCATCTGGTTTTTACATAATACTGATTATGCGAAAATCCCACATGCCCTGACGGGCACCACCCTGGCTTTATAGCCAGCCTATCGCGCCTCCTCCAGAACGGCGCCCCGCTTTCGCCTGCCCCTCAGGGCGCGACTGGGCGATCCGGTCGCGCCCGTCCGGTCCGCCCTAGGCGGCATCCGCCGGTTGCTGGTTGCGCAACTGCATTCTTGCCGCAGCCAGAGCCAGCTCATGGTTCACCCGCTTCAGCACGCCAGTCGCGGTTGGCAGATATTCGAACCGTCCCTGGCGACCGACGGCCACGATACCGAAATCCTCGAGCGCTTTCAGCACGGGCGTTGCGGCATTGGCCTGTCCGGTCAGATTGTAAGGGTATGCGGATTTGATGACCTCATGACCTTCCAGCCGCAGATCGCCGACGCCGAGATTCAATCCGCCGAGATGGTCGGAAAGATCCGCGAAGGCTGCATCCGGGTCGGCAGCGCCGCCTTGCGGCAAGGTCAGCTCGACCGACATGAATTCTCGCCCGGCACCCAGTCCCGGATAAAGCCGCGAATAAAGCGTGGCCCGTTTCCAGCGGCCCTTTGCGTGAAAGTTGTAGATGACAGTGCCGAAATTGGCGGGGATTGACTGCGCCGAGACAAAAAGCGTAAGTATATCAATGCTTTTCAACCCGCTATCCGTTCCGAAGACCGCGCGGTGGCAAGTGTCGAGCGGCATCGCGCTGACAACGCAGCAGCCGCGGAATTCGTCGCGATCGGTCGTGACCAGATAGCTGTCCCCCTCGCGCCGGATGCGCCGGATCGGCGCGCCAAGTTCGAAGCGCACACCCGATGCCTCAAGCATCCGGCGGACCGGGTCGAACAGCGCTTCAAACCCTTCCGACGGCCGCACCCGCAGCGCCTGCCCTTCGGGCATGGCGGCGCCCTTCGAGATCAGGCCGCGCCACAGGACCGGCAGCATCCGCCCCGGCTGGGCCAGTTGGTCAAGGAAGGCCATCCGGCGATAAAAGAACTCTTCGTCGATCAGGCCCGGGTCGGTGTGGTTGAAGCGCAAGAGATAGTTGCGCAGCCCGGTGCCTTCAAACACCCTTCGGCCCAGCTTGTGCAGGCAGATGCCTTCAAGCGAACCGTCCCCCTGTTTCGTCATCCGGCTCCAGGCCAGATCGGCCAGGGCCGCGGCGCGGCGCGGAAAGGACCAGGCCTGCACATCGCGGGGATCGAGCGGATGGTTGCGCACCTCGCCCTGTGGCGAAAGCCGCCGTTCCACCCGCGTCACCCTGGGGCACAGTTCACGCAGCCCCGGAAAGACCCGGAAGATCAGCGCCTCTTCCTCATAGAAAATGCTGCCAAGATCAAATGTATAAGGACCGAAGACCCGGGACTTGTGGGTCCCGCCAATCTCATGCTCGGCATCGATCACGATGACATTGTGGCCCCGGGCCGACAGACCGCGCGCCGCCCCCAGCCCGGCAATCCCGCCGCCGAGCACAAGGACGGGCTCACGGCGCGATCCGGCAAGCGTGGAATACAGGAATGTATCCTCGAGCTTCGGGTTGAACGGCATTCCGACCTCACGCACTGTCCAGGCAGGGATTTGGGGCTTCTTTTCCCCAAAGAAACGCATGAACCGATGAAGGAATGGTAAGCAGTGCCCCTGCCCCGCGCGGAATGGCGCAGAAGAAGCGCGTAAAGTGACGCGGATCCCCCCATCCGGCATCAGCGAGACACAGTCCTGCATTGCATCGAATTGCCTTCGATTGACGGTCCCGCCAGAAGGACCGCAAATGCTGTGCAGGAATGGCGGAAGCGGCGGATGATTACTCCTGTTCGCGCCGCTTGTGGGAGAGATCTCGCTCTTCCAGCAAGGGGTACAGCGCCTGACGGGCGCCGAGTTCGCTCCACCTGTGATTGTAGCCAGCGCCGATTTCCGCGTCATCGTGACCGAACAACTGGCGGCGGCCGGGGTAGATCCCGGCGCCATCCTGATCGAGTCGGCGGCGCGCAACACCGGCCCTGCCGTGCTGGCTGCGGCGCTGCACCTGGCCAACACAGACGCCGAGTCGCTGATTCTGGTCGCCCCCTCCGACCATCTGGTGCCCGGTTCGGCGGGTTTTCGGGCCGCTGTCCTGCGCGGGGTTGCGGCCGCACGCGCGGGTCAGATCGTCGCCTTCGGCATCCACCCGACGCGCCCCTAGACCGGCTATGGCTATCTTGAACTGGCCGGCCCGCGCCAGGGCGACATCGCCTAGCCGCTGGCGCGTTTTGTCGAGAAGCCCGACCTCGCGCTTGCGCAGGCGTTTCTGGCCGGTGGCCGCCACCTCTGGAATGCCGGTATTTTCCTTTTCACCGCCCGGTCCCTGATCGAGGCGGTGCGCGCCCATGCGCCCGAATTGATAGCCCCGGTCGGGGCGGCGCTGGATCGTCGTCCAAGGCACGGCACGGGTCACGGTCGATGGTGCGGCCCGTCTGTTGGGCGAGAACCAGTCGGTCTATGTGCCCCTTGGGGCGGTGCACCGGCTGGAAAATCCAGGTCGTCTTCCCATGGTTCTGATCGAAGCGCAGACCCGGTCCTATCTGGGCGAGGATGACATCGTCCGCTACGAGGACAATTACGCCCGAGGCTGGGGCGTCGCCCCTGCCCCGACAGGCAACCTTCGGAACTAACGGAAGATTTGGCGCGCCCCACCGGGTGAAGATGACAACTACGTTTACTCCATAGCCCTATAAATCAGGGACCGAGAATCGACCGGAAACCAATGGTATTACAATGGGTTTCCGGTCGATACGTTTTCACCATGTGTTTCTGCGGACCCGGCGCTAAAGCGCCGGGGCTTTGTCACTGGCGGCTCTCCGGCTCTCTACAGCGCAATGTGGTAGCGCGTTCGCCTCCGGGCCGGCGCGGCTGCCGCCGCGTCTCATCTGATCGTTACGAAGAAAATTGCTAAGGGCGTTGCCCTCGCGCGGCGCAAGAAAACTCTCCGGCCTTTCGCGGCATAAACGGCCCGCTCCCCGCAAGCGGGTCCCCTCCATTTATTCCACGGTGCCAAAGACTTCTCCTGCGCCTTGCTACCCGTGGCTCGCCGCCGGGCAAGGGTTCAGGAGCGGCGCTGCGCTGCTCTGAACCCCAAACCCGAGGATCAGAGACATGACCAACCTTTCCGACAGCAATCCCCGCATCTATGTCGCCTGCCTTGCCGCCTACAATAACGGCTATCTGCATGGGGCTTGGATCGAGGCGGATCAGGACGCGGACGAAATCAGGGACGAGATTGCGGCCATGCTCGCACGGTCCCCCATCGAGCACGCGGAGGAATATGCCATCCATGATTATGAGGGCTTCGAGGGCGTCACGATCAGCGAATATGCCGGCATCGACACCGTGGCACGCATGGGCGCTTTCATCGCCGAGCATGGCGCGCTAGGCGCTGGCCTGCTGGATCAGTGCGACGATGACATGGACCAAGCCGAAACCGCCTTGCGGGACTGCTATCACGGCCAGTTCGCCAGCCTTGCCGACTTCATGGAGGACTTGACCGCTGAAAGCGGCATGGCGATCCCCGAGGCGCTACGCTACTACATTGATTGGAAAGCAATGGCCCGCGACGCTGAAATGAACGGCGAGTTTTTCACAGTCGAAACCGCACATGACGAGGTGCATGTGTTTTCCAGCCAATGAAAGCCGGAGCGTCTTGCCCGCACTTTTGCGGGCGGGCGTCTCGCAGAATCATCGAAATAGTGTTAAGCAGAAAATAACCAAGAATGATCGGGCTGGCCGCTCAAGGTATCTGCTTTGAGCGGCTTCTATATTTCCAGCGATCTTTGAACCTCTAAGGGCTGGGCGCTGCCTTGCGCGCCCCGGCTTTGGGAGGTGACGCCATGCTTAGCATCGACTGGCGTTCGCCGGTGGCATACAGGCATGCGAAGCACATTTCGGCCGCCGGTTTCGCTTGGGAATATCTGCGCCGGAATGACGATTATCGTCAGGAGTTCCAGACCATCGCACTAACCGGAGGACCGTCCGGCCGTGACCTTGAAGCGTTCGCAGATCGCTGGGGGTTGCGATTTCCCGTGCGATCCCGACGCGCCGCATGACCGGCCGCCACCAATCTGGAGTCCGAGCCTTCAACCGCAAGCGGTGATGCTCTCGCCGGTCGAGCATAAGGACGGCGACACCGAACCGATATTGACGCTTGCCCATCTCGCCGGCCTCGATCTGCGCCGCGCTGCCGATGGCTGGCACGGCATCTGGCAGGTGGATGGCGTCGCACATCAATTCTGGCTTCCCGAGCCGGTGCCGGATGCCGCCGCCTTCTATGCCGTCACCCTGCCGATGGATTCCTTTCTGGAGCTTCGCGCACACGCTGCGCGCCGTTTCTGGCGGTCCCTCAACGGCCGCGCACCCGGTCCCGACTTCCGGGCCGTTCCCGCCCAGCTCCGGCAATGGCACACCCTTTCCCTCCGCGCGCTCGACGCCCGCCTACGCGACGAGAGCTATCGCACCGTCGCCGAAGTCCTGCTCGGCTTTCGCGGCACCAAGGAGGATTTCGAGAATGACCCGCGCAAGAACAAGGCCCGCCGTCTGGTTGCGCACGGCATCAAGATGATGTGCGGCGGCTATCGCCTGTTGCTCCACTACCCGATCAAGCCCGGCAAGCGTTGATCGTTAGCGAGCACCGTCTTGTTGCAAGTCGCAAACTTACTGCCAGTTGCAACAAAGAGGTGCGATACGAAAAGAGCCGGAAAGCCAGCCCTCGGGGAAATGTTGCGGACTTTAGAATACCTACGAGGATTTCAGCAAGAATGGAGTGGAGCTAACAGACTGCTTCATGTGTCAAGAACGGCAAGGCGGCTGCTCAACTGAATAACTCGTTGCGCAATCCATGGTTTCGCACGACCATGCCGGAAATTTATTTTGAGGAATGTTCCATGACCTTACTAAAGACGCTGCGTTTGATTCTCAGTCCTTGCGCCCCGGTGGATCGTGTTAACTTCATCCAGCTAGAGCTTGACCCAGAAGTGATGCGGTTTCTTAACAATGGTGCGGTTGATCATGACAGGATCGATTCGACGACCGCGCCATTTCTCATGCCACGAGGAACCGAGCCGAACGTCTGGACAGCGCGACGCAATGCGGATGACGAGTTCGTCGGCTGGTTCTGCTTGTTGCCGAAAGGGAGGGCGTTAGCTGAGATCGGATATCGACTGCGCCGGGAAGCTTGGGCTCAGGGGCTGGCAACTGAAGGAGCTTTGGCTCTTATCGGTTGGGGCTTCGAGGTCGCAGGATATGACAAGATTGTGGCCAATACAATGGCGGTCAACCAAGGGTCGCGCCGTGTAATGGAGAAGATTGGTATGAAACACACGCGGACGGATTTCTTGGATTTTCCCGACCCCATACCCGGCACGGAGCACGGCGAGGTAACGTATGAGTTGACCTGTTCAGAATGGGCCAACAATTGAGGGGCATATCAGCTTTTAGGACGCGTCAAAGCCACTCGAAACGTCAGCGATTAGGTCGATTCCTGTCGGTCAGATATCGTAAAATTCCAAAGCCTGCGAGGTGAAGTAAGCTGAAAACCGCCGATGCTCACGCCTTGTTAGCTGCCGCCTGTTCCAGAATCTTCCTATAGCCCTCATGCGAAAGCCATTGCGCGCGTTCGAGATGGCTTTGCCAGCAACGATAGGTCCGAAGTTCCTCGGCAGCCGGATTGCGGTGAAGCACGATCCGCGCGACTTCTTTCCAGTCCGCGCCCTCGGCCTTGGCATCCAGCAAGCGTAGATAGGTGACGTAGTGCCGTTCGTCATAGACGGTTATAGTGTCGCCGGTCGGCGCTTCGTCGTCCACATCGGGATCGAGTTCGACAGGAACCCGCATAGTCATTCCCCGTATCTGAGAGAGCTTGTCTGCGGTGCGCCCCCGCAAACGATTCTCTCTGACTCTTGGTGATCGGGGAGTTAGTAACCGTCACGAAACGGCCCCATGGCCTTTAGCTCGGAAAGCCTGTTGTATACGCCACAGGCTCCCCGACCATAGGTCAAGGAGTTGGTGCCGTTCTGGCTGGCACCGGCCATTCGTGAGGGGTTACTACGCCCCAGAGCAGCGCGTCTGCTCCACCCACAATCTTAGCCGAGCTGCACGCGAATGTCTTTGCCTATTCGGCGCGGCAGGCATCGAGCCGCTGAAATCCCTCACCTATTGGCTGCGCGACGCCCCGAAGGGGGGTGCCGCCAGCGCGTAGGCGCAAATGCGGCACGCTACGCGCCGCCGATGCCTCGCCATGGTTCGCCACAGTCCGCTGCCGCCCCCGGCAGCCCAATCCCGACTGGAGGTGATCCATGCCCAACCCGCTTGCGGGCCTGCCGCCGCGCCTGTTGCGCACCAAGGAAGCCGCGCGCTTCCTCGGCATATCCATCCGCACCCTTGAGAAACATCGCACCTACGGCACCGGCCCGACCTATCGCAAGGTCGGCGGTCGCGTCCTCTACACCGTCCGCGATCTGGAAGACTGGAGCGCGGCCGGCGAGCGCAAATCCACCCGCGACAAGACCGCCGGCACCGTATTTCCCGCGCGTCCGCTCACCCCCGAAGAACGGGGCGACTGCTAGATGCTGCGCGAGGACGATCACGAGCCGGCGTTGCCGGGCGAGGACAGCGAGCGCAGCCGCCTAGACCCCTTCGTGGTTGCAACGGGCGACGCGCCGCCGCGCGACCAGCGCGATTTGATGGAACGGCCGTTCTTCTCGCTGGCGAAGACCCCGCGCACCAAGCCGATTCTCTACAAGACCGCCGACATAGAGGTGCAGGTGTTCGGGATGCCCGAGCACGGCATGGCGACCATATGGGACGCCGATGTGCTGATATGGGCGGCCTCGCAGATCGTCGCGGCCGAGAATGACGGCCTCACCACGTCGCGCTTTGTCCGGTTTACGCCTTACCATCTGTTGCGCGCCATCGGACGCCCGACCGGCAATCACCAATACCGGCTTCTGAAAGCCGCGCTGGCGCGGCTGCAATCGACCGTCATCGCCACCACCATCCGCAACGGCCCGCATTGGCGTCGCCGGCAATTCTCATGGATCAACGAGTGGGAGGAA
>Ga0209571_1000757_pt1 | contig 24009 bp, 20 predicted proteins | sample EBPBio102011_DNA_FD_185866 | JGI IMG/M metagenome (GOLD analysis project Ga0209571, IMG submission 185866) | Wastewater treatment Type I Accumulibacter community from EBPR Bioreactor in Madison, WI, USA - Reactor 1_1/10/2011_ DNA (SPAdes)... | ecosystem: Engineered > Bioreactor > EBPR >... | reverse complement strand
CCTCGCGAGCGCCCGGTCGATGTCGGCACTGATCTGCGGTTCCCTGGCCTACGACACCATCATGGTGTTCCCCGACCAGTTCAAGAACCACATCCTCCCGGACAAGGTGCACATCCTGAACGTGTCGTTCCTGGTGCCGCGGATGCGCCGCGAGTTTGGCGGCTGCGCCGGCAACATCGCCTACAACCTCAAGCTGCTCGGCGGCGACCCGATCCCGATGGCCACCGTCGGCCAGGACTTCGGCCCGTACCGCGAATGGTTCACCGAGAACGAGATCCCGCTCGACCGGGTGAAGGTGATCGACGAGCTGTTCACCCCGCAGGCGTTCATCACCACCGACCACGACAACAACCAGATCACCGCCTTCCACCCGGGCGCGATGATGCGCAGCTACGAGAACCACGTGCGCGACGTGCCCGGCGTGACCATCGGCATCGTCAGCCCCGATGGCTACGAGGGCATGCTGCAGAACGCGAAGGAGTTCGCCGAGGCCGGCATCCCCTTCATCTTCGACCCGGGCCAGGCGATGCCGCTGTTCAACGGCGCCGAACTGCGCGCCTTCATCGAGCAGGCGCAGTACGTCACGGTGAACGATTACGAGTCGAACCTGCTGCAGGAGCGCACCGGCTGGAGCGAGCAGGAAATCGCCTCGAAGGTGCAGGCGTACATCGCCACCCGCGGCCCGAAGGGCGCGTGCATCCACGCCGACGGCAAGACCTACGACATCCCGCCCGCGCACGAACGCCGCGTCACCGACCCCACCGGCTGCGGCGACGCCTTCCGCGCCGGCCTGATCTACGGCATCGAGAAGGGCCACGACTGGATGACCATCGGCCGCATCGGCAACCTGATGGGTGCGCTGAAGGTCGAGCATCCGGGCACGCAGAACCAGCGGTTCGACCACGACGAGTTCAGCGAGCAGTTCCGGCAGCAGTTCGGGTACGCGCTGTAGAAGCACGACTGCTCCTCAGGAGCACGGCTGCCCCTTTAGGAGCATGACGCCCCCCTCTCGCGCTTGCGGGAGAGGGTTGGGGTGAGGGCGCTCTTGCCTGCCGTTTCGGCTCCGCGGCCCCGACACGCCGAAGGCTTCCAGACCTTGAAGCCAACGCGTTCCGCCCGCTACGCGGCCGGGTTCATTTCTTCTCCTGGCCAGAAAGAAACGAGCCAGAGAAAAGGGCCTTCCCCGACAAGACGAACTCGACGCCTGACATGGCGTCGAGATTTATCGACACGGCATCCATGCCCTGGCGAAAAACGGCGCACGTCCCTGTGCGCCGCCCTCCGGGTTTCCATTTGTCAAAGAAATGAAACCGGCCCCAAGGAGAGGCTTGCCCAGGCTGTCATTCCGAGCGCAGCGGAAAAGTCACCGCGGGTCGCTGAAGATCCTTCGCAGCGCCGCGAACGACTCGGCTCCGGAAGGGCCGCTTCAAGCCTCAGCGCTTCGCTTCCCCGGCAAGTTGTCGCCGTACCCGCCCGCCGCATGCTCCAGCCAGGCCGGCAGGTCGTGACGCTTGATGCCTTCGCGCTTCGCGCGTGCGAGGCAATCCAGCATGTAGGCGCGCTTGCCGGCATCACCCCCGGCGAAGGACAGCGCCAGGTCGCGGTCCATCCAGCGCCGGAACACCACGAAGAGCACCACGTGCAGCGCGAGCGCGAGCGCGCTGACGACGATGACGATCGCCACGTCCATGCCCTAGGGCCTGTTCACGCGATTGGCATGGGCCACGTTGTCGTGTCCGGCCGCCAGGTGGTCGTGGGTGGCGCAGCGGCAGGCTGGCCGCCTGTCCAAGCCGCGCGCGGCCGGCTGGCGGCTGGACACGGCAACCCGGAGGGCCGCGCTTGAGTGCGCACGGCGCCGCGTCATCACTCGGTCATGGATCGACATACATTCCCTCCCTCTTCCTTGCCCCGTGCGCACTCAAGCGCGGCGTGGCCCATGCCAATCGCGTGAACAGGCCCTAGGGCGCGTAGCCGCTTTCGGCAAGGAACGCGTCGACGGATGCCATGGCCAGCATGCGTCGCACGGCCTCGGCCTTGTCGGGCTGGCGCGACAGCCATGCCTGCGTGATTCGCTGCCCGACCCAGTAGCCCAGGTCGGCCGGGCGCCCATCCGGCGCCGCGCTGTTCCAGAGCCAGCGCGTGCCGGCCTCGATCGCCTCCGCATCCGGCTCGCCGCCGTCGGGCCAGTGCGCGCGCATGGTGGCGCGGTCACGCTGGAACTGCGTCCACAGTTCGCCTTCGCGCTGCATTGCCCAGGCGTTGTCCGACGCGCGGGTCGCCTCGCCCAGTACCAGCGCGGCGAGGGTGTTCGCCGTGCCCTCGCGCAGGGCCCACGCCAGCAGGTCGCGCCGATCCGCGTCGCTGGGTGGCGGTTGCCGGGTGTGCACCCATTCGTGCGCGACCAGCCCGCGCAGGCGTGCGCGAAGGCCATCCTCCGAGGACACGCCGTCGCACACCTTCTCCAGCCCCAGCACGATGCGCCCGTCCACCACCGTGCCGGCGACGTTGCCCGTGGAGAAAAGCGCCACGACGGCCGCGGGCGCCGCGTCCGGCAGCAGTTCCTGGTACCGCAGCTGGACCACCTGCACGAAGCCGCCCATGCGCGCCATCATCGGCAGGCACGCGTCGACGGCATGGCGATACGGCCCGGGCGCGTCAGCGACCGCTTGCGCCAGCGTCGCGGCATCGACGATGTACTCCGGCACGAAGGCCGCCAGCGCCGGCGTCGCCGGCCGCAGGTAGCCCGCATCCAGCGCGCGCGCGGTCGGCAGGCCGTCGCCGGCCACGAAGGCGGCGGCGAAGCGATGTGCATCCTCCAGCCCGATCCGGGCCTCGTCGCGCGACCCCGCGGGCGAGGCGCTGGCGGCGAGGGCCAGCACGGCCACGGTCGCCGGCAGCGCGCGTCGCAACGGGCTCAATCCCACTTCGGCAACCTGGCGCGGTCGAGACCACCCACCTCGAACACCGCGATCCTGTTGCCGAGGTCGCGGGTCGGGAACTCGATGCGCATCACCTTCGCATCCTTCGTCAGCCGCCACAGCGCCTTCTCGTCGTCGATGAACATGGCGATCGCCTCGTCGGTCTTCGGCCGGTTCGCCGCCATCTTCCTCGGTGGCGCGTCGTCGATGGTCACCGTGACGCTGCACTTGCCGTAGCAGGCCTTGGCGAAATCACCGGCCTGCAGCACGAGGTAGCTGCTGCGGCCCCAGTCGGGATGGTCGCGGAAGATCAGCCGCACCGGCTTCCTGCCGCTGCCGTCGACGTCGAGCTCCTCCTTCGCATAGATCGCCGCCGACAGCTGCTGGCCGCGGCCGACGGGCTGGGACTGGTAGGTCCACAGCGCTTCGACGCGCCGCGCCTCGACCTCGGCATCGCCCTTGGCCTTCGCCTCCTCGTAGGCGGCGCGCACGCGCTCGGCGGCGTCGCTGGTCGGCCAGCGCGCGAACAGCAGGTCACCCTGCGCCTTGGCCAGCGCCCAGTTGCCGTCCGCGACCGCGGCTTCGAAGGCCTTCGCCGCCTCGGCGGCCGCCTGCTCGTCGGCGGCGGCCTGCGCCGCGGCCTGCGCGGCGGCTTCGGCCTCGCGGTCCTTGCAGCCCGGCAACAGGGCCAGCGACAACAGCAGGGCGGCAGCCCATCGGATCTTCATGTGCGCTTCTCCTCGACCAGGGCGACCACGGCGTCGGCCACGGCGCCGGCTTCTTCCATCAGTGTCATGTGCCCGCTGTGCTGGAGCAAGCACGTGCGCGCGTGCGGGATGCGCTGCGCGTACAGCGCCATCGCGCTGGGATCGATCACGCGGTCATGCACGCCCCACAGCAGCAGGGTCGGCTGGCGGATGCGCCCGGCCTCCTGCCACGGCAGGAAGCGTTCGTCGCTGCGCCCGATGCGCTCGAGCACCGACTGCTCGAACGCCGCCTCGCGACGGCGCCAGTGCACGTAGGCCCACGACCCCGGCCACGGCAGCGGCGGGCGCGCGCCGGGGTCGTGGAAGATCACGCCGAGGTAGCGCTCGAGCGAACCGGCGTCCTCGACCGCGAACGGGTTGCCGCCGGCCAGCACCTCCAGTCCGAACGCGTTCTCGGCGAACTCCACGCCGGCCGCATCGAGCAGCGCGAGCTTCGCCACCAGGTCCGGATACCGCGCCGCGACCAGCGCAGCGATGCCGCCGCCCATCGAATGCCCCAGCAGCACCACCGGCCCGCCGCCAAGATGGCGCAGGAACGCGGCGATGTTGCCGGCCTGCGCGGCGAAGCCGTAGTCGGCACCGGCCTCGCGCTGGCTGTCGCCCCAGCCGGGCAGGTCAGGCACCACCAGCCGATAGCGCCGGCCGAGCTTCGCGCACAGCCGGTACCAGTTCTCCTTGCTGCCGGTGTAGCCATGCACCATCACCAGCGTCGGCGCGCCCGGCGTCGCCGCCGCGCGCTCGACATAGCACCAGCGCCTGCCGTCGATCGTTGCCTGGCGCAGCCCGAAGCCGGCCGCGATCCGTTCGCGCACGAACTCCGCGCGCATCAACCGGTGCGGATCGCGCAGGACCGCCAGCACCGGCACCAGCACGGCGGCGATGCCCGCGAGGGCGATCGCCGCCAGCAGCCACGTTCCGGAGGACATCGCCGCCGGTCAGTTCACCGGCGCGTCGCCGCCCTGCTCCGGCGTCGCCGTGTCGGCGTCGGCGCCGTCCTCGTCGACCGCGGGCGCAGGCGCCACCTTCGGCGCGGGCGCAGGCTTGGCCTCGGCGATCAGCTTCTCCACCGATGCGGTGGTGATCGGGTGGTAGCCGGGACGCGCCTTGGCGAACGCGTCCTTCGCCAGCGCCAGGCCGGGCTCGGTCTGCACCAGCGCGCTGTAGACCGGCATGATCAGCTTGCGCCGGCCGATGCGCTCGACGAACGCCGCCGCCGCGTCGTTGGCCTGCGCGTAGCCGCTGCGGATCGCCAGCGGATACCAGCGCATCGCGATCTCGCCGTTGGCGGTGCCGGTAAAGTGGTAGGCCTGGTCGAGCTGCTCCAGTTCGGCCACCGGCAGGGTCTCCGGCATGCCTTCGAGGAAATGCAGCCACTCCTGCGTGGTCCAGGTGGACGTGATCGCCGCCGGCGGCAGCTGCTTGCTGCCGCGCCAGCCCAGCCGCGCCGAATCGACGATGCCGAACCGCGGCGACAGCACCTGCGGCGCACTGGCGGGGATGCCCGGCCCGTACACCCATTCCTGGATCTCGGCGTCGGTGACCTTGCCCGGATACTTGTCGAACAGGTTCTGCTTCGCGTAACCGAGGAAGGTCTCGGTGGTGATGCTCTGGAACGCGAAATGGTCGAAGTAGCCACGCAGGAAGGCGTCGAACGCCTGGCGGCCGAAGCGCTCCTCGAGGAACTGCAGGAACCACGCGCCCTTGTCGTAGGCGACCGCGCTCAGCGCATCGTCCGCATCCAGCTTGGTGCCGGGCTTGACCGCCAGCGCCTGGGTGGCCACCGGCATGTCGCCGATCGACTTCTTCAGGCCGTTGCGCGCGATCACGTATTCCATGTCGCTCACGTCCTTGCCGTACAGCGCCTCGACGATGCGGTTCTCGACGTAGCTGGTCACGCCCTCGTTGAGCCATCCGTGCTTGGCGCTGGAGAACGTCACCAGGTTGCCCGACCAGCTGTGCGCCAGCTCGTGCGCGATCAGCGACACCAGCGACTTGTCGCCGACGATCACGGTGGGCGTGATGAAGCTCAGGCGCGGGTTTTCCATGCCGCCGTAGGGGAACGACGGCGGCAGCACCAGCAGGTCGTAGCGCTCCCAGCGGTACGGGCCGTACAGCTGCTCGGTGGTGGCGATCATCTTCTCGGTGTCGGCGAACTCGGCCACCGCCTTGTCCACCATCGCCGGCTCCGCCCACACCCCGCTGCGCGCGGAGATCGGCTTGAACACCAGGTCGCCGGCGGCGATCGCCATCAGGTAGGACGGGATGCGTTGCGGCATCCGGAAGCTGTAGTCGCCGTCACGCACCGCGTTCGGATCGTTGTCGGCGCTCATCAGCACCATCACGTCCGGACGCGTGGTGACGTGTGCGCTGTAGGTGTAGCGCACCTGCGGCGTGTCCTGCAGCGGCACCCAGCTGCGCGCGTGGATCTGCTGCGACTGGCTGAACATGAACGGCAGCTGCTTGCCCTCCGTCATCTCCGGGGTCAGCCACTGCAGGCCCGATGCCTCCGGCGAGCTGCGGTAGGTGACGCGCACCTTGGCGTTGCGCGCCGGCGTCTCGATGGTGAGCTTGCTGCCCAGCACCGGATCCTTGTCGGCCAGGGCGAACTTCAGCGGCTGCCAGGCGCCATTGGCCTCGCCCTCGACCTGCTCGATGGCCAGGTCGCGCGCGTCCAGCACCAGCTCGGTCGCGGCCGGGTCCTTCCACTGCAGGGTGTAGGTCGCCGTGCCGGCGACGGTCCTGGCATCGAAATCCAGCTTGAGGTCCAGCGCCAGGTCGTCGATCACGACCTTGTCGGGCTGGGCGTAGGAATGTTCGTCGGTATCGGCCATGGCGGCGGGCTTCGGCGCGGCGGCGGCGGCCTGCGGGACGGTTTCCTCGCGCTTGCAGGCGGCGAGGGCCAGGACGGACAGCAACAGCAGCAGCGGCACGCGGGAACGGAGGACGGCGGGAACAGGCATGGCCGGGGGGCCCTGGAGGGAAGACGGGCGCGATTCTAACCCCTGCCCCGTTGGCGTTCCGTAGGAGCGCTCAGGCCTTCCAGCCGTCGTGGATCGCCACGATCCCGCCCGACAGGTTGCGGCAGCGGGCGCGGGCGAAGCCGGCGTCGGCCATCATCGCCTTCAGCGCGTCCTGCGCCGGGTGCTTGCGGATCGACTCGGCCAGGTACTGGTAGCTGTCGGCATCGCCGGCGAACAGTTTGCCCAGCTTGGGCAGGATGTTGAACGAGTGGAAGTCGTAGATCGGCTTGAACCAGTCGGACTTCACTTCCGAGAACTCCAGCACGCGCGCCTGGCCGCCCACCTTGAGCACGCGCAGCATCTCGCGCAGCGCGGCGTCCTTGTCGGTGACGTTGCGCAGGCCGAAGGCGATGGTCACCAGGTCGAAGCTGCCATCGGGGAACGGCAGCGTCTCGGCGTTGCACTGCACGTATTCGAAGCCGCGCACGTTGCCGCGGTCGGTCATGCGGTCGCGGCCGACGCGCAGCATCGCGCCGTTGATGTCGCCGAGGACGAGCTCGCCCGTTTCGCCGACGCGATCCTTCAACAGCGCGGCGATATCGCCGGTGCCGCCGGCCAGGTCGAGCACGCGGTCGCCCGGCTTCACCTGCGCGGTGGCGACGAAGTAGCGCTTCCAGACCCGATGGATGCCCAGGCTCATCAGGTCGTTCATCAGGTCGTACTTGCCCGCGACCGACGAGAACACCTCGCCGACCAGCTTCTGCTTGTCGCCGACGGGCACGTCGCGGAAGCCGAAATGGGTGGTGCCGGAGGCGGGTTCTTCGCTCATGCCCGCATTGTCTCACGCGGCCCGCCGGGCGTCATTGGCCGCGCCCGCGGGAAGATCGCGTTACCCTCCATGACGCCGCCGACAGCGCCACGGAGCACGGACATGCACCGATCGACCCTGTTTTGCCTCGCCACCCTCTTCGCCTGCGCCTGCACGCTGGCGTCCGGCGCCGATGCCACCGAGCGCGCCATCATCGGCGCCACCCTGGTCAATCCGGATGCGGCGCCGGTGCCGGATGCGGTGGTGGTGATCCGCGACGGCCGCATCATCGCCGCCGGACCCGCGGGCGAAGTCTCCGCGCCCGCCTCCGCCGAACGGATCGATGCGCAGGGCAAATGGCTGGTACCGGGCCTGGTCGATGCACACGTGCACTATTTCCAGTCCGGCAGCCTGTACGCGCGGCCGGACGCGCTGGACCTGCGCGAGGCCGTGCCGTACGCGCGCGAGATCGCCAACGTGCACGCCAACATCGACGATGCGTTGCGGCGCACGCTGCGCAGCGGCATCACCACCGTGGTCGATTTCGGCGGCCCGATGTGGAACTTCCAGGTGCGCGAGCGGGCGCGGGCGGACGGCCCGGCGCCACGCGTCGCCGTGGCCGGGCCGCTGATCTCCACCTGGAAGCCGCCGATCATCGCCGACATCGACGATCCGCCGATCATCGCCGCCACCAGTCCCGACCATGCCCGCGAACTGGTGCGTGCGCAGGTGCCGTCGAAGCCGGACTTCATCAAGATCTGGTTCGTCGTGAACCCGGGGGAGACGCCGCAGCAGCACCTGCCCATCGTCACCGCGACCATCGCCGAAGCGCATGCGCAGGGGCTGCGCGTCGCGGTGCACGCCACCGAACTGGAAGCCGCGCGCGCCGCCGTCGATGCCGGCGCCGACGTGCTGGTGCACAGCGTGTTCGACGCGCCGGTGGACGACGCCTTCGCCGACATGCTCACGCGCCGCGGCACCGTCTACGTGCCCACGCTCGGGGTGATGGAGGGCTACGACCGGATCATGCTGCGCAAGCCGGGGCTGACCGACGAGGAGCGCGCCTGGGGCAGCCCGGACGCGGTGGCCTCGTTCTCCGACCTCGACCGCATCCGCACCGACCTGCTGCCGGGCTGGCTGCCGCCGCTGTGGACGCAGGACCTCGCGCCGCGCCGGGCCAAGGTCGCGCAGCAGAACCTCAAGCGGCTCAGCGACGCCGGCGTGGCAATCGCCACTGGCACCGACGCCGGCAACATCGGCACCCTGCACGGCGCGTCCTACGTGCGCGAGCTGCAGCTGATGGCCGAGGCAGGCCTCAGTCCCGCGCGCATCCTCGCCGACTCGACGATCGGCGGCGCGCGCCTGCTGGGGCTCGAGGCGGAGCGCGGCTCGGTCGCCCCGGGCAAGCGCGCCGACCTGGTCCTGCTGGATGCCGACCCGCTGGCCGACGTCGCCCACTTCGGCCGCATCCACGCGGTGATGAAGGACGGCGCGCTGTACCCGGCGGACGCGCTGCTCGCCGACAGCCACGAACAGCCCGTGTCGCGCGACGCGGGCGCGTTCGGACAGGCCGATCCGCGCGACGCCCCGGAGGCCGTGGTGCAGCGCCAGCTCGAGGCCTACAACGCGCGCGACATCGACGCCTTCCTCGCCACCTATGGCGAGGACGTCGAACTGTTCGACTTCCCCGGTGAACGCCACACCCAGGGCCTGGAGCGCATGCGCACCGTGTACGGCAAGCTGTTCCAGGACAACCCCGGGCTGAAGGCCGAGGTCGGCAAGCGCATCGCGCAGGGCCGCTACGTGATCGACCACGAACAGGTGACCGGCCTCGCCGGCGGCCTGCGGATCGACGCGGTCGCGATCTACGAAGTCCGCGGCGGGCGGATCCGCAAGGTGTGGTTCATCCAGTAGCCGGCCGCGGGACCGCCTGCGGCGCGGCTACCTGCGCCGGCGGTACTGGTTGCCGCCGGTGGCCTGGGGTCGCGCGGTCACCACCACCACGAAACCGGTGGCGGTCTTCGATTCCACGGTCACCCAGAACAGTTCGTCGGGCGACACCCAGCCCTCGCCGACCTTGAACATCGACCCTTCGTTGTTGGACACCGTCGCCGGCGGCCGGTCGGTGTCCTGGCTCTTGGCTTCGGCGCGGTATTCGCTGCCGACGCTGTGGATGATGACCGCGTCGCCGGCCAGCATCGCCTCGTAGTCGCCGGTCGGGCGCCGGGCCTCCAGCGTGTACACGGTGCCGCGGTACGGGTCGGGCGAGGCCGGCGTCTGCAGCACCAGCATCTGCGTGTTGGCCGACGTCGCCAGGCTGGCATAGTCGAGCGTCACCCGCGCCAGCGGCGATCCCGCGGCGATCGTGCGCTTGCGCGCAGCGTCCACCCAGCCCAGCCGGTCGCGCTGGAAGGTGTTGACGTGCTTGGGTCGCGCACCATAGGTGCCGTCCACCACGGCGTTGCGCCAGCTGTCGCTCATCACGTCCCAGGGGTTGTCGTAGGGATCGTCGTCGCCATCGGAATTGTCCGAATGCGGCAGGCCGTAGCCATGCCCCATCTCATGCGCCAGCGGCGCCAGGTTCTCGAACGCCCACGGCGGGTTCCAGGTGGTCGACCAGCAGCGGTTCACGCCATCCAGCGTGGCGCAGCGACCACCGCCCCAGGCGTAGCCGTCGAGGTTGTCGTTGAACATCATGTTGATGCCGATGACCTGGCTGAAGTCGACCTGTGCGTCCGCGGCGGCGGTGCAGTCGTCGAACAGCTGGTTGAGGTTGGCCTTGTCCTTGCCGGTGGCGGAATCGAGGGTGACGTAATGCGAACGCGGCTGCGGCAGGGCAAACCAGCCGCGTGCGTCGCTGCCGGCCAGGTTGATCTTGTTGTAGGACACTTCGCGCCAGTAATGGCCGAGCTGGCCGACGCTGTCGCCGTACTGGCCGCGGAAGAACTCGATCGTCTTCTGCTCCGTCTCGACGTTGCTGAAGCGGCAGGCAAGCGTGATCCAGCGCGTCGCGCCCAGCACCGCCTTGGGCACGGTGTCGGCCTTGCCGGCGATGGGATGCTCGCGCTGGCCGGCGAGGTCGTCCGCCGGCACGATCGCCTCGATGACGCGCTGGCGCGTGGATTTCCCGCGCGAGAACTCGATGGCCACGCGGCGGTTCGCCAGCGCGTACAGGTCGCCCGCGGCACGGCGGGCCTGCTCGGGATCGAGTGCGACGCGCTGGCCGCCGTCGAGCACCAGCACCGCGGAGAACTGCGGCGCAAGCGCGACACCCTTTGCGGGCGAGTGTGGATCACCCCAGCGCAGTTCGAGCCCCCCCTGCAGCACTTCCGCATGGGCGGCCAGGCTGCCCAGCAGCATCGCCCACAGGACAAGCACCCGTCCGATCCCGCGCATCATGCACCTCGGTCACGATCCAAACACGCCCCTGTCGGCGCGGATTCTGTGCCGACGGCCCGCGCATCGCAAGCGCGCGGACCTGCGTCACGGATCGCCGGCGATGCCGTTCCGCGCTATCGTGTCGCCTCCCGCCACGGCCATCGCGATGATCGAGATCCCCGACCCGCGCCAGTTGCTCGAAGCCGCCATCGACGAAGCGCGGCATGGCCTGGCCGAAGGCGGCATCCCGATCGGCGCCGCGCTGTATCGCAACGACGGCACGCTGCTTGGCCGCGGACGCAACCGCCGCGTGCAGGAGGGCGATCCTTCGGTGCACGGCGAAACCGATGCCTTCCGCAAGGCCGGGCGGCAGCGGCGCTACCGTGACACGATCATGGTCACCACGCTGTCACCCTGCTGGTACTGCAGCGGCCTGGTGCGCCAGTTCAACATCGGCACCGTGGTGATCGGCGAGTCGGTCAACTTCCACGGCGGCCACGACTGGCTGCGCGAGCATGGCGTCAAGGTGATCGACCTGCGCGACGAGACCTGCATCGCGATGCTCGGCGACTGGATCGCGGCGCACCCGGAGACGTGGCACGAGGACATCGGCGAGGACTGAGGCAGCATGGCCGTGCAGCACGAGGCTTTCGACTTCCGCGGCACCCGCTGCGTGCGCCTGCGCCACGACGATGGCGCCACCGCGATCATCGCCCTGCACGGCGCGCAGGTGCTGTCATGGACGCCCGCCGATGGCCGCGAGCGCCTGTTCCTGGGCGAACGCGCCGACTTCGCGCCGGGCGGTGCGATCCGCGGCGGCATCCCGGTGGTGTTCCCGCAGTTCGCCGATCGCGGCACGCTGCGCAAGCACGGCTTTGCACGCCTGCAGGACTGGACGTTCGAGGACGTCGTGGAAGACGTCGCGGTGTTCACCCTGCACGATGGCCCCGGCAGCGCAGCGTGGCCGCATCGCTTCGCCTGCCGGGTGGCGGTGGCGCTGGCCGCCCGTGGCCTGTCGGTGACGCTGGAGGTGGAGAACCGCGACGACGCGTCCTTCGCCTTCTCCGCCGCCCTGCATACCTACCTGTGCGTGGGCGACATCGCACAGGTGGCGCTGGAGGGCCTGCAGGGCTGCGACTACGAGGACAGCGCGAACGGCGGCACGCTGCATCGCGAAACCGCCGATGCGCTGCGCTTCGAAGGCGAACTGGACCGGATCTACGGTGACGTCGTCGCGCCGCTGTCGCTGGTCGAGGAGGGCCGACGCCTGGGCGTCGAACAGGATGGCTTCAGCGACGTCGTCGTCTGGAACCCGGGCGACGCCCTCGCCCGCCGCATCGGCGACCTGGCGCCCGGGGAGTACCGGCGGTTTGCCTGCGTGGAAGCCGGACAGGTGCTGCAGCCGGTCATGCTGGCGCCGGGCGAACGCTGGCGCGGCAGCCAGGTGCTGGGCGACTGATTTGCCGGCGCGGCGCGTCAGCGCGCCTCGATCGTGAACGATCCCACCGCGACGCCGAGATCCCAGCCGTCGCCCGTGCCCGCCAGTGCGAACGACACGTCGCCCTTGGTCATCGCCTGTGCCTGGCTCGACTTGACCGCGCCGGCGTGCGCCTCCAGCGACACGTAGGTGCCCAGCACCTCGCGCAGGTCGCGCACGCCGGAGAATTCGCCGCGCGCGCCGCGGATCCTCGACTTGCCGACGGTCAGCCCGCCGCCCTTGGCGCGGATCCGGACCACGGTCGACTGGCCGTTGCTGCAGCTCACCCTCCCGCTGCCGGTCGCGCTCTTGAAGAACACCGACCAGCCGGTCATGTCGAAATCCAGCCGGCACGATACGTCGCCGGCCGCCGCGGCTGGCGCGGCCACGCCGAAGGACAGCAGCAACGCGACGAGGGCGGGACGCAGGCACATCGTTTTCATGGCGACTCCAGGGGGCGGGACGCGCGCCAGCACGGCGCCGCGCGTCACAGGATGTAACGGCTGAGGTCGGGATCCTGCACCAGTTCGCCCAGGTGCGCATCGACGTAGGCACGATCGATCGCGACGGCGCTGCCATCCTTGTCGGGCGCCTCGTAGCTGAGCGTGTCCAGCAGCCGCTCCAGCACGGTGTGCAGGCGGCGCGCACCGATGTTCTCCTGGCGCTCGTTGACCTGCGCGGCGATCGCGGCGAGGCGGTCGACCGCCTCGTCCGTGAACGTCAGCGCGACGCCTTCGGTCCTCAGCAGCTCGACGTACTGCCTGGTCAGTGCCGCCTTCGGTTCGGTGAGGATGCGGACGAAGTCGTCCTTGCTCAACGCGCCAAGCTCGACCCGGATCGGGAAGCGGCCCTGCATCTCCGGGATCAGGTCGCTGGGCTTGGCAAGGTGGAACGCGCCCGAGGCGATGAACAGGATGTGGTCGGTCTTGACCGGCCCGTACTTGGTGCTCACCGTCGAGCCCTCGACCAGCGGCAGCAGGTCGCGCTGCACGCCCTCGCGGCTGACATCGGCGCCCATGCCCTCGCTGCGCTTGGCGACCTTGTCGATCTCGTCGATGAACACGATGCCATGCTGTTCACAGGCCTCGATCGCGGCCTCGCGCACGTCGTCCTCGTTGACCAGCTTCGCAGCCTCGTCCTCGACCAGCTGCGGCCGCGCCGCCTTGATCGTCAGCTTGCGCGCATGGGTCTTGCCGCCACCGAGGTTGGCGAACATCTGCCGCAACTGCTGGCCCATCTCTTCCATGCCCGGCGGGGTCATGATGTCCACGCCGTTGCCCACGGCCAGCTCCAGCTCGATCTCGCGCTCGTCCAGCTCGCCCGCACGCAGCTGGCGGCGCAGCTTCTGGCGCGTCTCGGACTCCTTCGCCGACGGCTCCGCGCCGATGTCCACGGTCGCGGTCGCGCCGAAGCCGAACGCCGTCGCCGGCTGCTCCCGGCGCGGCAGCAGCGCCTCGAGGATGCGGTCTTCCGCGCGCTCCTCGGCCTGCGTGCGCACCTTCTTCTTGGCCTGCTCGCGATGCAGCTTGACCGCGGTGTCGGCAAGGTCGCGGATGATCTGCTCGACGTCCTTGCCGACATAGCCGACCTCGGTGAAGCGCGTCGCCTCGACCTTCACGAACGGCGCATTGGCCAGCGTGGCCAGGCGCCGCGCGATCTCGGTCTTGCCCACGCCCGTCGGCCCGATCATCAGGATGTTCTTGGGCATCACCTCGTTGCGCAGGTCGTCGGCGAGCTGCGCGCGGCGCCAGCGGTTGCGCAGCGCGATCGCCACCGCACGCTTGGCCGCCTGCTGGCCGACGATGTGGCGGTCGAGTTCCTGCACGATCTCGCGCGGAGTCATGGTGCTGCTATTCGCTTCGTTCATTGGGGGAATGGGAAATAGGGAGCAGAGAATGGATAAAGGCAAAGGGGCACCGGAGGCTGGAGGGTCGCGGGACTGGAGGGCCGCTCTTGCGATTCCCCACTCCCGACTCTCCATTCACAACTCTTCGACGACCACGTTGCGGTTGGTGTAGATGCAGATGTCGCCGGCGATGTTCAGCGCCTCGGTGGCGATCGTGCGGGCGTCGAGCGGCGTGTGCGCCAGGAGCGCGCGTGCCGCGGACAGCGCATACGAGCCTCCGGAACCGATCGCGATGATGCCGTCCTCCGGCTCGATCACGTCACCGGTGCCGCTGATGATCAGCGAGGTATCCTTGTCGGCGACCGCCAGCAAGGCTTCGAGCTTGCCGAAGCGGCGTTCGGTGCGCCAGTCCTTCGCCATCTCGACGGCCGCGCGCTGCAGCTGGCCGTGCTTTTCCAGCTTCGACTCGAACAATTCGAACAGCGTGAAGGCATCGGCCGCGGCACCGGCGAACCCGGCGAGAACCTGCCCGTCCTTGCCGAGCCGGCGCACCTTGCGCGCATTGCCCTTCATCACGGTGTGCCCCAGCGTGACCTGGCCATCGCCGGCCACGGCGACCTTGCCGTCGCGGCGCACCGACAGGATCGTGGTGGCGTGGAACACGTGGGGATTCTGGCTGGGGTCCATGCGGCCTCCGGGGGTCGAACCCAGACAATGGGGCCGATCGCGAACGGCTCAAGGGGCGCCGGGCAGCTGCTCGACGCGCGTGGAAGCGGCGATATTCCGTCGTGACGAGGCGCTTGCAGCGCGGGACGACGCCAGCCTGGCACCATGTCGCCGTCCACCGCCTCCGCCCGCGGCCCGACGCCACTTCCCGCATTGGACCGGCCTTGCGCGCTCACCTTTCGGCATCCAAGCCATGCGCCGGCGACGCGTCGTCCGCGCGCTGCCCACGAAGGCGTTCCGCGATCGAGACCGTTACTTCGGCCTGCGCTTCGCGCGCGGGTGCGCGGCGTCGTAGACCTTGGCGAGGTGGCCGAAATCCAGGTGGGTGTAGATCTGCGTCGTCGAGATGTCGGCATGGCCCAGCAGTTCCTGCACGCCGCGCAGGTCGCCGGAGGACTCCAGCACGTGGCTGGCGAACGAATGCCGAAGCAGGTGCGGATGCACGCGCTTGAACAGGCCCTGCCGCTGCGCCAGCTGGCGCATGCGGATCTGCACGGCACGGGCACTGATCGGCCCGCCGCCGCGTCCGGGGAACACTGGGTCGTCGCCGTTGCGCGCATGCGTATCCGAGCGCCAGGCTTCCAGCGCGGCCCGCGCATGCGAGCCCACCGGCACGATCCGCTCCTTGCCGCCCTTGCCGCGCACGTCCACCAGCCCGTCGGCGAGGTGCAGGTCGCGCCAGCGCAGCGCGCACAGCTCGCTCAGCCGCAAACCGGACGAATAGAACAGCTCCAGCATCGCGCGGTCGCGCAGGCCCAGTGGCGCATCGGTCGGCACCTCCACCAGCGCCTTGGCCTCGTCCGGATCCAGCACCTGCGGCAGCTTGCGCGGCGCCTTGGGCGCTCGGATGCCGCTGGCCGGATTGGCCACCACGCGGCCATGCTTGAGCAGCCACTGGTAGAAGCTGCGCACCGCCGACAACCGCCGCTGCAGGCTCTTGGGCGACAGTCCGCGACGGTGCTCCGACGCCACGAACGCCCGGATATCGGCTTCCGCCAACCCCACCACGTCACCCGGCGCCCACGCGACCAACGCGTGGAGGTCACGCCGATAGCCATCCAGCGTATGCACTGACACGCGCCGCTCAACCTGCAAGTGCGAGAGATAGTCCTCGATCATTGCAGGTCGGGCCTGGACTGTTCCGCTGCGAGCCTCTGGAAGGCACGCAGACCCGACGGGCGCCGCACATGGATGTGCGGCGTTTTCCGACCGAGGCGCGCCCATCGAACCCATCCGCCGCAACCGAGACAAGCGCGTCGCCACGCGCGATGCGGCCGAATGACCAACGACCCGAACGCACCTCGCGAGTCGGGAAACGCCGACAGCATCGGCCTCTCCGGTTCGCTCTGTCGGGGAAAGCGCTTTTCTTTGGTTCGTTTCCTTTGACGCTTGTCAAAAGACATGAACCCGCGCGCCCCAGGCGTGCGGAAGCCTTCGCTTGTTCCATCCCCACGCAAAAACCACTGGATTCCAGCTTCCGCGGGAATGACGGGAATCAATCGGCCCTGACCGTCAACCATCGAACCTGCGCAGCGCGACCTCGAACGCCTCGCCCATCATCCGCAGGAACAGCGTGCCCATGCCCGGATAGAACCGGTTCGCATCCTTGCTGCCCACCGCCACCAGCCCGACCCCTTCCAGCGCAAGCAGCGCGCTCGACTGCACGTCCTCCACGCGCGCGCCGTACAGCAGCGCCTGCTTGTCCGGGTGCAATCGGCCGCACAGCGGTTCACCGTCCTTCAGGGCGTCGGCGAACGGCGCCAGCAGGCGGTCATCACGCGCGATCACCTGCAGCCAGTCCTCGTCGCCCAGCCCCGGCACCGGGTTGAACAGCACGATGCGGACCAGGTCGCCGCTGAAATCCTCGGCCAGCGTCGCCGCCATCGCGCGCACCACGCCGGCGGGGTTGTTCTGCCGCATCAATGCCAGGGTCAGTTGGTGGGTGCGCACGGCGAGGCGCTCGTTCTCCTGCGAGATCCCGTACAGGTCGTGCAGGCGCCGCGACAGTTCGCGGTTCTTGTCGCGCAGCACGTCGAGCTGGTAGCTGGCCAGCGAAGCGGCCGGACCATCCTCGCGCGGCACCACCAGGCTCAGCGCGAGGTCCGGGAACTGCTGCAGGAACTTCGGCTGCCGACGCAGCCAGGCCGCCACTTCGTGCGCGCCCAGTTTTTCGGTATTGCTCATGCGATCCATTCCCCTTCGAACACGAATGCGGTGGGCCCGGCCATCGCGACCTGGGCAGTGTCTTCCGGCCAGGCGATGCGCAGGTCGCCGCCGGGCAACGACACGACGACATCGCGATCGACGCGATCGTTGCGCACCAGCACGGCCACCGCGGCGCAGGCGCCGCTGCCGCAGGCCAGCGTTTCGCCCACGCCGCGCTCGTAGACGCGCAGGCGGATGCGGCCGCGATCGAGCACCTGGGCGAAGCCGATGTTGGCCGACTCGGGCAGCATCGACGAGCGCTGCAGCGCGCGGCCCAGCCGCGCCACCGGCGCGGCGTCGACATCGCCCACCTCCAGCACCAGGTGCGGATTGCCCATCGACACGGCACCGAAGCGCACGTCGGCGCCATCGTCGAGCGTGGCCTCGTACGTGGGTTGCGCCTGCGCGAACCCGGCCAGCGGGATGCGCTCGGGTGCGAACACGGGGACGCCCATCGCCACGCGATAGCGGCCCTCGCCCAGCACGTCGACCGCGTGGGTGCCGGCCGGGCTGTCGAGGTCGAAGCGCGTTGCGCCGCGCGCGGCTCCGTCACGCACCAGCCAGGCGGCGACACAACGCGCGCCGTTGCCGCACTGGCGCGACGACGAACCGTCCGCGTTCCAGATGCGGTAGCTGGCCAGCGCGCGCGGGCTGCGCGCGGGCTCGACGGTCAGTATCTGGTCACAACCGACGCCGGCGTGGCGATCGGCCAGCGCACGGCACAGGGCGGCCTCGGGCGGCGGCTGGCCCCGGCGCAGGTCCAGCACGACGAAGTCGTTGCCGGCGCCGTGCATCTTGCTGAAGCGCACCGCCGGCCCCGACCCGCGCACATCCAGCGGATGGTCCGCGGCCACGGCCATTCAGCGGTTGCTGCCGTCCGGGGTCCCGGGATCGTCCTGTCCGGCGGCCTTGTCGGCGTCGGCATCCTGCGCCTCGTCCGCGGAGACGGCGGGATCGAGCGCGACATCGTCGGCCGGGACGACCTGCGCGGTGTCCGGCGACGGCAGCACCAGCGGGCCCTTGTTGCCGCACGCCGCCAGCAGCAGCGCGGACAGCGCCAGGGAAATCAGGAGGAGGAATTTGCGCATGGCCAGAGTGTAGCCCGCGCGGACCGGCCCGGACGAGTCCCGTCCGCATGCGGACGGCGCGGCTTCACGCGGGCACGTCACGCACTCGCGTCGTCCCGTCAGGGCGGCGGCCGGCGCCCGGGCTCCGGCCGCAACCAGAGCCAGGTGGCGACCACGGCCATGCAGCCCACCGGCAGCGCCAGCATCCACCCCTCGTGGCGACCGGCGAAACGCATGGCCAGCAGCAGCACGAAGGCGCACGCGACCATCATCCCCGTCGCCATCCACTTGGCCCGCCGGCTGACCGCGCCATGCGCCTCCCAGTCACGGATCATCGGGCCGAACACCCGGTGCTCCAGCAGGCGCCGGCGCAGCCGTTCCGAACCGCGCGCGGCGGCGAACGCCGACAGCAGGATGAAGGGCACCGTCGGCAGGCCCGGCACGAGGATGCCGACCAGCCCCAGGCCGAGGCTGGCATACGCCAGCAGCCACCAGGCCCAGCGGAAGCGCGAGCGCGCGGTCATGCGCGCATTCTAGGCGCGACGCGATGCGCGCGATGACCGGAAGCGCATTCGGCGAATGGACAACGCCCCGCGCATGGCGGGGCGTTGCGGGCTCGATGCATGGCGGGCGCCGGGACTCAGCGCTGCGCCACGCCCAGCTGGTCGAGCATGAACGCGTACTGTTCGGCGGCCTCGCGGTAGCGGCGGAACCGGCCCGACTTGCCACCGTGCCCCGCTTCCATGTTGGTGCGGAACACGATCGGCCGGTCGCTTGTGTTGACGTCGCGCAGGCGCGCCACGTACTTGGCCGGCTCCCAGTACTGCACCTGCGAGTCCCACAGCCCGGTGCCGACGAACATCGCCGGATACGCCTTCGCCGCCAGGTTGTCGTAGGGCGAGTACTTCAGGATGTAGTCGTAGTACGCCTTCTCTTCCGGATTGCCCCACTCGTCGTACTCGTTGGTGGTCAGCGGGATGCTCGGGTCGAGCATGGTGGTGACCACGTCGACGAACGGGACCTGCGACAGGATCACGTTGTACTTCTCCGGCGCCATGTTCGCGATCGCGCCCATGAGCAGGCCGCCGGCGCTGCCGCCGTAGGCCGCCACGCGATCCTTCGCGGCATAGCCCTGCTGCACGAGGTGGTCGGTGACGTCGATGAAGTCGGTGAAGGTGTTGATCTTGTTCAGCAGCTTGCCGTCCTCGTACCACTTGCGGCCCAGTTCCTGGCCGCCGCGGATGTGGGCGAGCGCGTAGACCACGCCGCGGTCGAGCAGGCTGACGTTGGTCACGCTGAAGCCGGGGTCCATCGACGCCCCGTAGCTGCCGTAGCCGTACTGCAGCAGCGGCGCGGTGCCGTCCTTCGCGAAGCCCTTGCGGTACACCAGCGTCACCGGAATCCGGGTCTTGCCGTCGCGTGCAGGCGCCCAGACGCGTTCGGTCACGTACTGCGACGCGTCGTAGCCCGGCACCGCCTGCTGCTTGAGCTGGCGGCGTTCGCCGGTCTTCACGTTGAGTTCGTACGTTGTCGCCGGCGTGGTCATCGAGGTATAGCCGTAGCGCAGCCAGTCGCTGTCGCTCTCCGGGTTGGCGGCCAGGCCCATCGAATAGGCCGGCTCGTCGGCCTTGACGTATTCGTCGCTGCCATCGGCCTTGCGCAGGCGGATGCGCTCCAGCGCATCGGAGCGCTCGGCGATCGCGAGGAAGCCGTCGAACAGCTCGAAGCCCTCGATGAACACCTTGTCGTCGTGCGGCACCAGGTCGGTCCACTGCTTGCGCGAGGTGGCGCCGGTCGGCGCCTCGACCAGCTTGAAATTGGTGGCGGGCGTGCCGTCGGCGCCAGGGGCATTGGTGCGGATCACCCAGCGGTCGCCGAGGTGGTCGGCGTCGTACTCCACGTCGCGCGCGCGCGGGGCGAGCACGGTGAACTTCGACGGATCCGCGGCCGGCGCATAGCGCAGTTCGTCGGACACGGTACTGCTCACCGCGATGACGATGTACTTGTCGTCCCGGGTGCGGTCGATGCCCATGTAGAAGCTGTCGTCGGTCTCCTCGTACACCTGCCGGTCGCGGGCCGCGGGGGTGCCCAGCACGTGCGCCTTGACATACTTGGTCAACAGCGTGTCCGGATCGTTCTCGACGTAGAACAGCGTCCTGTTGTCGTCGGCCCAGACCAGGTTGGGCGACACGCCGTCGATCACGTCGGGCAGCACCTGCCCGGTTTCAAGGTCGATGAAGCGCACCGTGTACTGGCGGCGTCCGTTGAGGTCTTCCGCATAGGCCAGCAGCCGGTTGTCCTGGCTGACCGCGTAGTCGCCGACCTGGAAGTAGTCCTTGCCCGCGGCCAGTGCGTTGACGTCGAGCAGCACCTGCTCGCCGCTGAAATCGCCGTGGTCGTTGGCCTTCTGGATCGAGAGCGCATCGATGCCCGCGCCATCCGCGCGCCGTGCGTGGATCGGATAGTCCTTGCCAGACTCGAAGCGCGAGTAGTACCAGAAGCCCCGCTCGCGGTACGGCACCGAGCTGTCGTCCTGCTTGATGCGCGCGACGATCTCGTCGTACAGCCTGTCCTCGACCGGCTTGAGCGGCTTGAGCACGGCATCGGCATAGGCGTTCTCGGCCTTGAGGTACGCCAGCATCTGCGGGTTCTCGCGCGTGTCGTCGCGCAGCCAGTAATACGCGTCGTTGCGCTCGGCGCCATGCGGCGCCTTGACCGCATGGTCGCGCATCGCGGCATCGGGCGGCGTGGCGGCATTGGCCAGCGCAAGCGGCGCCGACCGCTTCGACGCGGGTGCGGGCACCGTCGTGGTGGCCGCGGCGCCGGAATCGGGGCCCGGCGAGCAGGCGGAAAGCGTGGTCATCAGCAGTGTGGTCGCGATCAGGAAGGAGGCGGGTTTCATATGGCGTCGTGTCGGCGGTCGTGCAAGGGCCGCCCTCCGTCGCGGGGGGCGGCGGGGCGCGTCACCTGGCCAGCTGCTGCCAGAGGAAGCTCAGGTACAGGGCGTCCATGTGCGCGGCCTGCTTGTTGTCCGAGGCGCCACCGTGGCCGCCCTCGATGTTTTCGTAGTAGCGCACGTCCTGCCCCGATTCCAGCATCTTCGCCATCATCTTGCGGGCATGGCCCGGATGCACGCGATCGTCGCGGGTGGAGGTGAGCAGGATGGTCGGCGGGTACTTCCTGGCCGGATCGAACAGGTGGTAGGGCGAGAAGGTCCGGATGTACTCCCATTCCTCCGGCACGTCCGGATTGCCGTACTCGGCCATCCACGAGGCACCCGCCAGCAGCTTGTTGTAGCGCTGCATGTCGAGCAGCGGCACCTGGATCACCACCGCGCCGAACAGCTCCGGGTACTGCACCAGCATGTTGCCGGTGAGCAGGCCGCCGTTGCTGCCGCCGCGGATGCCCAGGTGCGGCGGCGAGGTGATCTTGCGCGCGATCAGGTCCTGCGCGACCGCGGCGAAGTCCTCGTAGGCCTTGTGGCGGTTGGCCTTGAGCGCCGCCTGGTGCCAGCGCGGACCGTACTCGCCGCCGCCACGGATGTTGGCGACCGCATACACGCCCCCCTTCTCGAGCCAGCCCTTGCCGATGCCGCCGGAATAGCCAGGCGTGAGCGAGATCTCGAATCCGCCGTAGCCGTACAGCAAGGTGGGGTTGTTGCCGTCGAGCACGATGTCCTTCGGCCGCACCAGGAAGTACGGCACGCGGGTGCCGTCCTTCGACGTGGCGAAGTGCTGTTCGACGACGTCCTTGCTGGCGTCGAAGAACGCCGGCTGGGTCTTCAGCGTCTCCGGCGCGGCCGCGCCTTCGGCGGCGCTGCCAAGCATCAGCGTGGACGGCGTGAGGTAGTCGGTGACGGTCAGCCACAGCGCGTCGGATTCGTCGCTGTCGACCGCCTGCGCGGAGATCGTGCCGAACGCGGGCAGACCCTCGAGCGGGCGACTCGACCAGCGGCCGTCGCCGTGGGTCAGCACCGTCAGCTTGTTCTTGACGTCGTCCAGCACGTTCAGCACGAGATGGTTCTTCGTGAACGAGGCGCCTGCCAGCGAGGTGGTGTCGCTCGGTTCGAACAGCACGTCGAACTCGCGCTTGCCGGCCATGAACGCATCGAAGTTGGCAGCCAGCAGCGAGCCGGCCCGGTAGGTCCTGCCTCCGACGGTCCAGGGTTCGCGCAGTTCGATGCCCAGCCACTCGCGCTGCACCGACTTCTGCGCCGAGTTGGGAACGTCGACCCTACGCAGCGAGCCGTCGGTCGCGCGCAGGTACAGTTCGTCGTTGTAGAACGCGATCGTGCGGACCACGAAGTCACGCTCGTAACCGGGCGTGTCATCGTGTCCGGCGGAGATGTACATGTCGCTGGGCTTGCCTTCGTAGACGACCTCGGCCGACTCGAAGGGCGTGCCCCGCTTCCACTGCTTCGCGATCCGCGGATAGCCCGACTCGGTGAGGGACCCTGCGCCGAAATCGGTGTAGGCATAGACCGTGTCGCGGTCGATCCAGGCCAGCCCGCCCTTCGCTTCCGGGCGATAGAAGCCGCCTTCGACGAACGACTTGGTCGACACGTCGAACTCACGGGTGACGTCGGCATCCGCGCCGCCGCGCGACAGCGCGACCAGGCAGCGGGTGTAGTCGGGCCGCAGGCAGTTGGCACCGTGCCAGACCCACTGCTTGTCGTCGGCGAGGCCCTCGGCCTTGTTCAGCGCGTCGAGGTCGAGCACCGTTTCCCACTTCGGCTGCGGCTTGCGGTATTCCTCCAGCGTCGTGCGCCGCCAGAGCCCGCGCGGATTCTGCTTGTCGCGCCAGAAGTTGTAGTACCACTCGCCCTGCTTGTAGACGCCGGGGATGCGCGCGTCGGAATCGTAGATCGCCAGCAGTTCGGTTTCGAGCTTGCGGAACTCCGGCGTCGCCGCCAGTTCGGCTTCCGTCTTCGCGTTCTGTTGCCGCACCCAGTCCAGCGCTTTCGGATCCTCGACGGCTTCCAGCCACTGGTTGGGATCGGACACCTTCGCCTCCTCGTTCGCGTGGGCCGCGCCCAGGCCGATGCCGATCGCAAGGACGGCCAGCGCGGGGACGTGGATCAGTTTCGACATGCCGCAACTCCTGGTTTCCAAAGTGCGGGCACGCTAGCACAGCCGGCCAACGGGACCCGAGTGCCGGAAGTGGGAGCGCGCGGCCGGGCCATTCGTGATGAGTGCAGGCGCAGGCGGATCGTGGACGGGCAAAGAAAAACCCCCCACCAGCTTGGCTGGCGGGGGGTTTTGGGTAAAGACCCTGGCGATGACCTACTCTCGCATGCGGATGCACACTACCATCGGCGCGTAAGCGTTTCACTTCCGAGTTCGGAATGGGATCGGGTGGTGCCACTTAGCTATTGTCACCAGGGAGACCGTGGAGGGTCGCCAGCCTGGAGTCCAGGCAGCGCTCACGCTCTCAAAGGGGGGAAGTAGCGAGTCAGTGTTTGGTCCGAACGTCCGCGACGCATCGCAGAGTCCAAGGCCACTTGAGGTTATATGGTCAAGCCGCACGGATCATTAGTACTGGTTAGCTCAACGCATTACTGCGCTTACACACCCAGCCTATCAACCACCTAGTCTTGATGGTTCCTTCAGGGGACTTGTGTCCCGGGAGATCTCATCTTGAGGCGCGCTTCCCGCTTAGATGCTTTCAGCGGTTATCGCTTCCGAACATAGCTACCCGGCAGTGCCACTGGCGTGACAACCGGAACACCAGGGGTTCGTCCACTCCGGTCCTCTCGTACTAGGAGCAGCCCCTCTCAAATCTCCAACGCCCATGGCAGATAGGGACCGAACTGTCTCACGACGTTCTGAACCCAGCTCGCGTACCACTTTAAATGGCG
>Ga0209571_1000745_pt1 | contig 24507 bp, 22 predicted proteins | sample EBPBio102011_DNA_FD_185866 | JGI IMG/M metagenome (GOLD analysis project Ga0209571, IMG submission 185866) | Wastewater treatment Type I Accumulibacter community from EBPR Bioreactor in Madison, WI, USA - Reactor 1_1/10/2011_ DNA (SPAdes)... | ecosystem: Engineered > Bioreactor > EBPR >... | reverse complement strand
GGCCGCCACCGCGCCGGGATTGCGCGCATCGGCGCCGATGGTCAGCCGCTCTGCCGCGCCCGCCTGGGCCAGCAGCCGTGCCGCGTCGATCAGCGCGCGGCCAAGGCCCCGGCCCCGGAACGGCGGCTGGACATAGAGATGGGTGACATCCTGCACCATGCGGCCCGAGATCATTTCATGCCGACGCGTGACCAGCGCATAGCCCACCGGGTCGCGCGCCGGGCTGCCGGGCAGGCAGGCGACAAGAACAAGCGCCTCGCCGGTCTCGAAACAAAGCTCGGCCAGCCGCAGGGGCGTGATCGTCGCGGCGTCGCCGTGATGGGCGGCCAGCGCGATCAGCATGCGGTGGACTTCCGGCAGGTCTTCGGGCCTTGCGGGGCGGATGGCGCGGCTGGCGGCGGCATCCGGTTGGCTCTGGGCGGTCATCTGGGGTCTTCCTTCGCTTGTCGGGCCCGCGAAGGGTGACCATGGCCTGTCCCTTGCGGGCGGCCATTTCGGGGATCAGTTTTCAGGGAAAGCTGCCCGGCCGCCTATATGGCGTCGGACCAATAAAACGATGCGGGGGCGGACAGGTGCAGCATGGCCGCGAAAATGGCGTGGCAGCGGCGAACTGTCAATCCGCTTTAGACCGGCCCGGTCACGATCGCCACCAGCCCAGAAGCACCCCGAGGATCGCGCCCAGCGCGCCCCCCGCAGGCGCAATCATCGTGCTGACCCGCAGGGCATAGGCGCCCTCGGCCTCCGAGACCGGCCAGATCGACGGCACGACCAGTCCCGCCAGCAGCACCATGATCCCCGCACCCAGCACAAGTCCGGCCAGACCCCAGACCAGAATACGCATCTCCCAGCCTCCCGCCCCCGTTCGCGGGGTGGCACCCTGCCGCCCTTCGCGGCTATAGTCCACCCGAACGCGAGCAAGGGCAATGGACATGAGGGTCAGGTCATGAGTTTCGGCAAAGGCCACCACCTGCACCTTATCGACGGCTCGGCCTATATCTTCCGGGCCTATCACGCGCTGCCGCCGCTGACGCGGTCGGACGGGCTGCCCATCGGGGCGGTGGCGGGCTTTGCCTCGATCCTATGGAACGAGATCACCCGCGATGCCAAGAATGCCGCGACCCATATCGCCGTGGTCTTCGACTATTCCTCCAAGACCTTCCGCAACGACATCTACGACCAGTACAAGGCCAACCGCCCGCCGCCGCCGGAAGACTTGCGGCCGCAATTCCCGCTGACCCGCGACGCGACCCGCGCCTTCAACGTCGCCTGCCTTGAGGTCGAGGGATTCGAGGCCGATGACATCATCGCCAGCCTGGCGCGGCAGGCGGTCGATGCGGGGGGAAGCTGCACGATCATCTCGTCCGACAAGGACCTGATGCAATTGATCCGGCCCGGCGTCGACATGCATGACCCGATGAAGAACCGCCCGATCGGCCCCGACGAGGTGATGGAGAAATTCGGCGTCACGCCCGACAGGGTGGTGGATGTGCAGGCGCTGGCGGGCGACAGCACCGACAATGTGCCCGGCGCGCCGGGGATCGGGCTGAAGACGGCGGCACTTCTGATCAACGAATATGGCGATCTTGATACGCTTCTGGCGCGGGCCGAGGAGATCAAGCAGCCCAAGCGGCGCGAGGCGCTGACCGCCAATGCCGACCTGATCCGCATTTCGCGGCAACTCGTGTCGCTGGACGCACAGGCCCCGGCGGGGGTGACGCTGGACGAGCTGGAGATCCGCAAGCCCGATGCCGAAAAGCTGATGGGTTTTCTGGCCGAGATGGAATTCCGCAGCCTGGCGCGGCGGGTGTCGGAGCGGCTGAAAGTGGCGGCGCCGGTGATCGCGGCCGCTGCGGCCGAGGACAAGCCGCTGGCGCAGGAGGAGGCGTCGCAGGCCCCCTTCGACCATGCCGCCTATGTGGCGATCCGCGACCGCGCGACGCTGGACCAGTGGATCGCCCGGATCGTCGATCTGGGCCATGTCGCCGTCGATACCGAAACGACCAGCCTCGATGAGATGCGGGCCGAACTGGTGGGGATTTCGCTTTCGTTCAAGGCGGGGGATGCGGCCTATATCCCGCTGGGCCACCGGCAGGGCGGCGGCGATCTGTTCGGCTCGGATGCCCTGGTCGAGGGGCAGTTGGGGCTGGACGAGGCCCTGGCCGCGCTGAAACCGGTTCTGGAGGATCCGTCGATCCAGAAGATCGGCCAGAACATGAAATATGACTGGAAGATCTTTGCCCGCCACGGCATCCGCATCGCGCCTTTCGACGACACGATGCTGATGAGCTATGCCTTGCAGGCGGGGCTGAACAATCACGGCATGGACGAATTGTCCGAGAAATATCTTGGACACCGCCCGATCCCGATCAAGTCGCTCTTGGGCTCTGGCAAGGCGCAGGTCACCTTCGACCGCGTGGGCATCGAGGATGCGGTGAAATATGCCGCCGAGGATGCCGACATCACCCTGCGCCTGTGGGAACAGTTCCGCCCGCAACTGCACCAGAAGCGGGTGACCACGGTCTACGAGACGCTTGAGCGCCCCTTGGTGCCGGTTCTGGCCGATATGGAAATGGCCGGGATCACGGTCGATCGCGACGTGCTGGCGCGCATGTCCAACGCCTTCGCCCAGAAGCTGGCGCAATATGAGGACGAGATCCAGGAGATCGCGGGCGAGAAGTTCAATGTCGGCAGTCCCAAGCAATTGGGCGAAGTGCTGTTCGACCGCATGGGCGTGCCTGGCGGCGAGAAGGGCAAGACCGGCGCCTATGGCACCGGCGCCGACATTCTGGAAGACATAACCACGATGGAGGACAGCAACCCGCAAGGCGCGAAGCTGGCGGCCAAGGTGCTGGACTGGCGGCAGATTTCCAAGCTGAAATCCACCTATACCGATGCGCTGCAACAGGCGATCAACCCGGAAACCGGGCGGGTCCATACCAGCTATTCCATCGCCGGGGCGAATACCGGGCGGCTTGCCTCGACCGATCCGAACCTGCAGAACATCCCCGTCCGCACCGAAGAAGGCCGCCGCATCCGCGAGGCTTTCGTGGCCCCTGCGGGCAAGGTTCTGGTCAGCCTGGATTACAGCCAGATCGAGCTGCGCATCCTGGCCCATATCGCCGATATCCCGGCCCTGCAGCAGGCTTTCAAGGACGGGATCGACATCCATGCGATGACCGCGTCGGAAATGTTCAACGTGCCGCTGGACCAGATGACCGGCGATATCCGCCGCCGCGCCAAGGCGATCAACTTTGGCGTGATCTACGGCATTTCGGGCTTTGGCCTGGCGCGCAACCTGCGCATCCCGCGGGCCGAGGCGCAGGGCTTCATCGACCGCTATTTCGAACGCTTTCCCGGCATCAAGGAGTACATGGCCGAGACGGTGCGCTTCGCCCAGGCCAACGGCTATGTGCAGACGCTGTTCGGGCGCAAGATCCACACGCCTGACATCAATGCCAAGGGGCCGGGCGCGGGCTTTGCCAAACGCGCGGCGATCAACGCGCCGATCCAGGGCACGGCGGCCGATGTGATCCGCCGCGCGATGATCCGCATGCCTGCCGCCATCGCGCATCTGCCCGCGAAGATGCTGTTGCAGGTGCATGACGAATTGCTGTTCGAGGTCGAGGAAGGCGCCGCCGACGCTCTGGCAAAGGTGGCGAAGGATGTGATGGAAGGCGCGAACCTGCCGGTGGTGCCCCTGAAAGTGCCGCTGACGGTCGAGGCCGGGAAAGGGCGCAACTGGGCCGAGGCCCATTAGGGGGAGGTGTGGATGAAGACCGTCTTCTTTGCGACGCTGGGCCTGCTGGCACTGGCAGGTCCGCTGGCCGCGCAGACCGGATTGCCCGATCTGGTCACCGGCGCGATCTACACCCTGACCGTCAATGCCGATGGCACCGCGACGCTTGCGGGCACGGATGCCATCGACACTTTCACCCTTGATCCCAGTTGCCTTGCCAGCCACGAGATCTATGGCGTCGGCATGTGGAAGGTCGACGGCGAGACCTGGGGCATCGAGATGGGCGGCTCGTCCATAGTCTCGTTCAAGGCGCCGCCGCCCCTGGACGCCACCTGCCCGCCGCCTGGCTGATGATCCGCGACTGGCCGGAGCTGAAGGCCTTTGCCCTGTCGCTGGGCCTGCCGGAAGTCACGCTGGCCACCCCCTGGGGCCATGAGGCGCTGAAGGCGCATGGCAGGATGTGGTGCTGGTGGGCCTATTATGAGGATGCCGCCGTCTTTGTGGCCGACCGCGACGAGCGCGAGATGCTGATGGAGGCCGATCCCGACACCTTCTTCCTGCATCCGCATTATGCGCCGCATGCGCTGGTGCTGGTGCGGGCGGGGCGGATCGACCCGGACTGGGCGCGGCCAAGACTGATCCGGCAATGGCGGGCGGCGGCGCCGATACGCTGGCTGAAGGCCTGGGATGCGGCGCAGGGCGCGGGCGGGGCGGTGGGCTAAAGCACCCCGGCGCTGCGGATGTCGGTCACGGCGAAGTCGATCAGGCTGCGCACCTTGCGCGGCAGGTTGCGGCCTTCCAGATAGACCGCCGAGATCGGGCTCGGTTCCAGCGCGAAACCTTCCAGCAGCGCGACCAGACGTCCGGCGGCCAGCGCCTCGGCCAGCGCGAAACGCGGGGCGCAGACGACGCCCAGACCGGCCGCGGCCATTTCGCCCGCGGCCCGGGCCGAATTGACCAGGAAGCGGCCATTGACCTGCACCACCTCTTCCGACGCCCCCTTGCCGAACACCCAGCGCCGGGCGCTGCGGCTGTTGGTGTCGATGATGCAGGCATGGCGGTCCAGATCGCGCGGATGGTCGGGCGCGCCATGCTGCGCCAGATAGGCGGGGCTTGCTGCCACCACCATCGGCAGATCGCCCAGCTTGCGCGTCTTGACCGACAGCGCAGCCGAAGCGCCGATGCGGAAGGCAAGGTCGATGCCCTCCGCCGCCAGATCGGCATAGCGGTCGGAAAAGCGCAGATCCAGCGTCAGGCCGGGATGCAGCGCGCCGAAACGGCCCAGCATTCCGGCGATGTAGGTCTCGCCAAATGTCACCGGGGCCGAGACGCGGATCATACCGGAAAAGCCGCGCCGCCCTTCGGAGACATTGCCCAGAAGATCATCCAGATCATCCAGCACGGCGGGGGCGCGGGCCAGCAGGTCCTGCCCGGCAGGCGTCAGCCCGACCTTGCGGGTGGTGCGCTGGAACAGGCGCACGCCCAGCCGCGCCTCAAGCCCGGCCACATATTTCGAGGTCAGCCGGTTCGACATGCCCAACTGGTCCGCCGCGGCGGTGAAGGACCCGGTCTGGGCGGTGGCAACAAAGGCGCGCAATTCGTCGGTGAAATCCATCTTGTACCACTCGGAACAAATCGTAGGCAATCATTCCACGATATCGCCATTTTGTTCATAGACGGCAAGGCCTAGGTTCCACGGCATCGGAGGCCCCTCCCGGCCTCCTCCAGATTCGGAGAGAAAAGATGACCGACACCAAGACCGCCCCCTATGCCATCCTCGCCCTGCGCCTTGTCACCGGCGCGCTGTTCCTGACCCATGGTCTGATCAAGCTTTTCGTCTTCACCCCCGCCGGGACCGCCGGCTATTTCGGCTCGATCGGCCTGCCGGAATGGCTGGGCCCCCTGACCATGGCGATCGAGATCGCGGGTGGTCTTGCCCTGATCCTGGGCATCGTGCCGCGCCTTGTCTCGGCCGTGCTGGTCTTCGTTCTGCTGGGCGCGGCCTATTTCGGCCATGGTGCCAGCGGCTTCAACTGGTCGAACCCGAATGGCGGCTGGGAATATCCGGTGATGTGGGCCGCCGTGCAGGCCGCGCTGGTGCTTCTGGGTGATGGCGCGCTGGCGCTGGTGCCCAGCAAGCGGCTGGCCAAGGCCGCCGCCTGACCCGGATCTGAAAGCGGCCCGTTCCTGCCGGGGCGGGCCCGGCCCTGAAAGGAGAATGCCATGAGCATCGTCTCGCAGCTTGACCGTCTCAAGGACCGCCTCTCGTCCAGTGACCGGATGCCGGTGGTCTTTCTGGGCCATGGCAGCCCGATGAACGCCATCGAGGATACCGCCTATTCGCGCGGCTGGTCGGAGCTTGGCCGCAGCCTGCCCCGCCCGCAGGCGATCCTGGTCGTCTCGGCCCATTGGATGACGCATGGCAGCACGCTGGTCGATGTCTCGGCATTGCCAAAGACGATCCATGATTTCTACGGCTTCCCGGACGAGCTTTACGCCCAGCAATATCCCGCCAAGGGCGATCCGGCGCTAGCGCGCGAGGTGGTTTCCCTGCTGGCCAGCCACCATGCGCAGGAAGACGACACCTGGGGGCTGGACCATGGCGCCTGGACGGTGCTGAAATTCCTGTATCCCGAGGCCGATGTTCCGGTCTTCCAACTGTCGATCGACATGGCGGCGGACCTGCCGCAGCATATCGAGATCGGCCGGGCCCTGTCGGCGCTGCGCGACCGGGGCGTGCTGATCCTTGGCTCGGGCAATGTGGTGCACAATCTGCGCGCCATGCGCTGGGGCGGGCAGCCGCAGGATTTCGCGCTGGAATTCGATGCGCTTTTCGCCGACCGGCTGGAAGCGCGCGATCTTGCGCCACTGGCCGACCGGGCCGGGCTGGGCGCGCTGTTGCGGATGGCGCATCCGTCGCTGGACCATTACCTGCCGGCGCTGACCATCGCCGGTGCCAGCGACGCGCGCGACAGCCTGAGCTTCATGAACAATTCGATCGACCTGGGCACCGTTTCGATGCGGTCCTTCGTCTTCCACGCCTGAAAGGACCCACGCCATGCTGGTGAACGGCAGATGGACCGACAACTGGCACCCGGTGCAGGCCAGCGACGAGAAGGGGCGTTTCGTGCGCCAGGTCTCGGGCTTTCGCAACTGGATCACGCCGGATGGCAGCGCCGGGCCGACCGGCACCGGCGGTTTCAGGGCCGAAGCGGGGCGCTACCGGCTGTATGTCGCGCTGATCTGCCCCTGGGCCTCGCGCACGCTGATCGCGCGCAGGCTGAAAGGGCTGGAGGGTCTGATCCCGGTGACGGTGGTCAACCCCACGCTGGGGGCGCAGGGCTGGGCTTTCGGCGGCTATGACGGGGCCGAGGAAGACCCGCTTTTCGCGGCCCATCACCTACACGAGATCTATACCCGGGCCGATGCCGGTTATACCGGCCGGGCCACGGTGCCGGTCTTGTGGGACATGCATCAGGGCGTGATGGTGAACAATGAAAGCGCCGATATCCTGCGGATGTTCGACACGGCGTTCGAGGGGTTGGCGCCTTCGGACCTACGGCTTTACCCCCGGGATCTGGCGGGCGAGATCGACGCGTTGAACGCGCGGATGTATGACCTGTTCAACAATGGCGTCTACAAGGCGGGCTTCGCGCAAAGCCAGGCGGCCTATGACGAGGCGGTGGAAGGGGTCTTCACCTTCCTGGACGAGATGGAGGCGCGGCTGACGGGCGACTACCTGTTCGGCGACCGGCTGACCGAAAGCGATATCCGGGCCTTCGTGACGCTGATCCGCTTTGACGCCGCCTATCACGGGTTGTTCAAGACCAACCGCCGCCAGATCGCCGACTATCCGCGCCTGTCGGCCTATCTGGAACGCGTCCTGGCGCTGCCAGGCGTGGCCGAAACGGTGAATATGGACCACATCACGCGCGGCTATTACGCGATCAGGGCGCTGAACCCGGGCGGCATCCGCCCGACGGGGCCTGCACATGTGGCCGCGATGCTGCGGCGGGCCGGGGCGAAGACCTAGGGTCAAAAGCCTGAATTTTCTATGAAACCTCTTGAAGGCCCGTGCATCGCGCGGGCCTTTCTCGCTGCCGCCTCCGGCGGATGCTGCGGCGCGGAAAGATACTTCTTGATTAATAATCCACTGTTATTATATCTATTGCTTATGACATATCGTATCCCCCGACTCGCCATGATTCTCAAGGATGCTTCCCGCGCCATGCGCCGCGAATTCGAGGCGCGCACCACCGATTGGGGCCTTTCGGCCACCCAATGGCGGCTTCTGGCGCATATCCTGAATGACGGCCCGATGACCCAGGCGGCGCTGGCCGATCTGCTGGATGTCGAACCGATGAGCGTGTCGCGCCTCTTGGACCGGATGGAGGCCGCCGATTGGGTGCGCCGCTGCCCGCATCCCGAAGACCGCCGCGCCCGGATCGTCGAGCCGACCGCCAAGGCCGCCGAGGCCGCGCCGCAGGTGCGCGCGATTGCCGAGGGCATCTATGACGAGGCGCTGGCACCGCTGACCGACGAGGAACGGCGGATCTTCCACCGCGCGCTTCTGATCGTGATCGAGACGCTGAACGCCCCCAAGACCGAACCCAACCCCGCCCCGACGACCGCCGTTCCGGCCGCCGCCCCCGCAACGGAGACCGTGAAATGAGCGACATTCCCGAAGCCCTGCCCGAAGCCCAACCCGCCGCCCCGGCGGCTTCCCCTGCCCCCGCCCCCAAACGGCGCAGCCCGCTGCGGCGGCTGGTGCTGATGTTGGCCGTGCCCGCGCTGGTCGCGGGCGGGGCGGGCTACTGGTTCCTGTCTGGCGCGGGGGTCGAGACGACCGAGAACGCCAATCTGCGCCAGGCCCATATCCCGGTCGCCGCCAGCATCGGCGGGCGGGTGACCAAGATGGCGGTGACCGAATTGCAGCATGTGACGGCGGGCGATGTCCTCTTCACCGTCGATGACCAGCCCTACAAGCTGGCGCTGGCCCAGGCCGAAGCGGCGCTGGCCGCCGCGCGGCTGCAAGTGGCCCAGCTCAAGGCCGGGTTTGACCAGGCCGCCGCCCAGGCCAGGCTGGCCGAGGATAATGCCACCTTCCAGGGCCATGAGTTGGACCGCAAAGAGGCGCTGGCGCGCAAGGGCGTGGCGACGGTGACCGATCTGGACGATGCCCGCCACCTGGCCCAGCAGGCCGCCGAACAGGCACAGGTCGCGCGGCTGAATGTCGAGGCCGCCCGCGCCGCCCTGGGTGGCGACCCGGCCGCGCCGGTCGATGCCCATCCTGCGGTGCAGGCCGCGCTGACGGCGGTGGATGCCGCGCGCTACAACCTGTCCTTGACCACGGTGAAGGCCCCGGCCGATGGCGTCGTCTATCAGGCGGCGTCCTTCCGCGAAGGCGCGATGGTCAGCGCGGGCCAGTCGGTCTTTGCGCTGGTCGAGACCAATGAGGTCTGGGTCGAGGCGAATTTCAAGGAAACCCAGATCGGCCAGATGGCCGCCGACCAGAAGGCCGAGGTCGAATTCGACGCCGCCCCGGGCCGCCGGTTCGAAGGAACGGTCGTCGCGGTCGGTGCCGGCACGGGGGCGGAGTTCTCGCTTCTGCCCGCGCAGAACGCGACCGGCAACTGGGTCAAGGTCACCCAGCGCGTGCCGGTGCGCATCCGTCTGGACCATCCCGAACAGGTTGCGGGTCTTGCCACCGGCCTGTCGGCCAGCGTGACGGTCGAAACCGGCGCCGCCCCCTTCATGGCCGCCAGGGCCGGCGAATAAGGTGGTGCCGTCATGTCGGTTTCAACCGCCGTTCCGATGGCCCCGCCCGAGGTGCGCCATCGCGGGCTGATCACCCTGTCGATCATGCTGGCGACGATCATGCAGGTCCTGGACACCACGATCGCCAATGTCGCCCTGCCCTCGATGACCGGCGATCTTGGCGCGTCACAGGATACGATCACCTGGGTTCTGACCAGCTATATCGTCGCCTCGGCCATCGTCACGCCGATGACCGGCTGGCTGGCCGACCGTTTCGGCAAGCGCGAGCTTTTCCTGATCTCGATCATCGGGTTCGTCGCCACTTCGATGGCCTGCGGTCTGGCCTGGAACCTGACGTCGATGGTGGCGTTCCGGCTGTTGCAGGGGGTGTTCGGCGCGGCCATCGTGCCCCTGTCGCAGACCTTCCTTCTGGACATCAACCCGCGCGAGAAGGCCGGGCAGGCCATGGCGATGTGGGGGGCCGGGATCATGGTCGGCCCGATCATCGGCCCGACGCTTGGCGGCTGGCTGACCGAAAGCTACAACTGGCGCTGGGTCTTCTTCATCAACCTGCCGGTGGGGATCATCGCCCTTCTGGGTTCGGCCGCCTTCCTGCCGCGCTCGACCCGCCGTCCGCGCAGCTTTGACCTTATGGGCTTTGGCCTGCTGTCCCTGGGCATCGGCGCCTTGCAACTGATGCTGGATCGCGGCGGCGAGGTGGACTGGTTCTCGGCGGGCGAGATCTGGACCTATGCGGTGCTGGCCTTTGCGGGGTTCTGGATGTTCGTGGTCCATATCCGCGAGACTGAGCACCCGTTCCTCGACCCGCGCATCTTCGCCGACCGCAACTTTGCCACCGGCCTTCTGTTCATCTTCGTGATCGGGATGCTGCTCCTGTCGTCGCTGGCGCTTTTGCCGCCGATGCTGTCAAAGATCTTTGGCTATCCCGTCATCACCACCGGCCTTGTCATGGCGCCGCGCGGGGTGGGGACGATGATTTCCATGCTGGTCGTGGGGCGTCTGGTGCGGCTGATCGACCCGCGCAAGCTGGTGGTGACCGGGCTCTTGCTGACCGCGCTGTCGCTGTGGGACATGTCGGGCTTTTCGCCGCAGATGGACGCCTGGCCGGTGGTCCGCTCGGGCATCGTGCAGGGGCTGGGGCTGGGCCTCGTCTTCGTGCCGCTGTCGACCGTGGCCTTTGCCACGCTGGACCCGCGCTATCGTGCCGATGCCACCAGCCTGTTCAGCCTGGTGCGCAACATCGGCTCTTCCATCGGCATCTCGGTCGTGTCGGTGCTGCTGACGCGCAATGTGCAGATCAACCATGCCGAACTGTCGGCCTTCATCACGCCCTGGAACCCGATGCTGATCTCGGCCAGTCCGCTGGCGGCGGCGGGAAACCCGACCGCGCTGGCAAGCGTTGACGGTCTGGTGAACCTTCAGGCGGCGATGATTTCCTATCTGAACGACTTCTGGCTGATGATGTGGATCACGCTGGCCGCCATTCCGCTGGCACTGGCGCTGCGCCGTCCGGGTCGCTGAAACGGCCCCCGACCTTCGTATGGCGTCGGGGGGCTTTCCTTGACCGCCGGGTTACGCGAGACTGGCGGGACATGGCACCCGACAGGGAGGAGGGAACGCATGTGTGAACTTTTTGCCCGGCAGGACCCGGCCCGCTATGTGCCGATCACCCGCCGCATCCGGCTGAACGGCCAGAGCACCTCGGTGCGGCTGGAAGCGGCCTTCTGGACCATCCTGGACGAGATCGCGCGGGAACAGGGGGAATCGACCGCCGCCTTCCTGTCGACCCTGCATCGCGAGGTGCTGGAATTTCACGGCGAGCCGGTGAATTTCGCCTCGCTTCTGCGCTGCACCTGCCTGGTGCGGCTGGAAAAGGGCCGCGCCACCCCGCCGCCCGCCCTGCGCGCCATCGCCTGAGACGCGCGCCGCACAGGCAAAGGGCGGCCCTTGCGGACCGCCCCTGTTGCTTCTGCGCCCGATCTTCCCGGGGGGATCAGAGCGCCTGTTTGCCCATCTCTCCGGCGATGAACTCGGCCTGACGGATCGCCAGCGCCACGATGGTCAGCGTCGGGTTTTCCGAAGCGCCTGTGGTGAACTGGCTGCCATCCGAGATGAAGAGGTTGGCGATGTCATGGCTTTGGCCATGCTTGTTCACCACGCCGTCGCGCGGGTTTTCCGCCATGCGGTTGGTGCCCAGGTTGTGGGTCGAGGGATAGGGCGGGGTCGGGAAGCTGCGCGTCGCGCCCGCCGCCATATAGATCTCCTGCCCCAGCTTGTAGGCGTGGTTGCGCATGGCGATGTCATTGGGGTGATCATCGAAATGCACATCCGGCGCGGGCTGGCCATACTGGTCCTTGACGGTCGAGGACAGGGTGATGCGGTTCGTCTCCTGCGGCATGTCCTCGCCCACGATCCACATGCCGGCCATGTTCTCATACCCGTCCATGGCCGAAGTGAAGCCGCGGCCCCAGCCGCCCGGGTCCAGGAAGGCCGCCATGAACGGCACGCCCAGCGACAGGGTTTCCAGCTCATACCCGCCGACAAAGCCGCGCGAGGCATCGAACCTGGCATGGTCCTGCACGATCCCGGCCATGGTCGTGCCGCGCCACATGCGGACCGGCTTTTCGAACACGGCATAGACCGATCCGGTGACATGGCGCATGTAGTTGCGCCCGACCTGGCCCGAGGAATTGGCCAGCCCGTCGGGGAACATGGCCGAGGCCGAGTTCAGCAGCAGGCGCGGGCTTTCGATGGAATTGCCCGCGACGCAGACCACGCGCGCCTTCTGGAAGTGCTGGTTGCCATCCTTGTCGGCGTACAGCGCGCCGGTGACGCGGCCCTTGTCGTCATGCTCGATCTTCAGCACATGGCAGCGGTCGCGCACTTCCAGATTGCCCGTCGCCTCGCCGCGCGGAATGTCGGTATAGGCGGCCGACCATTTCGCGCCCCATTTGCAACCCTGGAAGCAAAAGCCGGTCTGCTGGCAGCTCATCCGGTCGTCGTAATCGATCGAGTTGATCGCCATCCGCCCGGTGTGAACTTCCTTTAGGCCCAGCGCGAGCGCGCCCTTTTCCAGGACCTTGTAATTGTTGTTGCCGGGCAGGCCGGGACGGTCGCCGGTGCGGGTCACGCCCAGCTTGGCCTCGGCCTTGTCATACCAGGGCGCCATCTCGGCGGCGTCGATCGGCCAGTCGATCAGGTTCGCCCCCGCGACATGGCCATAGGTGCTGCGCGCCTTCCATTCATGCTCCTGGAAGCGCAGCGATGCCCCGGCCCAGTGGATCGAGGTGCCGCCCACCGCCTTGACGATCCAGGCGGGCAGGCCCGGGAAATCCTTGGCCACGCGCCAGTCGCCCGAGGTGGTGCGGGCATCGGTCCAGGCCAGTTGCCCGAAGCTTTCCCATTCGTCGTTGATATAATCTTCCGGCAGGTAGCGCCCGCCCGCCTCGAGCGCCACGACCTTGACGCCCTTTTGCGCCAGTTCATTGGCCAGGACGCCGCCGCCCGAGCCGGTGCCAATCACCAGGACGACCGAGTCGTCATTCAGGTCGAATTTCGCAACCATGTCTCAGCCCTCCCCTTTCAAAGCCAGTTGATGTCGTCAAAGCCGCGGTCGATGTAGCCGCCCTTCGAGAAGGACTCGCCCTCATAGCCGAAATAGGGCCAGACCTCTTTCTGGTTGTAGAAGCCGGTCACCAGCCCGCCGCGGATCTTCTGGAAGAAGGGCGAGTTCTCCATCCCGCGCAGGATCGCCACGCGGTCATCCTCCCAGCCCGCATCGGCATAGCTGGCAAAGCCCGCGCCCTGGGCGGCGGCGTTCAGGGCGGCGATGCCGGCCTCGATCTCGGCGGCGGCCTCGGCAGTGTCATAGCCCTTGACCGCGACGACGTAATATTCGTCGCCGATCCGGTCATGCGGATAGATGTCGCGCGCCATGCGCACCAGCGTCGCCATGGTTTCGGGTTTCAGCGCGGTCGCCTCATAGGCCCAGGCAGCATCGGGCGCGGCGAGATAGCCCGTGCCGATGATCATGCCGGCGCTTGCGGCGAAACTGCGCGAAATCAACTGGCGGCGGGTCAGCCCCCGGCAATCGGCCTCGCGCGATAGGGTCTTGGTCGTCATGGTCTCCTCCTTGCTGTTCTGGCGGCTGGGGGATCCCCGCGGCTCCCTTCCGCGGGGAAAGCCGGTCTTACAAATAGCGCCCTGCGCGTTGCAGAACCTCGATCTGGTAGCCGTCGGGATCGGCGATGAAGAAGAAGCGCGCGATCACCGTGCCGCCGGGGGCGAAATCCACCAGCTTGCGCGGGGCCAGCCCCGCCGCTTCAAGCCGCGCATGTTCCGCCGCCACATCCGGCACCGAGACCGCAAGGTGGCCATAGCCATCGCCCAGCGCATAGGGTTCGGTCCGGCCCTTGTTGACGGTCAGCTCCAGCTCGAAGGTGCTTTCGGCATTGGACAGGTAGATCAGCGTGAAACTGTCGAAATCCAGCCGCTCGGCGACTTTGAGCCCGAAGGCCTTGTCATAGAATGCCAGCGAGCGCGCCTCATCCAGCACGCGGATCATCGCGTGAATCATCTTGGCCATGTCTTCTCCTTGTCTTTCGGTCAGGAGACGACAGTTTCGCGCAGGCCGGGTAGTATCATGCTATCGCTGCGCGATTTTGCAGGGTCGGCGCGGCTTGCCGGGACGGCGCGCCCGCCGGATCATGGCAAAACCGTGGCGGTCCGCATCGCGTTCCATTTGAAACATATAGCGAAAACTTGCGCCCGCCCCGCGACGGCGGGTTGAGGATTGCCACAGGTTAACGCATCGTTAACGGATCGTTTTCAGGCGGCAGATCAGAGGAAAGGGAACCAGCGGGATGCGCTATACAAGGCTGTTCCTCGGCTTCGTCGTCATCGTCCTGGCGCTTTGGGTCATCTCTTACGAACAGATGACGGGCGCCAGCGCGGATGCCGTGGTGAATGCAAGGCTGAGCACCCTGCGCGCGCCGATTGCCGGAACCATCGCCCTGCCACCCCGCACGCTGGGCGCCTCGGTCAATGTCGGCGAAGAGCTGGGCACGATCAGCGACCCGCTGGCCGACACGCTGCGGCTGAACGATCTGGTGATGGAGCGTGGATTTGCGGCGGCCGAACTGGCGCGGCTGGACCAGCAGCTTGCCGACAGCGATGCAGGGATCGAGGCGCTCAAGGCGCGCGAGGATAGCTATCGCAGCAGCCGGATCGCCGAGATCGAGACCCGGCTGAGCCATGCCAAGGCGCGGCTTGCTCTTCTGGAACAGGTCAGTGGCGCGGGCGATGGCATCGCGGCGGCGCTGTTGGACCAGGGGCAATCCGGCGCGCAGGGCGACCCGCCGGTCGATGGCATCGCGCTGGACTATGCGCGCGAGCGGGTGGCCGTGCTGGAAATCAGCCTCGAGGCGGCCAAGGCGGGGATCTTCCTGGGCGATGGCTATAATGACGCGCCCTATGCCGAACAGCGCCGCAACGAGCTTGCCACCCAGCGGGCGGGCCAGGTTGCCGAACGCGACATGGCCGCCGCGCGGCTGAAGGCGGTCGAGGACCGCCTGTCGCAAGAGCGGGTGCGGGTGGCGCAGCTGAGCGGCGGGCCGATCAAGGCGACGGCGGGCGGGCAGGTCTGGGAAATCCTGGCCGGCAATGGCGAGACGGTGCAGCGCGGGCAGGATGTGCTGCGGCTTTTGAACTGCGACTCGGCCATCGTGACGCTGTCGGTGACGCAAAGCACCTATAACGATCTGCGCGTCGGACAGGAGGCGGTGTTCCATCTGGATGGCGACGGGCGCAATTTCGCGGGCAGCGTGATCCGGCTGGCAGGGTCAGGCGCGGCGACGATCTACCGCAACCTTGCCATCGCGCCCAGCGAGAAGCACCTGCAACGCTATGACGTGGCGGTGCTGGTCCCGGCCCTGCGCGAATTGCCCGAACTGCGCTGCGCGGTGGGGCGGACGGGCCGCGTCTTCTTTGACCGTCGCCCGCTGGACTGGCTGCGCGACTTCTGGCGCTAGGCCATGGAACACGGCTTCCATCTGAGCGAAATGGGCAGCGGCGTCATGCAGATGATGCTTGTCGCGGGCATCGGCCTCGTGCTGCCCTATGTCATCAACCCCGAACGCAACAGCCACCGGGTCCTGCTGTTCTCGGTCGCGGGCCTGCTGGCCCTGCGCTACGCCTGGTGGCGCTTTAGCGAAACGCTGGCCCCGGTCGGCATGACGGCCGATTTCTTCGCAAGCTGGCTGTTGTTCGGGATCGAGATGGTCACGCTGGCGGGGTCGGTCAGCGCCTTTGTCATCATGTCGCGCACGAAGAACCGCTCACGCGAGGCGACCGAGAATCTGGGCTGGTGGGCGCCCGCCCCCGACCCCAGGGTCGCGATCCTGATCGCGACCTATAATGAAGAGCTGGAGGTGCTGGAGCGCACCATCGTCGGCGCGCAGTCGCTGAACCACCCCAACAAGGAAATTCTGGTTCTGGACGATGGCCGCCGCGACTGGCTGCGCGACTATTGCGCCAGCCGCGCCGTGCGTTATCTGCGCCGCCCCGACAACAAGGGATCGAAGGCGGGCAATATCAACCATGCGCTTGGCGTGCTGGCGCAAGACCCGGTTCAGCCCGATTATATCGCCGTGCTGGACGCGGATTTCGTGCCGCATCGCGGCTTTCTCAGCCGCTCTCTGGCGCTGTTCCACGACCCCAAGGTCGGGCTGGTGCAGACGCCACAGCATTTCTTCAACGCCGATCCGATCCAGCATAATCTGGGCCTCAGCCGGTCCTATCCCGACGAGCAGCGCTTCTTCTTTGACCATATGCAGGCGGCGCGCGATGCCTGGGGCACGGCGATCTGCTGCGGCACCTCATCCATGGTGCGCTGGACAGCCCTGCAGGACAGCGGCGGCTTTCCGACAGAAAGCGTGACCGAGGACTTCCTGCTGACGCTGGTGTTGCAGGAAATCGGCTGGAAGACCGTCTATCTGAACGAGCCGCTGACCGAGGGCCTCGCCCCCGAGGGGCTGAAGGAATATGTCACCCAGCGGGCGCGCTGGTGCCTGGGGCTGATGCAGATCGCGCGCAGCAGGCTGGGTCCGCTGGGGAAGAACAAGCTGCGGCTGCGCGACCGCTGGAGCACGGTCGATTCGGCGCTTTACTGGCTGACCGCCTTTTCCTTCCGCATCGCCTCGCTCGTCTTTCCGCTGTTCTACTGGTATTTCCAGGTCATCGTGGTGAATGCCGAAGTGCCGGATGTGCTCAGCTATTTCGGCACCTATTTCCTCTGGGTGACCATGGTCTACAACCTTTTGACGCGCGGGCTGATGGTGCCGGTGGTGCATGATGTCAGCCAGCTTCTGGGCGCCTTCCCGATCAGCCGCGCCGCCATCGTCGGCCTGTTGCGGCCCAAGGGGCATCCGTTCTCGGTCACGGCCAAGGGCGGCGACCGCAGCCGGGTGGTGGTGCAATGGCGGCTGGCCATGCCCTTCCTGATCCTGTTTGTCCTTACCTTTGTCGGGCTTTGCCTGGGCATCGTGTCAGACCGCTTCGCCTATTATGACGCGGGCGATGGCAAGGCGGTGATCCTGTTCTGGACCTTCTACAACCTGCTTGTGCTGGCCCTGACGCTGCTGACCTGCGTGGAACTGCCCCGGCGCGAGCGCCACATCGCCGATGCCCCCGAACGCGCGATCTTCGTGGCCGGGGGCGAGCCGCGGCGGATCTGGATTCAGGGTTTCACCCGCGAAAGCGTGCGAATCCGCGGGCGCAGCTATCCGGCGGGGGTGCGGGGCGTGCTGCGCGTGCGCGACGTGGGCGATGTGCAGGCCATCGTCGTGTCGCAGACGGAAGATGGCGCCCGGCTGTCGCTGGACCCGACCGAAGAGCAATATGCCGCGATGATGCGCCGCTTCTATACTGAGGGCGAGGCGCCGGGCGTGGTCTCGGTCAGGCTGTCGGCGCTGCTGGACGATCTGGCCCGCCGCCTGTCCTTTTCGGCATCCGGGCGCGACTGAGGCGCCCCGCCGCCCTCCGGTCAGCCCCGGCCGTCCTGCAACTGCGCCAGCGCGGCCGAGAGGCGGCGCAATTCATCTGTGCGGCGCAGTTCCAGCGGATATTCGTCCGAGCCATCGGCGATCCGCTTGGCATTGTCGGCCAGAAGCGTGAAGGGGTGCAGGAACAGGCGGCTGAAGCCCACGGTCAGGATCAGCAGGAACAGGATCGACACCAGCACCACGATGACAAGCGAGCGGACCAGATCGGCCGAGGCCGCCTCGAAAGCGTCGGGCGAGATGCGCGCCACCATGCGCCAGCCGAAATCGGGCAGATCGCCCTGAGTGACCATCGGGATGACGGTGGTGAAATACTCTTTCCCGTCGGGCCAGACTTCCCGGTCCGAGCGGCCCACCCCGGCGGCAGCGGCGCGGAAGCTTTGCAGATCCAGTGCCTTGGGCACGGTGCCATCCGTCGCGATGATCGCCTCGCCGTCCTGGCTGACCAGATAGAGGTCAAGCCCAAGGCTGTCGGCCGTGTCCTTGAGATAGGTCTCCGCCCAGGAGAAGTTGATGTGAAAGCCGAGAACACCCTTGAGCTGGCCATCCGCCCCCTCGACCTGCGCCGCAAGGTCGATGAAACGCAGCGGATCGTCGGCGCTGCCCCCCAGAAGCTGGTTCAGCAACACCGCGTCATGCACGTCGCCAGCGAAATCGCCGATCAGCCCGCGCTGGAACCAGGGCCGGGCCGAGACATCCGCCGTTTCCAGAAGGCTGTTCGACGCGACCTGCACCACGCCGTCAGTGGTGGCGAACCCGGCCCAGGACACCCGCTTGCCATCGCCCACCACCGTATCAAGCGCGCTTTGCGCCGCCACGGGATCCGCATCGGCCATCCGCGCCGAAAGGCGCTTGAGGCTTTGCCAATCCTGGTTCAGGGCGCGGGCAAAGTCATAGGCCGCATGGTGGCCGCGCACATTGACCGCCGCCTCCAGGGCCGAGGCCTGGGTTTTCGCGACGCGGTCGAACAAAAGGACGGTGGTCGCTATGCCGAACAGGATCGCCCCAAGAAGAACAAAGCCATAAACGGCAGTTGGCAGCGAGATCGCAGAGGCATGACGCTGTGCCATGGTTGCGGTCCTTTCGGGTCGAAGGGTCAGAATTAACCCTTCGTTAATGACGAATGTGGACAGAATTAAGGTTACAAGACGGCTGCGTGAACAATCGCGGCCCGGGCCCGGCCAGAACCGGGCCGTCCTGCCGGGGCTGGACGGATGGGTCGAAGGCGGCGGGCGGCGGCGCGAAACCGGCCTTGGGTCGCGCGCCGCACCCCTTGCCCCCGCCTAGCGCGCGCGCAGCGCGGGCGGCAGGAAATCGGCGCCGGGGTCGATGCGGGCGGGGCGGCCCGGCAGGCTCAGATCCGACAGGCGCGGCGCTGTGCGGCTGACCACCCGGCCCCGGCGCCAGACGATCAGGCGGGTCGGTTTCAGCCGGATCGCCTCGGTCACATCCGCCGCCTGCAGCAAGACCAGGTCGGCATGGTTGCCCACGGCCAACCCGTAGCCTTCCAGCCCCATCGTGCGGGCCGAGTTGACGGTGATCGCCTCGTACAGCCGGGCTTTCTGGTCGATCCCGCCCATCTGGGCCACATGCACCGCCATATGCGCCACTTCCAGCATGTCGGCCGATCCCATCGAATACCACGGGTCCATGGTGCAATCCTGCCCCAGCGACACGTTGATTCCCGCCGCCATCAGTTCCGGCACCCGCGTCATGCCGCGCCGTTTCGGGTAGCTGTCATGGCGGCCCTGCAACATGATGTTGATCAAGGGGTTCGGCGTGGCGTTCATCCGCGCCTCGGCCATCAGCGGGATCAGCTTGGACACATAGTAATTGTCCATCGAATGCATCGAGGTCAGGTGCGAGCCATTCACCCGGCCCTGCAGGCCATGGCGGATCGTCTCGGCCGCCAGCGTCTCGACATGGCGGCTCATCGGATCGTCGGTCTCGTCGCAATGGATATCGACCATCAGCCCGCGCTCGGCGGCGATCCTGCACAGCGCCTCCAGCGAGAGGCGGCCATCCTCCATGGTGCGTTCGAAATGCGGGATGCCGCCGACGATGCCGACGCCCATATCCAGCGCGCGCTCCAGCGATTTCGCGCCTTGCGGCGCGCGGTAATAGCCATCCTGCGGAAAGGCCACCAGTTGCAGGTCGATATAGTCGCGCACACGGTCCTGCACTTCCAGAAGCGCCTCGGCGGTCACCAGACGCGGGTCGGAGGTGTCGACATGGGTGCGGATGTGCAAAAGACCCTGCGACACGGCGAGATCGCAATAGCGCAGCGCCCGGTCGACCAGCGCCTCCTTGGTCAGCAGGGGGCGCAACTCTCCCCACAGCGCGATGCCTTCCAGCAGCGTGCCCGAGACATTCATCCGCGGCAGGCCCAGCGACAGCGTGGCGTCCATGTGGAAATGCGGGTCGCAGAACGAAGGCGACAGCAGCCGCCCGGTCGCGTCAACAACCTCGCCCGCTTCGGCGGGCAGGCTGGCCTCGATCGCGGCGATGCGGCCCTTGGTGATGCCGATATCGGCGACGCGCCCGTCGGGCAGGTTGGCTTGGCGGATGATCGTGTCAAACATGGAAAACCTCAGCGTTCGCCGCGGCGATAGGGTTGCATCAGGGCCTGCGGCACCCGCGCGCGACGGGCCATGACGGCCAGCGCGGCGATGGACAGGATATAGGGCGTCATCAGGAAGATCTGATAGGGCACGGCGCCGGTCAGCATGGTCTGAAGCCGCAACTGGAAGGCGTCGAAAAAGGCGAAAAGCAGCGCGCCCAGCAGCGCGCGACCCGGCCGCCACGAGGCGAAGACCACCAGCGCGATGCAGATCCAGCCGCGGCCCTGCACCATGGTGGGGATGAAACTGTCAAAGGCCGAGAGCGTCAGGAAAGCCCCGCCCATCGCCATCAGGGCCGACCCCGCCGTCACCGCGCCATAGCGCACCGTCATCGGGTTGATGCCCTGCGCTTCGGCCGCATGGGGATTTTCGCCCGACATGCGGATGGCCAGGCCCAGCGGCGTGCGAAAGATCACCCAGGCCATCAGCAGGGCCAGAAGGATCGCCAGATAGGTCGGCGCGGTCTGGGTGAAGAAGGCGGGACCGATGAAGGGCAGGTCCGACAGGCCAGGCAGGTTCAGCGGCTGGAAGGGAATGATCTTGGGCGGCGTGCCCTCGATCGGCACGATCAGGCGGAACAGGTAATAGCTGAAACTTGACGCGAAGAGCGTGACCCCCAGGCCCGAGACATGCTGCGACAGGCCCAGCGTCACGGTCAGCCCGGCATGGAGAAGCCCGAAGACCGCGCCCGACAGCGCGGCCACGGCAAGCCCGGTCCAGAGATCCGCGCCATGCCAGACCGCCAGCCAGCCGATCATCGCGCCGAAGGTCATGATCCCCTCGATCCCCAGATTCAGCACGCCCGACCTTTCGCACAGAAGCGCGCCCAGCGTGCCCAGGATCAGCGGCGTCGCGATCCGCAGCACGGCAGCCCACAGCCCGGCCGAGGCAAGAATGTCAAACAGCGCGCTCATCGCCGGATCCGGTATTGGGTGAAGAAGATCGCGACCAGCATCGACAGAAGCGACAGCGCGACCGTGACATCGGCGATATAGGAGGGCACGTTCATGCTGCGGCCCATGGCATCGGCGCCCACGAACATCGCGGCGGTGAACAGGGCGGCCAGCACCACGCCCAAGGGGTGCAGATTGGCCAGCATGGCGACCACGATGCCGGAATAGCCATAGCCCGAGGACAGCTCGGTCGTGACATAGGACATGACCCCCACCACCTCGACCGCGCCGGCCAGCCCGGCAAGCCCGCCCGATATCATCGCCACAAGAACCAGCGTCCGGCCCAAAGGCACACCGGCAAACACCGCCCCCGCCGGGTTCAGCCCCGCCGCCCGCGATTGCAGGCCGAAGGCGGTGCGCGACTGCACCAGATGCACTGCGACCGCCAGAACCAGCGCCAGCACCAGCCCCCAATGCAGCCGCGACCGCGCCACCAGCTTGGGCAGCATCGCCTCGCTTGTCACCGGCACCGATTGCGGCCAGCCAAAGGCCATCGGGTCCTTCAGAACCCCGTCGATCAGCATCGACACGAACAGGATGGCGACGAAGTTCAGAAGCAGCGTCGTCACCACCTCGTCGACCTGAAAGCGCAGCCGCAGCCACAGCGGGATCAGCAGCAGCACCATTCCCGCCGCGGCGCCACAGATCAGCAGAAGCGGGATCTGCACGAAACCGGGCAAGCCGCCCAGAAGATGCGCGCTGACCCCGGCGACCGTGATCGCGCCCAGATAAAGCTGCCCCTCGGCCCCGATGTTCCACAGCCGCGCCCGGAAGGCGACGGCGGCGGCCAGCCCGGTCAGGGTCAGCGGAATGGCGCGGGCCAGCGTTTCGGTCAGCGCAAGGCGTGACCCGAAAGCGCCGGTGACGATCTTGCCGAAGGCCTCGAAGACCGGCGCTCCGGCAAGTGCGATCAGCCCGCCTGCCAGCGTCAGCGCCACTGCCACCGCGATCAGCGGCGTGGCGATCACCAGCGCCAGCGGCCTGTGGTCGCGCCGTTCAAACCGCATCGGCGGCCCCTTTCATGCTCTCGTCCCATTCCCCGGCCATCATCAGCCCCAATTGCCGCGCATTGGCCGTATCGGCGGAAACCGGCGGCGACAGCCTGCCACCGACAATCGCCTGAATCCGGTCGGCCAGCGCCATCACCTCGTCAAGATCCTCCGAGATCAGCAGCACCGCCGCCCCGGCCCGCCGCGCCTCGAGAATCCGCTCATGCACCGCCGCCACCGCGCCCTCGTCCAGCCCGCGCGCGGGTTGGGCGGCGATCAGGATCTTGGGATGTTCGATCAGGTTCCGCCCCAGGATCAGCTTCTGCATATTGCCACCCGACAGCAGCCGGACCCGGCTTGACGGGCTGCCGCCCCGCACATCGAACCCGTCGATGATGCGGCGGGCAAAACCCAGGCCCGCCTTGCGATCGACCAGCCCCCGTCGCGCGAAACGCGGCAGGCGTTCCAGGATCGCGTTTTCCCAGATCGCCATCTCGCCGATGACGCCCTGATGGTTGCGGTCTTCGGGAATGCGCCCGATCCCGGCTTCGATGACCTCGGCCACAGACAGATGCCCGACCGGCTGGCCGAACAGCCGCAGATCGCCGCCCGAGCGCCGCAAGGTGCCGCCCAGCACCCCCGCCAGCGGCGCCTGCCCGTTGCCCGAGACGCCGATGATCCCCAGTACCTCGCCCGCCCGCAGCCGGAAGCTGATGGATTTCAGCCGCTCGACCCCGCCCTGCCGCAGGGTCAGGCCCTCGGCCTCCAGCACCACCTCGCCCGGCGTCGCGGCCTCGCGCCGGGGCCGGTGCACCGCGCGGCCCACCATCAATTCGGCCAGTTCCGCCTTCGAGGTCGCCTCGGCCCGCCGCTCGGCCACCATGCGCCCGCCGCGCAGCACGACGATGCGATGGGCCGTCGCCATCACCTCATCCAGCTTGTGCGAGATGAAGATCAGCGACAGGCCCTGCGCCGCCATGTCCTTGAGCGTGCGGAACATGCCCTCGGCCTCGATATTGGTCAGCACCGCCGTCGGCTCGTCCAGCACAAGGATGCGCGCGTCATTGTAAAGCGCCTTCAGGATCTCGACCCGCTGCTGTTCGCCCACCGACAGATCGCCAAGCCGGGCGTCGGGATCGACTTTCAGCCCGAAGCGGTCGGAAATCGCCATCAGCTTGGCCCGCGCCCCCCGCGCGTTCGAGGCCGGTCGCCACAGGCTTTCCGTCCCGGTCATCACGTTTTCCAGAACGGTCAGGTTGGGCGCCAGCGAGAAATGCTGATGCACCATGCCGATGCCCGCCCGGATCGCGGCCTTGGGCTTGCCGGGCGGCAGGGGCTGGCCGAAAGCGGTGATCTCGCCGCTATCGGGTGTGTAATGGCCGAAGAGGATCGACATCAGCGTGGTCTTGCCCGCACCATTCTCGCCCAGAAGGGCCACGATCTCGCCCTTGGCCAGCGTCAGCGAGATATCGTCATTGGCCAGCGTGGTGCCGAAGCGCTTTGACACATTGGCGATGTTCAAGACGTTCTCGCTCATGCCAGACCTGCCACGGCAAAGGGGTGCTTCCAGCGTTCCTCGGCTTCCAGCCGCGCCGCAAGGGCCAGAAGCCGCGCCTCGCCGCCAAGCGGGGCGAGGATCTGCACCGGCAGGGGCAGGCCCGCCGCATCGCGGCCGAACGGCAGGGTGATCGCCGGAAAGCCCGAGATATTCGCCAGCGCCGCATAGGGCGCAAAGGCCTGCATCGCGGCGAAATGGGCGGCGCGGTCGCTGTGATCGGTCGGGAAGGCCCCAAGCGGTTTCGCGGCAGAGGACAGCATCGGCGTCAGCAGCGCGTCGATCCCATCAAACAGCGCCCAGAGGTCGCGGCTGACCAGAACCATCTCCTGCGTGATCCGCCAGACCTGCGGCCCGTCCATCGCCGCGCCATGCGCCACGGTGGCTCGGGTCATTTCTTCGGCGCGGGCAAGGTCAAGCCCGGCCTCCTCGGCGAATGTCGCCAGGTTGATCGCGGCGATATCGGCGAAAAGCCGGGCCGCAGTGGCGGCGAGTGCGCTGACCTGCGCCGCATCCACCGGCGCGATCCGATGCCCCGCCCCTTCCAGCGCCCGTGCCGCCGCCTCGACCGCCGCGGCCCGGTCAGGCTCCGCCTGATCGATGACCAGCCCGATGCGGAACGGCCCGTCCTGCGGCAGGGGTGCCGCCGCGCCATAGGGGCCGCGCGGATCGGTGGCGCAGGCGGACAGGATCGCCGCCGTGTCCCGCACCGACCGGCAGACCGCCAGCTCGCTGGCGATGCCGCCCAGATGGTTGCCATATCCCGGCCCGCCCGGAATGGCCCCGCGCGACGGTTTCAGCCCGACCAGACCGCAGGC
>Ga0209571_1000740_pt1 | contig 24787 bp, 20 predicted proteins | sample EBPBio102011_DNA_FD_185866 | JGI IMG/M metagenome (GOLD analysis project Ga0209571, IMG submission 185866) | Wastewater treatment Type I Accumulibacter community from EBPR Bioreactor in Madison, WI, USA - Reactor 1_1/10/2011_ DNA (SPAdes)... | ecosystem: Engineered > Bioreactor > EBPR >... | reverse complement strand
CCGAGGTGGAGGACCTTGCCCGCCGGGTGGCGCAGGTGCGACGTCGCGGTGGCACCCGTGCCGCGCGATTGCAGGCGCGCCTGCGGCAAGCGCCCGGCAAGGACGATCCGCCGCCGGCCTGAGTCGCCGGCGACGCGGCCGCGGCCGGCTCAGTCGCGGTCGGGCGCGCCCAGCGGGAAGAAGCTGCGGAACGGGCGCGCTTCCTCCACGGCGCGCGCGAACGACGGCCGCGCGAGCAGGCGCGCCCGGTACGCCCGCACGTTCGCATGTGTCGGCGGGATGCGGTGGGTCCAGTCGGCGTAGAACAGGAACGGCGCGGCGGCGCAGTCGGCCAGGCTGAAATGCCCGCCGGCCGCCCAGGTGCGCCCGGCCATGTGCCGGTCCAGCCAGGCGTAGGCGGTGTCGAGCATGGCGCGCGCCTCCGCGACGCCGTACGCGTCGCGCGTCCCTTCCGGCCGCAGTGCATCGAACACGAACTTCTGCTGCGGCGTGGAGATGTAGTGGTCGAAGAAGCGATCGAGCATGCGCACCTCCACCGCCTGCATCGGGTCCAGCGGCACCAGCGGCTCCGGCCCCGGATACGCCGCTTGCAGGTATTCGATGATGGTCGTCGCCTCGAGGATCGTGCGCCCGTCGTCGACCAGCACCGGGAAGCGCTTCATCGGCCACAGCGCCGCCAGCTCGGCCATGTGCTCACCCTCGTCGAGCCGGCGGTACTCGAAGGGCGCGCCGTGTTCGTACAGCGCCACCAGCACCTTCTGGCAGTAGGACGAGAACGGATGGGCGTAGAGGATCGGCGGCACGGCGGGGCTCCCGGGGATTGCCTGGACGACGAACCACGGGCGCGCGGTTCGACATCGCAGGGAGTCGATGGCGAGAGAGCATAGCCCGCGGGTCTGGCGGCTGCCGCCTCAGTCCTTCGCGCGCGGGTCGCCGACCAGGGTGAAGTAGTCGCGCAGGTTCTTCGGGCGATAGGTGCGGTCGTTGTCCCAGCGCGTGAGCACGCTCGGGTGCAGCGACTGCGTCGGGTCGCCCTTGGTCGAGTTCTCGTCGGGCTGCTCGGTGGTCTTCGCCGCGAGGCCGATCACGCGGTCATTGCCGGGCGTCATCCTGTACAGCCCGGTCTTGGAGTCATGCGGCTTCATCATCGGATCGGGCCTGGGCGGGTAGACGGCGTCCACGTCCGGATCGATGCGCAGGCCGGCGCCGGCCGCCTTGTCGCGCATCCAGCCCAGCGCGATGTCCGACAGGCGCGATTCGGCCAGCGGATAGCCGCCGCCGACGTCGCTGTGCACGCCGCAGAACCACACCTGCTCGATCTTCTGGCCGTCCTTGGGCTTGTACGCCCAGCGCGCGGCCTCGAACGGCGCGCGCCGCTCGTCGATGGCCAGCGCCTGGCAGGCGTGCTTGACCGTGCCGCTGAGCTCCACGTCGTGGAAGCGGTACTTGTCGGCGGTGAGCGCGCGCAGGCCGCGCACCGGGATGCCAAGCGCGCCGACGGTGTCCCAGACGCCGATGAACTGGATCGGGATCGCGCCGTCCGGCGCGACCGAGCACTCCTTGCGGAACTTCACCGCCGGGGCGTCGTCGGGGTGCACGTCGCTGCAGTACAGCGTCACCGCTTCCTGGTAGCGCATCGCGTGGCGCATGCGCAGGATCCCGCACTTGCGCACCATCCCGGCCAGGCTGCGCGCGGTGTACGCGCCGCGGCTGAAGCCGAACAGGAAGATCTCGTCGCCGACCTCGTAGTTGAGCACCAGGAAGCGGTAGGCAGCGTAGAGGTTGTCGTCCAGGCCCTTGCCGAAGGCGCCGCCTGTGAGCTTGTCGAGCGAACCTCCGGTGCCCACGCCCTGGCCGTAGTACACGACCTGCAGCGTGGCGCCATCGCGCTGGGCCGTGCGCAGCGCCAGCTTGACCACGTTGGTGGGGCAGGGCGTGCCCTCGTTGGCCTGGTCGGCGCTGTTCCAGGTGCCGTCGCAGAAGATGGCGATGCGTTTCATGGCAGGTCCGCGGGCGCGGGGGCACCCGATGCCGATAGCTACGTAGCGGCGCGCCCCGCGAGGACACCCCGCGCGCAGGCGACGCGCATCACGCCGGCGGCACCAGCTTCAGCAGGCGGCCGTTGCTGGCGTCCTCCAGCAGCCAGATCGCGCCGTCCGGCCCCTGTTCCACTTCGCGGATGCGGCGGCCCATCGGATAGCGGCGGAACTCGGCGGCGCTGGTGTCGTTGAAGCGCACGCGCACCAGCGCCTGCGAGGCTAGCCCGCCGATGAAGGCATCGCCACGGAACGTCGGGAACAGGTTGCCCGAGTAGATGATCATGCCCGCCGGCGCGATCACCGGCGTCCACCACGCCTTGGGCGCTTCGAGGTCGGGGCGCGTGTCGTGGTTGGGGATCGGCGTGCCGTCGTAATGGTTGCCGTTGGACACCAGCGGCCAGCCGTAGTTGCGCCCGCGCAGGATCAGGTTGAGCTCGTCGCCGCCGGCCGGACCCATTTCATGCGACCACAGCCGGCCCTGCGCGTCGAACGCAATGCCCAGTGGATTGCGATGCCCCAGCGTCCACACCTGCGCGGCGATGCCGCCTTGCGCGGCGAAGGGGTTGTCGGCGGGCACGCTGCCGTCGTCGTTGAGGCGCAGGATCTTGCCGAGGTTGCCGGTCATGTCCTGCGCCGGATCGAACGCTTGGCGATCGCCGGAGGTGATCCACAGCTTCTGGCTGCCATCGAACGCCAGCCGGTGGCTGAAGTGGCCCTGGCCGCCCAGTTTCGGCACCTGTTCCCACACGCGCTCGACGTTGGACAGGCTGCCGCCGCCGCTGGCATCCAGCGTGAGCTGCGCACGCACCACCACCGCGCCGTAGTTCGAACCGCTGCGCTCGATGTAGCTGAGATAGATGCGGCGGTTGCTGGCGAACTGCGGATGCAGGATCACGTCGCCCAGCCCGCCCTGGCCGCCATAGGCCACTGCCGGCACGCCGGCGATCGTGCCGATATTGCCGCTGGCCACGTTCACCAGGCGCAGTTGGCCGCCTTTCTGCGTGACCAGCAGGCGGCCGTCGGGCAGGAACACCATCGCCCACGGCTCGGACAGCGTGGCCACCGGTTGCACCTGGAACGGCGGGTCGGCCTCGACGAGGCGATGGCGATAACCGCGTCCACCGGTCTGTTGTTCCGGCGCCTTCAGTGCGGGCGCCGCCTGTGGCTGCTGCGCAGGCGCCGCGGCTTCCGCCGATGGCGCGGCGCGGGCAGGCGTGGCGACCATGACGGAACGCCCGGCAGCGGCCTGTGCCGATGTGTCATCGGCGGGTTCGACGGGTGGCGCCTCCACGCACGCCCCCAGCAGCAACGTGGCACCGGCGAGGACCAGCATGCGCAAGGACATCGGGAGGCTCCTGTCGGTCGGGTGGCAAGGAAACCCGCAACCGCCCCGCGGTGAAGAAGGGCTCGAAGGTTTATAGCCGGGGATTCGTTAGCGGGCCGTGCCGACGATCATGGCACGGGCATCGGCCGGGTCGCGCGTCCGGTCGGGCATGCGGGTGCCGTATGCCACTATCAGGGAGTGGGCCGACGGGGAGGCCCCCGACACCGGCCGAGCGCCGCCTACGCGAGGGAATGCGCATGTCCTGGCTTCGTCCATTGATCGCCACCGGCCTGTTGCTGTGCACCATGCCGGCGCAGTCCGCCGAAGAACGCAGCAAGCTGACCATGGATTCAGGTCGCCCACTGACACCCGAACAGCAGGCGGTGGAGTTCGATCACGCCGACCTGCGCTTCCGGGTGATCCCGGACGACAAGCGCCTGGAAGGCGACGCCACGCTGACCTTCCTTGCGAGGTCGCCCGTGTCGCGACTGGTGGTCGATCTCGACCAGCAGCTCGCCATCGGCCGCATCGAGATCGACGGCGACGTGTTGCCAGCGTCCGCGTGGCGCAATCCCGAGGGCCAGCTGAGCATCGACCTGCCACGCACGCTCGCGGCCGGCGAGTCCGTGCGCACGCGCATCGTCTATGCCGGCCAGCCGCGCGAAGCCAAGCGCGCGCCGTGGGATGGCGCCTTTGTCTGGTCCAAGGCCCCCAGCGGCGAGCCTTGGATCGCCACCTCCGTGCAGGGCGAAGGCTGCGACCTGTTCTGGCCCTGCATCGACCATCCGACTGGCGAGCCGAAGGTGGTCGAGCAACACATCACCGTGCCCGCGCCGCTGGTGGCCGCCGGCAACGGCGTGCTGGTCGGCATGCAGGAATCCGATGGCTGGCGTACCTGGCACTGGAAGGCGCGTTCGCCGAACACCTACGCCGTGGCCCTCAACATCGGCCCCTACGAGGAACTCAAGGGCGAATACCGCAGCCGGTTCGGCAACACGATCCCGCTGCACTTCTGGCACCTGAAAGGCCGCGAGGCACAGGCACGCGGCCTGTTCGAGGAGTTCCCGCTGGCGCTGGACTTCTTCGAGCAGACCATCGGCCCGTATCCCTTCGCCGACGAGAAGATGGGCGTGGTCGAAACCCCGCACCTGGGCATGGAACACCAGACCATCAACGCCTACGGCAACGACTACGTGAAGGACGAGTACGGCTACGACTGGCTGCTGCACCACGAATTCGCGCATGAGTGGTTCGGCAACCAGCTCACCAACGCCGACTGGGACGAGATGTGGCTGCACGAGGGCTTCGGCACCTACGTGCAGCCGCTGTACCTGCAGTGGCTGCGCGGCGACATGGAGTACCTGGCCAACCTGCTGAAGATGCGCCCCGGCATCGCCAACAGGTTTCCGGTGGTGTCGGGCAAGTCGCAGGTGGTCGAGCAGGCGTACGACGACAAGACCGGTCCCGGCCAAGACCTTTACTTGAAGGGCGCGTGGATCCTGCACGCGCTGCGCGGCCTGATCGGCGACGAGGCTTTCTTCACCAGCGTGCGACGGTTCGTCTATGGCCGCGATGATCCCGCGCCCGGCAACTTCCAGCCACGCCTTGCCACCACGCGCGAGTACATCGACATCGTCAACAATGTGACCGATCGCGACTACACGTGGTTCTTCGACGTGTACGTCTATCGCGCCGCGCTGCCCGAGCTGGTCGCCGAACGCCGTGGAAACGTACTGGCGCTGCAATGGAAGACGCCGGACGACCTGCCGTTCCCGCTACCTGTGGACATCCGCATCGGTGGACTCGACGGCCGCGTGGTCACCGTGCCCATGACAGCGGGGCAGGGCAGCGTCGAACTGCCCCCGGGCATGCATTACACCGTCGACCCGCATTCCAAGCTGCTGCGGCACCTGCCGCACATCGAGGCCTACCGCGTGGATGCGAAAGCGCGGGCGGAGGCGAAGGCCAAGGCCGCGAAAGAGACGGAAGCCAACAAGCAGTAGCGTCCCGGTCCGGCGGACCCCGTAGCCCGGGCAAGCACAGCGCACCCGGGGATACCGGGGCGCCACGACTCACGACGATGCCCATTCGGAGTCAGCGCGCCGTGTATTGAATGCATTACAAGGAACCGGACAAAAGCCCCGGGTGCGCTGCGCTTACCCGGGCTACGCTGGCTGAGAGAAGTTGAGCTATTGAGGTACCATCAGGAGCGGCAACTTGCGCCGTGCGTCATTATTTTCTACGCCATCAATTAGTCGGAATGAATCGCCCCGGGTTTCATAGACAACTACAAGCCTGATAGTCCCGCCTGCCGTTCGAACTCTACCGGAGAGACGCCTCCATTGAAGCCGTGCCGGCGTTTTGGGTTGTAGAACATCTCGATGTAGTCGAACACGTCACTACGCGCCGCATCCCGGGTCAGGTAGGTCTTTCGCCTGATCCGTTCTCGCTTGAGCAACTGGAAGAAGCTCTCGGCTACGGCGTTGTCGTGGCAGTTGCCGCGCCGGCTCATGCTGCAGACGATCCCGTGGGCCTTCAGGAACGCCTGCCACTCGGCACCAGTGAACTGACTGCCCTGGTCCGAGTGCAGCATCAGTCCGGGCGTCGGTTTCCGACGCCACACCGCTGCCAGCAGCGCCTGCAGCACCAGATCGGCGCGCATCTGGCCTTGCATCGCCCAGCCCACGACCTGGCGTGAGTACAGATCCAGCACCACCGCCAGGTACAGCCAGCCCTCGTGCGTGCGGATGTAGGTGATGTCGGTGACCCAGTGCGTGTTGGGCGCGACCACGTCGAACTGCCGATCCAGGTGGTTCGGCGCGACCGTTGAGACCCGGCCACCACGAGGCCGCGGACGACGCCCGTAACCCACTTGCGCCTGCAGACCTTCCTGCTTCATCAGCCGTGCCACGCGATGCTTGCCGCAAGCCTCGCCCAGGTCGCGCAAGTCGTCGGTGACCTTGCGGTAGCCGTAGACCGTGCCGCTCTCCAGCCATGCCTGCTTGATCATGCCCAGAAGACGTTGATCCTCGCGATGGCGATCGCTCTGTGGCTGGCGCCGCCACGCATAAAACCCGCTGCGCTGCACGCCCAGCACACGACACATGCTTACCACGCGGAACTGGTCCAGATGCGCCTGCATGAACGCGTACTTCGCCCTTACCCCTTGGCAAAGTACGCGGCGGCCTTTTTTAGGATGTCGCGCTCCTCGGTCACCCGCTTGAGCTCGGCCTGCAGGCGACGGTTCTCCGCCGCCAACGAAACATCCGCATGCCGCGCGGCCGGCACCTTGCGCTGCTCCCTGACCCACGCATACAGCGAGTCGATGCTGACGCCCAGCCGAGTCGACACCTCTCGCACCGAACGCCCCTGATCGATCACCTGCTTGGCCGCCTCGGCCTTGAACTCATCCGAATACCGCTTGCCGCTCATACACACCTCCGTGATTGCCGTAATGTACGGCTTGGAAATGTCTACTGAACCCGGGGCGATTCAGTGCGAGCGGAGGGCCGCTACCGCCCCCCGTGCCGGTTGGGCCCGTGGAAGCTAGGGCCTTTGCCTGGGATGCGAGCAGCGACGCGAACCCGGTTGAGAGTGCTGAAAGGATCTCCTCCGAGATTAGCGCTTGGTTGCAACGTATCCAATAGTGAGAGCTCGAGGCTAAGAGCGGCGGATAGGCAATCAGACGGACGCTTCGCTTATTTGGGTGGAAATCGCGCCCCTCTGACATCGTCATGGGCTGTGTACGATATGTGTCCGTTTCTGAAGTAACCGGCGAGTGGGGATTCGCTGTTTTTTTCCTGTTATTTAATGGCAGGACGGCTCGATTTGGCCTATTGAACAATTGCCAACTCCTCGAGCCATGCCTCCATTCGCGAAGGTTCAAGCACTGCCTGCGCAAGAGTGGCGTGAACCTCGTGATACGGCTCGCTGGGCAATAGGTCGTCCGCCCATTGCTGAATGTAGGCGTTGAGCTCCGTCAATGTGTGCCCCACCTGCGCATTACTAACCCTCCACGCCTCTCGGCGCCGAAGAATCTCTTGATGCTTCTCGTACTCGGCCTTGAGCTCTCGGGTCCATCGCGCATCTAGGTCGAGTAATTTGTTGAGATTGGCTGCCTTGGGATGGTCGGCAACTTCAACTGACGAGCAGCGCACAGCCACCGCGTGGGCATCGTATACAAGCTGCAAGGTGCCATGCGCCGGGCGTAAGTACGGATGGAACCAGTTAGAAAAGTTGCCAGCACTATGCACGGGTTTATCGCCCTTATTTGGGGCTTCGTTACAGGTGCTGCAAATAACTGTCAGGTTGTCCTGGCACACACTGAGCAGAGGGAAGGCGCTCTTGGTAACCCAATGGTCTACGTGAGGCGTATCGCCCAGCGGTCCGCTGCAGAGTATGCACACTTGTCGAGCATGAGGAGCATTGCTGCGACTGTGGGCAGAACGAAATGCACGGACGAAATCAGCGTAGGTAACCCCACCTGCCGCGACCGGAGTGCCATTCGGCAAATACGGGAGACCAGAGCGAAATCCCTTCTCATAGAAGGCCTCGATCACCGTTCTGAATGCGCTCCAGTTCGCCCCAATCGCAAGCGGGCAATCAATCGGCCATGCGGCCGGTGCCGGTTTGAACTGTGCTGCGAGGTCCGAGACCGACTGTACCCAGCTCGTTAGTGCTGCCTTCTCAGTATTCGGCATAGCTGCTAGCTCACGTGCAAGGTCTAGCAGTTGCCGACCAGCATCAACGCGTTGAAGGAACGTCCACAGCCAATCGGCTTCAATGGCGCTTGGCAACACAGGTGGCTGCAAGCCTGGTTGGGTGAGACTTGCTGGCGTGGTTGCGGGATTGCAGAGCCAAAGCGAGAACGTTCGAATCAATTGCTGGCAGGCAGCGAGCGCCGGGGAGCATTCCACGCGATGGATCGTTTTAAACATCGCCGCCCCGCCACTTGTTCAGCAGGGTGCGCAACTCGCTGCGATAGAAGCCCGATCCCATTCGAGCAATCAGTCGCTCCAAGTCGGCGATATCCTCGGATGTGCCGGTTTCCTGACGCAACTTTCCTTCGATGAATTCTTGAGCGCGCTTGCCGATGCTGTCATCGGCACCGAATACGGTCATCATCAAGGCGCTTGGGTTCGTGCCGAACGTGGGCTCATTGACGGGGCGCACATTCGATCCCTGCGCTGTCTTCTCGACCATCACGATCTCATTGTTGAATACATCTGACAACACGATCGCCGAATGAGTGGAGATCAGCACATCATTGCTAGTGCGGCCGATGGCGTCGTCGATGATATCGACAATCTCACGCTTCCATTTGTCGTTGAAGTGGGTCTCGGGTTCGTCGAGAAGCAACAAAGCGTCTTGCTGACCCTGCAGTAAGTGAAAAAGCGCCATGCGGCCTAGGACCATCTGTTCGCCATCTGACAACTCCTCGTACCTCAGTACGCCAATGTCGTCGACATTAGGAATGTCGCTATCAACGGGCGCCTGCGCGCGACGCAACCGCAGGAGCACGTCGTCGAACAGTCCGGTTTGATTCAGTTCCAACAAGCGAGTGAACACGTCGAAGGCACTGGCCTCCTTCGAACCGCCCAACAAAGTCCGTAGTGCCTGGCCTGGCGTATTGCAGGTCAGCAGCTCGTCGTGGGCCGCCGATGCAAAGCTTGCGCCTTGAGCATCGAACGGTCCCTTCATGTCAAAGAGCAGGGTGCGACGGCTCTCCGCCGGGTGCGGCTCTCCGATCACGTCACTGGCGCAGAACCACCAGTCGTGCGCGGTCCTAGCAAGCCTCTGATCCCATCGTTCCGCACGGAAGCGGGAACGGAACGCCACCGCTACTAAATGGTGCCAACCGCCACGTTCCAGCAACTCCTGCAGCGGGGTCTCCTTGGGAGCGCGACGCCGAAGCTCGTCCACGTCAGCAACGACCTCAACGTGACCCAAGTAGGTTGCTGTTTCCGCAAGGGCTTGCGGCAGCGCCACGGCCAGCAGCGCACATTTGAGCAGGGTCGCATCAAGCAGGATGGGCCGGCGAAACCGGTCGGTCTCTGTATGGCTCGCAGTTCCGCCTAGCGGCGCAGGCTCCGCCTCGGTTCGGCGCAAGGCTTGCAAGGTACTCTCCTGTTCCGCCGTCCAACCTGCTGGCCGCTCTTCGCTCTGCGGGTCGTTGTCGGTACCTAGTAAACCTTCCGCCCGCTGATTACGATTCCACACCGATCGCCATGGGCGTAAGTCGCCCGTGGTGTATGCCAACACTGCCGACGGCAATGCAATTTGCGGGGGCGTGCTGTCGCGCTGAGGCCACCGGCCAGGCTCGATCAAGGCCGTGAAGCCAGGCACGGAGGGAGCACCGTTCAGCGCCAAATGCTCAATGCAAACTTCAAAGAGCTCCTGGCCACCATGGTCATCAAAGGCGAAGCGTACTTGGAGCCACAGGCTGGCCAAATGGCGATCGCCCGGGCAGTGCAGCAGCAGTGTGCGGTGGTTCGGTGAGCCCCGTTCACCCAGCTCGTACACCAGGCTCACAGGGAAGGCAGGCACGCGAAGATCGGCCAGGGCCAAGAACACCTCGGCCACCGCTCGCAGCAGGTTGGACTTGCCACTGCCGTTGACACCCACCACGAACCGAATCGCGCACTCGCGATCCAAAGGTGAGTCATTAGCGAAGCAAACCTTTATGTTGGATATAGGTGGGTAGTTCTGCAGGTGCAGGTAACGCAGGCGCATTACTCAGCCTCCAACTCGATATGCGCCGCGGGCACCTTCAGGGCGGCGGCAAGGTCCAAATTGAGTTGGTCGAGGGAAGCGTAGTGTCGACCTTGCTCTACCAACTGGGTGTAGTCTTTGCCATTGCCATCCTCGAGCGAGATAACCTGGAACATGCCGTCCGCGCCGGCACGTTCGGAAACTTCGTGGTCAAGCTGGACGTGAAAGTAGTACCGCTGGGCGTTCGTCGGTGTGGATACGACCTTGTGCAGTGTTTGCATGTCGGCCATGCGCGTGAACTCATCCGACCTTAGCGGACGAAACGCCTTTAGGTAATCGCGCTCACCGGTTTCTGGATCGTCCTTCGGCATTGTCACTTTCGCAATCAATCCCAGGGCGGCCAGTTGGCTGAGCGAACGTCGGATGCGATTGCCGTGTGACGTACCGAATGGCTGCAGGCGCTCGGCCACCATCGCGTCGTCGCAAAAGAGGGCGAATACGTCTGCGTCTTCGACGAGCAAGGCCTCTCCGCTGGCCTGGCAGTACGTAGTAAAGGCATCCAATATCTGACGTTGGAAATCGCTCAGTTCACCCAGAAGCCAATGGCGTGCCGGGCGCACCGCCGGTTCGGCTTGCACGCTGGTTGTTGCAGCGGGTTTCAAGCTGAGTGCGATCCCGCTGCCGCGCTCGCGAAGCAAAGTGCCTCGGGCGCGAGTGGCCTCCGCGATTTCTTCCGAATGGTTCTGCCTCCACTGAGAGGTCAGGTCTCCAGAAAAGGCTTCCTCAACGACTGCTTTCGCGAAGGAATCAAAGGCGCCGGCGGAGTCGACTACTTGCTTGGTCCATTCGCGAAGCAGACTTACATGCTTAGAGAATGCCACTTGTCGGTCACGTGGAGGCACCGGAATCGGGATGGCCTGAATATTCGGTGCGTTGATGTTAGGTTGGGCAACACTTCGCACCGCCTTTCGTAGCATCTGCTGAATATAGGGCGTGGAGAACAGCGCGCGGACGTATTCGGGCTCGATCGAGTCGCCTAGCCCGAACTCGATCAAATAGGCACCAGCAACGCACTGATCTTCCTTCCCATCAAAGAGTGCGAACGGACCAATGGTTCCGCTGCGACTGATGACGAGCGTGCCAGGTTTTAGCGCGTGTTCCCGAATCTGCTTTTCGGTCAATGCCAGCTTTGGTGCTTCCCACCACCTGATTGTGCCGTCAGCATTCATGTCAGTTGTGCGAAGCACGTGAATGCCAGTGTCGCTGTACGGTTGGTCAGGGAAACGAGGGCCGTACTTGCTATAGGTCGTGTGCTTGCCAAAGGGTTCCATGGGCCAAAGCGTCGATGCTCCCGCAATTCCGAAGTGCTCTTCGAAGAGAGCCTTTCCCAAGTTCTCGCAAAGGCTAATTGCGCGTTGCTTGGCCTCGCAAAGTGCCGCCACCTCCTGAAGCACATCGACGATACGCTGTTGCTCGGGAAGAGGGGGGAGCGGGAGCCGAATTGACTCAATGGCCGACTGCCGAATGTTCTGAATGTTGGCGCCTTGGACCTGCCGGTCCTTCCAAAAGCGAAAGCCCTCTGAAGACAGCCAAAACGCGAGGTATTGAGGCAGCAATACTTCTGGTCTGCACCTGACGACTGCGTTGAAGGCTCCCCATGTTCCTTCGAATTCTTCCTCCAGGATCGCAGATTTTCCGACAAGGGTTGCGCTGCCAGAAGATGTACAGACAACGATGTCGTTTCGCTGGAGGTACTGGTCGCCGCCGACAAAGGCGCGATTGACCCAAACTAAGTCGCGGTCAGTGATCAGCCGTTGCTGGATATTCCCTGCGCGCAATACTGGAACTCCCCCGTCGAAGGGGGCGTCTGTCGCGTCAGCTTGAGAAAAGGTGACGCCTCTAACTACACGAGCAAGCGATGGCGCCAGTTGGACTTGCGGCCAGATCATTCGCGTCCCCCGATCATCGCCAGCAAGCTGTCCAGTTTATTGATGATGCCTTGTTCCGTGGCCATTAGCTCATCGATCAACTCAGCCACGCTCTTGTCGCTCTTAAGCTGCGTGAGGTCGAACGGCTTGTATTGTCCGGCGGACAGGTTCCAGTCGCGAGCCTCGATGCAGTCGGGGTCGAGCAATCCATCCTTGAGCGAGCCCTTGTCGTCGTATAGGCCGGCCGCAAGCATGGTTTGCACATAGGTGGGTCGCACTATGCCGTCGGCGTCGTGTGAGCCCACTAGCGTGCCGTCCTCGCTCTGCCATTCGTCGTTAGGGAACCACCCGCGGACAGGTATGACCCAGTGCTTGGCCGCTTTGAGGTTGGAAGCTTGATCGACGGCCAGGCTCCGCAGCGTCACGTCGAAGCCGTCGAGCTTGGCCACCTCGCGGGCTACAGCTGCCAGCTTGTGGTCGATGTTGTGCGCCGTAAGGGACTGAGGGGGCTGGTTGGCCCTAAGAAGGCCCAGCACATACGGCTCGGCTTGCGCCTCGGCGAGGGCCGTTCTCAGCAGGTCCTTCCACATTGGCAGCGAGGGCGACGCCTCCTTCTCGAAGAAGGGTTCTTTCTCCCGAGCCAACTTTCTGAAATCTGCCTCTGCCGACTTGGCGGCCTTCTTCCACGCATCCAGCAATTCGGCATCGGTAATCTTGTCAGCTATTCGGGCGCCAAGGGTTTCTTCCCAGACCTTTTGCCCGGCAGGCGTTAGCGCCTGAATGGCAAGTTCCAGTAGTGTGTTGGCAGCGGTGGCTCGCACGCTCTCCTCAGCGGCCTTGGGTTCAGCCGGGAGATCAGGAAACAGCTCGTGGATGGCCCACGCCTGGCCGTCCCACATGCTGATGTCCGGCAGTCCCGCAAATGCTTGTCCCGCGGGTGTCAGATGATCTGCGGTGTCTCGCAGCATGGCCTGGCGCCAGCGTTCGACATGGAATCTCGGCTGCAGTAGCGTTTTCTCATGGTGTTGCGCGCCCAGGCGGCCCTCGGCGATCCAAGCTTTGAACTTCTCAAGCGCATCCCACAGGTCGTTCTGCTGGCCGGGGCGGGCATTGCGCTTGGCGTCTTTCGTGTAGCCGTTTTCCTCTACCTCGTAGAACCAGACATGCTCCGTGCGCGGGGCCACAGCGCCCGTGAACGTGGCTCGATCGTCGCGCCGGGTTTCTTTGCGGAAGATGAGCACTGAGGTCTTCACTCCTGTGTACGGCTGGAACACGCCACCGGGCAATGAAATGACACCTTCCACCACGTGCTCTGTGAGCAGTTCGCGGCGCAGGCGAACGTGCGCATCAGTGTTACCGAACAGCACGCCCTCAGGAATGATCACTGCGCATCGGCCGCCGACGGTCAACAAGTCGAGCATCAGCCACAAAAATAGCAACTCGCTCTTGTTGGTGATGGCGTCGTCCTTTTTCTTTCCGCCGCCGCCAACGCGGGGGAACAACAGAGAGTCAGGCTCCAGGTCGCCGCTGTCGACGGTGCCAGTGAAGGGTGGGTTGGCCAGCACGAAGTCGTAGGTTTCCGACTCAAGTAGCTGCTTTAGTTGGGTCTTGCCTTCACGCTTGCTTAGCGAGTCTCCTTGCACCAAGTGTGGGTCGTTCAGGTCATGCAGCACCAAGTTCATCCAGCCGATGCGCGCCATGGTGCGGTCGTTGTCAAGGCCGACGAAGTTGGCGCCACTGTGGATGGCCGAGTACTGCTCAGGCGTGGCTGCGGCGCCATCAGTTCGATGCGGGGTGCCGTCCCACTCCAGCACCACGTTATCTTGAGCCGAGAGCTTGCGCATGAGGTACTGCTGGGTGCTGAAGAGGAAGCCACCTGTGCCGGCGGCAGGATCAATCACGCGCTGGCCGGGCTGAGGGTCCAGAAGCTCCACCATGAAACGGATCAGGTGGCGTGGGGTGCGGAACTGACCATTCTTGCCTGCCGTAGCTACCTCGCTGAGCAGGTATTCGAAGGTGTCGCCCATGATGTCCTGGGCAGCATTGCCATCACCCGCGCGGGCAAAGAGCTGGTCGATGGCATCAATGGCGTCGCTCAGCACTTGTCCCTTATTGGGATCGAGCTGGAAATAGGCGTCGGCCATGCGGTTGCTGAGGCTGGCCAGCTCGGTGCCGTCAGCGCTGGTCTGGGTAAAGTGCTTGTCTAGTTCGCGAAGCCACGGGAACACGACGTCAATCAGGTGCGTAGGGTTGGTCTTCTCCTGACGTATGTAGCTCCATTTGCATTCTTCTTTGCCAATGTAGAGTGACGGGAACCCACGCTGTTGACGGTTGAGGTCGATGTCCTCCAGTCGCTTGAGAAACAGGAGGTAAGTGATCTGCTCCACCGCTACCAAGGGATTGGTGAGACCAGCAGCCCAGAAGCGATTCCAGAGTTCGTCGACTTTTTTCTTGATGTGCGGAGCAAGCATTCAGATTCGTCCTAAAGAAAGTCAGGCGGCCTCGTCCAACAGCTGGTTGGTCAAGGCAATGAGTTCGTTGATGTCCTGAGACGGAAACAGAGATTCCACGCGGCCGACTCGGGACAGTGGGGGCTCGTTTAGTGCCGCCAGGGTGATGCGACCGTAGCTTTGCACCGCAGCCTTCACCGCACGTAGAAAGTTGAGCTGGTTGGCGCGTAAGTAGCCGTGGCTGGCAATGAAGGCGTCAAATGCGGCGTTGATGCGCTGTTCGCGATTAGGCAGCTGAACGCCTTCGCACAACATGTGGCGTAGAAAATCTGCTAGCGAAGCAGCCGGCGCTTCGAATGCTTTGCGCAGGTTATCTTCGGTGACGAACAGATCGGCTTGGTTCAGCATGGTGCCTATGCGCTCAAGCTCTTCATCACTCAGGTCTTCACCACTCCTGAGCTTCGCCAACTCGGGAAGTTGATCTGCTAGGCGGCGCACCAAGGCTTCAACCTGCTGGCGGTAACTTTCGGCAAAGGCTCCTTCACCAGTTGGACCATAGATGATCCAGCTGCGCTGCGTGATGCTGTCGGGCAGATTGATTTCTACTGTGTGGATGGGCGCACTGGTGCGGTACCGCATTAGGGGCGCGAAAACGGCCTGTAAAGTGGCAAGCCGGCCCATGTCTAAGTGCTGCCAGAAACTGGGCGACTGGGCCCAGGCTCGCTGCTCAGCGACACGTTGCACATCGGGAATATTGTCTGCCAGGCTAGCTATGGCGGTCTGGATGCGTTCGCGCACGGTTGCCTGCTCATTGGCAGCACCCTTGAGCCAACCAATGGTGAGCCGCTCGCACCAGACGCGGAACTGCAACTCGTCTAGGCCCGCCAATGGCGCCAGGCGCAGCAGCGGGGCAATGGTCTTCGACAGGTCTTCGAGCGTGCTGGGGCTGGGTGTCGGCCACTGACGGGCCAGTGTGTCCAGTTCATCCCAGTGCGGTCTTACGTTGATACTTTGGCGTGGCAGTGCCTGCAGCATGGTTTGCAGAGTCGCGATGGCATCGAGCGTGCTTTGAGCTCCCGGCTCCCGACCATGGAGCAGTTGCCACACCTCAAGCCGCAAGCGGAAAAGGCGCACGGGCAACGGCTCACTCGGATGATCGACCTCACCGTCTGGCTTGAGCTTGAAGTAGGCGAAGTTCTTCCAGTGGTCAATGACCAGGAAGTCCTTCTTGACCTCGCCAGTGGCTTTGTCTGTATGCAGGCGGGTACCGCGACCGATCATCTGCCAGAACTTGACCTTACTGAAGACGGGCTTGGCGAACACCAGGTTCTGGATGGCAGGCACGTCAACGCCTGTGTCGAGCATGTCCACCGAAATGGCCACGCGAGGCATGGTGCGGAACTTGAAGTCATCCAGCGTGGCGTCGGCGCGCTCCATGTGGCTGTCGATGATTTCGGCCATGCCCTGACGTTGCAGTTCTGGGTATAAACGATTGAAGCTCTCGTAAAGCCGCTTGGCATGGGCGTGGCTAACGGCAAAGATGATGGACTTGTTGGGTAGGCCACGAGCGTCCTTACGGCTCTTGTCCATGAACTCGCGTACCATGGCATCGTTGGTGCCTTGGTTGATGACGCCCTTCTCGATATCAGTGCCGTCGAAGTTGAGTTCATCGATCTCCACTCCCTGATCGCGCGCCATCTGCTGAAGTGGTTCTGGCAGCGCATCGCCTTGAATGCCCTTCAGCTGGAAATTGGTCTGTGCATCCAGCACGCGGTAGTTCACGAGGTTGCGGTCGGCAATTGCCTGCTCATAGCTGTAGTAATAGCTGGGAGCACCATCCCCGCAATCGAACAGTTCGAAAGTGTTGTGGTCGATGTAGTCTGTTGGCGTTGCTGTCAGACCGAGTTGAATGGCGTCGAAGTGGTCGAAGATCGCCTTATAGCGTTGGTAGATAGAGCGGTGGCTTTCGTCTGCCACGATAAGGTCGTAGTAGCCCACCGACAGGCGCGAGTACACCTGCATCATGCTGGGGTAGGTGGCGAACTGGATGCGCGCGCCAGAGGTCTCGCCGGACTCGATGCGAGCCAGGCTTTCATTCGGCAAATGAGACTTGAATTCTGACATGGCCTGCCGCACGAGTTCGCGGCGGTCGGCCAGGAATAGCACGCGTTGAGCGCGCTTAGAGCGCAGGAGGGTATCGACGAGGGCTATGGTCGTCCTCGTCTTGCCGGTGCCTGTAGCCATCACTAGAAGAAACTTGCGCTTAGCGGAAGTTACGCCCTCAGTGACCCGTCGAATGGCCTCGTACTGATAGTCGCGACCTGCGATGTCGGCATTGACGGGGACACCATGCAATGGCTGAGCGAATTGGCGCTGATGGCGGAGTCGTTCCAGATCGTCCCGGGTATAAAAGCCAGACACTTTGCGGGGTGCGTAACGTTCGCGATCCCAGAACTGAATCTCCTTACCGTTCGTAAGGAAGATGAAAGGGTCTTGGCGATGTTTCGATTTGATAGCGTCGGCGTAGTCAGCTGCCTGGCGTTTGCCAGCGATTTCGTCGCGCGAAGTGTGCTTGGCTTCAACGACCGCCAATGGCTTGCCATCAGGACGTAGTCCGCAAACTGCTGACCTTTGGAAAGCCCCATAGGCCCATGCGCTTCAAGGACGAACTCTTCGATTAGACTTCGGCGAGATTTGCTCCAACCCGCGCGCGCAAGCTGCGAATCCACGAGCTGGGCACGTGTCGTCTCTTCATTGGGGCTTGCAATCGTCAAAGTTCAGGCCTCGATGCTGCCCAGTTCGGTTGATATCTAACGAGAGTCGCCGTGGTCGTACGCGCCGCAAGCCAAGCGTGAGTATGTTAGCCATTAACAGCGCGACATAGTCGGCAATGATGCGTATTAGCTGGCAGGCATCGTGAGACGCTTAGCGAGCCACTGCGGCGCACTCGCCCAGACTCGAGCGGGTCAGCGGTCAAGCAAAAGTCCAATGAAGCACGCAGGGTCTACCCCTCCGCGAATTGGACTTGGCGTTCTGATGAAGATGGAAATCGAAGATTGGCTGAGGCCTGCCAACCACGGCGCGAGCTGAGACACAGCGAGTGATGTGGGGCGGGACCCGGTGTGCGCATTCGTACACAGTTCGTACACAAAAGAATGGCACAAAAGAAAATGGCTTAGCGTTTCCGCCAAGCCATTGATTTTCCTGGTGCCGAAGGTGGGACTCGAACCCACACGCTTTTAAGGGCGGCGGATTTTGAGTCCGCTGCGTCTACCGATTCCGCCACTCCGGCGCGGGCGCGCAGTATAGCGGATCGGCCCGGGGCCTCAGGCGGCGCGGTCCACCGGCAGGGTGGCGGCGATGCGCTGGTACCACTCGCCGTCCTGGCGTTCGAACTTGCAGCAGTGTTCGATCGGCGCCTGATAGACGTGCACCGACACCGCCACCTTGTCCGGGCTGGTGTTGCCGATGGTGTGGTACTCGTGCGGCGGGATCAGGCTGCCGGCGCTGCCGGGACCGGCCTGCATGCCGCCGGCGGCGCGGAACCGGCAGCGGTCGCCGTCGGTTTCCAGCAGTTCGTACTGGGTGATCTCCAGTTCACCGTCCCACACGCCTTCCACGCACCACAGGCCGCAGTGGTCGTGCACGGGCGTGCCCTGGCCGGGGCCCCAGGTCATGGCGACCACGCTGTAGCCGTGTTCGGGGCTGCGGTAGATCTCGCGCCGGGCGTAGTGGTCGTCGATGGGTTCGAATACGCAGCCGGGCAGGTGGACGCCGGGGTCGCGGATCAGGCCGCAGAGGGTGTTGCGCAGGGCGGCGGTGATGGCGTGCTCGTCGCCGGCGGACACGGCGTCGTCGAGGGCGGCGATGAAACGGTCGTGGCCTTCGAACGGGATGTCGGGCAGGGCATCGTCGGTCATGGCGCCATTCTAGACGGTCACGGATGCAACCATGGCTGAGACCATGTTGCGACGCAGCATCCGCGCTTTCGGGCCGCGGGCGGGCGCTCGCGGCGCCTACAGGGCGTCGAGGAATCCCTGGACCGCCGGCCCGAAGCGCGCGATGTCCACCAGGAACGCGTCGTGGCCCTGCGGCGACTCCAGGCCCATGAAGCGCACTTCGGCACCGCCCAGCGCCAGGCCCTCGGCGACTTCTTCCTGCTGTTCGACCGGGAACAGGATGTCGGTGCGCGCGCCGACGGCGAGCGCGCGTTCGACGCGGATCGTCGCCAGCCCGGCCAGCACGTCGCCGCCGCCGTACTCGGCGAGGTCGAACCAGTCCATCGAGCGGCTGAGGTAGAGGTAGCAGTTGGGATCGTAGCGGCGCACGAACCGGCGGGCGTGGCCCTCGAGGTAGCTCTCGACCTCGAACTCGAGGCCGAAGGGTTCCTCGTCGGGGCGGTCGGAGTCGAGCCGTACGCGGCCGAAGCGGCCGTCCCATTCCAGCGCCGAGCGATAGGTGATCACGCCGAGCTTGCGCGCGATGCGCATGCCCGATTCGGGATAGGTGGACTCGTCGTACTCGCCGCCGTTCCAGTTCGGATCGAGGCGGATCGCCTCGCGCTGCAGCGAGCGCACCGCGATCGAGAACGGCAACGCACGCGCACTGCCGGAGATGTTGATGTGCGAACGGGCGATGCCCGGGTGACGCGCGAGCAGGGCGAGCGCGGTCATGCCGCCCATCGAGTTGCCGATCACGCACGCCAGGCGCTCGATGCCGAGCGCGCGCACGACGTGCGCGGCACCGTCAGCGACGTCCTCGATCGACACGTCGGGGAAGCGCAGGCGATAGGGCGTGCCGGTGGCGGGATCGATCGAGGCCGGGCCGGTCGAGCCCTTGCAACTGCCCAGCGAGTTCACGCAGACCACGAACCAGCGCCGCGTGTCGATCGGCTTGCCGGGGCCGAGCATGGCCTCCCACCAGCCGGGCGTGGCGTCGGCCTCGTTGGCGGCGGCATGCGCGTCGGGCGAGAGTCCGGTGACGATCAGGATGGCGTTGCCGCGTGCCGCGTCCAGCGTGCCCCAGGTTTCGTAGGCGACGCGCGCGTGGAGCAACTGGCCGCCACGCTTCATCGGGAATGGCGAGGGCAGGTCGACGTAGCGCGTGCCCGGCGGGATGAATTCGGTCATGGCCTGGATTCTAGCGGGATTCGGTATCGGGGCCGTCTTCCCGGCGAAGGGCCATCGCCATCGCTGCAAGCTGTCATCTCGAACGCAGCGAGAGATCTGCTGTTCGCCTTGTTCCGGTGGAAGGGAACGGGCAGATCCCTCGCTGCGCTCGGGATGACAGCGCGCTGAGGGGGCAAGACGCTACGGCGTCGCCTTGCCCAGCACCAGTTCGACAGGCGCATCCGCGGGCAGCGTCACCCGCACCGGCGCCGATTCGAGGTCGCCTTCGCCGCGGTTGGCGCTGCCGCTGGCGGACAGGCGCGCGAGCACCTCGACGTCCTGCAGCGCCGAGAGTTTTGCCGTCGGCATGGGGCTGTCGCCGTCGTCGAGCACGATGTCCAGCGGCAGGTCCTGCAGCGCATGGCGCTCGACCGCCACCGGCATCGGCGGACCGTCGGGACGACGCGCGATGACGAAGACGGTGGCATCGCCGCGCAGGCGCACGCGCGACGCGAAGTCGGGATCGAGCGCGACCCTGACCCGCAGGCCGCGGCCGGTGGCGGCAGGCGTCGCCTGCGTGGCGGCGGGCAGCGGTGCCATTCCCGCGGCTTCGCGCGCTACGTCGATCTGCGAGCGCAGGGCCGCGGCCGTCTCGGGATCGAGCCGCGGCAGCAGCGCTTCCCAGGTCGCGACGGCATCGGCATCGAGCCCGCGCTGGCGCTGCACCACGCCGATGAACCACTGCGCCCGCTGGTTCTCCGGGTCGAGGGTCATGGCCTTGCGCAGCATCGCGAACGAGGCGTCGTCGAAGCGGTGGTCGGGACTGGCCTGCGCGTTCGCCTGCGCGGCCTCGACCAGCAGGTCGGGATCGTCCGGCGCGTGGCGCAGCGCGGTCGCGAAGGCTTCGCGCGATTCGGCGTAGCGCCCCATCGAGGCATAGGTGCGGCCCAGCAGGCGCCAGCCTTCCGGTTGCGCGGGATTGCGCTTGAGTTCCTCGCGCAGCTCGACGATGGCCTGCTCGATGGATTGCGGATTCGGCGACGACGCGGCCGCCACGGCCTCACGGTCGAGCATCAGCGGCTTGCCGACGACCTGGTACAGCGCGAGCAGCAGCACGGGCAGCGCCACCACGATGCCGATGAACAGCTTCGGCGAGCCCTTGCGCAGCGGCGCGGCGACGAGGGCGCCGACGACGATCGCGCCCACCAGCAACAATGCGTAGAACAGCGCGACCGTCACCATTCCTGGTCCTCGTCGGCCGCCATCGGCTGCCGGCTGCGCACGCGCAGGATGCGCGCGATCACCAGGCCACCGGCCAGCACAAGCAGCGCCGGCGCCAGCCACAGCAGCCATGTATGCCCGCCGAAGCGCGGGCGATACAGCACGAACTCGCCGTAGCGCTCGACCAGGAAGTCGCGGATCTCGGCATCGCTCTTGCCCGCGCGCATCAGGTCGAACACCTCGCGGCGCAGGTCGTGCGCGATCTGCGCGTTGGAATCGGCCAGCGACTGGTTCTGGCACATCACGCAGCGCAGTTCGGCGACGAGGTCGTGGAACCGGATCTCCTCGGCGCGGTCGCGGAACTCCAGCGGCGCGGCATCGCGCACCACCTGGGCCGGGACGGGCGGCGACGCGAGCACGATGGCGCACAGCAGCGACAGCAGCAGGCCGGCGACGCGACCGCTCACCGCGGCACCCCGATGGCGTCGAGCACCGGCCCCAGTTCGTTGGCGATGACCGCGTCGTCCACCGGGCCCACGTGTTTCCAGCGCACGATGCCGTCGGCGTCGACCAGGAAGGTTTCCGGCGCGCCGTAGATGCCCCAGTCGATCGCCTTGCGCCCGTCGTAGTCCACCAGCACCAGCCAGTAGGGATTGCCGAACTGCTCCAGCCAGCGCAGCGCGTCGGCGTGCTCGTCCTTCCAGTTGTAGCCGATCACGCGCAGGCGCTTGGTTTCGGCGAAGCGAGCGATCACCGGATGCTCGATGCGGCAGCCCGGGCACCAGCTGCCCCAGACGTTGAGCAGGTAGGGCTGGCCATGCAGTTCGCGCGACGACACCAGCCGCCCCGCTTCGTGCAGCACCGGCAAGGAGAACTCGGGGGCAGGCTTGCCGATCAGCGGCGAGGGCAGGGCTTCGCGGTCGGCGCGGTCGGACACCAGCACGCCGTAGAACAGGAGGCCGACGAGGGCGACGAACACCACGGCGATGACCGCGGCGGTGGCCTTGCCGCGCCGCGGCGCGGGCGCGGGCGAGGGGGCAGGCGTGGTCATGCGCGATCCTGCGTGACGCGGCGGAAGCGTCGGTCGGTGGCGGTGACGAAACCGCCCAGCGCCATCAGGAACGCCCCGGCCCAGATCCAGCGCACGAACGGCTTCACCTGCAGCCGGACGGCCCAGGCCTCGTTGCCGAGCGACTCGCCGAGCGCGGCGAACACGTCGGCGAACACGCCGGCATGGATGCCGGCATCGGTCATCACCTGGCCGCCGCTGGCGTAGGCGCGCTTTTCCGGATGCAGCAGCTCCAGCGGCCGATCATCGCGGAAGGCCTGCACCAGCCCGCGGTCGGCGACGTAGTTCGGGCCCTGCACGCGCTCGACGCCGTCGAAGCGGAACGTATGGCGGCCGATCTCGACCATGTCGCCCGGCCGCATCGCCACTTCGCGCTGCACGTTCAGCGCTTCCACCAGCAGCGCGCCGGCGAGGAACACGGCGATGCCGACATGGGCCAGGGTCATGCCCAGCATTTCCGGCGTGAACGCGCGGCCCTGCGCGCGCAGCCGCGTCCACACGAAGCGCAGCGTGCCCAGCAGCACCCACGTGGCGGCGGCCACGCCGGCGGCCGCCTTCAACTTGCCCTGCGGCGCCATGAACCACGCGACGACGCCAAGCAGCAGCGCAAGCCCCAGCCACGGCAACAGCATCGCCAGCGGGCGCGAGGCCTGCTCCTGCTGCCAGCGCGTGAGCGGCCCGAACGGCACCAGCAGCACCAGCGGCGCCATCAGCAGCACGAACAGCGTGCCGAAGTAGGGCGGGCCGACCGATACCTTGCCCAGGTCCAGCGCGTCGGCCAGCAGCGGGTACAGCGTGCCCAGCAGCACCATCGCGCAGGCGGCGGCCAGCAGCAGGTTGTTGACCAGCAGCAGCGTCTCGCGCGAAGTGGCGGCGAACGCGCGGCCTTCGGGCAACCGTGGCGCGCGCAGGACGTACAGCAGCAGCGCGCCGCCGACCACCGCGGCCAGGAAGGCGAGGATGAACAGTCCGCGCGAGGGATCGGCGGCGAACGAATGCACGCTGGTCAGCACGCCCGAGCGCACCAGGAACGCGCCCAGCAGCGACAGCGAGAAGGTGGCGATCGCGAGCAGCAGCGTCCAGCCGGCGAAGCTGCCGCGCTTCTCGGTGGCCGCCTGCGAATGGATCAGCGCGGCACCCGCCAGCCACGGCATGAAGCTGGCGTTCTCGACCGGGTCCCAGAACCACCAGCCACCCCAGCCCAGTTCGTAGTACGCCCACCACGACCCGAGCGCGATGCCGATGGTGAGGAAGCCCCAGGCGACGTTGGTCCACGGCCGCGTCCAGCGCAGCCAGCGTGCATCGACGTTGCCGTCCAGCAGCGCCGCGATCGCGAACGCGAACGGCACCACGAAGCCGATGTAGCCCACGTACAGCATCGGCGGGTGGATGATCATGCCCGGATCCTGCAGCAGCGGATTCAGGTCATGGCCCTCGACCGGCACCAGCAGCAGGCGCTCGAACGGGTTGGAGGTGAACAGCATGAAGGACAGGAAGCCGATCGCCACCAGCCCGATCACCCCCAGCACGCGCGCGACCACCACCTCCGGCAGCGGCTTCGACCACAGCGCGACCGCCGCATTCCAGACCGACAGCATCAGCGCCCACAGCAGCAGCGAGCCCTCGTGCGCGCCCCAGACCGCGGTGTAGCGATACACCAGCGGCAGCAGCGAGTTGGAGTTGTCGCTGACGTAGCGCAGCGAGAAATCCTGCTGCACGAACGCGATGGTGAGCACCACGTACGCGAACAGCACCAGCACCAGCTGGGCGTAGGCCGCGGGCCGCGCAACCGCCATCGCCGCGGTGGCGAAGCGGGCGCGCGCAGGATCGGCGGCGGCCTGCGCCCCCGCCAGCGGCAGCACCGCCTGCAGCAGCGCGGTCAGCAGAGCGAGCAGGGCGGCGGTTTGTCCGAGTTCGGCCAGCACCTAGCAGGATGCTCCACGAACACGACGGGGCGCTTGTCGCGCGGCCGTCGCCATCGGACGGGGCATTCCGGAAACCGTGGGGCATCCTGCCCTGAAAGCAGATCCCCCACTGCGTTCGGGATCACAGGGGCAGGGGAAGTCTCGACTCACTGCTTCGCCTCCGGATCCGGCACCGCATCGACGTTGTGCTTGCTGTGCGCCAGGCCCATCTTGTCGGCGACTTCCTTGGGCACGTAGGTTTCGTCGTGCTTGGCCAGCACGTCCTCGGCGACGAAGGTGTTGCCGCGCATGCGCCCGGTGGCGACCACGGCCTGTCCCTCGCGGAACAGGTCCGGCAGGATCTTGTCGTAGCTCACCTCGAGCAGCGCGTCGCCGTCGGTCACGCGGAAATGCGAGACCAGCGAACCGGCCTCGCGCCGGAACGAATCCTTCTCGACCATGCCGCCGAGGCGGAAACGCGCCTCGCCCGACGCCACCGCCGCGCCGGCGGCGCCGGAGAGGATTTCGTGGGGCGTGTAGAGGTAGGCGATGTTGCGCTGGAGCGCGAAGGCGACCAGGGTCGCGGCCAGCGCCGCGGCGGCGACCAGCGCGATCACGAACCCCAGGCGGCGACGGCGGGTGGGGTTCATCGGCTCAGCTCGTTCGGGGCATCGCCGCGCGCGGCTTGCCGCCGGGCCAGCAGGCGGACGGCGCGCAGCACCTGCGCGATGCGGATGCGCGGCGCCACGAAGTCCCACAGCAGGACCGCGGCGAACACGGCGTAGGCGGCGGTGACGTAGCCGGCGTAGCTCATCGCGGCACCCCGGCCAGCTGCCGCACCCAGTCCTTGCCGGCCTCCCGCTGCAGGTTGTCGGCGCGCGCGCGCGCCAGCAGCGAGCCGATGGCCCACAGCTTGGTCCCGACCACCATCCAGAGCAGCGGCGGGATCATGCTGGCGTCCATCGACGACTCGCCGAACACGCGGATCGTCTGGCCCTGGTGCAGCGAGTTCCACCACACCACCGAGTAGCGG
>Ga0209571_1000738_pt1 | contig 24821 bp, 26 predicted proteins | sample EBPBio102011_DNA_FD_185866 | JGI IMG/M metagenome (GOLD analysis project Ga0209571, IMG submission 185866) | Wastewater treatment Type I Accumulibacter community from EBPR Bioreactor in Madison, WI, USA - Reactor 1_1/10/2011_ DNA (SPAdes)... | ecosystem: Engineered > Bioreactor > EBPR >... | reverse complement strand
TACCCACGCACCCGGATCTGATTCACCGCATCACGCTTGAACTCATCGCTGTAGTTGCTCGTCCCCATGTCGGCCTCCTTGCCACAAAGTTAGGGCGCAAAGCGTCTACAAATCTAGGGGCACCTCAGTCAGTTTTCGCAATCTCGGAGTCGGGGCCGGCCTCTCTTGGGATGCGCTGACGGCGCGACTACAGGGCGAGGGGATTGCACCGGTCGGGGGAAGCGGTCGGATCTACGACCGGGCAGAGGTCGCTCACTTTCTGATATAACTGCGGAAAGGCACCGAATTTCACTTGACGGGTTTGCACATGCTATTCCTTGCTTTTGCGCAAGCTTCCCCTTTCTTTGGCGCCGGGCGGCGTTTTTCTTTGTGGATCAAAGTTTTCTGCCGTTGATCCAGGTTGCGGCGATGGCGCGGTCATCGCCCATCATGATGGTCGGGAAGATCTGCTGCCAGATCGTCTCGGCCCGCCGCGTCGCCTGTTCGATGGCGGGGGTCGAGGCCAGATCGACCACCACAAGATCGGCTTCCATGCCGGGGGCGATGTTGCCGATGCGATCCTCGGCCCGCAGGGCGCGGGCGGAGCCCTGTGTTGCCAGCCACCAAAGCTGGGCCGGATGCAGCGATTGGCCACGCAGTTGCGCCACTTCATAGGCCGCCGCCATCGTGTGCAGCATCGAGAAGTTCGAGCCCCCGCCCGTGTCGGTCGCCAGACCCACCCGCAGCTGGCGGGCCAGCCCCATGTCGAACAGGCCCGAGCCGATGAAGGTGTTCGAGGTCGGGCAATGCACCAAGCTGGCCCCGGCTTCGACGAGCCGGGCCTTCTCGCGTTCGGTCAGGTGGATCGCATGGCCATAAAGCGCGCCCTCGCGCAGCAGCCCCTGGGTTTCGTAAGTGTCCAGATAGTCGCGGGCCTGCGGGTGCAGGGCATGGACCCAGTCGATCTCGTCGGTCTGCTCGCTCAGATGGGTCTGCATCAGGCAATCGGGATACTCGGCCCAAAGCGCGCCAAGCGCCGCAAGCTGCTCCGGCGTCGAGGTGGGCGAGAATCGCGGCGTGATCACATAGGACAGCCGGTCGACACCGTGCCATTTGTTCAAAAGCGCCTTCGACTGGTCATAGGCGCTTTGCGGCGTGTCGCGCAGGCCTTCGGGGGCGTTGCGGTCCATGCAGGTCTTGCCAGCGTAAAGACGCATCCCACGCGCCTGCGCCGCTGTAAAGATCGCGTCGGCGCTGGCCGGATGGATCGTCGCATAGGAACAGACCGTGGTGGTGCCGCGCGCGGTGATCAGGTCGAGATAGCGGTTCGCGATGTCATCGGCATAGGCCGGATCGGCAAAGCGCATCTCCTCGGGGAAAGTGTAGAGGTTCAGCCAGTCGATCAGCCGCTTGCCCCAGGAGGCGATGATTGCCGTCTGCGGGTAATGGACATGGGCGTCGATGAACCCGGCCGAGATGAGCGCGCGGCCATAGTCGTGCAGTTTTGCTTGCGGATGGGCGGCGCGAAGGGCGCTTGCATCGCCGACAGCCACGACCTTGCCCCGGTCCACCAGGACGGCGCCCTGGTCCAGATGCCGCGCCGCCGCTTCGCCCGTCTCGAAAGGGTCGCCGGCAAAGGACAGAACCTGTCCGCACAGAAGATCGGCCATCTCATGCTCCGCTTTGACACAGGCAGAATAAGCCATGGCGCGCGAAAGGGAATCCGCCCATTGCCCCTGTTTCCCCGAAACACCTTCCGTTAAGGTCCGCGCAATCAACGCGGGGGCGGTATGGCGGAAGACCGGGCAGATCTGGACGAGGAAGAGGCGGCGATGGAGCGCCTGACCGCCGCGCTGGCCGCGGTCGAGGCGGGCGATGCCGCAGGCATTGCCGCGCTGTTGGAGCCGCTGCACGCCGCCGACATCGCCGACCTTCTGGAACAGATCGACCCTGACGAACGCGATGCGCTCTTGGCGCTGTGGCATCCCGCCGACGCGGGCGAGGCGCTGGGCGATGTTCTGTCGGAACTGTCCGATTCGATCCGCGAAGAGGTGATCGAGGCGCTGCCGGAAGCGCGCGTCGCCGAGGCGATGCGCGAGCTGGAAACCGACGATGTCGTCGATATTCTGGAAGACCTCGACGAGCCGGCCCAGGAAAAGATCCTTGAGGCGCTGGATGACAGCGACCGGGTCGCCGTCGAACAGGCGCTGTCCTACCCGGAATATTCCGCCGGCCGCCTGATGCAGCGCGAGACGGTGGTGGGGCCGGAGCACTGGACGGTGGGCGACGCGATCGACCATATGCGTTCGGCCGACTGGCTGCCCGACCAGTTCTATCATGTGATCCTGACCGATCCGCGGATGAAGCCCACAGGATATGTCACGCTGGGCCGCATCCTGTCATCGAACCGCGACGTGAAGCTGAAGGACATCGTCGAAGACAGTTTCCGCACCGTCGTCGCGACCGATCCCGAGGCCGATGTGGCCTATATCTTCAACCAGTATCATCTGATCTCCTGCCCGGTGGTCGATGAAAGCGGCCGTCTGGTGGGCGTGATCACCATAGACGACGCGATGAACGTGCTGGATGAGGAGCATCAGGAAGACATGCTGCGTCTGGCGGGCGTGGGCGACGAATCGACCGTGGCCGACGGGCCGGTCGAGACCGTGAAGCAGCGCCTGCCCTGGCTGGTGGCGAATCTCTTCACCGCCAGCTTCTCGGCCATCGTGATCAGCCAGTTCCAGTCGACCATCGCCGGGCTGGTGGCGCTGGCCGCGCTGATGCCCATCGTCGCCTCGACCGGCGGCATCGCGGGAACACAATCGCTGGCCGTGGCCGTGCGGGCCCTGGCGACCCGCGACCTGACGCGGGCCAATGCCGGCCGCGTGGTCCGGCGCGAGCTGGCGGCGGGGCTTTTGAACGGGCTGGGGCTGGCGGTGATCCTGGGTCTGGCCGGGGCGCTGATCTTTGGCGACTGGCATCTGGGTTTCGTGCTGGCGGCGGCGATGATCGTCAATCAGATCGTCGCGGCGCTGGGCGGCGTGCTGGTGCCCCTGACGCTGGAGCGCATGGGGCTGGACCCGGCTTTGGCCTCTGGGACCTTCGTCACCACCCTGACCGATGTGATGGGGTATTTCGCCTTCCTGGGCCTTGCGACGCTGGTGCTGCTATGACCGATCTTTCCGCTGTCAAATCCGAGGCCCGCGCCCGCGCCTTTGCCGCGCGCAAGGACGCCTACTTGAAAGGGCAGGGGCAGGCAGCTGAAATCCTTGCGGATTTCCTGTCTGACCATCGTCAGAAGCCGCTGGCGGGCTATATGGCCATGCGGACCGAGATCGACCCCTTGCACGCGATGACCGCGCATCAGGGCGCGGTGGGCGTGCCGGTGATTCTGGGGGCGGGACAGGCGCTGAGATTCCGCGAATGGGCGCCGGGCTGCGCTCTGGTCGAAGGCGCATTCAAAGCCATGATCCCGGCCGAGGGCGCCTGGATCGAGCCGGAAGTGCTGATCGTGCCGCTGGTCGCCTTTGATGCCCGCGGCTACCGGCTGGGCTATGGCGGCGGCTTCTACGACCGCACGCTGGAAGGGCTGCGGGCCAAACGCCCGACGCTTGCCGTGGGTTTCGCCTTTGCAGCGCAGGAAATGGACGCCGTGCCGATCGAGCCGACCGACCAGAGGCTTGATGCGATCGTGACGGAAAAGGGCGTGCTGACCTTCTGACCCTGCGGTTTCCCGGTCTTGCACGGCGCGGAGCACACCGCCATTCTTGCGCGAGTTCAGGAGATTTCCATGACCCGTTTCTTTGCCCTTGCGCTTTCCCTTGCCCTTCCGGGCGCGGCCCTGGCCGAATGCCCCGGGATCATTCAGAAAGCCACCTACAATTCCGGCGCTGTGGTCGAGGTTGTGGACCGCAAGCCCGACACGCTGCTTTATCGCCAGACCGTGGTCGAAACCGGGAAGGCCGTGGAAATGACGGTGCAGGCGGCGCTGTTCACCCTGACCGCGCTGCGCGACGGCGAAGGAGCGGTCTTTGACTGGAAGACGGCCCTGCCGGGCGTGGCCGATCTGGTGCCGGGCGCGCGTTTTCATGCCGAGGCGGTGCTTACCACGCCAGGCTTCCTGCCGCCGCGCCCCTTCACCGCCGATGTCGAGGTTCTGGGCCAGGAGGACGTGACCGTCGCGGGCTGCACCTATCCGGCGCTGAAAGTGCTGGTGAAGAACAACGAGGCGGGCCGCCCCCTGGGCGACAACACCAAATGGATCCACCTGCCCAGCCTGATCACGCTGAAAAGCGAGATCGCCGATAAGGGCGAGGTCAAGGGTCAGGAAGTGATCGCGCTGGAATAACTCGCACGACTCGGGGGGCGGGAGTAGGCTTCGGTCAGGCCCGCAACCTTTCGCCCTGAGGTTCGCCATGCGTATGACACCCGCCCTTGCAGCCTGCGCGATGCTTGCCTGCCCGGCTTTGGCCGAATGCCCCGCCCCAAAGCAGATGCCATCGCGGGTGATCTACGGAGATGCGCTGGTCGAGGATGGCTACGCCATCGACGACGACAAGCTTGAGTCGGTCACGACCTTTGCCGATGGAAGCGTGACCATCATGCAATCGACGTATGGCCTTTACACATTGAACCTGGTCAATGGCGAGACGGCGCTGGCCTGGACATGGGCTTCGCCACAACTGCCTGCCCCGCAGGACCTGCCGGTCGAAGAGGATGTCGTTCTCAGCGCCATCGTCGCCGACCCGTCGGGCGAGCATCAGCTTGCAATGCGCTACACCCTCCGCTCCCACGGAGTCGAGGCGCTGGCGGTGGGCGATTGCACGGTATCGGTTATCCATCTGGACCAGAGACAGGATTTTCTGGATGGCAGCGGGGCCATTCTCAGCCAGATCTGGATTGATCCTGACCGGATGATCATCCTGAAGACCGAACGCGACAAGCTGGACGGCTCAGGCGCGGTGATCGACCACAAGGCCAGCCAGGCCACCGCTTTCGAGCTTTAGCGCGCGATCGCCTCTTGCTTGACGAACATGTTGCCCCAGGCCCTGTCGATCAGGTCGGGGGTCATCTGATAGGGGATGCCCTCGAACTCGCACATGGCGATCATCTGGTCGATCAGGAAGGTCGGCATGTAATTGGCGTAGTTCATGTTGATCGTCGGGAAGCGGTCCTTCAGCAGATGCATCAGGGCCTTTTCGTCCAGCGGCATCTTCTTCTTCCGCGCCACCATCGCGAAGATCTTCAGGAAATTGGCCTGGTCCGGCCCGTCGATCTTGATCTTGAAGAAGATCCGGCGCAGGGCCGCGCCGTCGAAGATCTCGTTCGGGTGGAAGTTCGTGGAAAAGATCACCAGCGTGTCGAAGGGCACGGTGAATTTCTCGCCCGATTGCAGCGCCAGGATGTCGCGGCTTTCTTCCAGGGGCACGATCCAGCGGTTGACGATCTTCTGCGGCGGTTCGGCCTGACGGCCAAGGTCGTCGATGATGAAGATGCCGCCGGTCGCCTTCAGTTGCAGGGGCGCCTGATAGGTGCGCGCCGTGGGGTTATAGGCCAGGTCCAGCATGTCGAGCGACAGTTCGCCGCCGGTGATGACAGAGGGCCGCTCGCAATAGACATAGCGGTTGTCGAAGCGGTTCGACGTGCGGCGCAGGCTTGTCGGGTCGTCCACCGCCGCTTCGGCTGCGGCATGGACGATGGGATCGTAGACCGAGATGATCTGGCCGGAATATTCGATGGCGCGCGGCACATAGACCTTGTCACCGATGGCGGCCCGGATGCCGTGCGAGATACTGGATTTGCCGTTGCCGGGCGGGCCATACATCAGGATCGACCGGCCCGAGGTCACGGCCGGGCCAAGATTGCCGATCAGGTCCGGCGGCAGGATCAGATGGCCCATGCCCGACAGAAGCTGCTCGCGCGTCAGCTTGATGTTGCGGATCGACTGGCGCTTGATCTGTTCGGCATATTGATCCAGCGGCACCGGGCAGGCGCCGTAATATTCCGATTGCGACAGGGCATCCAGGGCGCGGCTCTTGCCCGCATCGGTCAACTGATAGCCCATCTCATTGCCGGCATTGGCGTGAAGCGTGCCGGTCGCCTCCAAGAGGCGCTGGCTGCGGGCCAGGTCGACCAGTTCCTGCGTCAGCGGCACAGACAGGCAGATGGTTTTCGCGATGGCCGAGACGAGGTCCAGGTTGGTGCGGAACATCGTCTTCAACAGAAGGTCGCGCAGGATCACGGTATTGATGCCGGTCTCGGCCAGGCTGCGCGGGTTCACGGGGGGCTGCACGCCCGATGGCACCGGCGCCGTATTGACCTGGACGTTCATCTGTTGCCCCCGAAATGACAATGACGGGGCAAACTGCCCCATCAGCGATCCTGCCCGCGAAAAATGTCAGCCTTTGGGCAGGAAGGCGGCGAGCAGATAGAAAAGCAGCATCCCGGCCAGGGCGAGGCCCATGGGGAATTTCTTGCTGGTCCAGCTTTTCCAGTCTGGGGTCGCGGCGCGGAAGGCGGGCGTGTGCTTCATCGCCCGATGCGCGGCAAAGGCCGCCAGCGAGCAGGCGGCATAAAGTGCCGCAATCAGGCGGATATCGCCGCCGACGAAGACCGGCGCCATGGCGGCGGCGAATTTCGCATCGCCCGCGCCGAACAGTCCGACGATATTCGCCAGGAACCCCGCCACCAGCACAATGGCCAGAAGCGCGAAGCCCCAGAGCCACAGGTGCAGGGGCAGGGCGATCCAGCCCAGAAGCGGCCAAAGCGCCGCCATGGCCAGAACCGCCTTGTTCGGGATCTTCATGAACTTCATGTCAGACCAGGCGACCCAGATGCAGATCGGGATCACGAAGGGCAGGAAAACCAGCGCAAGCCGGACCGGCGGCAGGGCGAACTCCATCCCTTAGCCCGCCACGTTGGCGTCCAGCGCCGCAAGGCTGCGCGAGGCGGCCTCGAAATATTGCGGATGGGTGTCGATCGCCTGCTGCAACAGGCCCTTGCCAACCGAGACATCGCCATTCTTGATCGCGGCCAGCGCCAACGTGTACAGCAGCTCGGCCCGTTCGGTCTGGGTCATCTCAACCACGGGCAGATCGTATTTGCGCTGCGCCGCGCGGGAGAGGACCAGGTTGTTCTTGGCGGTGAACAGGCCCGGCTCATAGGTCAGCGCCTGCTGGAACAGTTTTTCGGCGCCGGTGTAATCCTTGCGGGTCAGCTTGGAGAAGCCCCAGTTGTTCAGAACGCCCGCAGGCTTGGCGGTCAGGCCGGCGGCGATTTCATAGAAACTGTCGGCCTTCTTCCAGTTCTTGTCCGCATCGGCGACCATCGCCTCAAGGCGGTAGCGGTCATAGGTTTCATGCGTCGGCGGCACGCTGGACAGCGTGGCCTTGGCCTTGTCCCACAGGTTGGCGCGGATCTGGGCATCGGCCAGCATGACCTTGTCGTCATTGGTGCCCTCGGCGCTGGCGACGACGGTTTCCCAGACTTTCGCCGCCTCAAGCGGCTTTTGCGCCCGCACCAGCGACTTGGCCAGACCGCGCATCAGATCGACCCGGCCCGGATCTTTCTGCAGCGAGTTCTGGAAATAGGCCACCGCCTGATTGGGGTCGCCCACCGTCAGCATGATGTCGTTGAGATTGCTTTCGTCAATGACGTTGACGTCCTTCACCGCCCGCTGCACTTCGGCATCGGACATGCCCTTGTTGCAGGCGGCAAGCGCGGTTGTGCCCGCAAGGCACAGAACAAGCAAAGCAGGGTGGCGCATTTCGCGTCCTTTTCGTTGACTGCCCGTCTTCTATCTTTGTCCGCCCGGCCGGAACCGGGGGTCATTCGCCGTTCCTTGGCCCTAAAGCTGGGTAAGAAGGACATATTGGCCCTTCTCCCGGCGCACGAGCTGGAACGTGCCTGCATCTTCTTCCTCACCGGCATCATAGGCCGGGGTCTCGCTGCGCGCGATAGCCAGTTTCAGATTTTCGCGGATCGAGTCCGATTGGCCACTGTCCAGCGCATAGGCCTGCTGGAAGACGACGCGCGCCTCGCCGACCTTGCCGCGCTCCATCAGCACGCAGCCCAGATTGTTCAGCGCGGGCACGAAGGTCGGGTCCTGTTCCAGCGCGCGGCGCAGGATCTGTTCGGCCTGGCCCAGACGGCCAAGCGCCAGATTGGCCGAGCCGATGGCCGAAAGCGTATCGACGGTGATGCCGTCCTCGCCCGCCGCGCGCAGATAGGCCTTAAGCGCCAGTTCCGGTTCTCCGGCGGCCATCAGCCGGTGGCCGACCAGAAGCCCATCCACCCCACCGCCACGCGGGTCAGCGCCATAGGGCGTGTTGCGGCTGACTGCGCCGCCAAACAGGCCAGGGCCGCCCGTGTTGCCACAGGCGGCCAGCAAACTTGCAACGATCAGCGCGGTTACGCCTGTTCTTGTCACTCTGCCCTCACGGGCCGCCAGGCCCCATTTGCCCCAGCATCGTGGCGATGCCATAGACCGAAGGGCCGATCAGGATGATCATCAGCGGCGGCACGGTAAACAGCATTGTGCCAAGAGTAAGCTTCGTCGGCAACATGTTTGCCTTTTCCTCGGCCCGCATCACCCGCTTGTCGCGCATATCGGCCGAATAGACCCGCAGCGCCTCGGCGATCGACGTGCCGAAAGTGGCCGATTGCACCAGGGTGGTCACGAAAGAGGCGACATCCGGGATGCCGACGCGGTCCGACATGTCCTTGAGCACGGTCACACGCTCTTTGCCGGCCTTGACCTCATGGGCGACCATCTCGAACTCGTCGGCAAGTGCCGGATAGCCCGCCCGGCTTTCATTCGCGACGCGGACGATCGACTGGTCAAGCGACTGGCCAGCCTCGACGCAGACCAGCATCATGTCAAGCGCATCGGGAAAGCCCTCGACGATCTCGTTCTGGCGCTTGGCCATGCGCTTGGTGACCCAGTATTGCGGCATGTAATAGCCGATGGCGCCGGGCACCAGGGTGTAAAGGATCATCGACTGGGTGGAAACTTCGGACGTGGAGGATTGCACCAAGGCGTAGATCAGGCCCAACGCCAGGGCGCCCACGCCAAGCACCATCTTGGCCGCGTGAAACACCCGCACCGCGCCTTTGTCGGGGTAGCCCGCGCGCAGCAGCTTCATCCGCACCGCCGAAAATTCCTCGGCCTTTTGCGGTTCAAGGAACTGCGCGTATTTCTCAAGCTTGTCGGCCTGGCCGCCGCGGCGCAGCTTCTTGTCCTCGCCCCCCGATTTCGGGCGGGCCTCATGCTTCAACTCGGCGAACCGGTCGCGTTGCTTGCGCAGCATCGTTGGCAGGGTGACGAGGATCAGCAGGATCCCCAGCATTCCGACCGCGATCAGCGGCCCCAGCGGCCCCAGTTTATCGACCAGAAAGGTATTGACGGTGGACAGCATGGCGCGGCCTCAGACCTTGATGTTGACCATGATCTTCATGAAGATCACGTTGATGATGAGGAAGGCGCAGACGACCAGCGCGGCAGGAATGAACGCGGCGGTCTGGCGGACATCATCATAATAATTGGGCTGGATGACGTTGATCATCACCAGGGCAAGGATCGGGAAGGCCGACAGGAACATGCCCGACCATTTCGCCTCGGCCGTGATGGCGCGCACCCGGCGGAACAGCTTGAAGCGCGCCCGGATCACCTTGGACAGACCTTCCAGGATCTCGGCAAGGTTGCCGCCGGATTGCTGCTGGATCGTCACCGCCACGGCAAGGAAGCGCAGGTCCTGGCTGTCCATCCGTTCGGCAAAGGCCTTGAGGCTTTCCGAAACGTCGCGGCCATAGGCGGCCTCGTCGGCGATGACGCCGAATTCCGATCCCAGCGGATCGGGGATTTCCTTGGCGACGATGCCGATGGCCGACGAGAAGGGGTGGCCGACGCGGAGCGACCGCACCATCAATTCGACCGCATCGGGAAGCTGCTCTTCCAGAAGCGACATGCGGGCCTTGGCCTTCTTGTTCACCCAGAAATAGACACCGCCCACGCCCATCACGATGGAAACGATCACCCGCACGCCCATTTCGGCGGCGGTGCCGACGGTCAGAAGCAGGAAGGCAAAGACCGACAGGCCGGCCATGATGCCGACGAGCGCCCGGGGCGAAAAGGCGATGTTCGCACGTTGCGCCTTCTTGGCCAGGATCGAGTAGAGCGGGATCGAACGCGACGACAGGTGCTGGTTCATCTCCTTGCGGAGCTGCTCGAGAACCTGTTCGCGGTTGCCGTTCTTCTCCAGAAGCGTCAGGCGGCGCGAGATGCGGCTGTTGAGGCTGATCGATTTGCCGAAGACCGTCAGGTAGATGCCTTCGACAAGGACCACCACGGCCACGAAGATCATGATGTAGATCAGCGGTGCTGCCGAGATTTCCATGGGACTTCTACCTCTTAGACGATCGGTTCATAGATCGACGGCGGCAGGTCAAAGCCCCACTGCCGGAAGCGATCCGAATAGGCGCTGCGAATGCCCGTCGCGTTGAAGCGGCCGATGATCTTGCCCGAAGGTTCGATCCCAAGCCGCTCGTAGCGGAAGATCTCCTGCATCGAGATGACTTCGCCTTCCATCCCGGTGATCTCGGTGATCGAGACCATGCGGCGCGAACCGTCCTGAAGGCGCGAGGCCTGGACGATCAGGTTGACGGCGCTGGCGATCTGGCTGCGCACCGCCTTCAGCGGCATTTCGATGCCGGCCATGGCGACCATGTTCTCGAGACGCGAGATGCCGTCGCGCGGGTTGTTGGCGTGGATCGTGGTCATCGAACCGTCATGGCCGGTGTTCATGGCCTGCAACATGTCGATCACTTCCTCGCCGCGGGTTTCGCCGACGATGATCCGGTCGGGGCGCATCCGCAGGGCGTTGCGCAGACAGTCGCGCTGGCTGACCGCGCCCTTGCCTTCGACGTTGGCGGGGCGGCTTTCCATGCGGCCGACATGGACCTGCTGAAGCTGAAGTTCGGCCGTATCCTCGATGGTCAGGACGCGTTCGTGATTGTCGATGAAGGACGACAGCGCGTTGAGTGTGGTGGTCTTGCCGGAACCCGTGCCGCCCGAGACGATGATGTTCAGGCGCGTCGACACGGCGGCCTGAAGATAGGCGGCCATTTCCTCGGTAAAGGCGCCGAAACGCACAAGGTCCATGACCTTGAGCTTTTCCTTCTTGAACTTGCGGATCGAGACCAGCGAACCATCCACCGCCACCGGCGGCACCATGCAGTTGAAACGCGACCCATCGGCCAGACGGGCGTCGCAATAGGGGTTCGATTCATCAACGCGGCGGCCCACGGCCGAGACGATCTTGTCGATGATCCGCATCAGATGGCGTTCGTCGCGGAAGGTGACGTCCGACAGTTCCAGCTTGCCCGCGCGTTCGACAAAGACCCGCTTCGGCCCGTTCACCAGGATATCGTTGACCGTCTCGTCTTTCAGAAGCGGCTCAAGCGGGCCAAGGCCCATGACCTCGTCATAAAGCTCCTGCACCAGAATGGCGCGGTCGTCCTTGTTCAGCGCGATGGACATCTCGTCCAGCGCCTCGCCGGCAAGGGCCGCGATTTCGCCCTTCAGGTTCTGCTCCGAGGCATGTTCCAGCGCGGCAAGGTTCAGCGTCTCAAGCAGGCGCTTGTGGATTTCGAGCTTCAGCTCCATCAGCCGCTGCTTGCGCTTGGCTTCCTTGTCGGCAGCCACCGCCTCGCCGGGGCTGCGCGTGGCTTGCGTGGGCGAGACCGGCCGCATCGCGCCCGGGCCGGGCTTCGGCGCGGCCTGCGCGGCTGTCGGGGCGGCAGCGCCTGCTGCGGCGGGGCGGGCGGCGGGTGCTGCGTCTTTCTTGAAACGGCTGAACACGTTTGGGGTCCCCCGGGGTTACGACCTGGCGCTCGCCGCGGCCTTGTTCAGGTCGTAAAGCGATTTCGCGAGCTTTTGCAGTTCCTTGCGCAGCGGGTTCTTGGCCGCGCTTTCGGCCAGGGGCAGGCCGTGATCATTGGCCTGCGTGACCTGCGCGCCGCCATCGGGCAGTTGCACCTCGATGTCGATGTCCAGGCTTTCCGCCATGCGCTTGACCCGGCTTTTCGCCGAAAGATCGGTGAAGCGCGGCGCGCGGTTCAGGACATAGCGCAGCTTCTCGAAGGGCAGGGCCTCGGCCTTGAGTGCGCGAACGAAGCGCAGGATGTTCTGCGCCGAGCGCAGGTCAAGGTCTAGAAGGCCGAAATAGACATGGCTGCGGGTCAGCACCGCCTCGGTCCAGGACACCACGGTCGAGGGCATGTCGATGACCACGAAATCGAAATTCGCCAGCAAGAGGTCGATCAGCCGACCCAGATCCTCGCCCGAGATGATGTCCAAGGGCAGCATATCGGCAGGGGCGGTGAAGACATACAGCTTGTCATTGTAGGTTTGCAGCGATTTCAACAGGCTGTCGCTGTCCTGCGAGCCGGGATCGGTCAGCACCTCGAACACGGCCTCCTTGCGGGGCAGGTCGAGATAGGTGGCGATCGAGCCATATTGGAAATCAAGGTCCAGCAGGCAGACCCGCGGACTGTCGGCCTTGGCCACTGTCGCCAGTTCCCAGGCCAGATTCGTCGCAAACGTGGACGACCCCGTGCCGCCGGCCATGCCGTGTACCGGCAGCAGCACGCCCTGACGGTCGCCCTTGGCCTTGAAACTGGGCGCGGGGCCTGCCCCTTCTTCCAACGGGGCCGCCTGCGCGGCGGCGGGGGCAGGGGAGAGTGTTGCGGGTTCCGGCTTGCGGATGCGTTCGACCGCATCATGCAGCGCGCCTTCGGGCAGGGGATAGGGCACGAAATCGTCGGCGCCCAGGCGCATGAGCTGATGCAGCGCCATCGGGCTGATCTCGGACGCGACAAGGATGACGCGCACCCTGCGCGCCTTGGCGGCGCGGATCACGGCGGAAATCCGGCTCAGATCGCCTTCATCGGCGGCATCGACCGCGACCGCGATGAATTCCAGCGTGGCGGAATCGGGTTGATCCAGAAAGATCGCCGCATCGTCAAAGCTCAGATCCCCCCAGGCCTCGCCCAGTTCGGATTCCATATCGTCGATGAGGATCTCGAAATTCTGAACGTCGCGCGAAACAGTGCACGCGACGATCGGCGCCGGATCCGGTTGCAAGGTCGCCACGCTTGTCATCTGCCTCACGTCCTTTCAGTGGCGGCATCGCAAGGCTTTCGATGCCACAGGAATGCGGCAAGAATCGTACGGCCCCGGACACACGCAGCAGGGTCTTCTGACCCCGAATGATCGTTCCCATTGCCGGCAAGGTGCCGGGCGATAGCGGCGAGATTGGGGCCGAAACGGAGATAATCCGTGGAATCTTGCGGTCGCATTAACCCGTGGACTGTTAACCGAAATTCATCCACAGGAATTTGTCGGCAATTCTCTTTCTGCGGTGCAGCGCCCGCATGAAAAAGGCCGGGCGATGGCGCCCGGCCGCAGTGTTCCACGCTTTCCCCTGAACTGTCTCAGCCGCCCGAGGGGTTGGTTTGCGTGACAACCTCGACATTGGCCGGATGCGGACGTTCGGCCAGCGAGTTGGTGGTCGGCGGATTGGCATAGGTGCGCCAGACGATCTGGGCATATTTGCCGTTCAGGACCAGCGGATTGTTCTTCACGAAGCCAGAAACCTCCGTCACCGTGCGGCGGTTGCGCATCTCAGGTTCGTTGGTCTGGATGATCGGGCGGGTCTTGCCATAGCTGACCAGGGCCTCAAGCCGCGAGCGCGAAATGCCCTGCGCGACCAGGAAATTGACCACGGCCTTCGCGCGGCGCAGGCCCAGATTGTAATTGTAGCTCTGGCTGCCGACGAGGTCGGTATGGCCGAAGACCTTGAAGCGGACTTCGGGGAACTGCTTGATGAAATTCGCCTGTTTCAGCAGAATCTGCTCTGCTTCGGGCGAAAGCGTGGCGCTGTCGAAGGCGAAGGTCACGGTGTCTTCGACTTCGGCATTGAACCGCTGGGCCAGCGCGACGGTGTATTCCATCTCGCCGGTCATCAAGAGCGTGTTGTTCATCGTGGCATTGCCGAACTGGCCCTTGTCCACCTCGGAACCCAGTTCCTTGTCGAAGCTGGTCGAAGTGTCGCCGCAGGCCGCAAGGGCCAGAAGGGCGGTCGTCGCAAGTAGGCTTCCCAATCCGCGCTGCATCCGCCTCACTCCATCACATAGCCATAGGGCGACGAGAAGTCCTGCCGGGCCACTTCGCCCGCGGCACCCTTCTTGGGCTTGCCTGCAACCTCGCCGTAAAGGAACAGCTCACGTTCGGTCGGAATGCGGACCCGGTCGGTCGGCAGGGCCAGCACATCGCCCGAGACCGGCGTCACCAGATGTGGCGTGACGATGATCACGAGTTCCGATTGGGACCGGTTGTAATCGGCGGACCGGAACAGAGCGCCCAGGATCGGCACATCGCCCAGCCACGGCACCTGCGCGTTGATGTTGCGGAAGTCGTCCTGCAACAGGCCCGCGATGGCGAAGCTTTCCCCGTCGCGCATCTCGACCGTGGTCGAGGTCTCGCGGCGCTTGAAGGCATTGACGGTCAGGCCATTGGCCTCGATCGCGGTGGTGGTGTCGATCGAGCTGACCGAGGCGTTGATCGTGAGATTGATGATGTCGCCATCGACCACCACGGGGGTGAAGTTCAGCTCGACGCCGAAGGGCTTGTATTCGATGCCGATGCCGTCGCTGTCGGGGATCGGGATCGGATATTCGCCACCGGCCAGGAACTTGGCTTCCTGGCCCGACAGCGCGGTCAGGTTCGGTTCGGCCAGGGTGCGAACCATGCCCTTGGATTCAAGCGCCTCAAGCAGCACGCCGAATTCCAGCGCGCCGGCGGAAAAGCCCAGGCTCATCCGTCCCGCCGCCTCATTGGGCGAGGTGATCGACTTGCCGTCCATGAAATCCTTGAGTTTGACGCCGTCTGCCAGGACCCCGGTGCCGATCCCGCCGCCCACCGAGCCGGAATTCGAGACCACGCCCAGCGAGGCCGACAGGTTCTTGGCGACCGAGCGTTGCATTTCGGCGAAACGGACCTTGAGCATCACCTGCTGCGTGCCGCCCACCACCATCAGGTTCGACACGCGGTCGGGCGCGTAGCGGCTGGCCAGGTCAAGCGCGCGGTCAAGCTTCGCGGTCGAGCTGACGACGCCGGACAGGACGATCCCGTCATTGGCGGTGCGCACTTCGATATTCTCGCCCGGCAGGATCTGGCGCAGGCGTTCCTTGAATTCCGCGATGTCGGGCGTGACATGGACATCGACATTCGAGATCAGCTTGCCCTCGGGCGACAGCAGGGTCAGCGTCGTGCGCCCCGGTGCCTTGCCGAGCACATAGATCGTCTTGTCCGACAGGGTCGAGATATCGGCGATGCCCGGATTCGCGATGGAAAGTTCCGAGAAGGGGACGTCGCTTTCCACGACAACCGCGCGGTTCATCGGTACGTTCAAAGCACCCTGGGCCTGCCCGGCCATCACACGCAGAACTTCCGAATGGGCCGTGGCAGGAGCGGTCGTTGCCAGGGCAACGCCGACCAAACCGGCCGCAATGGTCTTTTTCATGCTCATGTGATCTGCCCTTTCGATCACGCCTCTGGTTTCGGGTCTTTTTGCCCGTATTTCTGCATCACATTGCCGGACGCAGCCTTTTTTTGCAAGAATCAAACCCTTGGGGGGAGATGTTGATGTGGATAACTTGCAACAGAACCATAATATGGTGAACGCAACGCGACGCGGCCCCCAGATGCGGTAGCCGCGCCGCCCGTCTCATCGCCCCTCAGTTGGTGCAGGGGATCGGCATTTCCACCACGTCGGCGCCCTTGCGCGTCTTGATGGTGCAGACCTCGGGCGCCTTTTCGACGACCACTTCCTGCTGCTGAATGCCCAGAAGCGAATTGCTGTCCACCTCGACCAGGCCCGAGACGGCATCCTCGGGCGAGGCGACCAGCGACATCGCCAGCCGACCCGTGGCCTGGGCCTGCGCCAGCCGGGCAACCTGCTCGGGCGTGCCCGCCACCGTCACCGTGCGGGCATTGCCTGCCAGCATCTGACCCTCGCCCGAGGCCTGGTCCACCGCGATCACGCGGATCGCGCTTTCGATCAGGCGCGTCACGTCGCCCGATACCGAGGTGTTGCTCGAGCCGGTCCAGTAAATGTCGATGTGATCGTCCGGCGCCACAAAGCCGGCGACGCCCGAGGCGACATCGACCTTGATCTGGAAGGCGCGCATCCCCTTGCCCAGCTTGCCGGTCAGCCCGGCCACTTCGCCCGGTTCGGTTACGCGGCTGACCAGAAGGATCTCGTTCTGCTCCATCGAGCGCATGATGAAGCGCGGCTTCTGCTGATTGTCGCCGAACAGCGGCGGCACGACGACCGGCGCAGGATCGCCCTTCTTGGCCGGGGCGGCGGCGGGGGTGGCGGCGGCGGTGTCGCCCTCCTTCGGCACGCGGAAGGCGCCGGCGGGCAGGAATTTCTCCTGCACATAGACCGAGACCACATCGTCCTTGGTCAGCGGGTCGCCGTATTTCAACGGCTTGTTGACGGCATAGACCTCGACCAGCTTGCCGGTCTTCTCGCGAAAGGCCGTCGCCTTGGCCAGCGCGGACTGTGTCTGGCTCATGTAGCCCTGCGCCATGTAGACGGCGACGCCCGCAAGCGCCATGCCGAGCACCAGCACCAATGCGAAAACTGCCCGCATTCCCGACCCCTTTTCCTCATTTGCCGCCGGCCCATGCCGTGGCAGCCCTTCCGGTTGCGGCCTGTCAGGCGCGATCCGGCTTTAATTGCTGTAATCGCCGACTTCTTCGGCTTTCGCACCGACCGACTCTGCGACGCTGACCAGCGCATTGCGCATGGGCGTCAGCAGAAGAATGACCTGGACGCCCACGATAAGGGCGGTCAGCACGACCCAGTCGACCGTGACGGCTCCGTCATTGTCGCGCGCAAAGGACCTCAGTCTGGCAAGCATCTTTGCAATCTCCATATCCCTCGGGGCATTCGCCTGCCCATCCCGGGTAAGCTGGCCGAAAAATGCGGCGAAACTATGGGGTAGCCGCGGGCTTTTCAGGGGCTTTTGGTGCAAATCCCGCAGCATTCCCCGCGCTTACGTCAAGGCCGCGCCCCTTGCGGAAACGCGGCCCTGGTTGGTCCTGCCGACCGGGCCAAGCCCGGCGCGGGATCAGAAGTTGTCGTCGGCGGCTTCGATCTCGTTGGCGATCGAGGTCGACAGGTTGCTGATCGCCGGCTGGATGGCGCCCATGACGATCAGGCCAAGGCCCACGATCGCGGCGGTCAGCACGACCCAGTCAACGGTCACGGCACCGTCTTCGTCTTTTTGAAAGCGCTTGAAGATGTTCATCAGTTTCATGGTCAATATCCCTTTTTCGATTGCGTCGGATTTCGTTTCATCCTCCCGGTCGGACCTGACGCGGCCTCTGTTCCGCGGCACCCGGTTCCGGTCGGGATGAGACGATTTAGCTATTCGATCGTGGCAAGGTTTTGGTCGGGCAGCCCCCGATTGCGGCATTTTCAGGGTCATTTTCCAGCATTGCTCAGATTCGCCGCCACATATGGCCGGGCGTGAATCAGCGGGCGGTTCGCGGTGGGGCCAGGTTAGGCGATGCGCCTTCATCAGGCGGAGCAGGGCACCAGGTCAGGCGGGCCGTCCTTTGCGCCAGGCCGCCTTTCGCCCGGCAAGCCAAAGGCCGCGCCCCTTGCGGAGACGCGGCCCTGGTTGGTCCTGCCGACCGGGCCAAGCCCGGCGCGGGATCAGAAGTTGTCGTCGGCGGCTTCGATCTCGTTGGCGATCGAGGTCGACAGGTTGCTGATCGCCGGCTGGATGGCGCCCATGACGATCAGGCCAAGGCCCACGATGGCGGCGGTCAGCACGACCCAGTCAACGGTCACGGCACCGTCTTCGTCTTTCTGGAAGCGCTTGAAGATGTTCATCAGTTTCATGGTCAGGTTCCTGTGCAAGGGGTTCGGGGGCTTTCCTATCCGCCGGGCATCTTCGGATCCGATCTTGTTTCGGGCGATCCGCCTTTCGGGATGACTGCAGTAAGCCGGGGAATGTTGGCGGGAATTAGGAAAACGAGGCTGCAATTAAGGTCATTTGGTGAAACCTTCGGGCCGGATTAGCGGCGCGTGTCCCTGGAAGGGAAGTGCCTGAAGAACCAAAGGCCGCGCTCCTTGCGGAAGCGCGGCCCTGGACTGTTCTGCGTGCCGGGCCAAGCCCGGCGCGGGATCAGAAGTTGTCGTCGGCGGATTCGATCTCGGTGGCGATCGAGGTCGACAGGTTGCTGATCGCCGGCTGGATGGCGCCCATGACGATCAGGCCGAGGCCCACGATCGCGGCGGTCAGCACGACCCAGTCAACGGTCACGGCACCGTCTTCGTCTTTCTGGAAGCGCTTGAAGATGTTCATCAGTTTCATGGTCATTCTCCTGTTCAGGGTCCAGTTGCAATCTTGTCCGCGAGGCCCTTTCCCGCCGGGTTCTGCTCCGGGTGGTCCGCCTTTCGGGGTAGGCCCTTTAAAGCCCCTGATCATGGCTGGATTTGGGAAAATTAACCTTTAATTAAGGTCTTTCGGGGGAAATATCGGGTTGTTCGCGGGGCGGCCGCTGCAAGGGCGGCGTGGCATATCGGTCGATATCGGCCGGGAAAGCGCGACGCGGACCGGGATTTGCTTTGCGACAGCGGCAGCTTCTGCCAGTCTGGCTGCAATCAAAACGGGCAGGCATCGCAAAGATGCGCAGACTGACAGGCATATTGACGCTGGGCCTTGGTGTTCTGGCCGCGCTTCCTCCGGCGCGGGCGCAGGAGGATTTCACCTTTCGCCGCGTGAAGGTCAGCGATGCGGTGCCCGGCAAACGGATCACCGTGCAGATCGACCCGGTCGAACAGGCCCGCCGTCTGGCCGCGACGGCCTGGAAGGACCCGGCCTTGTCCAGCGCAACGGCCCCTGCGGCGCCCGAGGCGCTGCCGGACGGGTCCATCGCGCCCGCCCCCGCATCGAATTACGCCTGGTTCTGGGACAAGGTGCCGACCGGGCTGGGCAATGCCCAGGACCGCTTCGAGCTGGCCATGGCCTCGCTGGCGCAAGGGCCGGGCGGGGCGGCGGTCCGCGCGCCGCGGATGCAGTCGATGCAGACCATCGCCGATGTCTATGGCAAGGACATCCTGGTGGCGACGCTGGATACGAATGTCTCGCCCGCGCTGGTGTTGGCCGTGATGGGGATCGAAAGCGCCGGGCGCAAGGATGCGGTGTCGAACAAGGGCGCGACCGGGCTGATGCAGCTTATGCCCGCCACGGCCGAACGCTTCGGCGTTTCGGACAGCACCGATCCGGTCCAGAACATCAAGGGCGGCGTGGCCTATCTGGACTGGCTGATGAAGGAATTCGGCGGCGACCCGGTGATGGTGCTGGCCGCCTACAATGCAGGCGAGGGCGCGGTGAAGGCCAATCAGGGCGTCCCGCCCTATGCCGAGACGCGCGACTATGTGCCCAAGGTGCTGGCGGCCTTTCAGGTGGCGCAGGGCCTGTGCCTGACCCCGCCGATGCTGGTCAGCGACCCCTGCGTCTTCAAGGTCAACGCCACGTCGGGCGGCTGACCCCCGGGGTCTGCCTGCCGCTTGCCAGGGGGCCTGATGCCAAGGGAGGGCCACTGGCCCGCCCCCGGAACGATCTGGGCAAGGAGGGCGATCAGGCCTGGAACACGTCCGCCCATTCCGGGTGTTTCTTGCGCTGGGCATTCACGAAGGGGCAGAGCGGCACCACCTTGAACCCCTCGGCCCGCGCCGCCGCCACCAGCGCCTCGACCAGCGCCAGCCCGGCGCCGGTGCCGCGAAAGGCGTCGGGCACGCCGGTATGATCGGCGATGATCAGCGTCGGCGTGGTGATGGAATAGGTCAGCTCGGCCGCTTCGCCATCCTTGCGGATGACGAAGCGGCCCTTGGTCTGGCCCTGTTCACGGGTGACGATGTGTTCAGCCAACGAGCGTCGCCTCGGTCGCGGCGCGCAGCTCGGCCTCGGTCACGCCATCGGCAAGCTGCACGATCTTCAATCCGCCCGGCACCACATCCAGCACACCCAGATTGGTGATGATGCGGTCGACCACGCCCTTGCCGGTCAGGGGCAGGGTGCATTGCTTCAGCACCTTCGACTCGCCATGTTTCGAGGTGTGGTCCATGACCACGACCACACGGCCCACACCCGCGACCAGATCCATCGCGCCGCCCATGCCCTTGACCAGCTTGCCGGGGATCATCCAGTTCGCCAGATCGCCGTTTTCGGCCACTTCCATCGCGCCCAGGATCGCCATGGCGATCTTGCCGCCGCGGATCATGGCGAAAGAGGTGGCGCTGTCGAAGAAGGCGGTCTGCGGCAGTTCGGTGATGGTCTGCTTGCCCGCGTTGATCAGGTCGGCATCCTCTTCGCCCTCATAGGGGAAGGGGCCCATGCCCAGCATGCCGTTTTCCGATTGCAGCGTGACGTTCACGCCTTCGGGGATGTAGTTCGACACCAGCGTCGGAATGCCGATGCCAAGGTTCACATACCAGCCATCCTGCAATTCCTGCGCGGCACGGGCGGCCATCTGGTTGCGGTCCCAGCCCTTGCTTTCCCCAGCCATCTCACACGGCCTCCTTCTTGCGGGTGGTGCGCTGCTCGATGCGCTTTTCATGCGGCCCCTGCACGATGCGGTGCACATAGATGCCCGGCAGGTGGATCGCATCGGGGTCAAGGCTGCCCAGCGGCACGATCTCCTCGACCTCTGCGACGCAGATCTTGCCACAGGTCGCGGCGGGCGCGTTGAAATTGCGCGCGGTCTTGCGGAAGACGAGGTTGCCCGAAGGATCGGCCTTCCAGGCCTTCACGATGGCCAGATCGGCCACGATGCCGCGTTCCAGAATGTAATCCTGGCCGTCAAAGACCTTCACATCCTTGCCCTCGGCGATCACCGTGCCGACGCCGGTCTTGGTATAGAAGCCGGGAATGCCCGCGCCCCCCGCCCGCATCCGCTCGGCCAGCGTGCCCTGCGGGTTGAACTCCAGCTCAAGCTCACCCGACAGATACTGGCGCATGAATTCGGCATTCTCGCCGACATAGGACGAGATCATCTTCTTGATCTGCCGCGTCGCCAAGAGCTTTCCCAGGCCGAAATTGTCGACCCCGGCATTGTTCGAGGCCACGGTCAGGTCCTTGACGCCCGAGGCGACCAGAGCGTCGATCAGAAGTTCCGGTATGCCGCACAGGCCGAACCCGCCGGCCGCGATCAGCATTCCATCCGACAAGAGGCCGTCCAGCGCGTCGGCGGCTGTCTTATAGGTCTTGCTCATTGGTCTCCCCCGAAGATGTCGCCTGTCATAAAGAGGCCGACCCTCTGCCTTGTCAATCGCTGCGCTGCACTGCGGCGGGGCGGCGCGGAACAGCGCGACCGGCTTTTCGCCCGATGGCCCTTTCCCCTGCCGCCGATCCGGCTAGACTGGCGCCGCCTTGGCGCGGCCCGCGTGGTGAAATGGTAGACACAGGGGACTTAAACTCCCCAGCCTTCGGGCGTGCCGGTTCAAGTCCGGCCGCGGGCACCAGTCCTGTCTTGGGGAAAGCTGCGCCGGGCCAAGGCAGGTCCGGCGCATCAGCTTCAGGCGACCTGGATCAGGACCTCGTCGCCCTCGATCCGCACCGGATAGGTGCGCAGATCGACGCAGGCGGGCAGTTTCCGCGATTCCCCGGTCTTGTAGTCGAACGTGCCGAAATGCCGGGGGCATTCGATGATCGCGCCATCGACCAGCCCGTCGGCGAGATGGATCTTCTCATGCGAGCAATGGCCATCCATGGCGTAGAAATCGCCCTCGGGCGAGCGGATCACCACATAGGTCCGCCCGGCATGGTCAAAGCGCTTCACGTCCTCGGGCGGGATATCATCGACGCGGCAGGCCGGAACCCATTGGCCAGCGGGCCGGGCGGCGGGAGAGTTGGTCATGGTTTGGCTTTCCGTTGCAGTTCCGTCAGCGCACCAGCTTTTTGGCGCGGATACGGCGATACATCGCCTCGTCCGCCTCGGCCGAACCGTCATGGGCGGTGCCGAACCATTCGTCGAGCGGGATGCGGCGCTCGCCGTAATTCACCTCGAAATACTTGTGGTGCAGATAGTGATAGTAATTGTCGGTGTTGATGGCCGCGTCCTCGGAGGTCACGATCCGGTCGAAACCGACATGCGACTTGGCGGGCGACAGCCCGGCATGGACAAGCTGGAACATGCCATGCACCGGATGCAGCGGCACGACGAAATGGATGAGCACGCCCGAGAAGTAGAAGACATGCTCAAGCGTCGACATCGACATGCCCGACCACGGACCGGGATTGACGTTCTTGTGGTGGGTCTTGTGGATCAGGTGATACAGCGGCCCGACATGGATCAGCCGGTGGATCAGGTAGAAATGCAGCTCGCGCCAGGCGGGCATCAGCAGAAGCGCCACGACGAACCAGATCGGATGGGCCGCGAAATCCAGGAAGGGGATGTGGTTGTTGGCGTAAAGCCACCACAGCACGCATTCATAGGCGGTCCAGACCGGCACGCCGCTGCAGAAGGTCCAGAACACGTTTTCCGCATTCTGGCTGCCGAACAGGAAGGTCGGATTGTCCGTGTCGGGCCAGCGGGCGTTGTACTTGAAATTCGTCTCCTGATGGCGCTGGATGTACAGCACCAGATGGAACCCGCCGTAGAACAGCAGCGTCCAGGCGGCGTTGCGCAACAGGATCAGTGCCATCCAGTCCCACTGGAAGGTCTGCATCCGGGCCATGTCGGGTGTCAGGAAGACCCACGAGATCAGCGCCACGAGGAAATAGGCGGCGTTCCAGGGCCAGACATAGCCCGGCAGCCATTTCAGGAATTTCCTGGGTTGCACCGGCCAGACGAAGATCGGGGCGCGTTGCGGCTTCTTGTTCGGCGTCCAGTGGCCGCGCTTGTCTCGGGTGCCGAAGTCGCTGTCTCTCATCGGATGTCTCGTTTCTTCAAAGGGTCGCGGGCGGATCGCTTGGATCCGTCAGGTGTCAAGCCGCTGGGTGATCTCGTCGAGAAGGGCCTGCGGCAGCGAAGCGGTCTCTTGCGGGGCGGGGAAGTGACCGGCGGTCACGTCCTGGCGGAAAGCGGTCAGCGCGCGCAGCCTTTCGGCCTGAATCTCGCGCGCGAGGCGGGCAAGGTCGCCATAGCGGCGGGCATGGCGGGGGGTGGTCTCGGTCTCGCCGCAGATGTCCGAGGTGAACAGGAAGACGACTTCGGCCCCCTGGCCCGACCCCAGCGAGACGGTGACCAGGCCCGAGCGGCGCGACAGTTCGGCCATCAGCGGCGCGGGGATCAATTCGGCCTCGACGGCAAAGGCCCCGGCCTCCTCGAGCCTGCGAAAGCGGTGATGCAGCTCGACCGCCTCGTCCACCGTCTTGCCCACGGCGCGGACCCCGCCGACCCAGGTGGATTTGCGCGGCACGAAGCCCAGATGGCCCATGACGGGAATGTCCTCGGCCGCCAGAAGCGAGACGACCGAAAGGCGGCGGGCGGTGATCACCGCATCCGCGCCATCGGTCAGGGCCTTGAAGGCGGTGCGCAGGATCTCGTCATCGGTCACCGCCTCGGCAAAGCCCAGGGCGGCGGTCAGGAACATCCGCGGCGCGCCACGGCGCACCTCGGCCACGTTGCGCGCCCGGCAGATCGCCAGTTCGATCCCGGCGGCCTCGGCGGCGGCGGCTTCGACCGCGCTGTCACAGGTGACCTGGGCAAAGGCCGCGTGGCGGCCCTTGGCCTGCCGCAGCGAGGCCACTGTCGCCAGGCGGGTGCTGTCCCGGACGGCCCAATCGAAGATCCGCGCCACCTGGGTCAGCCCTTCGTCATCTTGGCGGCATATTCGGGCGGGGCCACGGTGCCAGGCTTCGAGAACCACTGCGGCACGTCGACGCCGGAATAGAGCAGGATATTGCCCCAGGGGTCGAAGGCGCCGGTGCGCACGATCACCTTGGCCCGCGCCGCCATCTCGCCCAGGATCGTGGCATGGGGCAGCATGGTGTGATCGCTGTCTGCGAACAGCGCCTTCACCGTCTGCAGCAGAAGCGGGTTATGCGTGGGCAGATTGTCGGCATAGGCAACCTTCTCGGCCACCATGTCCTCGGCGATCAGGCCCAGCACGGTCTTGAGGTCGGGCAGGTCGGGCATGATCGCAAGGTCGATGCGCCAGGCCGTGTCGGGGATCGGGAAACCGGCATCGCAGACGATCATCAGATCGCCATGGCCCATCGAGGCGATGGCGTGGTTCAGCTCTGCATTCAAGAGCTTGCCGCGTTTCATGTCCTGTCTCCCTTGTCCTGAAACCTGTCCGGATTTGCGCCGGTCATTTCGCCAGCATCCCCATCAGCTCGTCGCGATGCGCCATCGAGGGGATGACGCCCAGCCGCGTGCAGGCATGGGCGCCTGCCGCCACGCCCCAGCGCACGGCCTCGATCAGGGGCAGCCCCTCGCCGATGGCGACCGCGAAGGCCGCGTTGAAACTGTCGCCCGCGCCGGTGGTGTCGACCACATCGACCGCGGGGGCGGGCACCACCATGTCCAGCTCGTCATTCAGGATCAGCGCGCCCTCGCCGCCCATGGTCACGATCACCGTGCCCACCCCGCGGCGGCGCAGGGCGAGGGCCAGCTCATGCGTTGCGGTCGGGTCGTCGGGGCGCAGGCCCAGAAGAAGCCGCAGCTCGCTTTCATTCGGGGTCAGGTAATCGACATGTTCCAAAAGCCCGTCGGGCAGGGTGATTGCCGGGGCGGGGTTCAGGATGGTGCGCGCCCC
>Ga0209571_1000734_pt1 | contig 24985 bp, 25 predicted proteins | sample EBPBio102011_DNA_FD_185866 | JGI IMG/M metagenome (GOLD analysis project Ga0209571, IMG submission 185866) | Wastewater treatment Type I Accumulibacter community from EBPR Bioreactor in Madison, WI, USA - Reactor 1_1/10/2011_ DNA (SPAdes)... | ecosystem: Engineered > Bioreactor > EBPR >... | reverse complement strand
CGAGATCGACTCGATGATCACCCACACGCTCAAGCTCGAAGACATCAACAAGGGCTTCGACCTGATGCACGAAGGCAAGTCCATCCGCGCCGTCGTCGTCTATTGAACGCGGATTCTTGAGGGAGCCGGGGGTGAACCCGGCCTGCGGATGGCCTCGACACAGGGTCTGAAATTTCTGGCGGCGCAGGGGGTGGAGGTCACGCTTCACCCCTATGCCTATGACCCCCATGCCGATACCGTGGGCCTGGCCGCCGCCGCGGCGCTGGGGCTGGACCCGGCGCTGACCTTGAAGACCCTGATGGTCGAGGCCGATGGCAGGCCCGGCTGCTGTGTGCTGGCCTCGGACCGGCAATTGTCGATGAAGAAGGTGGCCGCAGGGTTCGGCGCCAGGGCCGCGGCGATGATGCCGCCCGCCAAGGCAGAAAAGCTGACCGGCTATCGTGTGGGCGGCATCTCTCCCTTTGGCCAGAGGCGCCCGGTGCCGACCCTGTTCGACGCCGCCCCCATGGCGGCCGCAAAGGTCTGGATCAATGCGGGTCAGCGCGGCCTTCTTCTGGGCATCGCGCCCGGTGATGTGCTGCGGGTGCTGGCCGCCCGCGTCCTGGCCCTGACCGCCTGAGCCTGACTGCCTGAGCCTTTCCGAACCCCCCCGAACCTGCGAGACTGCGGGCCAGAATGGAGGCCCCGATGCCCGATACCACCCGTGCGCCGCGCCTTTGCGTGCTGATCGACGCCGACAATGTGCCCGCCGCCTATGCCGAGGCGATCTTCAAGGAAATCGCCGCGCTGGGCGAAGCCTCGGTCCGCCGCATCTATGGAGACTGGTCGGCGCTGCGGCTGAACGCCTGGGCGCGCAAGGTGGCGGCGCTGGGCATGGTGGCCGACCAGCAATTCGCCAATACCAAGGGCAAGAATGCCAGCGATATCGGCCTGGTCATCGCCGCGATGGATTTCCTGCATTCCGGCCTGTTCGACGGCTTCGTGCTGGTCAGTTCCGACAGCGATTTCACCCGGCTCGCGGCGCGCATCCGCGAACAGGGCCTGGATGTCTATGGCATCGGCGAGAAGAAGACGCCCGAAGCCTTCCGCATGGCCTGCAAGCGCTTCATCTATGTCGAAAATCTGGGCGCCTCCGCCGATGAGCCGCGGCCCGAGAAGGCCCCTCGCGACACGCCTGACCCCGAACCCGTCGAACCCGGCCCGCGCGCGAACACGAAGGAGGCCCCCGCCGGGGCCATTCCGCTGATTGCCGCCGCGATGCGCGCCATCGACCCCGAGGGCGAATGGTATTCGCTGGGCCAGATCGGCCAGTTCATCACCCAGGCCAATCCCGATTTCGACACCCGCACCTATGGCAGCGCCAAACTGTCGGACCTGATCCGCAAGCTGCCCCGCTTCGAGGTGCGCCAGGACGGCACCCAGCTTGTCGCCCGCGACAAGGCCTGAGCCGGCCCTGCACGCCCGCGCAGCCACCCTCTCGGAATCCGCGTTTCCGCCGGCCTTCCGCGCCCCTATCTTGGCCCCGAACAGGAGGCGACCATGACCCTTTCCCTTGGCCTTGATACATTCGGCGATGTGACGCACGGGCCCGACGGCAAGCCGCTGCCGCAGGATCAGGTCCTGCGCGACGTGGTGGAACAGGCCGTGCTGGCCGATCAGGTCGGCATCGACTTCATCGGTCTGGGCGAACATCACCGCCCCGATTTCGCGATTTCCGCCCCGGAAATCGTGCTGGCAACGATCGCCGGGCGGACCAGCCGCATCCGCCTTGGCACTGCCGTCACCGTCCTGTCGACTGACGATCCCGTGCGGGTCTTCCAGCGGTTTTCCACCCTGAACGCCCTGTCGAACGGAAGGGCCGAGGTGATCCTGGGCCGCGGCTCCTTCACCGAAAGCTACCCGCTTTTCGGGTATGAGCTGGAAGCCTATGAACAATTGTTCGAGGAGAAGCTGGATCTTTTCGCCCGTCTGGTCCGGGATGAGAAAGTCACCTGGTCGGGCGAAACCCGCACCGGCCTGGTCGACCAGCGCGTCTATCCGCCGCTGGGCCCCGAGGGGCTGACCGTCTGGGTCGGCGTCGGCGGCAGCCCGGAATCGGTGGTGCGGGTGGTGCGGCAGGACCTGCAACTGATGCTGGCGATCATCGGCGGCGATGCGCGCCGCTTCCTGCCCTATATCGATCTTTACAAACGCGCCTGCGCGCAGCTGGGCCGCAAGGAAAAGCCGGTCGGCGTGCATTCGCCCGGCTTCGTGGCCGAAACGGACGAACAGGCGCGCGAGATCGCCTTCCCGGCCCATGCCGAGATGTTCGGCCGCATCGGCCGCGAACGCGGCTGGCCGCCGGTGACCAAAGAGCGCTTCCTTGATGAGGTCGAGAATGGCGCGCTCTATGTCGGCAGCCCCGAGACGGTCGCCCGCAAGATCGCGGCCACGGTGCGTGACCTGGGCCTCGACCGGTTCGACATGAAATACACCACCGGCCCGATCCCGCACGCGGCGCAGATGGGCTGCATCCGGCTTTATGGCGAAAAGGTCATTCCGCGGGTGCGGGAATTGCTGGCGTAAGGCGTCCGGCCGGCGCGAAGGGGGGCCATCCCCGGACCGGCAAAGAGTATTGGCCTCGGGGAAGGCGCGCGGGCTTAATCCGGCGCCTGTCCCAGATGCCTTTCGCCCCTTGCGGCGGCAAGCTGCATCTGGCGCTGGCGTTCGCGGAACCGGGCGCGGTCGGCCGGGGAATACTCGTCCGCGCAGGCGGCGCAGCAGACACCTTCCTCATAGTCGGCATGGGCGCGGCCTTCCGGTGTGACCGGGCGGCGGCAGGCACCGCAGCTTGAATTCTGCCCCGGCACCAGGCCATGGCCGACCGAGACGCGCCCGTCGAAGACATAGCATTCGCCCTGCCACATCGACTGTTCGGCGGGCACATCCTCAAGATATTTCAGGATACCGCCCTTGAGATGGAACACATCCTCGACGCCCTGCGACAGAAGGTAATTGGTCGATTTCTCGCAGCGGATGCCGCCGGTGCAGAACATGGCGATGCGCTTGCCCGCGAAACGGTCGCGGTTCGCCGCCCACCAGGCGGGAAAATCGCGGAAGGCGCGGGTCTGCGGGTCGACCGCACCCTGGAATGTGCCCAGCGACACTTCGTAATCGTTGCGGGTGTCGATCACCGCCACATCCGGCGACGCGATGAGCGCGTTCCAGTCCTGCGCCTGGACGTAATGCCCCACGGCGGCGCGGGGATCGACGCCCGCGACCCCCATCGTCACGATCTCGCGCTTGAGCTTGACCTTCATCCGCCCGAAGGGCTGGGCCGCGTCGTAAGACGCCTTCCAGTCCAGCGCCTCAAAACCGGGCCAGGCGCGCAGATGGGTGATCACCGCGGCGATCCCGTCGGCGGAGCCGGCGATGGTGCCATTCACCCCTTCCGGCGCCAGGAGAAGCGAACCCTTCACCCCCTGCGCCAGGCACAGATCCATGAGCGGCCCGCGCAGGGCGGCCGGATCGGGCAGGGGGGCGAAATGATACAGCGCGGCGACGGTCAGCATGGCCGGGTGAATGACGCCGATCCCGCAGGATTTCAAGCGCTTCGCTTGACGCCCCCCGGGCCGGGACTTACGCAAGGGTATCCGGGACAGGAGAAAGCCGATGCGCAACCCCACCGAGGCGCTGATCGTGATCGACGTGCAGAATGATTTCTGCCCGGGCGGCGCGCTGGCCGTGCAGGGCGGCGACCAGATCATCCCCGAGATCAACGCGCTGATGGATGATTTCCCCTGCGTGGTGCTGACCCAGGACTGGCATCCGAAGGACCACGCCTCCTTCGCGTCCAACCACAAGGGCGCCGAGCCGTTCTCGGTCACCGAGATGCCCTATGGGATGCAGGTGCTTTGGCCGGCCCATTGCGTCATCGGCAGCAAGGGCGCCGATTTCCACAAGGACCTGCGCACCGATCCGGCGCAGATGGTGATCCGCAAGGGGTTCCGCCCGCAGATCGACAGCTATTCCGCCTTTTTCGAAAATGACCGCACCACCCCCACCGGGCTTGAAGGCTATCTGCGGACGCGCGGCATCACCACTTTGACCTTTGTAGGCTTGGCTACGGATTACTGCGTGGCCTATTCGGCGATGGATGCGGTGCGGCTGGGCTTTGATGCGGTGGTGCTGCGCAGCGCCTGCCGGGCGATCGACCTGAATGGCAGCCTGATCGAGGCCGAGACGGCGATGATCGACGCCGGTGTCGTGCTGGAGGGTTAAACCAATGGTCGATATCGCAACCCGCGTTCACAACCACAACTGGAAGATCGACCCGATCGTGCGGTCGCTGATCGACACCGACTTTTACAAGCTGTTGATGTGTCAGTCGATCTTCCGCAACAAGCCGGATACGAACGTCACGTTCAGCCTGATCAACCGTACCAAATCGGTGCGGCTGGCCGATCTGATCGATGAGGGTGAGCTGCGCGAACAGCTGGATCATGTCCGGTCGCTGTCGCTGAAACGTGGCGAAAGCACCTGGCTGCGCGGCAATACTTTCTACGGCAAGCGCCAGATGTTCCGTTCGGATTTCATGGAATGGTTCGAGGCGCTGCGCCTTCCCGCCTATCACCTGGAAAAGCGCGACGGCCAGTATGAGCTGACCTTCGAGGGCAAATGGCCCGAGGTCATGCTTTGGGAGATTCCGGCGCTGGCGGTGCTGATGGAGCTGCGTTCGCGCGCCGTGCTGCGCGACATGGGCAAGTTCGAATTGCAGGTTCTCTATGCCCGCGCCATGACCCGGATCTGGGAAAAGCTGGAACGGCTGCGCCAGATCCCGGATCTGAAGCTGGCCGATTTCGGCACACGGCGGCGGCATGGCTATCTTTGGCAGGATTGGTGCGTGCAGGCACTGATGGAAGGCCTGGGTCCGAAATTTACCGGCACTTCCAACTGCCTGATCGCCATGAAGCGCGACATCGAGGCGATCGGCACCAATGCGCATGAGCTGCCCATGGTCTATTCGGCCCTAGCCAATTCTGATGCCGAGCTGGCGCAGGCACCCTATCAGGTCCTGGCCGACTGGCATGAGGAGCATGACGGCAATCTTCGCATCATCCTGCCCGACACATACGGAACCGAAGGATTCCTGAAGCGCGCGCCCGACTGGCTGGCAAGCTGGACCGGCATCCGCATCGACAGCGGCGATCCTGCGGCAGCGACCGAAATCGCGATCAAGTGGTGGCGCGAGAAGGGCGAAGACCCAACGAAGAAGCTGGTGATCTTCTCGGACGGGCTGGATGTTGCTGAAATCGAACGGCTTTACGCCCAGTTCCATGGTCGCGTCCGGGTTTCCTTTGGCTGGGGCACCATGCTGACCAACGACTTCCGCGGTCTTGTGCCCGGCGATGCGCTGGCGCCGTTCTCGCTGGTCTGCAAGGCGGTTTCGGCCAATGGTCGGCCCACGGTCAAACTGTCCGACAATCCGAACAAGGCGATGGGCCCGGCCGATGAGATCGCGCGCTACAAGCGCGTCTTCGGCGTGGGCGCGCAGGTGGCCGAAGAGGTTCTGGTCTGATGCAGCCCTAGAAGGCCGCGTTCATCGCCAGGAACAGCAGGGCGGACAGACCGGCCGATACCGGCACCGTCACCACCCAGGCCGCGCCGATGCCCAGGACATGCGCCCGCCGCACCAGCTTGCGTCGGCTGCGTTCCTCGGCTGTCAGCGGCTTGCCCTTTTGCAGGTTCAACCGACGCGCCCGCCGTTCGGCATGCCATTCGCGATAGAAGCCCACCCCGAACACCGCCCCCACCGCGATATGGGTCGAGGAAACCGGCAGCCCCAGCCAGGAGGCCACGATCACCGTGATCGAGGCCGAAAGCGCCACGCAGAAGGCGCGCAACTGGTTCAGCTTGGTGATTTCCTGCCCGACCATGCGGATCAGTTTCGGGCCGAACAGCAGAAGGCCAAAGGAAATGCCGGCCGCGCCGATCATCATCACCCAAAGCGGGATGGTCACCTTTTCCGCCGTGCCTGCATCCTGCACGGCATGAACGATGGCGGCCAGCGGACCCACCGCATTCGCCACGTCATTCGCGCCATGGGCAAAGGACAATAGCGCCGCCGAGATGATCAGCGGCACGCTGAACAACTGCTTGAGCGAGCGTTTGCGGTTCTCCATCCCCGCCGACTGGCGCCGCACCACGGGGCGCATCGCGAAGGTCACAGCCAGCCCGACGATCAGCCCCAGCAGCACGGCATGGCCAAGGCTGATTTCGAAGATCTTCTTCAGCCCCTTCAGAGACAGATAGGCGGCGAAGGCCCCGGCCATCACGCCGACCAGCACCGGAACCCAGCGCCGCGCCGCGGCCAGCTTGTCGGGCACATCGTTGATATAGGCCTTGATGAAGGCCAGGAACAAAGCCGCGATCGCCCCGCCCAGCAGCGGCGAGATCACCCAGGACGCGGCGATCTGGCCCATGGTCGGCCAGTTCACCGCCGAGAATCCGGCCGCGACGATGCCCGCCCCCATCACGCCGCCGACGATGGAATGGGTGGTGGAAACCGGAGCGCCCAGCCAGGTCGCAAGGTTCAGCCACAGAGCCGAGGCGATCAGCGCCGCCATCATCGCCCAGATGAACGTATTCGGATCGGCCACCGCCTCGGGCGCGACAATGCCGCCCGAAATGGTGGTGACGACATCGCCGCCCGCAATCAGCGCGCCCGCCGTCTCGAACACGGCGGCGATGACCAGCGCGCCGCCCATAGACAGCGCATTTGCCCCCACGGCGGGGCCCATATTGTTCGCCACGTCATTGGCGCCGATGTTCAGCGCCATATATGCACCGAAAACGGCGGCGGCGACGATGATTGCCGTGCCATGGCCCTGTCCGGTCAGGCCCAGTGCCGCCAGGCCGCAGACCAGAATGAAGACAAACGAGATGCCGAGGGCGACGGTGGGTTTCGAGATTGCCGCCGACGCCTGTTCCAGCAGGACGATGCGGTCAAGGTCCTTGTCCAGCGTCTTCCAGCGGTTGATCGGCCCGGTCGGTTGGTCGGTCATGGCTTGCCTGTCGCAAAACTGTTGCCGCCTCGTCACCGAAGCGTCATGTCCCGCGCTGGCTAGCCTGTCATCCGCCCCGACGCAAACGATTCCCCCCGCAGAACGGGCTATTCGCCGTCGTCCACCTTGCCGCGCAGCGCCTTGACCTCGCCACGCACGGCCTTGGCTACCAGACGGCGCTTCTGGCTGCCCAGAGTGGGCTTGGTGGCGATGCGCCGCTTGGGCGCGACCAGGGCGGCGCGTATCAGCTCGACCAGTCTTTCACGCGCGATCTCGCGGTTGCGGGCCTGGCTGCGGGTCTCGTCGACTTGGAGGACCAGCGCCCCTTCTTGCGTCCAGCGCCGTCCGGCCAGCCGCTTCAGCCGCGCCTTCACTGGCGCGGGCAGATGCGGCGACCGCTCGGCCTCGAACCGCAGCTCGACGGCGGTCGACACCTTGTTGACATTCTGCCCCCCCGGCCCCGAGGCGCGCATGAAGCTTTCGGTCAGCTCCCAATCGGCGATGGCAAGGGTTTCGGTGACATGCAGCATGGCGGTCAGGTTGGCATTGGCGCGACTTGTCGGCAAGCCATTGCGCCATAAGAGAAAGGGCCGCCCCGTGGGCGACCCTTTCCGAGTTCCAAGGAGATGGGCCAGTTAGGGAAAGGCCCAATCGGTGGTCTGTTTCGCCAGGGGGCTGCCCCTAGAAAACACTCCTCCCGACTGTCCGGACACCTCTCTCCAATATCACTCTAGACACTGGATCACCTCCTTTCAAAAGATTGCCGATAAGGGAAGCCTGCCACAGATTTTGTGTTCGTCAACAAAAATCACGCAACCCTTGTGACGAGTTTCCCGACGATGATGCGAAAAGGAACAAGTGCGATCACCGCAAGGGCAATCTTGACGCACCAGTCGGCGGTGGCGAGCGAGATCCACAGCGGCACGGCCGGGCCCTGGCCCAGCAGCGGCACCGCCTCGGTCGCCCAGGACGTGTCATTGCCGGGTTCCAGGAAGGTCAGGAAACCGGCGAAAGCGGTGGTGAAGAACAGGCAGGTGTCCAGCGTCGCCCCCACCAGCGTCGAGACGAAGGGCGCCCGCCACCAGCTTCCGTCGCGCAGCCGGTTGAAGACATGCACGTCCATCAGTTGCGCCACAAGGAAGGCCAGGCCCGACCCCAGCGCGATGCGCAGCGTCACGGCGGGATAGTCATAGCCATCGCCTTGCAGCATGACCTGCGTGCCGATGAGCGAGCAGATTACCCCCACGACGAAGCCCGCGATCACCACGGTGCGGGCGGCGCGGGCGCCTTGCAGGCGGTTGGTCAGGTCGGTGACCAGAAAGGCGAAAGGATAGGTGAAGGCGCCCCAGGTCAGCCATTGACCGTAAAGGAACTGCACAAGGATGTTCGAGGCCACGACGATGATGGCCATGGCAAGGATGCCAGGGAGAAGACGGGTCATTGATCGGTTCCGTTTTGACAAGGTAGCGGACACTTGGCCCCGTTCGTCAGGGGACGGCGCGCTTTAGCGGCAGTGTGGCAACAGGTCAACGGCTTCCTTGGCCCAAGGGTTACTGCGGCAGCCGGTATTCGACGATCTCCGTCCGCAGCAGGAAGCTGAAATTGTCATCCGACACCATGGTCAGCCGGATCGCGCCCGTGCCGTCGCGCCAGACCGCCAGCCCTTCCAGATTGTCATGCAGGCCGGGCGGAGTTTCCAGCACGGTCTGGACCTCTGGCGCACCCCCCGGTTCGGGGATGTAAAGCGCGCGCACACGGCTGGCAAATCCGCCCAGTCCCAGAAAACGGCGTTCAAGGATGTACAGCCGTCCGTCCGGCCCGAAATCCGCACCAACCGGCAGGAAATTGCCCTCGCGGGGCAGCCGGAAGATCTGCATCCAGCGCGTGCCGTCAAAGCGCAGGACGGGAAACGGATCTGTGTCGTGCTCGCTGGTTTCGGGCAAGGTATAGAGCCGCCCCTTGCCATCGATCGCCAGCGCTTCAAGCGCGCCATTCTCGGGGAACTGGCCGAAACTTCGATGCAGTGGCAAGTCGGTGCCCGGCCCGTCCAGCCGGTCAAAGCGCATCACCCGCGTGCGGATCTCGAACGCGACATAGGCCGTGCCATCCAGCGCAAGCGCCAGTCCCTCGCTGTCGGTCCGGGTGAAGACCAAGGGCTTGCCCTTGGCATCGTGCAATTCGCCGATCCCGTCGGGACGGATCGCGGTGATTGTCCCCTTTGCATCACGCTCGACCTTCGCGGTCAGCCAGGTCGCGCGGTCGGACAGCGTGGTCAGGCGAAGGCCGTCATCGGAAAGTTCCAGGCTCGAAAACCCGCCGAAGCGCGGATCGTCCATGGTCCAAGGATAGGCCGAGACGAAGCCCACCGGCTCTTGCGGCGACGCGGCCCCCTGCAACCCGCACAGAAGCGCGAAAAGCGCGGTCAGTCCGAGGCGAGCACGGATTTGCATTGGCCCGGCAGGTCCGCCATCGTGAATTCGCGCGGTCCCTTCTTGTGCGGCGCATCCGGGTCTTTTGGCTTGCCGCTGCCCTTGGGCGGGTTCAGGTAATCGGTCACCCACCACATCAGCGTATCGTCGCAGCCATTGCCGCCCTTGGACAATTCGGCCACCGTGGGGGTCTGCGTCTCGCACAGCCGTGACCCTTTGGGACATTTCAGCCGCACATGGAAATGCGTGTCATGCCCGGCCACGGGCCGCAGCTTCTGCAACCATTTCTTGTCGCTGTTCCTGGCGGTCTTGCAAATCTCGATCTTGATCGCCGCCGCCACGAAGATGCGGTCCACCCGCGGATCGCTGGCCGCCGCCTTCAGCAGCGCCCGCGCCTTCGGGCCAAAGCTCTTGGTGACCGAAAGCTGGTCGGCCGAGCGCATCGGGATCGACGAGATGCTCTCGCGTTCCTGCACACTCAGGTTCAGCCTCTTGGGCGCCAGCCACCAGATGTCGGCATCGAGCCCGATCTGGTGGCTGGCATGTCCGCTGGTCATCGGCCCGCCGCGCGGCTGGCTGATATCGCCGATATACAGGCCCTTGCCCCAGCCCAGCGCCTTGGCCTCTTGCGACAGGTCCACCAGGAACTGCACCATCACCGGCTGGCCGTAATGGCGGTTGCGCGACAGGCGCATCGCCTGCCAGGTCGGCCCCGTCTCGGGCAATTCCATCAGCCCCGCCGCGCAGCCCCGCGCATAGGACCCGATCGGCATCGCATCCTGCTTGCTGGGTGCTTGCGCCGCCCCGAACAGCTTGTTGGCCAGCGTCTCGGCCATGGCGGGGGCAGGCAACAGAAGGGCAGCGCAAAGCAGGGCGCGAAAGATCATCTGGTGGTCTCACCTTTGGGGTTGACCCAGACTAGCAGGACAAGTCCCAGAAGGAAGAGCCCGATCAGGGGCGCGATGCCGATGCGCGCCGAGCCGCTTGCCAGCGTCGCCAGCGTGATCAGCGCGGGGGCAAGGAAGGCGGTGGCCTTGCCCGACATGCCGTATAGGCCAAAGCCGCTTGCCGCCGTTTCCGGCGTGACGTGATAGACCATCAGCGTCCGGCTGGCGGCTTGGACCGTGCCGCCCGCCGCCCCGATCACGGCGCCGCAGATGTAGAAAATCACGTTCGGCAGGGCCGACCCTTCGGCAAAGGGCATGCCGTAGAACTGGTCCGGCGTCAGCCCGACCATGACCCCGATCACCGCCGTCAAGGCCAGGATCGACCAGACGATCACCACCTTCGGCCCGTAGCGCGCATCGAACCGCCCGCCCAGCCAGGAAAACACTGCCGCCGTGATCGCGGCCAGAATGCCGAAGATGCCGCTCTGCACCACCGACCAGCCCATCACGTTCGAGGCATAGGCCCCGCCCAGCCCGTAAACCGCATTCAGCGAATCCCGGTACAGCATCGACGACACAAGGAAGGCCGCCAGGCTGCGCCGCTGCCCCAGCGCCTTGATCGAATCCCACAGCCCGCGCAGCGACTGCGCCACGTTCTGTCGCGCCCCGCGCAGAACCGGCTCGCGCACCCACAGGAAGAAGGGGATCATGAACACCGCATACCAGATCGCGGTGAAAGGCCCGACCGACCGCGTGCCCTCGCGCGCCGCCGCATCCAGCCCGAACAGCGGCGAGAGACCGATGAAGGTCTTTCCCGTGGCGCCATCCTCGGCAAAGAACAGCAGCACGATGAACAGCGCCAGCACGCCGCCCGTATAGCCGAAGGCAAAGCCAGCGCCGGAGATCCTGCCCATCTCGTCATGCCCGGTCAGGTCGGGCATCAGCGCATTGGTGAAATTCGTCGCCATCTCCATGCCGATGAAGCCCAGGCTGAACCAGAAGACCGGCCAGAACAGGCCCGGCACTTGCGGGAAGGTCCACCAAAGCATCCAGGCGCCGGTGAAATACATCACCGAGAAGATCCAGATCCACAGCATCCGCCGCCCCGACCCGTCGGCAATCGCGCCCAGGATGGGCGACAGGACGGCGATCAGCAGGCCGGTGATGGTCTGGCCCGTGGTCCAATAGGCCTGCGAATGGGCGGCGGCGGTTTCGGCATCGGCCCCGGCGGCGGCAAAGTACCCCCGCGCCACCTCGGCGAAATAGGGGCCGAAGATGAAGGTGAGCAGAAGCGTGTTGTAAGGCTGGCTCGCCCAGTCAAAGAAATACCAGCCCCAGATGCGTTTCTTCGCGCTGATCATCGCCCGCCCCATCTGCCCGCCCGGTCTTTGGGCGGAGTGAACCCCGAAACCCGGCAACAGGCAACCCGCCTTGGCTGCGCCCCAAGGCTTCCTCGCCCCTTCTTCTGTTCTCAAATATCCCGCGGGGGTCCGGGGGCGCGAAGCCCCCGGGACGCGGCCAGCAGGCCCCCCCCCCGTTACCGAACGGGCGGCCAGGGCCGTTCGGCATCGGCGGCGATCCAGGCCTGGACCCAGCCGGGCAAGGCGGGGCTTTCCGGCGGCAGGCCCAGGGCCTGCACCAGTTCCGCAGGTGGCAGGATGCCGGTCCGTCCCCGTGTCGCGGCCATGCGGATCAGGGCCTGCGAGGCGCAGTCACCGCCGCGCCACATGCTCTGCTCGAAATAGGTGAAGCGCCCGTCCCAGCCCAAGAGCCGCGTCTTCATGGTGAAGGCCTGAAAGGCGGTGATCCGCTTGCGATATCGCACCGACACGCCCGCCACCGCCATGCCCCAGCCTCGCGCCTTGACCAGCTGGTTGACCCCGGTGCGAAATCCCCAGGGCAGGCGGCCCAGATCGTACAGGGTCAGGGTGCGGCCATTGTTCAATTCCATGAAAGGGTCGATGTCCCAGGGCCAGCAGCGATGGGTGCTGACATGGGTCTCAAACGGGCCAAGCCTGGTCTTGCGGAACTTCCACAATTCCTTGGCCATGCGGAACCAGGGATACATGCGCCTCTCCTTTGCGCCTTGGCTGCAATCTTGCGCATTCAAGGTCAAGCGTGACCCTGCGTAGGGATTGCCCTTGGACCGGCCCCGCGCTACCTCAGGTCAATTGCCATACAGACCGGGGGACCCATGCAGTCGCTGTTCCAGATCCTGATGCTGATCCTGAACATCATCTATTATGTGATCCTCGTGCATGTGATCATGTCCTGGCTGATCAACTTCCAGGTGCTGAACCTGCGTCAGCCGCTGGTCGCCCAGATCTGGTACGGGCTGAACCGCGTGCTCGACCCGATCTATTCCCGCGTCCGCCGCCTCCTGCCCGCGATGAGCGGCATCGATTTCGCCCCTCTTGTCGTGCTGATCGTGGTCATCGCCCTGCGCATCATCCTTGCCAACAACGTGGCCTATTTCCTCTGATGTCCACGCCGCAGGCGCTTCTGGCCCGGGTCTTCGGATTCCCGGGCTTCCGGCCCGGGCAGGAGGAGATCGTCGCCTCGGTTACCGCCGGAACGAATACCCTTGCCATCATGCCCACCGGCGGCGGCAAGTCGCTGTGTTTCCAGCTTCCCGCCCTGTGCCGCCAGGGTGTCACCGTCGTTATCAGTCCGCTGATCGCGCTGATGCGAGACCAGGTCCGCGCCTTGCGGTCGGCGGGGGTCGAGGCGGGGGCGCTGACCTCGGGCAACACCGATCAGGAGACGGAGGAAGTCTTCTCCGCGCTGGATGACGGGCGGCTGAAGCTTCTCTACATCGCGCCGGAACGGCTGGCCGCCCCCGCCACTCTGCCCATGCTGAAGCGCATCGGCGTGTCGCTCATCGCGGTGGACGAGGCGCATTGCGTCTCGCAATGGGGCCATGATTTCCGCCCCGATTACCTGCGCATCGGCGCGCTGCGCCGCATGCTGGATGTGCCGCTGGCCGCCTTCACCGCCACGGCGGATGAGGAGACGCGGGCCGAGATCGTCACCCGCCTGTTCGACGGCACCGCGCCTGCCACCTTCCTGCGCGGCTTCGACCGGCCGAACATCCACCTCGCCTTCGCGGCCAAGGACGCCCCGCGCGAGCAGATCCTGCGTTTCGCCGCCGCCCGCAAGGGCCAGTCGGGCATCGTCTATTGCGGCACGCGCGCGAAGACCGAGGTCCTTGCCCAGGCCCTCTGCGCCGCGGGGCACCATGCGCTGGCCTATCATGCGGGGCTTGACCCCGATCAGCGCCGCGAGGTGGAAACCCGCTTCCAGCGCGATGACGGGTTGATCGTCGTCGCCACCGTCGCCTTTGGCATGGGCATCGACAAGCCTGACATCCGCTGGGTCGCCCATGCTGACCTGCCCAAATCGATCGAGGGCTATTACCAGGAAATCGGCCGCGCCGGGCGCGATGGCAGCCCGGCCGAAACCCTGACCCTGTTCGGTGCCGATGACATCCGCTTCCGTCGCCAGCAGATCGACGAAAGCGCCGCCCCCATGGAGCGCAAGCAGGCAGACCACGGCCGCTTGAACGCGCTTCTCGGTCTGGCGGATGCCATCTCCTGCCGCCGTCAGGTCCTGTTGCGCTACTTCGGCGAGACGCCCGAGCCTTGCGGCAATTGCGACCTCTGCGACCGCCCGGCCGAGGTTTTCGATGCCACCGACGCCGTGCGCAAGGCGCTGTCGGCGGCGCTGCGCACCGATGAAAGCTTCGGCAAGGGCCATTTGATCGACATCCTTGTCGGCAATGCCACCGAAAAGGTCCGCGATCGCGGACATGACGCCCTGCCCACCTTCGGCGTCGGGCGCAACTTGTCGAAAGGCCAATGGGATGCGGTCTTCCGCCAGATGATGGGCCGAGACCTTCTGCGCCCCGATCCCGAACGCCATGGTGCCCTGCGCATGACCGAAGCCGCCCGCCCGGTGCTGCGCGGCGAGGTGCAGGTCGTGCTGCGCAAGGACGCGATGCAGGCCACGGTGAAGACGCCCTTGAAGACACTGGTCTCCGAGGAAGACGCGCCGCTTCTGTCGGCGCTCAAGGCCAAGCGCCGCGCGCTGGCCGATGCGGCCGCTGTGCCGGCCTATGTCATCTTTGCCGACCGCACCCTGATCGAGATGGCCGAGAAACGGCCACAGACGCTGGATCAGATGGCCGGGATCACCGGGGTCGGTGCCAAAAAACTCGAAAGCTACGGGCGCGATTTCCTGTCGGTCATCCTGGGCGCCAGCGCGCCGGAGCTGCACCCCGCAAGGCGGGCGCTGGCGGGCAAGACCGAAGGCGCGGTCTATGACCGTCTGGCCGAGGCCCAGCTTGCCCTTCAGCGCGGGCCTGACGGCATCGGCAAGCCCCTGTCCTGCACCCAGTCCACCCTACGCCAGATCGCCGAGCGGCGCCCGCGCAGCCTGACCGAATTGCAGCGCGTGCAAGGCATGGATGCGCAAAAGGCCGACCGGTTCGGCGCGGCCTTCCTGGCCATTCTGGCCGAGGCGGGTTGATCGGGCCGCGACCGGCCTTTCGCCCCCCTTTCCTTTTGTGCCGCGCTGCGAAATTCTGCGGCGAAACGAATGGGGGCGACATGCGCGATCAGGCGATGGACCGGCTGCTGGTGGCCCTGGCCGACCTTTACGCGACCGAGGGGCGGGCCGAAGCGATCCGCACGGCCAACCTTTTGCGCGGCGCGCGGGGCGGCGATCTCTGGACGGCCCAGCCCGCCCCTGGCTTTGGCGCGGCCTTGGTGGCGCTGGCGGGGGCGGAGGGCGCGCATCCCCTGGCCGCCTTGGTCGCGGCTGCGCAGCCCGTCCTGCCCTGGGGAACCAATCCCGCCGATGGCAGGATGAGCGCGGATGCCGCCAAAGCCACGGCCTCGGCCACGCTTCTCGGGCCGACAGACCCGGTTCGCTGCGACAATCTGCTTCTGGGGCTGTTCTGGCAGAGGCCCGATACCTATTACGCCCTGCACAACCATGATGCTGACGAGACCTATGTGATCCTTGCGGGCGGGGCAGAGTGGCGGGCAGGGGATGACAAGCGGTGGCGCGGGCCGGGCGAAATGATCCATCATCCCTCGCTGATGCCCCATGCCTTCCGCGCCGGGCCTCAGGGCCTGCTGGCGGCCTGGCGCTGGTCAGGCGATGTGAATTTCCAGTCCTACAAGATGTTGCCCGACCCCGAAGCCGGATGATCGCGGAAGACGAGCAGGTGGTTCAGCGCATAGCTTGTGATGGCGGCCAGCGCCGAGGCGGCAAGGTAAAGGCAGGTGTCGACCAGCATGTCGCGGGTCACGAACAATGCGCCCGCGGTTGACACGATGGCCAGGCTGACCCCTTGGGTCAGCGCGTAAAGACCCAGTGCGCCACGGCGGGGCGCGCGGGCGCGAAAGGTGAAGCGGCGGTGGCACCAGAAGACCGGCGGGATGAAGGCAATCCAGACCAGAGCCGAGGTCAGGCCGGGCGGCAGCGGCAGGCGCGCAACCAGCGCCGCCGTGACCAGGGCATAGGCCAGCGCCGCGGTGCCGCCGACGATCAGAAAGCGGAAAAGGCCCCCGGCATGGTCGCCCTTCTTGCTCATTGCGTGACCTGGGCGGGGGCTGCACCTTCCGGCGTGGCAGGCAGGGTGGCGAGGGCGGGCTTGTCGACCTTCAGAAGCAGGATTTCCTGCGCGTTGCCTTGTGGCGCGGACAGCCAGGCCGGCAGATCGCCCGCAAGAAGCCGCGCGCCAAAGCGGCCGCCGCCGCCGCCCGCGCGGCAGACCATGACGTAATCTGCGCCGGTCTTGCGCAGCATGCGGATCATGCCCTCCTCGCGCTGGAAGGGGATCACCCCGGCAATGAAGGCATCGCCACTGCGGTGATACCCCGCCGAGGTCGCGCCATAGGGCGTATAGGCCAGGATCATCGAGCCGAAATTCAGCTCGCTCAGGATGATCGAGCCGGTCGGCAGCTGCGACGACAGTGCGGCCAGTTGATCACGCACGCCCTGGGTGCGGCAGGAACCGGAAAGGGGTTGCCAGGCATCGGGGTCGTTCGGCTCGGTCGAGCCTTTGTCGGGAAGCCAGCCGGTTGCCACCATGCCGAAGGCAAGCGGAACCTGCGGCACGGCGATGAACAGGACGGCGAGAAGCGCCGAAAGCGCCGCCGGGCGGCTGCGGCCGCCGCTGAAAAGCGCGGCGATGCGCCACATGACGAAGCCCGCAAGGAAGGGAATGGCCGGGGCCGAGACGGCCAGCGCGCGGATTTGCACCATGCTGATCACAAGGCCGGTCACCGAGATCGCCAGAAGGATGGTCAGCGCCTGACGCTGAACGGCGGTCAGCGCGCGGCGGGACGACCAGCCCAGCGCTGCCGCCAGAAGCGTGACCGCTATGGCCGGGGTCATCAGCGCGTTGACACCGAAGGGCAGGATCTGGAACGAGCGCCAGGCGGGCTGTGCCTCGGCGATGCGTTCCTCGATGATGCGGCGGGCCTCTTCCGGCATCGCGCCATAGGGGCCGTTCAGGCAAGCGGCGGTCAGCGGGGCCGACAGCCATAGGCCGATCCCGGCGATGGCGGCCATGATCGCGAAAAGCGCGAGGGGCGAGGAGATGCGGCGGGCGGCGGCCACGCCCGCCAGCGATGCGGCGATACCGGCGGCGATCACGGCCAGAAGCGGCGGGGCCAACTCGTCGCACCAGGGCAGCAGCCATTCGGCGGGCGCGGTTTGCCCGATCATCAGCAGCGGGGCGGAGATGCCCAGAGAAATCGAAAAGCCGGTCAGCCAGGGCGCGCTGCCCGGGACGCCAAAGGCCAGGCGCAGGGCGGCAAGACCCCAGAGCAGGAAAAGCATCGGCAGCATTTCCAGCCCGACAGCCAGGGCAAAGGCGGCGGCCGCCCCGGCCAATGCCCCCATCAGCGCAGCGCCGCGGCGCAGATCGCGCGGCGGCACGATGGCCAGGGCCAGCGCGATGGTCGAGAACAGGACCTGAACATTGTGATGGTCAAGATTGCCGGGACCGAACTTGCCCGGGCCGATCTTGGCCCAGAACACCGCCATCAGCCCGGCGCCGATCGCCGCCGCAGGCCCGAGCAGCCGGTTGCCGCCCCAGGCGACCACGACGCAAAGCGCGACAAGAAGAAGCGAGGGCCAGAGCACCTGGGTCAGCATCTCGGCCGTGGCCATGGGAAAGATCCAGGACAGCGGCACCAGAAGGGCGGCGATGCCCGCATCGACATAGCGCGACCAGTGCATCGACACGCCGCCCGGCGGCAGCAGCCGGTGCTGCATCAGATCGGCCCAGGCCTGCCCGCCCAGCCAGTCGCGCACCTCGACCAGACGCATCAGGTTGTCCGAGAAGCCGGAATTCAGCTTGTCGAGCGAGTTCACCGCCTGCGCCGCCACCAGGATGCAGAGCAGAAGCACAATATGCGCGAGACGCGGGGGCGCGCCGGAAATCTTCAGCTTCACGTCGTTTCCGCCTTTGTATCAAATCGTCACCAATCGCCGGATCGGGCTAAAGCTGGAAACGGTCAGGATGATGACAATTTCACGCATCTTCCGGGGCCATGCGGGGCTTGCGCCGCCAAACCTTCCCGCTTCCGCCCCAATTCCGGCCCAATCCGCCGGAAGAGTGCCGCCAAAGAGTTTCCGGGGGGTTCCCATGACCGAGTTGACGATTCTGATGCCCTGCCTCAACGAGGCCGAGACGCTGGCCGCCTGCATCGTGAAGGCGCGCGGCTATCTCGAGCGTTCGGGCGTCGAGGGTGAGATCGTCATCGCCGACAATGGCTCGACCGATGGCAGCCAGGCGATTGCCGAGGCTCTGGGCGCCCGCGTGGTGCCGGTGCCGCGCCGGGGCTATGGCGCGGCGCTGGTCGCTGGGATCGAGGCTGCCGAGGGCCGCTATGTCATCATGGGCGACAGCGATGACAGCTATGATTTCTCGCGGCTGGACGGTTTCGTTCAGGCGCTGCGCGGCGGGGCCGATCTGGTGATGGGCAACCGCTTCAAGGGCGGGATCGCCAAGGGTGCGATGCCGCCCCTGCACCGCTATCTGGGCAATCCGGTCCTGTCGACCATCGGCCGGGTCCTGTATCGCACGCCAGTGGGCGATTTCCATTGCGGGCTGCGCGGCTTTTCCCGCGCCTCGGTGCTGCGGCTGGGCCTCTCCTCGCCGGGGATGGAGTTTGCCTCGGAAATGGTGATCAAGGCCTCGCTGGCCGGGCTGCGCATCGAGGAAGTGCCGACGACGCTGTCGCCCGATGGCCGCTCGCGTCCGCCGCATCTGCGCAGCTTCCCCGATGGCTGGCGCCATCTGAAACTGCTGCTGACCTTTGCCCCGTTCAGCCTGTTCCTGTTGCCGGGTCTGGTGCTTCTGGCGACCGGCGGGGCGGGCTTTGCCGCGCTGATGTTCGGGCCGCTCACGCTGGGCGACGTGACCTTTGACATCGGCGCCGTGATCCTGACCGCGATGGCGGCGCTGACCGGCGCGCAGATGGTGTGGTTCCACGTGCTGGCGCGGACCTTCGCGGTGCGCTTTGGCCTCTTGCCCTCCTCCGACCGCTTCGAGAGTCTGCAAGCCCGCCTCTCGGTGGATCGCGCCTGTCAGGCGGGCGGCGTTCTGTTCCTGCTGGGCCTTGGCGTGGCGGCGGCGAGCCTGACCTATTGGGGTCTGCATGGCTTTGGCGATCTGAACCCCTCGGTCATCGCGCGGTCAACCTCGCTTGCAGCGGTGCTGGCGGCGCTGGGCGCGCAGGCGGTGGCCAATGGCTTCCTCTGGGGTCTGCTGAACCAGAATGTCGCGCCGCAAGCGGCCCCCGAGGCGGCGCTGCAACCCGCCTACGCCGTGGTGCGCTAACCTTGCGCCCCCTGCCCGGCCCAGGGGCCATGCGGCAGGGGTTTGCCATCCAGACGCTGAAAGCCATGGGCGCCGAAGTAATCGCGCTGGCCCTGAATCATGTTTGCCGTGCCGCGCGCGGTGCGCATCGCGTCGAACCACGCAAGACCGGCTGAAAGCGCAGGCAGGGCATGGCCCCGCAGCGCGGCTTCGGCCACCACGCGGCGCAAGGTGGTGTGATGCTGGCGCAGCAGCGCAGCAAAGGCGGGCGCGAAGATCAGGTTGCGCGTGGGATCTTCGCTCAGGGCCTGCGCCATGTCGTCCAGCATGGCCGAGCGGATGATGCAGCCCGCGCGCCAGACCTTGGCGCAGTCCGGCAGCGGCACGCCCCAGCCAAAGCTCTCCGAAGCCGCCGCCAGCATGGTGAAGCCCTGCGCATAGCACAGGATCTTGCCCGCGATCAGCGCGCCTTCGATATCTTCAAGCGGCAGGGAAAGCGGCTGCGGACCGGCACCAAAGGCCGCCTGCCCTGTGGCGCGTTCCGCCCGCCCGGCCGAGATGTTGCGGGCGGCAACCGCCGCCTCGATCACTGGGATCGGGGCGGCCAAATGCTGGGCTTCGATGGCAGTCCAGCGGCCCGTGCCCTTCTGCCCCGCCGCATCGGTGATGACATCCAGCATGGCCGCGCCGGTTTCCGGGTCAATCGCGGCGGCGACGGCGGCGGAAATCTCGATCAGGTAGGATTTCAGCGGGCCGTCGTTCCAGCGGGCGAAGACCGGGGCGATCCGGGCGGCAGACAGGCCCAGACCGTCGCGCATCAGGCCATAGGCCTCGGCGATCATCTGCATGTCGGCATATTCGATGCCGTTATGCACGGTCTTGACGAAATGCCCGGCCCCGCGCGGCCCCATCCAGGTGGCGCAGGGCGTGCCCTGATGCCGGGCGGCGATCGATTCCAGCACCGGGGCTACGCGATCCCAGGCAGCGCGCGGCCCGCCGCCCATGATCGAGGGGCCGTGCCGGGCACCGTCCTCGCCTCCGGATACGCCCATGCCAAGGAAGGCCTGTCCGGCGGCTTCAGCGGCGGCCGAGCGGCGTTCAGTATCATGGAAATTGGCATTGCCCGCGTCGATGATCAGGTCTTCGGGGGACAGAAGCGGGCGCAAAGCGGCGATCTGGTCATCGACCACCGGCCCCGCCGGGACCATCAGGATGATCGCGCGGGGCGGCGAGATGGCAGCGACAAGATCGGCCAGCGACTCGGTCGGAACGATGGTGGCGGCCAGCGCCCCGGCTCTGGCATGGAAATCGCGCGTCACCTGCGCGGTGCGGTTCCAGACCGCGATGCGATGGCCCTTTTCCGCGATGTTCAGGGCCAGCGCCGCACCCATGGTGCCAAGGCCGATCAGGCCGATGCGAGCCTGGGTCATCCTGCGCCTCCTGTCTGCGATGTTTGCGCTGACATATCACCTGGGCCGGGCATTCGGAACCATTGCTTCGCCCTTGTCACGCCTTTGGCACCGGGCTAGGCAAGCGCCATGCACAGCTATGCCATCGGCGACATTCACGGACATCTTGACCTGCTGCAAGCCGCCCATGCGCGGATCGCGGCGGATATGGCGGTGCATGGACCGGCAACGGTGGTGCATGTCGGCGATCTGGTGGATCGCGGGCCGGACAGCCGCGGCGTGATCGACCATCTGATGCGCGGGATCGACCGGGGCGAGGATTGGGTGGTGCTGAAAGGCAACCACGACCGGATGTTCAGCCGTTTCCTGCGCGCGCCCGAGGAACCCGAGCCTGGGCTGCGGCCCGACCTGTCCTGGCTGGATCCGCGGCTGGGCGGGGCCGAGACGCTGGCCTCTTACGGGCTGCGCAATGCGGGCGACCGGCCTGTGAAGGCCGTGCATGAAGAAGCGCTGGCCAAGGTGCCGCAGGCGCATCGCGATTTTCTGAAGGAAAGGCCGGTCTGGCACCGGATCGGCGAGGTGGTCTTTGTCCATGCCGGGATCCGCCCCGGCTTTGCGATGGACAAGCAGACCGAGACCGATCTGGTCTGGATCCGCCAGCCTTTCCTGGAGGACAGGCGCGACCATGGCTTTCTGGTGGTGCATGGCCATACCGCCATTCCGGCCCCGCATCACCATGGCAACCGGGTGAACATCGACAGTTCCGCCGCCTATGGCGGGCCGCTGACCGCGGTCGCGATCGAGGGGCGCGATGTGTTCCTCCTGACCGAAGCCGGGCGTGTGCGGCTATTGCCCGATCCGGGCTAAACACCCCGCCAGATGCCGGCCCGGGGCACCCGCCCATGTTCCAGATGGAAATCGTCAAGCTGCGGCGGCGCGACACCCAGGTGGTGTAGCTGAACATGCGCCTGGCCGCGATGGTGGATCTGGTGCTGGAAGAGGTGCAACAGCAGGTCATCCACCCGTTCGGGAACATGCGCGTCGCGCCGGATCGTTGCGACGCTGCGCGCCAATCCTGCCGCATCCAGGCTGCGACAGAAGGCGATCAGCCGCAAATCCTCGGCCCGTTGCGCCGCGGCAAGGGCGGCGGCATCCGTCAGATCCGGTTCCTCGATCATCGCATAGGGCAGGGGGCGACCCTCCAGCGCGGCCAGATAGTAGCGGTCCACCGTCAGGATGTGGTTCAGCGTCTGCGCCAATGACGGGAAGAAGCCCACATTCGGCGCGGTGAAACCGCCCGGCGACAGGTCGGCCAGCGCCGCGTGCAGCGTCTCGTTCGCCCAGGCATTGTTCTGCGCCATCCGCAGGAAGGGGGTGACTGTCATGCTCTCCTCACTCGCGCAGGTCGGGGGAACCGTACCCGCCCCGTCATTTCGCTTTACCAGATCCGCCGCGCGTGATTCCGTCAGGGCCATGATGCCCCATGCCCGCCGCTTCTGGCTGCCCTATCTTGCGACCGCGCTGATCATTGCCGGTGCGGCGGTCTGGCTTTGGGCCGATGGCCGCGTGCTGATCTGCAAATGCGGCACGGTGAAGCTCTGGCACGGCGCGGTCGTCAGTTCGGAAAACAGCCAGCACATTGCCGACTGGTATACGCCAAGCCATATCATCCACGGCTTCCTGTTCTTTGGCGCCCTGTGGCTGGTGGCGCGGCGGCTTTCGCTGGGCTGGCGGCTGGCGATTGCCACCCTGGTCGAAAGCGCCTGGGAGTTGGTCGAAAACTCGAATGCCGTGATCGAGCGCTATCGGTCGGTGACGATCAGCCTGGATTACTTTGGCGACTCGGTGATCAATTCGGTCAGCGACATCCTGGCCATGGTGCTGGGCTTCTGGTTGGCCGCGCGCCTGCCGGTCTGGGCGACCATCGTGATCGCGCTGGGGTTCGAGGCGACGACGATCTGGCTGATCCGCGACGGGCTGGCGCTGAATGTGCTGATGCTGCTTTGGCCGATCCCCGAGGTCGCGGCCTGGCAGGCGGGGCGCTGAGCCGCGCCGCGTCAGCACATCCCTAGGCCGCGCACGCCGGGCGCAGCATCGGCCGCAGCGCCACAAACCCCGCCAGCGCCGCCGCCCCGGCCAGTCCGGCCACCAGCCAGAAAAAGCCCCGCTCGCCAAGCTGCACCATCAGCGGCGACAGGATCAGCGGCAGGAAGATGCCGCCCACCAGCCCGGCCCCGATGATCGTGGGCGGCACGCGCGGGTCAGTGCCCATATGCTGGCTGGCGGTGACGAAATAGCTGGGGAAGAACACGCCCGCCGAGGCGCCCATGGCGACAAAGGCCCAGGCCGGAGAGACGGTCGCGCCAAGCAGCGCGAAACAGGCGATGGCGATCAGGCCGGACAGGAAAAGCACGAAGCTTGGCACCAGATGGGCGGTAAAGGTCAGCACGATCCGGGCCGCCAGAAAGACCACGAAGAAGACCGACAGGAACTCGGCCGCGCGCGCCTCGCTTTCGCCTGCCGCGATCAGCGCGGTGGGGCCAAGGCCGATCAGGCTCGCCTCAATGCCGATGGCGGCGGCGCCGAAGGCCAGGATGGGCAGGCGCGGGCGAAAGCCCTGCGCGCTGCCCGGGGCGGGGGTGGGGGCCGCGCCGCCCGCGCCGGGCAGGAACCAGATCGCCACGGCCAGGCCCGCCGTAACCAGAAAGGCCAGGCGCGGGTCCTGGCCAAAGCGCACGAAGGCCAGGGGCGCGAGAATCGCGCCGATGCCGAAACAGGCGTTCAACAGGCTCAGCATCGAGGGGCCGCGCGGGCCGAAAGCCGCAAGGACGCGCGGGTTGAAGACGGCGGTGGCCATGGCATAGCCGGCGCCGAAGACGAAGGCCGCGGCCAGCGTCGCGCCCCAGCCCGCCAGGCTGGCCAGACCCGCCGCCCCCAAAGCCATGGTCGCCAGCGCATGGCGCGGCGAGATTCGGTTGCCAAAGGCGAACATCGCCGCGATGCCAAGGGCGCATCCCGTCCAATGCGCCGAAACAAGAAGCCCGGTTTCGGCCTGCGGCACCCCGAACATGCGCCCGAAAACCGGCAATGTCGGGCCATAGAGGGACTGGCCGACCCCCATCATGGCGAAACAGGCCACACCGGCGATCAAAAGCCCCTGCCGGGCCCGCGACGAATCGCTCAATTCCGTCTCCTGCAAATCTGCTCTTGGATGTGCTGTCTGCTTCCCGGAAATGCTTGTCAACGCTTGCAGCTTCCGGACTTTCGTGCAGTCATTGGTTCTGTGGTGGGGTGCCTGTAATGAAATACGAGTCTTTCGAGCTCAACGGTTTTCTGCCGTTTCAGCTCTCGGTTATGACCGAGCGGATACGCAAGGAGCTGACCAGCCGTTTCGCGCCGGAATTCCAGCTTTCGGTCCCGGAATGGCGCGTCCTTGTGCAATTGTGGGGCAGCGAAGGTGTATCGGTTCGCGAATTGCATGTTGCGGTTGCAATGGACAAGTCCAAGGTCAGCCGCGCGGCAAGTCGGCTTGAAAGCGCCGGGATGGTGGAAAAACGCGAGAATGCCGATGACCGGCGGCTTTTGCAAATCCGCCTGACGCAACAGGGAAGCGAACTTGTCATGCGGTTGATTCCGATCGCGCATGAATTCGAAACAGAGCTGGCCCTTCGTCTGGGCGGCGATGCCCCCGCCTTCCGCCGCGCGCTTGAACACCTGATGGCCTGGGAATGACGCTGCGGCGCGGGGCGGCCTGACGGCTTGCGCCGCGCGCTGCGAAGGCAAAGACTGTCTGCTGAACCTGCGGCCCCGCCGCAGAGCCAACAGGAGATGCCGCCGATGACCGATATCTACATTCTCTCCGCCGCCCGCACGGCAATTGGTGGCTTTGGCGGGTCGCTGGCGACGCTGCCACCCATCGAAACCGCGACTGTCGCCGCCAAGGCGGCGCTGGCACGGGCGGGGGTCGAGGGCGGGCAGATCGGCACCGTGGTCTTCGGCCATGTCATCAACACCGAGCCGCGCGACATGTATCTGTCGCGCGTGGCGGCGATGCAGGCCGATGTGCCGGAAACCGCGCCTGCGATGAACGTGAACCGGCTGTGCGGGTCCGGCGCGCAGGCCATCGTTTCGGCGGCGCAGGCCCTGATGCTGGGCGATGCCGATTTCGCGCTGGCGGGCGGCGCGGAAAGCATGAGCCGGTCGCCCTATGCCCTTCCCGCCGCGCGCTGGGGCCAGAAGATGGGCGATACCCGGGCGCTGGACATGATGACCGGCGCGCTGACCTGCCCCTTCGGCACCGGCCATATGGGGGTGACGGCGGAAAACGTCGCGGCGCGCGACGGCATCACCCGCGCGGCCCAGGATGAATTCGCGCTGG
>Ga0209571_1000732_pt1 | contig 25193 bp, 24 predicted proteins | sample EBPBio102011_DNA_FD_185866 | JGI IMG/M metagenome (GOLD analysis project Ga0209571, IMG submission 185866) | Wastewater treatment Type I Accumulibacter community from EBPR Bioreactor in Madison, WI, USA - Reactor 1_1/10/2011_ DNA (SPAdes)... | ecosystem: Engineered > Bioreactor > EBPR >... | reverse complement strand
CTGGCGCTCGGTGAGCACGTTCTTCTTGTCCTTGTACGGGTTCTCGCCTTCCTTGAACACGAAGCGCACCGGCGTGCCGACCAGCTTGAAGCGCTTGCGGAAGAAGTTCTCGAGATAGCGCCGGTAACTCTCCGACAGCGTGCGCAGGCGCGAGCCGTGCACCACGATCGTCGGCGGGTTCTCGCCGCCCGGGTGGGCGAAGCGCAGCTTGGCCACGTGGCCGCGCACCACCGGCGGCGGGCTGGCCTCGTAGGCGATCTCGAGCGCCTTGGTGACTTCGGCGGTGCTGAACTGCTTCGTCGCCGAGGCATACGCGCGGTGCACCGCCTTGAACAGTTCGCGCAGGCCGGAGCCGTGCTTCGCGCTGATCCGCACCGCCTCCGCCCAGGACACGAACGACAGCTTGCGCGACAGCAGCGCCTCGTTCTGCTGGCGCTGGTATTCGCTCAGGCCGTCCCACTTGTTGACCGCGATCACCAGCGCGCGGCCGGCGTCGAGCACCGCGCCGAGCACGCTCGCGTCCTGTTCGGTCACGCCTTCGCTGGCGTCGAGCATGACCACCGCCACCTGGCACTGCTCGATCGCCTGCAGCGTCTTGACGATGGAGAACTTCTCCACCGCTTCCTCCACCTTCGACTTGCGGCGAATCCCGGCGGTGTCGATCAGCCGGTACTTGCGACCATCGCGCTCGAGGTCCACCGCGATCGAGTCGCGGGTGGTGCCCGGCACGTCGGACGCGATCATCCGCTCCTCGCCGAGGATGCGGTTGACCAGGGTCGACTTGCCCACGTTCGGGCGGCCGACGAAGGCGATGCGGATGCGCTCCGGGTCGTCGTCCAGCACCTCGCCCGCGCCCTCGCGCGGCAGCTTCTCCAGCACCGCGTCGAGCAGGTCGTCGATGCCCTGGCGGTGCGCGGACGACACCGCGAACACGTCCGAGAAGCCGTAGCGCGAGAACTCGGCCAGCGACGCGCGCGCGTCGACGCCGTCGACCTTGTTGACCACGAGGAACACCGGGCGCGAGGTCTTGCGCAGCCAGCTGAGGATCTCGTCGTCGAGCGCCGACGCACCCTCGCGGCCATCGACCACGAACAGCACCAGGTCGGCTTCCTCGGCCCCGGCACGCGACTGGCGCGCGGTGGCGCCGGCCAGGCCCTCCTCCTGCCCGGCGATGCCGCCGGTGTCGATCACCACGAACGGCCGCGCCTCGTCCAGGCGGCACACCCCGTAGTGGCGGTCGCGGGTCACGCCGGGCTCGTCGTGCACCAGCGCGTCGCGCGTGCGCGTCAACGCGTTGAACAACGTCGACTTGCCGACGTTCGGGCGGCCCACGAGGGCGACGGAGGGAAGCATGGCGGTGTCGTGTCTCGATGAGGAAGCCGGGCACCCGCCGAGCGGATCCCGGAAAACGGACGGCCCCGGGCAGCGAGACTACCCGGGGCCGAGGCCTGGCGCCACGCGCGGGGCGTCAGCGGGTCAGGGGGCCAGGCGCCAGGCGGTCAGGTCGCCCTTGACGTTCTGCACCACCACGATGCCGTCGGCCTGCACCGGCGGGCCCTTGATCGCGGCACGCCCGGCGCGCTCGCGCGCGGCGAAATCGCCGTTGTCGAGGCGCAGCCAGTGCACGTAGCCGTCGAAATCGCCGACCACCGCGAACTCGCCCTGCACCGCGACGCCGCTGAGGTCGCGACGGGCCAGGCCCGCCTGCTCCCACGCCGCGCGCCCGGCGCTGCGCTCGATGCCCCACACCGCGCCATTGCGGTCGGACACCACCAGCTTGTCGCCGGCCAGGCCGATGCGGCCGGAGCCGCCGTGGTCGCTGGCCCAGATCGGGCGCCCGCTGGGGGCGTCGATCGCGACGGTCGCCTGCTTGTAGCTGCTGGCGTAGAGCACGGTGCCGTCGAGCACCGGAGTGCCGTCGACGTCGGCCATGCGGTCGAGTTCGGTGCGGCCGTCGGGCTGCGCCACCGGCACGTCCCACAGCGGGCGGCCGTCGGCCAGCGCCAGCGCCACCAGGGTGCCGTCGTCGTTGCCGACGAAGACGAAACCCGGGCCCAGCGCCGGCGCGTCGTTGCCGCGCACGGTCAGCGACGGCAGTTCGTGGTTCCAGAACCAGCGGCGTTCGCCGTTGCTCGCGTCGAACGCGGTCACGCGGCCATCGTTCGAACGCACCAGCACCATGCCCTGACCGATCGTCGGCGGCGCGATCACCTCGCTTACCACCTTGGCCTGCCAGCGCTCGCCGCCGGTCGCGGCATCGAGCGCGATCACCTCGCCCTTCAACCCGCCCACCACCACCAGGCCGTCGCCCACGCCGGGGCCGCCGGTGACATGGGTGTCGGTGTCGTACTTCCACAGCGCGGCGCCGGTCTGCAGGTCCAACGCACGTACGCCACCGCCCACCGCGGCGGCGTACACGCGGCCGTCGGCGATCGCCGGCGACTGGCGCACGCCCAGCCGGTCCTCGCCCTTGCCGGCACTGGCCGACCACAGCTTCGCCGGCGTCGCCGAGGGCACGAACTCGACCAGCTCGGCCGGTTCGGCTGCCTTCTTCGCCTTCGCCTTCTCGCTGTCGCTGCCACCGCCGAACCAGCCCTTGACGGTGCTGCAGCCGGCCAGCGCGAACACGCACGCAAGCACCACGAGCCAGCGGCCCGCTCCGGCGCGCAGGCCGGCGGGGGATAGGGTCTGCGACTTCATCAGGATTCGGTTCCCTTGGTGTCCGGTGCGCCACCGGCCTGGGTGAGCTTGAACTCGAGCAACTGCCGCTGCGGCGCGGCGACGTCGAGCTTGCGCAGTGCCTCGGCGTAGTCCTTGCGCGCGTCCTCGCGCTTGTCGAGTGCGAAATGGGCGTCGCCGCGCACTTCGATCGACGTCGCGTCGTCGCTGCCCGCCAGCAGCGCCACTGCTTCCTCGCCCTTGCCGGCATCGATCAGCAGGCGCGCGAGGCGCTGCTGGACGACTTCCGCGATGCCCGGGTCGCGGCTGGTGGCCGCACGCAGCGTGGCGATCGCCTCGTCGCGCTTGCCGGCGTCGAGCTGGGCCTTGGCCAGGTCGAGTGCCACCAGCGCGGCGTACGGGGTGCCCTTGAGCGCACCCGCCTGCGCGGCGGCCTTGTCGAGCTCATTGGCGGCGATGCTGTCGAGCGCGCCCTGGTAGGCCTCGCCCACGGCCACCTTCTTCTGGTGCGCCTGGTGCATCCACCAGCGGCCGCCGCCGATCAGGGCGAGGCCAAGCACCAGCCCGCCGACCAGGCCCAGGCTGTTCTGCCGCAGCCAGTTGCGGACCCGTTCGCTTTGTTCGTGTTCGTCGAGCAGTTCGTCCAGCGCCATCGTCTACTGCCAAGGGTGTCGGCCGGTCCGCGGCCACTGGCGGGACAGGCGATGAATCGGAAATGCCCGGCTGCAAAGGCCGGGCACGCGTTCCATCAGGCAGGGGCGGGACTTACTCGCCGAGCGGCTCGATGGAGCCGTCAGAGGATACCGTAAAGCGCGCGACGTTCGCTCGCTGGAAGGCAGACAGATCCTGAACGCTGCCATTGCCGAGTACCTGCACCGCACCGGCATTGCCGAGCTTCACGCGTGCGACCTGGCCCTTCGCGTAGTCGCGCCGTTCGCCGGCCTTGAGCAGGCCGCGTTCCAGCAGCGTGCCGTCGGGCGCGGCGATCTCCACCCAGCTGTCACCCTCGAAGCGGATCGACAGCGCCGGGGCCACCGGCTCCGTCGTGCGCGCAGGCAGCGAGGCCATCGACGCCACCAGCGGGCGCGGGTGCGTGTCCTGCGCGGGGGAGGCCGGCACCGGCGCATTGGCCGGGGACGCGGGCACGTCGAGCGAGGCATCGGCCTGCAGTTGCTGGGTATCGAGGTGGGTACGCGTGGCCATCCACACCGGCACCGCGATCAGCGCGGTGATCACGATGTAGACCATGCGGCCCATGAGGCGGTCGGCCATGCGCCGCATCGGCGGCGTGTAGGTGCGGGGTTCGAGCCGCGGCGGTTCGATCGGCCCGCGGCTGCCCATCCCGGCGCTCGCATCGGTGTCGATGCGCACGCCGAGCAGGCGCGCGTAGCTGCGCAACTGGCCGCGCACGAAGACCGGCGCATCGCGCCCTGCGCCCTCGCCCGTCTCCAGCGACTCGATCACCCTCACGGGCATCTTCAGGCGCTGCGCGACATCGGCCACGCTCATGCCCGCGGCTTCGCGGGCCTGGCGCAGGCGCTGTCCGTAGTCGTGTTCGGTGTCGCCGACGTGGTGTTCGGTCGGAGTCATGGCTGGCTGGTTTCCCCTGGAAGCGCGGTCCTCGCCTGCGGAAATTGCGTCCTCAGGCGTTCAACATAACGAGCGGCGGCGACCCTGTCGCCGAGATTCTCTTCGATCTGTGACGCAAGCTGGAGTGCGGCCGGCGTTGGCGCCGCGGCGGCGAGGCGGCGTTCGGAGAATGCGCGCGCCTCCAGCCAGCGCCCCTGGCGCACCTGTTCCTCGGCCATCGCGGCCAGGGCCACGGCATTGCCGGGATCGAGGTCGAGCGCCGCGCGCAGGTCGCGTTCGACGCGGTCGTACTGCCCGGCCTTGGCCGCGCAGGCCCCGGCATTGGCCTGTGCAGCCGCGCGGTCGCCATAGTTGGGATCGGTCAGCGCCTGGTCGAACCAGGTCAGCGACTCGGCGGCGCGCTGGTGGCTGCACAGCCAGGCACCGTAGTTGTTGTAGGTGCCGCCGGACGGCGCCAGCTTCGCGGCCTCGGCATAGTGGCTGCCGGCGCGCTCGCCGTCGCCCTTGTTCATCAGCACCAGGCCCATGACCGTATGCGCGTCGGCCATGCCCGGATCGGCCTTCAGCGCGGCGCGGGCCTCCGCCTCGGCGGCGGCGGGCTGGCCGGCCTGCAGCTGCTGCTCGGCGGCGGCCAGGCGCCGACGTGCCTCGGAGCGGCGCTTGCTCGCCTCGGTTTCCTTGAACGTGTACTCCGGCGCCACGCGCTCGCCACCCTTGCGCTGCGCGTTCGGCTTGACGAAGGTCAGGCGCGAGCAGGCCGTGGCCAGCAGCGCGACCGATGCCGCCAGCAGCAGCGCCTCACGCAGCCGCATCGACGCCTCCGTCGCGCGTGCCGCGCACGCCCAGCGACTTGCGGAACTCCGCCTGGCGCCGGGTGCGATCCATCACCTGCCCCTTCAGCTGGCCGCAGGCCGCGTCGATGTCGTCGCCGCGGGTGCGGCGCACCGGCGCGATGCGGCCGGCCTCGTTGAGCAACTTCTGGAAGCGACGGATCGCCGCATCCTCCGGGCGCTGGAAGCGCGTGCCCGGGAACGGGTTGAACGGAATGAGATTGACCTTGGCCGCATCCTTCATCTGCAGCCGGTTGTCGAAGTCGCGCATCAGCCGCACCAGTTCGCGCGCGTGCACGGGCTGGTCGTTGACGTCCTTCATCAACGTGTATTCGAACGTGACCGACTCGCCGCGCTTGCGTTGCGCATAGCGCACGCAGGCGTCCATCAGCTCGGCGATCGGGTATTTCCTGTTGAGCGGCACCAGTTCGGTGCGCAGTTCGTCGTTGGGCGCGTGCAGCGAGACCGCGAGCGACACGTCGCTTACTTCGCCCAGCTTGTCGATCATCGGCACCAGGCCCGCCGTCGACAGCGTGACGCGCTTGTTGGCCAGGCCGTAGCCGAGGTCGTCGCGCATCACGCTCATCGCGCGCACCACGTTGTCGAAGTTCATGAGCGGCTCGCCCATGCCCATCATCACCACGTTGGTTAGGCGGCGCTGCTTGTGCGGGATGTTGCCCAGGTGCTTCGCCGCCACCCACACCTGGCCGATGATCTCGGCGGTGGAGAGGTTGCGATTGAAGCCCTGCGTGGCCGTCGAGCAGAACTGGCAGTTCAGCGCACAGCCGACCTGCGAGGACACGCACAGCGTGCCGCGGCCCTTGTCCGGGATGTAGACGGTTTCGATGGCATTGCTGCCATCCATCGCCAGCAGCCACTTGTGCGTGCCGTCGGCTGACGGCTTCTCGAACTGCACCTGCGGCACGCGCACCTCGGCGTGCTGCTGCAACTTGGCGCGCAGCGCCTTGCCGAGATCGGTCATCTCATCGAAGTCGGTGACGTGGCGATGGTGGATCCACTTCATCACCTGGTGCGCGCGGAAGCGCTTCTCGCCGAGCGTGTCGGCGAAGAAGCGCTCCAGTCCCTCGCGGTCGAGGTCGAGCAGGTTCTGTTTTGGCTCAACCTGGTGCATGCGATTCGATCAGCGGCTGACGACTTCGGTGGCGGCGAAGAAGTACGCGATCTCGTTCAACCCGTTCTCGACCGAATCCGAACCGTGCGCGGCATTGGCGTCGATCGAATCGGCGAAGTCGGCGCGGATCGTGCCCGCTGCGGCTTCCTTCGGATTGGTCGCGCCCAGCAGTTCGCGATGCAGCGCGACTGCGTTCTCGCCTTCGAGCGCCTGGATCACGACAGGACCGCTGATCATGAATTCGACAAGCGCGTTGAAGAACGGACGCTCGCGATGCACGGCATAGAAGCCTTCGGCTTCGCGGCGCGACAGTTGCTTGTACTTCGAGGCCACGATCTTGAGACCCGCCTTCTCGAAACGGGAATAGATCTCGCCGATCACGTTCTTCGCGACCGCGTCGGGCTTGATGATGGAAAGGGTGCGCTCCAGCGCCATGGGAACAGTCTCCGGGTGCGGGGCCGCCAGCCAAGGCCGGGGGCAGATTAACATGGAAAAACCCGCGTGGGGACGCGGGTTTAGCCGACATGGCTGCGGTAATTCTATCGGATTGCGTGGCAATGCAGCAGTCCGGAATTTGCGTCCAGGGCCGGTCGGGCCTAAGATCAAACAAGCGTTTGATTGAGCCATCGGGAGGACGGGGTGACGGTTCAGCAGTTCTCGACCAAGGACCGGATCCTCGGCGCCGCCGAGGAGCTGTTCGCGCTGCACGGCTTCTCCGGCACCTCGCTGCGCCAGGTGACCACGCGCGCCGACGTCAACATCGCCGCGGTCAACTACCACTTCGGCAGCAAGGACAACCTCGTCAACGAGGTGTTCCGCCGGCGCATGGACGTGATGAGCGGGCACCGGCTGGAGCGCCTGGGGCAGGCGCTGGCCACGCAGCCCGGCGCGCTCGAACCGATCCTCGCCGCCTTCGTCGAACCGGCCCTGGACATGGCGCAGGATCGCCACGGCGGCGCCTTCATCCGCGTGATCGCCCGCGCCTACGCCGAAAAGAACGACGGCCTGCGCAAGTTCCTGTCGGACCAGTACGGCCACGTGCAGCGCGACTTCGCCAAGGCGCTGGCGGGTTGCCTGCCGGACCTGACCAAGGAAGCGCTGTACTGGCGCCTCGACTTCCTGGGCGGCGCGCTGACCTATGCAATGGCCGACTTCGGCCTCATCAAGCGGCCACCGGGCGTGAGCGAAGCCCAGCACCGGCAGCGTGCCGCGCAGGAACTGATCCGCTTCGCCGCCGCTGGCCTCAAGGCCTGATCGGCACATTTTTTACTTTTAAAACAGCAGGATGCCTAACATGTCTGAGAAACTGCTTGTACGCCGCGCCGCCGTGCTGGGCGCCGGGGTGATGGGCGCGCAGATCGCCGCGCACCTGACCAACGCCGGTGTCGACACGGTGCTGTTCGACCTGCCCGCCAAGGAAGGTCCCGCCGACGGCATCGTGCTCAAGGCGATCGGCAACCTGGCCAAGCTCAGCCCCGCCCCGCTCGCCAGCAAGTCGCTGGCCGAGGCGATCACGCCGGCCAACTACGACACCGGGCTGGCGCAACTGAAGGACTGCGACCTGATCATCGAGGCCATCGCCGAGCGCATGGACTGGAAGCAGGACCTGTACAAGAAGATCGCGCCGTTCGTGGCCGACCATGCGGTGCTGGCCAGCAACACCTCAGGCTTGGGAATCAATGCCTTGGCGGAAGTTCTTCCGGAACAGCTTCGCCACCGGTTCTGCGGCGTGCACTTCTTCAACCCGCCCCGCTACATGCACCTGGCCGAGCTGATCCCGGCGAAGACAACTGATCCGTCGGTGCTGGAGGGGCTGGAAGCCTTCCTGACCAGCACGCTCGGCAAGGGCGTGGTCTACGCCAAGGACACGCCGAACTTCATTGGCAACCGCATAGGCGTGTTCTCGATCCTGGCCACCGCACATCACACCGCCGAGTCCGGCCTCGGCTTCGACGAGGTGGATGCCATCACCGGCCCGCTGATCGGCCGGCCGAAGTCGGCGACCTACCGCACCTCGGACGTGGTGGGCCTGGACACCATGGCCCACGTCATCAAGACCATGGCCGACACCCTGCCGGACGACCCGTGGCACGCCTACTTCAAGTCACCCAAGTGGCTGGAGGCGCTGATCGCCAAGGGCGCGCTGGGCCAGAAGACCGGCGCCGGCATCTTCCGCAAGGTCGGCAAGGACATCGTCGTCCTCGACCTCGACAAGCAGGACTACCGCCCGGCCGACCGCACTGCGGCGCCGGAAGTGGTCGATATCCTGAAGATCAGGAACCCTGCCGAGAAATTCGCCAGGCTGCGCGAGAGCCAGCATCCGCAGGCGCAATTCCTGTGGGCGGTGTTCCGCGACCTGTTCCACTACAGCGCCTACCACCTGGCCGACATCGCCGAGACCGCGCGCGACGTGGATCTCGCGATCCGCTGGGGTTACGGCTGGACCCTCGGCCCGTTCGAGACCTGGCAAGCCGCCGGCTGGAAGCAGGTGGCGCAGTGGATCGCCGAGGACATCACCAGCGGCAAGGCCATGAGCAGTGCGCCCCTGCCCGACTGGGTGTTCGACGGACGCGAGGGCGTGCACGCCGCCGAAGGCAGCTACAGCCCGGCCAGGGACGCCAAGCTGCCGCGCTCGTCGCTGGCCGTGTACAAGCGCCAGCGGTTCCCCGATCCGCTGCTGGGCGAGTCGTTCGCGCAGGGCGAGACGGTATTCGAGAACGACGGCGTGCGCCTGTGGACGGACGGCGACGACATCGGCGTGGTCAGCTTCAAGACCAAGATGCATACCGTGTCCGACCAGGTGCTCGATGGCCTGCAGGAAGCGATCGGCATCGCCGAGAACAAGTTCGCCGGCCTGGTGATCTGGCAGCCCAAGGAGCCCTTCTCCGCCGGTGCCGACCTGGCCGGTGCGCTGGGCCTGCTGCAGGCCGGCAAGGTGGAGGCGTTCGAAGCGATGGTCGCCAACTTCCAGGCCACCAGCCAGCGCATCAAGTATTCGCTGGTGCCGGTGGTGGCCGCGGTGCGCGGACTGGCGCTGGGCGGCGGCTGCGAATTCCAGATGCACAGCGCCCGCACGGTCGCACATCTGGAGAGCTACATCGGCCTGGTCGAGGCCGGCGTCGGCCTGCTGCCGGCCGGTGGCGGCCTGAAGGAAATCGCGGTGCGCGCCTCGCAGGCCGCAGGCCCGGGCGGCGACGTGTTCGCCGAACTGAAGAAGACCTTCGAGACCGTGGCGATGGCCAAGGTATCCACGTCCGCGGTCGAAGCCAAGGAACTCGGCCTGCTGCGCGCGAACGACAAGGTGGTGTTCAATGCCTACGAGCTGCTGTACATCGCCAAGGCCGAAGCGCGCGCCCTGGCCGAAACCGGCTACCGCCCGCCGCTGCCGGCGCGTCGCATCCAGGTGGCCGGCGATGTCGGCATCGCCACCTTCCGCATGCTGCTGGTGAACATGCTGGAAGGCCGCTTCATCAGCCCCTACGACGACGAGATCGCGACCCGCATCGCCACCGTGCTGTGCGGCGGCGAGGTGGATCGCGGCGCGATCGTCGACGAGGAATGGCTGCTGAAGCTGGAGCGCAGGCATTTCGTCGAACTGGCCCAGCAGGAGAAGACGCAGGCGCGCATCGCGCACATGCTCAAGACCGGCAAGCCGCTGAGGAACTGAGAATCGGGAATGGGGAATGGGGAATGGTGAAGAGCACCAATCCGCTTTCTCTTTCCCTCCAAAACTTCTGCCGGCAATCAGGAATGTTGCAGATCCCGGGAATCCGCTTTCACGATTTCCGACTCGCCATTCCCCATTCCCGGCTTTCGGAGAAAGCCAAATGAGCAAGCAAATCCAGGATGCCTACATCGTCGCCGCCACCCGCACGCCGGTCGGCAAGGCGCCCAAGGGCGTGTTCCGCAATACCCGTCCCGACGACATGCTCGCGCATGTGCTCAAGGCCGTGGTGGCGCAGGCGCCGGGCATCGACCTCGGCCGCATCGACGACGCCATCATCGGCTGCGCCATGCCCGAGGGCGAGCAAGGCATGAACGTGGCGCGCATCGGCGTGCTGCTGGCCGGCCTGCCCGACACCGTGGCCGCGCAGACGGTCAATCGCTTCTGTTCGTCGGGCCTGCAGGCCGTCGCGCTGGCCGCAGACCAGATCCGCCTCGGCAACGCCGACCTCGTACTGGCCGGCGGCACCGAGTCGATGAGCATGGTGCCGATGATGGGCAACAAGGTCGCGCTGTCGCCCAGCGTGTTCAAGGACCACCACGTCGCCATCGCCTACGGCATGGGCATCACCGCCGAGAAGGTCGCCGAAGAGTGGAAGGTGACGCGCGACGAACAGGACGCCTTCGCCGTCGCTTCGCACCAGAAGGCGCTGGCCGCGCAGGCCGCCGGCGAGTTCACGCAGGAAATCACGCCGTACGAGATCGTCTCGCACCAGCCCGACCTCGCCGGCAACACCGTGCGGCTGAAGAAGCTGCTGGTCGAACAGGATGAAGGCCCGCGCGCCGACACCTCGCTGGAAGGCCTCGCGAAGCTGCGCACCGTGTTCCGCAACGGCCAGTTCGGCGGCACCGTCACCGCCGGCAACTCGTCGCAGATGAGCGATGGCGCGGCCGGCGTGCTGCTGGCTTCGGAACAGGCGATCAAGGATTACGGCCTGACGCCGCTGGCCCGTTTCGTCAGTTTCTCGGTCGCCGGCGTGCGCCCGGAAGTGATGGGCATCGGCCCGATCGCCGCGATCCCGAAGGCGCTCAAGCAAGGCGGCTTGACCAAGGACCAGCTCGACTGGATCGAGCTCAACGAAGCCTTCGCCGCGCAGGCACTGGCGGTGATCAAGGATTCGCAGCTCGATCCGTCCAAGGTCAATCCGCTGGGTGGCGCCATCGCATTGGGCCATCCGCTCGGCGCGACCGGTGCGATCCGCACCGCGACCCTCGTCCACGGCCTGCGTCGCCGCAAGCTGAAGTACGGCATGGTGACGATGTGCATCGGCACCGGCATGGGCGCGGCCGGGATCATCGAAGCGCTGTGACCTCGCCTGCCGGGTAACGTGGAAAAGGCGCCGCGAGGCGCCTTTTCCGTTGCGGCGAAACGATGCGCGCGTCGATCAATCGAGGTCGACCACGCCCATCTCGCTCAGCGCGTTCTGCATCATGTCGCGCGCGGCATCGCTCAGCTTCTCGTGGTCGAGCGCATAGCGGATCGTCGCCTCGATCAGGCCGATGTGCGTGCCGCAATCAAAGCGCGTGCCCTGGAAACGATAGGCATGCACGGGCTTGCGCGACAGCAACGTGGCGATGGCATCAGTCAGCTGGATCTCACCGCCCGCGCCCGGCGTGGTCTTTTCCAGCAGGTCGAAGATGCTGCCATCGAGCACATAGCGACCGACCACCGCCAGATTACTCGGCGCGACATCCGGCTTCGGCTTCTCGACGATGGCATTGATCTTGCCGGACCGGCCGGAAAACGCGTCCGTGGCCACGATGCCGTAGCTGCCGGTCTTGTCCCTGGGAACGTCCTGCACCGCGATCACGCTGGCACCGGTGGCCTCGGCGGCGTCGGCCATCTGCTTGAGCGCGCCGTCCCCGCGGTTCCAGATCAGATCATCCGGCAGCAGCACCGCGAACGGCTCGTCGCCGATGATGGGCTTGGCGCACAGCACGGCATGCCCCAGCCCGAGGGCTTCGGCCTGGGTGACGAACACCGCGCGCACGCCCTTGGGCAGCACGTTGCGCACCAGTTCGAGTTGCTCGGTCTTGCCGCCCTGCTCCAGCTTCTGCTCGAGTTCGTAGGCCTTGTCGAAATAGTCCGCGACCGCATGCTTGTAGCGGTTGGTGACGAACACCAGCGTGTCGCAGCCGGCCTCGACGGCCTCGTCGACCGCGTACTGGATCAACGGCCGGTCGATGATCGGCAGCATTTCCTTGGGTACGGTCTTGGTCGCCGGGAGGAACCGGGTGCCCAACCCGGCGACCGGGAATACGGCTTTGCGGATGCGTCGACTCATGTTTTCCTGGCTTGCCTGGCGGGGAATGCCACCACCGTGCCTGCACCCGGGCCGGCGGGTGCATTGGTGGTCGGCCGGAACTCGGGCAGCGTGTCCTTCAGCTGGGTCGCGATCTTCTCGACGTCGAACACCACGACCGACTCGCGCAGGGCCGCGACCGCCTGCTGGATCTTCTCGGCCGAAATCGAGCGCGCTTCCGCCTGCAGGATCTTGGGGTGAACCGTCGGCCGATAGCGCTCGTCGGCGTGGAACAGGGTCTCGTGCAGTTTCTCGCCGGGGCGCAGGCCCGTGTAGACGATCGCCACGTCGCGTCCCGGCTGTTTGCCGGCCAGGCGGATCATCTGCTCGGCCAGCAGGCGGATCGATACCGGCTCGCCCATGTCGAGCGTGTAGACCGCTTCGCGCGAGCCGATCGCCACCGACTGCAGGATCAGCTGGCAGGCTTCGGGGATGGTCATGAAGTAGCGCGTGACCTCGGGATCGGTGACCGTCACCGGGCCGCCGCTGCGGATCTGCTCGCGGAACAGCGGGACGACGCTGCCGGCCGAATCCAGCACGTTGCCGAAGCGCACGGTGACGAAGTGCGTGCCGTCGGGTTCGGCCAGCGACTGGCAGACCATCTCCGCGAGCCGCTTGGTCGCGCCCAGCACGTTGACCGGGTCGACCGCCTTGTCGGTGGAGATCAACACGAAGGTGCCGACCTTGGCGGCGGCGGCCTCGCGCGCGGCGGTCTCGGTCGCCAGCACGTTGTTGCGTACCGCTTCGCGCAGCTGCCCTTCCAGTACCGGCACCTGCTTGTAAGCGGCGGCATGGAACACCGCGTCCGGGCTGGACAGCCGCAGCGCGTGGCGCATCACCGCCGGATCACCGCAATCGCCGAGCACCGGCACCACCTGCAGGTGCGGGAAGTCGCGACGCAGTTCCGACTCGCCCTTGGTCAGGGCCAGTTCGTCGATCTCGACCAGCACGATCTGGCGCGCACCATGGCGCGCGCACTGCCGGCACAGTTCGGAGCCAATCGAGCCGCCGCCGCCGGTGACCAGCACGCTGCGCCCCCCCAGCCAGCCGCGGATCGCCTTCCAGTCGGGCGTGACCGGCTTGCGACCGAGCAGGTCCTCGATCGCGACCTCCTTGAGCTCGCCGGGCAGCGAACGGCCTTCCAGCAGGTCGTCCAGCCGCGGCACGGTGCGGAACGGCAGGCCGGTGCCTTCGCAGGCCGCCACCACGCGCCGCATCGTCGCCGCGTCGATCGACGGCATGGCGATGACCAGCAGCCTCGCCGCCGTTTCCGGCGCGATCCGGCCCACGTCCTCGACCCGGCCGAGCACCGGCACACCCTGCAGGTGGCTTCCGCGCAGCTTGGCGGCATCGTCGAGGAAGCCCACCGGTTCGTAGGCGCCGGCGCGCCGCAAGTCGCGGACCAGGGTCTCGCCGGCCTGCCCGGCACCGAGGATGAGCACGCGGATCGCCGCCTTGTCGGTCCGGGTGAGGCCGTGGTCCTTCCAGGCCCGGTACAGCAGGCGCGGCATGCCGAGCATGGCCGTGAGCAGCAGCGGGTACAGCACCAGGACCGAACGTGGCACCTCGTGCAACCGGTTGTACACGAACAGCGCCACCATGATCGCCAGCAGGCCGATCACCGAGGCCTTGAGGATGTTGATCAGGTCCGGGACGCTGGCGAAGCGCCACACGCCGCGGTAGAGGCCCACGTTCCAGAACACGAGGCCCTGCGCAAGCAGCACCAGCGCCACTTCGGTCGTCCACAGCGGCATGGACGTGTCCGGCGCCTGCATCGAGAGGCGGAACTGGTGCAGGCCCAGCCAGCACAGCCACACCATGAAGAGGTCGTGCGTGACCACCGCCAGCCGCGGCAGCACCACCCCTACCCGATCCTTCCAATGCACCATGGCCAGGGTTGTCCGCTGTTTAGGGCCGTTCGGTAAAGCCGTGCTTATCCATCGCGCGCAGCCGTCTCCATGACAGCCCCCCTGCGAGCACAAACAGTGAATAGATCAACATGATACCGGCCGACCCGAATGAATGCATGCCAAACATGGCCAGGGCCGCGACCACGGTCGCCGCCGCGTACGCCGCCGTCACCCCCCCGTGGCTTCGGGCACGCCGCGCCCATGCCTGGTAGGCATGCTGGACGTGCGGACGCCACCACGGTTCGCCGCGCAGCATGCGCGCAAACAGCGTCAACGATGCGTCGACGAGGAACGGCAGCAGCGGCAAGGTCAGCCACAGCCGGTGCGGAGGGTCCATGCCCAGGGTGGCGAGGGCGAGCAATCCCGCCAGCACGTAGCCCAGCGGCCCGCTGCCGACGTCGCCGAGGAAGATCCGTGCCTGCGGCAGGTTGAAGGGCAGGAATCCGCACAGGCCGGCGGCCAGGGCGAGCCCGAGCCAGAACACCGGCCCCTGGCCCGCGAACAGGGCCCAGGCCACGGCGACGAGCGCGGCCTGGCTGGCCGCGAGCCCGTCGATGCCGTCCATGAAGTTCCAGACGTTGGTCAGCACCACCGCGGCTCCGAAGGCGAGCGCCGCGTCCAGCATCGTCCCGCCCAGCCGCAGGATGGCGCCCGCCAGCAGCGCGCCCGCCAGCACGTGCACGCCCAGGCGCAGCCAGGGCGACAGCGGCCGGTGGTCGTCGATCCCGCCGATCCCTGCGACCAGCGCCAGGCCCAGCCCGGCCCAGGCCGCCGCCGCGGCGCGCGCCGGATCGCGCGCGGAGAGCACCGCCAGCGCCAGCAACAGCACCGCCACCACCGCGATCCCGCCACCGCGCGGCGTCGCCTGCCGGTGGCTGCGGCGCTCGCCGGGCTGGTCTAGCAGGTTGCGATGCAGCGCGTAGCGGCGCGCCAGCCAGGTTCCCGCCCAGCCGACGGCCACGCCGGCCGACAGCCACAGGCACAGCGTCATGACCGGCGACACGTCAGACCACGGCGTAGTTCAGCAGTGGCTTGATCGTGCCCCATTCCTTGCAGCTCGGGCACTGCCAATGGTGGCTGCGCGCGCCGAAGCCGCAGCGGCTGCAGCGGTAGCTGGGATTGCGCACCAGCAGTTGTTCGGTGATCAGGCGCAGGTCCTGCAGGGTACCGACGAGGTTCGTGTTCTCGGCCAGCGTCAGGTCGATCAGCGCCGCCTCGCCGCGCACCGACGGCCGGTCCTTGAGCTGCTGGGTCAGGTAGCCGCGCGCGGCATGCACGCCGTCCTGCGCCTCGACCAGCCGCGTCAGCGCCAGCACCGGCGCGATGCCTCGGTAGTGTTCGCTCATCTCGGCGAGGAACTTGCGCGCCCCTGCCACATCCCCCACCCGCTCGTAGGCGGCGAGCAGGGCGGGCAGCAGCTCGGGCAGGAAATCGGTGTCGTGGCGCGCGGCGCGTTCGTAGGCTCGGATCGCGGCGGCGTCGTTGCCGGCGTCCGCCTCGATCCGTCCCTCGAGGATGCCGGCGCGCACCGAGGTCGAATCGGCCGCGTACGCACGCGAGACCGCCTCGCGCGCACCGGCGGTGTCGCCGGCCAGGCGCAGGCGGTCGGCCAGCTCGCATTCGTACTGCGCGATCAGCTTGCCCATCGGCTCGCCGGTCGCGGCTTCGTAGCGGGTGGCGTTCTCGATCGCCTTGGGCCAGTCGCGCTCGGCCTGGTAGATGCCGATCAGGTGCTTGAGCGCCTGCGGCGCACGCTGGTCGATCCGCGCCAGGTCGGTGAACACGCCTTCGGCACGATCCAGCAGGCCCGACTTCATGTAGTCCTCGCCCAGCGCCAGAAGCGCCAGCACGCGCTGCGGGTCGCTCAGGTCCGTGCGCTGTGCCAGTCCCTGGTGCAGCCGGATCGCGCGATCAACCTCGCCGCGGCGGCGGAACAGGTGGCCGAGCGCGAGTTGGGTCTCGAAGGTGTCCTTGTCGAGTTCGGCGATGTGCAGGAACAGCTCGATCGCCTTGTCCGGCTGCTCGTTCAACAGGTAGTTCAGGCCGCGGAAGTAGGTGGTCGACAGGCGGCTGACCTGGGTGTCGCTGTGGCGTTCGCCGCCACGACGACCGATGACCCAGCCGCTCAGCGCGGCGATCGGCAGCAGCAGGAAGAACCAGAACCACTCGGTGACAAAGGCCATCGCTCAGGCTCCGGGGAGATCAGGGAAAGAGGGCGGCACATGCGCCTGCCGGCGCCGGGCCAGCGCCCCACGCAGCGGAACCACCACGCCGAGCACCAGGATCAGGCCGCCCAGCACCGCGCCGGCGAGCAACGCGCCCAGCACCAGCACGCCCAGCCCCGCGTCCAGTCCGGCAAACCCCAGGTCGAGGGACACGCGCTGCGGGTTCAGTGCACCGACGGCGGCACCGAACGCAACGAACAACACGGCAACCAGGATCCTTAGCAGGCGCATCACGCACTAGCTTAACGCGAGACGGACCAGGGCCTGCTAACGCGATTGGCATGGGCCACGCCGCGCTTGAGTGTGCGCTGAGCAAGGGGAGGCAGGGAATGGATGGCGATCCATGTCCGAGTGATGACGCGGCCCCGTGCGCCCTCGGGCGCGGCCCTCCGGATTCCCGTGTCCAGCCGCCAGCCGGCCGCTGCGCCACGCACGACCAGCTGGCGGCCGGACACGGCAACGTGGCCTACGCCAATCGGGTTAGCAGGCCCTAGTCCTCGACGGGCAGCGGCACCACGGCGGTCACCCGCTCGCGCAGTTCCTTGCCCGGCTTGAAATGCGGCACGTACTTGCCCGGCAACGCGACGGCATCGCCGGTCTTGGGGTTGCGGCCGGTACGCGGCGGCCGGAAATGCAGGGAAAAGCTGCCGAAACCACGGATCTCGATGCGATCGCCGTGCGCGAGCGAGGTGGCCATCATCTCCAGCAGCGACTTCACCGCCAGGTCGACGTCGTCGGCCTTCAGGTGCGCCTGGCGCTGGGTGAGGATCTCGATCAGTTCCGACTTGGTCATGGCACGACGGCATCCGTGGCTGGCGACGCGACGGCCCGGGCATGACGCCCGGGCCGCCGGTGTAGGACGGCGTCCGGCCGCGAACGACCGGACGATCGCGGCACAGGCCGCGGGAACCGCTTACTCGGACTTGCTTTCCAGCTGCTCGCGCAGCAGCGCGCCCAGCTTGGTCGTACCGCTCGACGCTTCCGCCGCAACCTTGTTGTACTCGGCCAGGGTCTCGGCGGCCTCGGCTTCGTCCTTGGCGCGGATCGAGAGCTGCAGCAGGCGGCTCTTGCGATCCTGGCCGACGTACTTGGCCTCGACCTCGTCGCCCACCTTGAGGTGCTGGCTGGCGTCGTCGACGCGGACATCGGCGACGTCGCGGGCGGCCACGTAGCCTTCCACGCCTTCGCCCAGGTCGATGGTCGCGCCCTTGGCGTCCACTTCCTTGACCGTGCCGGTGACCTTCGACCCGCGCGGATGGTTGGCGATGAACTGGCCGTACGGATCCTGCTCGAGCTGCTTGACGCCCAGCGAGATGCGCTCGCGCTCCGGATCGACCGCCAGCACCACTGCTTCCATCGTGTCGCCCTTCTTGAAGTTGCGCGCCACGTCCTCGCCGGTGGAGTTCCAGCTGATGTCCGACAGGTGGATCAGGCCGTCGATGCCGCCGTCCAGGCCGATGAAGATGCCGAAGTCGGTGATCGACTTGATCTGCCCGGACACCTTGTCGTTCTTCTTGTGGGTGGCCGCGAAGGTCTCCCACGGGTTCGACGTGACCTGCTTGATGCCCAGCGAGATGCGGCGACGCTCTTCGTCGACGTCGAGCACCATCACCTGGATTTCGTCACCGACCTGCACCACCTTGGACGGGTTGACGTTCTTGTTGGTCCAGTCCATCTCGGACACGTGGACCAGGCCTTCCACGCCCGGCTCGATCTCGACGAACGCGCCGTAATCGGTCACGTTGGAGACCTTGCCGAACACGCGGGTATTGGCCGGGTAGCGGCGCGCGATGTTGTCCCACGGATCCTCGCCCAGCTGCTTGAGGCCCAGCGACACGCGGTTGCGCTCGCGGTCGTACTTGAGCACGCGGACGTCGAGCTCCTGGCCCACCTCCACCACTTCGGACGGATGGCGCACGCGCTTCCAGGCCATGTCGGTGATGTGCAGCAGGCCGTCGATGCCGCCGAGGTCGACGAACGCGCCGTAGTCGGTGAGGTTCTTGACCACGCCCTTGAGCTTGGCGCCCTCGACCAGCTTCTCCATCAGCTGCTCGCGCTCTTCCGAGTGCTCGCTCTCGACCACCGCACGGCGGGAGACGACCACGTTGTTGCGCTTGCGGTCCAGCTTGATGAGCTTGAACTCGAGTTCCTTGCCTTCCAGGTACACCGGGTCGCGCACCGGGCGCACGTCCACCAGCGAACCCGGCAGGAACGCACGCACGTCCTTGATGTCGACGGTGAAACCGCCCTTCACCTTGCCGCTGATGCGGCCGACGATGGTCTCGTTCTTCTCGAGGGCTTCCTCGAGCTCGTCCCACACCATGGCGCGCTTGGCCTTCTCGCGCGACAGCACGGTCTCGCCGAAGCCGTTCTCGAGCGAGTCCAGCGCCACCTTGACGATGTCGCCTTCGGCCACGTCGATCTCGCCGGCGTCGTTACGGAACTGTTCGATCGGCACGATGCCTTCGGACTTCAGGCCGGCGTTGATGACGACCACGTCGGTACGCACCTGGATGACGGTGCCGGTGACGATGGCGCCGGGCTTGATCTTGGCCCAGTTGGCCTGGCTGGCTTCGAACAGTTCTGCGAATGATTCGGTCATTTGGAAATATCTCGGTTGATGACACAGATCGCCTGCCCGGGGTGCGGGCCTTGCGATCCACCCGTTGTCGGCCTGCGCGGGATTGCGTGTGGCCGTGAGTGTTGTGGTGACGATGGACCCGCGCGGGAACTTCCCGGCGGGGGCGTTGTCTGCCTTGTTCGATCCCGGACGACCCCGGGCACCGCCTTCAACCTGGCCTTCCGTGGAGCGGAAGGGGATGGAAGTGCCGCGGCGGAACCGCGGCTACGGCGTCACGATGTCCAGCACGCGATCGACGACCGCGTCGATGCCGAGTCCGGTGGTATCGATGTGGACGGCGTCTTCGGCCGGCCGCAGCGGCGCCACCGTGCGGCTGGCGTCACGGGCGTCGCGCGCGAGAATCTCGCGCAGCAGACCGTCCATTGTGACGGAAACCCCTTTGTCTTTCAACTGTTTATAGCGCCTCTCGGCGCGCTCGTCGGCGCTGGCGGTCAGGAACACCTTGAACGGGGCATCCGGGAAGATCACGGTCCCCATGTCGCGCCCATCCGCCACCAGCCCGGGCGGGCGGCGGAATGCCCGCTGCCGGTCCTTCAGCGCCGCCCGCACCTCCGGGATCGCGGCGATGGCCGACGCGGCGGCGCCGGCCGTCTCGGTGCGCAGTTCGTCGGTGGCGTCGTGGCCGTTGACGAGCACCCGCAGGTCGCCGCCGGGGTCGTCGCGGAAGCCGATCTCGGTGTCGAAGGTGCAGCGCACCAGTGCCCCGGCGTCGTCGAGGTCCAGGTCGGCCCAGCCTGCGGCCACGCCCACCGCGCGGTACAGCGCGCCGGAATCGAGGTAATGCCAGCCCAGGCGCTGCGCCACCAGCCGGCTGATGGTGCCCTTGCCGGACCCCGAGGGGCCGTCGATGGTCAGGACCGGGACGATGTCGGGCATGGGCAGCGGGCTCACGGGGGCGGGCCGGGATTATCGCCCAGTGGCGCCGTCGGCCCGCATTCGCCCGGCCACGCGTCCACCCCGCGGCCAGGGCGTGCAACCGCTTGAATCCCCGAAAGAAAAGCCGCTATAATGCGCGGCTTCGTTTTTCACCCGTTTTTTTCGAGGTTCCGTCATGAAGGTCCTGTCCTCCCTGAAGTCGGCGAAGGCCCGTCACCGCGACTGCAAGGTCGTTCGTCGCCGTGGCAAGGTCTTCGTGATCTGCAAGTCCAACCCGCGTTTCAAGGCGCGCCAGCGCTGAGGCGTAGAGGGGCATGGGGAAGTGCGGTATGCGCCCCGTGTCCTCACCCTTGCCTCTCCTGCAGGCGGGAGAGGGGGCGTGATCGTCGCGCTTCGCGCGACCGCTGTTGATGAAAACGGGCCGCAGCGATGCGGCCTTTTTGCGTGCCTGCGGTTTGCGCACCGGCAGCGACCAGCCCCTCGTCGCGGCGTGGCACGTCGCAAACCGGCCCCGCAGCACGCCGCGGGCCGGTCGAATCTGCTACAAAGCGGCGATCATCCCGACCTGCCGCTGCAGAGGAGTCCGTCCATGCGCCTGCCGACCTGCCTCGTCCTGTCCGCGCTGCTCTGTGCCGCAGCCCCCGCCTTCGCCGACACGCTGCTCGTCGACCGCGCGCAGGCCAAGTCGCAGGTCGCGTTGCCGGCCCGCGGCCAGTCCAGCGCGCAGGTCGAAGCGCGCTTCGGGGCCCCGTCGCAGAAGCTCGAGCCACGCGGCGGCCAGAAGCGCCAGTGGCCGACGATCAACCGCTGGGTCTACCCGCAGTTCACGGTCTATTTCGAGCGCGACCGCGTGATCGACGCCGTGCTCAACCAGGCCAGCGCCAGCGAAACCGGCCCCAGGCCGGCGATCCGCTGATCCCGGCGACGCCCGCGGAGGTCGCGCATAATGCGCGGCCCCGCGTTCGCGTGCCCGCCCGATGACCCAGATCCCCCTGCGTTTCCCCGCGGAATGGGAGCCCCAGTCCGCCGTCCTCATTGCCTGGCCGCACGCCGGCACCGACTGGGCCGAGCGCCTGGGCGAAGTCGAGGAGACCTACATCGCGCTGGTCGCGGCGATCACCCGCTTCCAGCCGGTGCTGGTGTGCGTGGCCGACGAGGACGTGGAGAGCTATGCGCGGGCACGCCTGTCGTCGAACCGCATCGACATGGACCGCGTGCGCTTCGTCGAGGTGCCCTACGACGACACCTGGCTGCGCGACTCCGGCCCGATCACGCTGGTGCCGGGGGCAGGACGGCCTGCCGCGACGCGGACAGCGCCGCATTTCAGGTTGCTCGATTTCCGCTTCACCGGCTGGGGCGGCAAGTTCGACGCAAGCGAGGACGACCGGCTGGTCGATCGATTGCACGACATGGGAATCTTCCCGAAGAGTGTCCGGCAATCCATTGATTTTGCGCTGGAAGGCGGGGCCATCGAGACGGACGGTGCAGGCACCTTGCTGACCACCTGGCAGTGCCTGCACGAGCGCCATCCGCAGGCGAGCCGCCAGGACCTGACCGAGCGCCTCGCCGGCTGGCTGCAGCAGGACCGCGTGCTCTGGCTCGACCACGGCGCGCTCGAGGGCGACGACACCGACGCCCACGTCGACACCCTCGCCCGCTTCGCCGCGCCGGACGCCATCGTGTTCCAGGCCTGCGACGATCCGGAGGACGCGCATTACGACGACCTCCAGGCCATGGCCGGCGACATCGCGGCCCTGCGCACGCGCCACGGCCAGCCCTATCGCCGGTTCCCGTTGCCGTGGGCCAAACCCATCCTCGACGGCGATCGCCGGCTCGCCGCCAGCTACGCCAACTTCCTGGTCATCAACGGCGCGGTGCTGATGCCCGCCTATGGCGATCCAGCCGACGACGCCGCGGCCACGGTGCTCGCCGATGCCTTCCCCGGCCGCGAAATCCTGCAGGTGCCCTGCCGCCCGCTGATCTGGCAGAACGGCAGCCTGCACTGCATCACGATGCAGTTGCCTGCGGGCCTGCTGGCGGCGTAGCACCATGCCCCGCTACGTGGCCCTGCTGCGGGGCGTCAGCCCGATGAACCTGAAGATGCCGGCGCTGAAGCGCTGCGTGGAGGACGCGGGTTTCGACAATGTCAGGACGCTGCTGTCCAGCGGCAACGTCGCCTTCGATGCGTCGAAACAATCCGAGCGCGTGCTGGCTCGCAGGATCGAGACGGCAATGGCGACGGCGCTGGACCGCGTGTTCTGGACCGTGGTGCGCCCGACCCTGCATCTGCAGGCATTGCTCGACAGCGACCCATTCGCCGCCTTCGACCTGCCCGCCGGCGCGAAGAAGGTCGTCACCTTCCTGCGTGAGCCGCCCGCGAAACGGATGATCCTCCCTCCGGAAACGGACGGCCCCCGGATCCTGGCGATGGACGGCCTGGAGATCTTCAGCACCTACGTGCCGCAACCGGGAAACCCTGCGTTCATGGCCCTGCTCGAAAAGACCTTCGGGGGCGCGATCACCACCCGCACCTGGGACACCGTCAGGAAATGCGCGGCCGCCTGATGCGGGCTATGAATACAATGCACGCATGAAGACCAACACCCTCCCCGTCGCGCTGATCCAGGAACGCAACCAGGGCGACACCGACGCCAACCTGGACGTGATCGAAACCCGCGTCGCCGAGGCCGCGAAGTCCGGCGCGCGGCTGGTGCTCCTGCAGGAACTGCACAACGGCGCGTACTTCTGCCAGCACGAATCGGTGGGCGAGTTCGACCTGGCCGAGCCGATCCCCGGCCCGAGCACCGAACGCCTGGGCGCGCTGGCCAAGCGGCACGGCGTGGTCCTGGTGTCGTCGCTGTTCGAGCGCCGCGCCGCCGGGCTCTACCACAACACCGCGGTGGTGTTCGAAGCCGACGGCCGCGTCGCCGGCAAGTACCGCAAGATGCACATTCCCGACGACCCGGGCTTCTACGAGAAGTTCTACTTCACGCCCGGCGACCTCGGCTTCGAACCCATCGATACCAGCGTCGGCCGCCTTGGCGTGCTGGTGTGCTGGGACCAGTGGTATCCCGAGGGCGCACGCCTGATGGCGCTGGCCGGCGCCGAGCTGCTGCTCTATCCCACCGCCATCGGCTGGGATCCGGATGATGTGCAGGACGAGAAGACCCGCCAGCGCGACGCGTGGGTGCTGAGCCATCGCGGCCACGCCGTCGCCAACGGCCTGCCGGTGCTGTCGTGCAACCGCGTCGGCCACGAACCCTCGCCGCTCGGCGCGAGCGGCATCGACTTCTGGGGCAACAGCCACGTGCTCGGTCCGCAGGGCGAGTTCATCGCCGAGGCCGGCGGCGAGCCGACGATCCTGATGGCGGAGGTCGACCTGCAGCGCAGCGAGCACGTGCGCCGCATCTGGCCGTTCCTGCGCGATCGCCGCATCGACGCCTACGGCGACCTGCTCAAGCGCTACCGCGACTGAGCGCCGTGCTGCGCCTGCGCGACGCGAGCGAGGCCGACATCGCGGCGATCACCGCGATCTACGCCGCGGAAGTGCGCGACCACGTCAACACCTACGAATACGACGCGCCGGACGCCGCGGAGATGGCGCGGCGCATGCGCGCGCTGCTGGACGCCGGCTACCCCTACCTCGTCGCCGAACTCGACGGCACGGTCGCCGGCTACGCCTACGCGGGCAGCTTCCGCGCGCGCCGCGGCTACCGGCACACGGTCGAGAACTCGGTGTACGTCGCCGCCGACCGACAAGGCCACGGCATCGGCGCCGCCCTGCTGTCGGCGCTGGTGGACGCCTGCGCGGCGCGCGGGTTCCGGCAGATGGTCGCGGTGATCGGCGAGCCGACCAACACCGCCTCGATCCGCCTGCATGCACGCGCCGGCTTCATCCACGCCGGCACCCTGCCCGGGATCGCCTGGAAACACGGTCGCTGGCTGGACACGGTGTTCATGCAGCGGGCGCTGGGCGACGGCAAGGCCACCCCGCCGCAGGATCGGCAGGAAGGAGGCGCCGCTTGACGGGAACGAACGGTCGTGCTTTTATCAGGGCGTGCTCATGACGCCCTCCCCCACGAAGGGTGCCACCACGCGCGAGGCCATCCTCGCGCGTTCCTATGCGCTGGCCTGCGTCAACGGACTCGAGGGATTGACCATCGGGACCGTGGCCGAGCAGGTCGGCATGTCCAAGAGCGGCGTGTTCGCCCATTTCGGCTCGCGCGAAGACCTGCAGCTCGCCACGCTCGACCTGGGCGGCGAGCTGTTCATCCGCGACGTGCTCGTGCCTGCGCTGAAGGAACGCCGCGGCCTGCCCCGGCTGCGCGCGATCTACGCCAACTGGAGCGAGTGGGTGCGCCACGAGGATGACGGCGGCTGCCTGTTCCTCGCGGCCGCCAGCGAGTACGACGACCGCCCCGGCCCGATCCGGGATCGCGTGCTGCAGCAGGAAGCCGACTGGCGCGACCAACTGGCCAAGGCGGTGCAGCGCGCGGTCGAGAGCGGCGAGCTGGCCGCTGATACCGAGCCCGGGCAGATGGCGTTCGAGATCTACGCCGTCGCACTGGCGGTCCACCACGACGCCGGGCTGACCGGCTACGAGGACGCCGCCAAGCGCGGTTTCCGCGCATTCGAGCGCCTGCTCCGCAGCTACGCCCCTTCCCCCTGAGTCGCCTCGGCGAGGTCCGCCCCATGGAAAGTTCGCGATCCAAAATTAGCACGAACGTTCGTATTAATGATCATCGTGAACCCGAGGCCGTGGACCTCGAGACCGCGTCGCTCGACGCACCGCCCTCGCCGACCCCGCCCCCGTCCAGGCCGGCCACCTGGCTGCCCGCGCATCGAAGCCTGTCCTGGCTGCGCCTGGCGATGCGCGTCCTGTCGCGCTGGGCACCCGCGCGCGCCGAGGCCCTGTTCGAAAGGATCTGGTTCAGCGCACGCCGTACCGTGCCACGCGCGGACGCGGCGCGCTGGCTGGCCGCCGCCGAACCGCTGGACGTGCGCGTTCACGGTCGCCGCGTGCGCGCCTGGGCACGCGGGCGCGGGCCGGCCGTGCTGCTGGTGCACGGCTGGAGCGGCCATGGCGGGCAGATGCAGCCGCTGGCAGAGTCGCTGCAGGCACGAGGCTTCCGCGTGGTGCTGTTCGATGCGCCCGCCCACGGCCGATCCGACCCCAGCCGCCTCGGTGGCCGGCAGGTGAGCATGATCGAGATCGCGCAGGCGCTGCGCGTGGTCGCCGCGTCGGCCGGCCCGCTGGCCGCCGTGGTCGCGCACTCCGGCGGCT
>Ga0209571_1000725_pt1 | contig 25665 bp, 24 predicted proteins | sample EBPBio102011_DNA_FD_185866 | JGI IMG/M metagenome (GOLD analysis project Ga0209571, IMG submission 185866) | Wastewater treatment Type I Accumulibacter community from EBPR Bioreactor in Madison, WI, USA - Reactor 1_1/10/2011_ DNA (SPAdes)... | ecosystem: Engineered > Bioreactor > EBPR >... | reverse complement strand
CCGGCTTGGTTCACGCGGGCTGCCGCGCGCAGGTTGCCCATCGTCGCGCCTAGTACGGCGGCGCAGTTGCGCAGCGTGGTCTTCCGGTCGCTGGTGAGCTGTACGACGGTGCTGCTGGCCACCTCAACCACGCCGACGACCCGTGAGTCGAGCCGGACCGGGGTGGCCACCACACACGACGTACCGGCGGGGAAGTGGGCCTGCTCCGCAGCCGGGAGGTCCGTCTCGATGACGAGCTCACCGGCCGCGGCCCGGGCCAGCACCGCGCTGCTCGCTTCGGTGTCGGCGAGGTCGCGATAGCGCACGTGCTGCCAGCCGTATCCGGTGCGCAGCGCTTCCAGGACCACGGTGACGGCGGCGGCTTCGTCGACGGCCACGGCGGCTTCCTCCACCACCCGGCTGACCACCGCCATGTCCTGGTCGGTGGCGTGACGGTGTTCGATCTGCAGCACCCGTTCCAGCGCCTGGGAGACCAGCCTGCCGAAGACCAGCAGAATGGTCAGGTGCCGGTCGGTGGGCGCGGCAGCGAGCGTGGCCAGCCCGTCCAGGACCCCGACGACCTCGCCCTCGCACCGCAGCGGGAAGGCGACGGCGACCTCCAGGCCGCGGCTGACCGCGAGCATCGCCCGCTTGGACTGGGTCAAGGTGCGCATCTGATCCGATACCGCGATGGTGCCGTCCCGCCAGGCCTGGCCAAGCGGCCCGATGCCCTTGCCGATCAGCAGGCCCTGGCTCGCCTGGGCCATGCCGCCGTCCGGGTCGCCGGCATCGGCGAGCATCGCCAGGGTGTCCGTTTCGTGGTCTGCCCACCAACAGGACGCGTACCCCATCGGAAAGTCCTCGACCAGGGCCCGCAGTGCGGTGGCGATGATGTCCTGTGAGGTGTGCAGGTCGGCCAGCTGCTCGATAAGTCGGTTCAGCGACTCGACGGCAGGTCCCAGGTCCTGCTCCGAGGACGGCTGAACGCCCCTGGTGGGCAGTAGTCCTTTCACCAAGCGGCTCCCTCATCTGCACCCGATCGGCACCTCGACGACGTGGCGTTGTGCGATCGCCATGCCCTCGCCCGGTGGTCGTCCTGCCAGGCCCGGCGATGATCCCGCCCCGAGGAGGCTGCGGCTTCAGGTCGCCGGGCGCATCTGCGGCCGGCCACAGCCGTGCGGTGCTCCCAATGCGCCTCCTATCGACCGGAATTGGCCACTCACAAGCGGGCCGTGCCGGCATTTGGCCGTGATAGCCGATATCTACCGGTTTCCTCGCATGCTCAGCGCAGCTGCGGCAGCTTCATCACCAAGGACGACGCAGCACACCACACCGCACCACAGCGCACCACAGCGCTCCGCACTGCAGCACACCGCACCGCACCATGAACCGGGAGGGGAACATGACCGAAGTCGTCGTCGTCATCGCGCCGGTTACCAGGTGGTCACCCGCGAGGCGGTGCACAGCCAGCGCTCGCCGTACCGGCTCAGATCCGCGCCCGGATGCCGGCCAGCCATTCCGGCAGCGGCTGCACGGTGCCGGTCAGGTGCCGTAGCGTCGCCTCCGCGGCGAACAGGCCCTCCAGCGCGGCCGCGTCGCCGTCGTCCATCGCCCGCAGCTGGGCGGCCCAATGGTCCAGTACGGCATCGCAAGCGGCCGCGCGCCGCCTCGGTTGCCTCGGTTGCCGGATCGTCGGTCACGCGGCAGAGCGTACGCCGAGCGCCGGCGCCGAGACTCATCGGCGCAGTGCGCACTGCGAGACACGACGTACGACGTACTCCCCCATCCCCCCGAGAGGAACCCACCCGATGACCACCATGCAGACCGTCACCCTCAACAACGGCGTCGTCATGCCCATGCTCGGGTACGGCGTTTACCAGGTCGACCCGGCCGAATGCGAGCGTTGTGTGCGCGAGGCGATCGAGGTCGGCTACCGGTCGCTCGACACCGCCCAGGCGTACCGCAACGAGGAGGGTGTGGGCGCGGCCGTCGCGGGGTCGGGGGTGCCGCGCGAGGAACTGTTCCTCACGACCAAGGTGTGGATCAGCAACGCGGGCGAGGCCGCGGCCGCCGCCTCGATCGAAGAGTCGCTGCGCAAGCTGGGCACCGACTACCATCGAGAGCCTCGGTGCGTGACCGGGCTATTTCGGGCTATTCGCGGTGGCGCCAGCGGATGGTGCCGTCGATGAGCTGGCCGATGAGGCCGCGGCGGTGGACGTCGGTGTGGTGCCGGGTGCACAGCAGCGCAAGATTGTCGACATTGGTCTCGCCGAGGTCTGTGGTCCATTCGCGCAGATGGTGGGCCTCGCACCAGGACGGTGGTCGATCACAGCCCGGGAAAGTGCAGCACCCGTCCCGCAGGCGGAGGTACCGGACTTGGTCGGGGCTGGCCAGCCGCGCCGCACGACCCAAATCCAGGATCGCCCCGTCACTACCGAGCACCGCCGGGATCAACCGGGCATCACAGGCCAACCGCCGCACCGTGGCCGGGGTCAGCGGGGTGCCATGCCCATCCAGCCCGTACCCCCACCCAGCCCCTCGCCCCGCCGACCCGGCCGACCCCGTCGACCCGGCGCTACCCGTCGACCCGGCGCTACCCGTCGATGCCTGCACGTCGCACGTGTCCTTCCGGCCGCAGTCGTGGCCTGCGCTCTCGGTGCAAACGTGGCCGGCGCGCTGGGCGCACTCGTGGCCGGCGCGCTGGGCGTAGTACGCGCGGACCTTCTCGGCCAGCAGGTCGTGGTCGATGGTGATGATGATTTGGGCCTTGACCGCTGAACCCGGCCGGACATGGCCGCTCAACGTGGGATCGGTGGCCACGACGCGGGCCATCTCGATGATCGCGTCGAGGTTGCGCTGTTCCGCGGTGCGGGCATCGATTTCGCCGTCCGCGGTGGGGGTCGGCGCAGCAAGAGCATCCAGCGCGGCTTTGAGGGCGGCGTAGTCGTCGTTGGTCATCGCGTACCGACCGACCCACATCCCGGTGCTGTCCTTGACGGGGTTAGTGAACCGCCGCTGGCCGTGCAGCTCTTTCTGCTGCTCCTCGAAGTCGCCTTCGTCGCCGTAGTTGGCGATCAACGCCTCCTTGAGACTGGCCAACTGGGTCGCCGAGGCACCCGTGGCGGCGTGCGCGATCAATTCACCCGCCGCCGCCTCCCACCAGTCGGCCGGGATCTTGACCGCCAACGTCGACAGGTCAGCACCCAGCCGAGCGCCGACAGCCAGGGAGATCCGCCCGGCCCGGACCGCCTCGGTCAGCGGCGCCAGCTCGGGCCGCCGGGACTGCTCCCAGCACGTCCGATACGTCCCGGCGACCCCGGCCGTGACCGGCGTCCCGGCCGCGGCGGCCTGGTCCTGCACCCACGCGGTGACCTTCGGCCCGATCGGCCGCGGCGAGTCGTCACTCGCGGCGACCACGCCGCGCGACAAGGCCTCGGCCAGCACCGCCGCAGCGGCCCCCTCCGCCAACGCCCGCAGCGCCACCAGGTCCCCGAACAGGCCAGCCAGATCGTCGGTCGGCACCAACGCCAAGACGTCCCTCAGCCCGACCGAGCCGTCTGCCCCGCCCGTCAGGTTGTTTCTTCTCGCCCTCAAGCCGGGCGATCCGCTCAGCTTGAGGGTCACGCCGCCTCGGGCCGCGCGTGGCCTTCAGCCCAGCCAGCGCCCCGGCATCACGAGCCTTACGCCACTCGATGATATGACTCGAATACAGGCCCTCACGGCGCAGCACCGCACCCTTGTGGCCCTCCGGCGCGGCGTCATACTCGGCCACGATGTCCAGCTTGTACCGCGCGGTGAACGTGCGACGCTTGGCCCGCTCGGGTACCTCCGGATCGGGCCGTCCAGCCCCAGCGTCTTCCACCCGACCAGGGTCTTCGACCCCGGTCGCACGAAGCAACGGGCTCACTGTCGTTGTCATCTCGGGAACGATCTCCATCCCCGCCCTCAGGTCAGTAAATATCAGCGGGCGGATGCCTCACCCAAGGTTGACACAGAGGGGAGTGGCACCCGATGCAGCGAGCTCGACGAGCGAACCCTTATCCAATGACTTGGGAGATTCCCCTAGCCGTCGTGGTTGGGGTGGTGATGACGTTGAACCTGGGGCTGCACTTGGCCAGATCGTTGGCGAACGCGGTCGCGGGAAACGGTTGGCGGTTCACTCCTGCCGATGAACTGTTCACGGCTCTTCCTGGGCTGCTGGCGGGGGATGCGTCAGCAGGGCTGACGCATCTGTTGCATCCAGCTGGGCCGCTCGCCTTGCACGCCTGGATGTCGGTCGTGGAGCTCCTCGCGGTGATCGTGTTGGGGTTGGCCGTCAAGTATGGGCTGGACCGGTGGGGTCCAGGACGCATCCAGGGGATGGCGTCCAAGACAGAGGCTGAGCAGCTGCTCAGCGTCGCACGACTGCGCAAGGTCGCGCCCGTCGTGCGGCCGGACCTGTACGGCGCCACGCGTGGGGGAGGACGACGATGATCGGAAGGATCACCCCCACGGAGATCGGGTGGCATTTAGGACGGGCGCACGAACCACGTGGCGGGCAGCTGTGGGTCCCCTGGGATCGCACCGCCGGGATGATCGGGCCTCAGGGCAGCGGTAAGACCCTGGACCTGTTGATCCCCGCGTTGCTGGACGCTCCAGGTGCGGCGCTGGTGACGCTGACCAAACCCGACGACCTTCTGCTGTCCTTCACCTCTCGATCCAGTGGCCCCCGGCCGTGCGTCGTCTTGGACCCGTTCGGGATCGCTGCGGGTCTGCCTGAGCTGGTGTGGGACCCGATCGCCGGCTGCGTGGACCCGATGACCGCTGAGCGACGTGCAAAGGCCTTCTGCGCCGGCACCGTGAAGGGCGCAGTCGCCGGCGGACATGGGGACGACGCAGCACGCTTCTACGCCGCTGAGGCCGCCAAGGTGCTCCAGGCGTACTTCCACGCGGCCGCGCTGACTGGGCGCAGCCTGGAGGATGTGCTGCGCTGGGTTGCCAACCCGCTGTCGGCCAGCGAACCCACCGAGATCCTGCGCGAACACCCACACGCCGCGCCGTTCTGGCACGGGCTGCTCCACGGCGCCCTCCACGGTGATGACCGCACGGCCGGGAACACGGTGACGACCGTGCAGCAAGCGATGTCGTTGTTCTTCCAGGAACCGATCCGACGCCGTTGTGTGCCTGGGCCTGGGCGGCCTGCCTCCGACCTGCGCGACGTCATCCGGCGCGGCGGAACGATCTATCTGCTGGGGCGCGAAGATCCGTACGCCAGTGCCTCGCCTCTGATGACCGCAGTCGCCGAAGACGTCCTGGACACCGCCCTTGCGGCCGCGAACGCGTCCCCGCACGGCCGGTTGTGTCCGCCCTTTCACGCCTTCCTGGATGAGTTGCCGTCCACTGCGCCGCTGCCCACGCTGCGAACCCGCATGGCCAACGAACGCGCCTTGGGGCTGTCGTTCATGTGGGCTGCCCAAACCAGGCCCCAGCTCACCTCGATCTTCGGTGAACACGAGGCCCGCACCCTGCTGGGGTTGACGAACAACCTGATCCTCTTCGGTGGCTCCAAGGATGTGGCGTTCAACCAGGAGATCTCAGACCTGCTGGGCCCGGTGCGGGTCACACGCACCAGCTGGCAGACCGGGCAGATGGGGGGACGCACCACCACGGCCGAAGACATCCCGATCATGACCGGCGCCGAGGTCCGGCAACTCAAGGAACGCCACGCCCTCGTGGTCTGTGAGAACGGGCGACCCATGATCGCCAAACTCCACCGCTGCATCGATGGTAAGACCGGCAAACAGTTGCTGGCCGAACAACGCGAGCTGCGCACCCGACTCGACAACGATCGCGTCATGGTCATCACCCCCGAAGCTCGTAGCACCGCAGCGCTGGTGGAGGCCCGCCGCCGCGGACTCGCCACGGAGGAGGAGACACGGTGACCAGCCAGGCGCCCTCGACGGCGCGGCCCGTCATGGTCGCGGCCTTCCCAGGCCCAGGGCGGCTCGTCACCCATGCCTACCGCGAGCTCCATATCGCAGCGACCGGAACCAAAGAGCAGCTCAAAGCTCTCGGTGACATCAATACCCTGCCCAGGCCGTGGGAGCCAGGCACCTGCACAAACTCCGATCTACGGCTCGAACTATGGCAATGGCTAGAGGCCGTGGTGACCTGGCTCAACAGCCAATACGTGTGGGACGTAGCCGCCATGATCCCCAGCTGCTGGCCGCAACACCCTCACCTGGTCCACGAGATCGCCGTCCTGGCCGACCAACGACGCCGCGCCGGCACCGCACTGTCCAGCGACGCCCTGGAAGAGTGGCACCGGTACGCCTTGCCTGCCTTCATCGAACGAATGCGACAACGAGTGAAGGCCCACTGCGAGGAAGGCCACCAAGCCTGGCCAGCCAAGGGTCGCTACACCCGGCACACCGCGACGGCCGCCGTCGACGAGCGGCACGACAGCTACCGAGCCGACACCGCCGATGCTGCACTTCCGTCGCCACCATGCTCAGGCCCGCGCCTGCACGTCATCGACGGACAACGCGTCGACACGCGCACCGGTGAAGTACTCGAATGAGGACGTCTACGACCGCTCCCACTCCAGCAAAGCAACATCAGCTTGAGGTCGGGCCCGCTTGAGACCCGGTCACCGGTCGGTCGTCCCTGCAGCGGCACTGAAGTCTAGATGCACGAACTCCTCGATCGCCTTCGCGCGTTCATCGTCGGTCAAGGCTGCAAAGAGTTCCTTTAAGTCGCCGATTAGGTCGCCATCTCCAGGTGCGGTGAACTCGACGTACCCCGTGCAACTATCGTCTTCTTCCTCCCACCAGGCCAAATCCACGTCTGCAAGCAGCTGGATGTGGTCACGTAGGTCATGGTCAGTGAGAGGCTTAAAGCAGCCGAGCAGGGTCCTTCTGTGAACCTTCAATCGCGATCCATAAGAACTCGACGAGCGGTCGGCGCGGCAGATGGCTTGAAAGTAGAATTGGCGCGTTATGTGGGGCAGCTTCGCAACCGAGTCCACTAACGCGCGAAATTCCTCGGCGTCGGATTGCACTTCCTCCGAAGTGATACGCCCAAAGTAATGGGGGGGCAGAACCGGAGTTTCGCCGGCCGTAACGTCAACGAGGCGACCCAAGGACTTGAGGGCGTCCATGAACTTCCCCTCGTGGGTCTGCTTCATCTTCCGCAATACCTCCACCGGGAAGTTGCCTGGAACGTCGTCGATCTCTGCGGCATGAGTAGCGCACAGCAGCATCAGATTCTCCTGGTCGCGGCGCTGCTCGGCCGTTAGCGTCCTTACCGCCCGCGGACCGCCATCCGCCGCGGCGTGGATGTGCGCGATACGCCCAACGAACCCGCCGCTTTTTGTGATGAGTGGTTGAGTACATCCCTCAAACGCGCATTGGTTGCCTGAATATATGTACAGCGCGCGAGCCGCAGAGTCTCTCGGCGACAACCGTGGGGTTCGACCGCCCGACTTCCCATCATCCGAAGAGCTCATCAACCCTCCAAACTCCAACCTGTACGTCGAGAGAATCGTCGCAAGGAGGCCCGTGCTGAACAAAATGCAGGACCGGACCTGTTACACAAGGTCCACCGGCGTCCTCAGCTCACTCACGCGGGAGTGAGCCAGAAGGCCACGAGAGCCCCGAGGACCAGACAGGGACCCATCGCAAGGTCACGGCGTCGGGTCGCCAGCGCCCAAGCTGCGGCCAGCGTGAAGGCGCTCATCAGCGCCCACCACAACACGCTCAACGAGATCGCCGACGTCGCGGCGGCCACGACAGCGCCCAGCTTGACGTCACCGAACCCAAGGCCTCCTCGGCTGATGGCATGCAGGCCCCACAGGCAACCTGCGGTAACACCTACGCCGACAGCGGTGTACAGCGCAACGTGCCCACCTTCCACACGGGTGAGTACCGCGATCGCCAGCACGGTAGCGACGGCCGTCGGCATCAGGATGCGGTCGGGCAGCCGGCGCACGTCGAGGTCGACCGCGGACAGCCACGCGCCGGTCACAGCCAGGGGCAGCACGACCAACGGCGCGTACGGCTTGCCGGGGTCACCGCGTGCCATGGTCAGCGTCATCGCTATGAGGGTGGACGGAACGACCCACCAAGGGTCCGCCGGCGCCGGGAGATGCCGCTCGTCCGGGCGGCGATAATCCAACCGGCGCAGATTCGTCAGCTGCAGGGCTCCTATGAGCAGCCCGAGGACGCCGGCAACGGCTAACAGGCCCACGCGCTACTCACCCCCCACGCCAGTTCGTCCGTTGTGCCCTTCGACGCTAGCGCCGGGACCGGGGCCTGCGGTTGTCATCCACAGGCACCCGTGTCAGCGACGCGGCCCGTCGGGCCGGTGCGAGCGGGCCTCGTTGGAGCGGCGTTGGTGCTCGGCTCCTGTCAGAGGACTTGCCGGGGTGGCCGCATCGCCGGAGAGGCCATCCAGGGGCAGGTGCACCACCAGTCGGTATCGCAGGTCCTGAGCGGGTAGCTCGTTCAGGGGACTTCCGGCTGTGAGCTCGCCGGTCAGGCGGGGGACGTCCAAGCCGGCGTCGTGGGCTTGCTGGAGCATGGCTGCGAGGGATGGCCAGTCGCTTTGTCGGCTCAGGCGTGGGTCGATCTGATCCGCTAGGGGTATCCATCGCTGCTCTGGCGGTGTCGTCGCCGTGGCCGCCGCCTGAGCGATGCGGGTTCGTACCTGCGTCATCTGTGAGAGCTGCTCGCTGACCACCGCCCGGGGGTTGGCAGACCAGGCGCGGGCTGCGCGGGCCAGGGTAGACCTGACCTGCCCGAGCTGGGCGCGCTGATGTGTCGCCACTTGCTGGCATCCGTCGCCCCATCGGGTAGGAGATGCGGCGGCCAGCACGGCGGCCGCCGCATTGATCGCTTCATCGCCGGTCAGGTTGGTCAGGCGCTCAGCCAGGAGCACCTGACTGAGCGGGGTAGCCGCATCCAGTGCTTCCAGGAGGGCGTGCGGGCCTTGGTTGGTGAGGAGGTCGGCGGGGTCCGCCCCGTCGGGGAAGCTGGCGACCGCGGGGTCCATACCGTGCTGGGCCAGCAGCCAGAAGTCGCGGTGTGCGGCCAGCTGCCCGGCGAGGTCGTTGTCGGTGGCCACGATCGGGTGCCGGCCGAGCTGGGCGAGCTGGTCGGCTTGTTCCTCTGTCAGGGCGGTGCCGAGCGGGGCCACGCCGACGTAGCGGCCTTGCCCGGCGAGGGTGACGGCGATGGCGTCCATGGGTCCTTCGACGATGACCGGGGTGGCGCCGGACTCGATCACGTCCGGGCGCATCCCGAACAGCTGGTCACCCTTGCGGAACAGGGTGGTCTGGGCTGTGTTGAGGTATTTCGGTCCGGCGTGGTCGTCATCGGTCAGATCGGGGTGGCGCCGCCCCACGAAGCCGAGGACCTGGCCGGCGTGGGTGATCGGGAAGACTGCTCGGTCCCGGAACCGGTCGATCAACCGCCCAGTGGAGGCGGTGGTGGCCAGGCCGGCGGCAAGCATCTCTTCGTCGTTGACGCCGTGGCGGCGCAGGTGGGACACCAGGTTGGTCCAGCCGGCGGGGGCGTACCCGGCGCCGATCACAGGGTCTGCGGTGCCCTGTTCGCCGAGGCGTTGCCGTAGGTGGTGCTGCGCCCATGACCCGGGCAGCCGGGTTTGGTAGAAGGCTGCTGCTGCGGCGTTGAGGGAGGCGATGCGTTCGGGGGAGACGGACGCGGTGTCCTGCTCGTAGGCGCGGTCTGATTGACGGTCGATCTGGACGTCGCTGGGGTACAGCGGGCTGATCGGACGAGGCGTCGCAGCCAGGCTCAGGTAGGCGTCGTCGCTCCACGGCGTCAGCTCGAGCTCATCGTCAGGGGATGGACCGTCGTGGTAGTCGAGGTCGAGGTCCTCTTCCGGCCACCACGGCGCGGCGGGATCGTAGGTGGCGGCGTCCGCGGGGGCTTCCACGTCGTCCCACAGATCCGCTGGTGGTGGGTCGAGCTCGTCCCAACCGGGGGAGGGGTCGTGCGATGCGGGGTCGTCACACAGCAGGCTGATCCGCCATACCAGGGCCTGGCACTCGTCGACGTCCTGACCGGACAGGTCCACGTCGGCCAGGAGGGTCTGCAGGGTGTTCCCGCGGGCCAGGGCGTGGTCGACCGTGGTGACCAGGGTTGGCCACCATGGGCTGTGTCGGATCGTGGCCGCCCGCCCGGCCCCGACGATCTCGTCGAGACGGGGCGTCCAATCGCTGGTCAGGTCCTGGCTGTGGGCGTAGGCCGCGGCGGCCGGGGTCAGGTGGGCGCTGATCCGCCACCACAACGCCGCCGCAGCGTGGTCATCGGGCAGGTCGCCCCGGGCCGCCGCAGCTTGGACCAGGGCTGCGGCGTTGACGCCGGCGCGGGAGATGGCGGCCAGCCTCTCGGCAAGGGCGGCGATGAACGGGTCCCGGCCTACCTGGGGGGCGATCCTGGCCAGCGTCGAGGACCATTCCTGGCCTGCGGGGGTCCGGGTCGCGGTCAACCCCGCACGGAGCTGGCGTTGATAAGTCGCCGCGGCTTTGCCTAGCTGAGGTGCGCCCGTGGGGCGCGTATCGGCAGGGTCTACCCCCACGGCGGCCCGCCACACCTCGACGGCGGCGACCAGATGCGGGGGCGGTGCGGCGGCACCGGTGTCCACCCAGGCGGGCTGGATCGGCGAGGAGCAGGCCCGGTCTGCGACCTGCTCGGCCAGAGTCGTCACCAGCTGGGTCCGGGCAGCCAGATAGGGGCCCCACGTCGCGTCGGCGGCCATAGCTGGGGGGACGGCGGGGATCCACGGCAGGGGGCCTGCGCCGGCGTTGCGCAGCCCGGATTCGTCCAGGCGCCAGTCCAGCACGGCGGCCACGTCGTCGGCGGTGTCAAGCTCGCGGGACGCGGCGGCCGTGGCCAGCGATGCCAGGGGGTCGATGCCGTGTGCGCCCAGCAGCACCAGGTGTGCGCGAAGGGTGGGCCAGGCCGGTTCATCGGTCAGGCCCGGGCGGACACGGTTCGCCTCGGCGTCCAGCCGGGTCATGGCGTGTTCGCCGAGCAGGTGTTCGCCGGCGACGTAGAGGGCATCGACGTAGCGGGCGGCGGCCTGCCCCAACAGGTGTGCCGGGTCGGTGTGGTCACGGGCCAGGGTCGTGGCCGAGCGGGGTGATTCGTCGCGGGCCAGGATCTGTTCCAACTGCTCACTGGCAGTGGCCGGGTGAGTCGCCTGGGGGGTGATGATGCTGTGCGGATCGCCGTCGCCGACGGCCTGCACATACAGGTGGTTGCCGGCCCGGCCGCGGGTAGCGGCGGTGTAGGCGAGCTGGCGTGACTCGGCCCCGGTCAGCAGGGTGTGGCTGACGTCGGCGGTGATCCCTTGAGCGGTGTGGATGGTGCAGGCGTAGCCGAGCTCGGTATGGGTGCGGACATAGTCGGCCGGCAAGGTGATGGTGAAGGCGTTGCGTTGGTGAGCAACCGTCAACGACCCGTCGTCGCCGATGGTCTGGACGGTCCACCGGTCGCCGTTCTTGACCCAGTCGGTGCCGGATAGGCGTAGGCGACGGTCGTTGCTGCGGGTCAGGACGACGTCGCCGATGCCTGCCTGGTTGTCGTCCGCTAGACGCACCGACCCGTGTGAGCTGTGGCTGCCGTTGGCCAGGCGATGGATGCGGGCGCGGGCGTTCAGTTCGGCGGCCAGCTCACGGGTGGGGGCCAGCATGATGGCGTCCCGCCCGGCGGACCGGTCGTGCGCCCAGGCCGCGAAGGCGTCGTCGGTGATGGTGGCAAGGTCGCCGACGTGGACTCGTCCTTCGTCGAGGTAGTAGCCCAACGCTTCGGGTCGGCCTTCCCGCAACGCTAGGGATGCGGCGGCCTCGGCCGGGTCGGCGAAGCGCATCAGCTCGGATAGATGGCTCGCGCCGTGCACGGTGGCGATGTCGCGCAGGACGCCGCCGGCCCCGATCGCCGACAGTTGCTGGTCGTCCCCGATCAGGCGGACGCTGGCACCGCGGCCGACGGCGTAGGTGATCGCGGCGTCCAACGACATGGTGTCCGCCATGCCGGCTTCGTCGATCACCACCAGGGTGTCCGGCCCGACCCGGGCATCCCAGTCGGTCATCTCGTCGTGCTCTAGTGACCAGGTCAGCTTGGCCAGGGTGTCGGTGTGCTGCCCCAGCTGCTCACCCAGGGCGGCCGAGGCCGCCGCCGAGGGGGCCAAGCCGACGACGGTTCCGCCGCCGTCCACCCACGCGGTGGACAGGGCTCGCATCGCGGTGGTCTTACCGGACCCGGCGGGCGCGATCGCCAACTGCAAGCGCGCACCCGAGGTGGCCATGGACCGCACGAGAGCGGCCTGACCGGCGTTCAAGGTCAGCCCGTTCGCGGTTGATTCCAGCAGCGCCAGGTCGACGACGTGGGCTGGTGTCGTGCGCCCGTCATGCTGGCCCGCACGCGCGACGATGCGTTCCTCGGCGGCCAGAACAGCCCGAGAGGTGTAGTGAGCGGCGCCGGCCACGGCATAGACGCTTGAGGAATCCGAACGTCGCAGGGCAGCCGGTTCGGCCAGGCCATCATCGTCACTGGTCAGCCGGATCGAGTGTGCGTCAAGGGTCTGGCTGACCAACAGGTCAACGACCCGATCCAGATCTGACCGGGCGACATTGGTGCCGCGCACCCGGCGCAGTGCCTCGGCGTGCACGTGCCAGACCTGCCAGGTGGAGCGCCGTTCCTGCATCGTCTCGACGATCTGGCTTGCCGTCGATGCCATCCACGCGGCGTCCACCCGAGGACGGTTCTGGTCCTGCGGACCACACGCTGCGGTGACCATCGCACGGACCGCCGCGGGTCCGCCGAGGACCTGTTCAGCCTGGGCTGCCCACGCAGTGCGTTGCTCGGCCAGACTGCGGGGCTCGTGCTTGGCCTCACGGGTCTCCAAGGTGGCCTGCTGTGCCAGCTGGATGGCCTCGATCGGGGTTGGTGGGCGGCCGTGGGTGGCCTGGAAGCCCACGGCTAGCTCGGCTCGGCGTGCTTCGATGCTGACCCGGCGGGTGGACCAGCGCGCGTTCAGCGCGGGGTCGACCCCCACGATCTCCCGGATCGGCCGCTTGCGCGGATCACCATCGGTGCGGGGGGCGAACCGCACCCCCAACGCTTCCGACAGGCGGGCTTCCAGGGCGGTGTTGTAGGTCTCTGAGGCGGCGACGTTGGCCTTGTAGATCAGTCGCCCGTCGATGGCCAGCCATTTGCCGCTGTCGCGGGTTTGGGCCTTGTTCGCGACGGCCACGTGGGTGTGCAGGTCCGGGTCACCGGCCCGTGAGTCACGGTGGGTGAAGGCTGTGGCGACCAGGCCACACACCTCGACCTGCCTAACACCATTGGCCCCTTCACGGGTGAACAGGGCGTGGGACTCGATGAACGCCAGCGCATCAGCGACGGCGCCGGCGTGGGCCTTTTCGATGGTCGAGGCGGTCGCGGGATCGGCGATCGCCCACAACGCGCTGACGGACTTGACGGCGGAGAACGTCAGGTCGTACCCGGCGACCGCCGTGGTCTTCGGGCGGGAGTGTTTGGCGATCGTGGCGGCGATCTCACGGGCATCGGCCGGGTCGCGGCCGTACTCGGCGCGGAAGAACTCGACCGCGACCTCGGTACGGATCCGGGCCCGATCGGCGACCGGAACCGGCGAGTCCCCGGGTAGCCCGGCGGCCTCGTTGATCGCGGCGATCCGGTTGGCGACCTCGATCCGAAACGCCGACACGTCACCGGCGTAGACCTTGTACGGCGCGCCCAGCCGGGAGACGGCCTGGTAGTCCTGCTCGGTCAGGTCCGGGCCCTGCAGCTGCGCCATCCGCTGCGCCGCCAGCGGGTGATGCCCGGCGCCGAACAGGGCGGCCATCTGCTCGGCCGTGACCACGTCACCGGCGTCCAGGCCCTCGACGCCGGTCAGTCCCGACCCGACCCACACGCCGGGCGCTTCGCCCTTGGCGCTGTAGTAGTCGGCCAGGCCGGTGTGACCCTTGTCCGTGGCGTCCTGGGCCGCGACCTGGCGGGTCAGGTAGTCGTACCCGCTCCCGGCAGTCAGCTTGTGGACGGTCATGGTCACGGACCCCTAAAGCCGCCCGCCACCTCTTGGGTGGTCAGTAGTTGAAGTGGCAACGACCGGGAATGCATGAGGTGTGTGGCACATGGGATTGGCGGTTTTGGGGTGGGGACGCAGCGGGTGAGCGGGTCGGCTCGGCGGACTGGTGGGTGAGGTCGCGTGAAGTGTCGGTGCTGGGGTGTCCACTGGGGGCGTGGTGGTGGGCTTACGGGGTGCGGAATCGATGAGTCAGGACGTGCGGAAGGCGGGTTGTGATGGGTAGTCAGCAGTCGGCGCGGCAGGTGGCGCGGCGGGCGGCGTTGGATGCGCAGGCGCGGATGCGGGCGCAGCGTGCCGAGCAAGAGAAGCGGCGTAGCGCGCTGGGGGTGGTTGTGGTGCAGGCGTTGGCTGAGCGGGATGCGACGAGGGCGGCGTGTGAGCAGCGGGCGGGGGAGGCGCTGCGGGTGTTGGTCGAGGATGAGGGGTTGCCGCTGTCGGCGGCCGTGACGTGGTGCGGTGGGGGGCTGGGCACGCGTGAGGCGGCGCGGCTGCGGCGCCTCACGGCCAGTCAGGCCGGCGGTGAACAGGTCGAGGAACCGGCGGACGGGCGGGCGGGCGCGGGGGATTCGTCGACCTCGGATGGTGCGGTGGCCAAGGTTCCTGCCGCGTCGTCCGCTGCTGCGGACGCGGCGCGGTAGGCCTGCACACTGATGGGCGGTCGGCGGCTCGATGAGCAGGCGCTAGCGGCGTTGGGTGCTGCAGCGGCTGATGCGGGTGTGGTGGCGCGTTATCGGGCCAAGATCGTCACCGTGGCGGGTAGCGATTGCCGGTGGTGGACCGGCGCGATTGCCGGGCGTGGGCACGGGCGGTTCTGGTACTGCCCGGACCGTGTGGTCATCGCGCACCGGTTCGCCTGGGCGCTGGCGCACGGGGCGGCGGCGTTGGATGAGGTCGAGGTGCTGGGGCATCGCTGCGATAACCCGTTGTGTCAACGGGTCGGGGAGGGTCACGTGGTGGCGTCGTCGTACGTGGAGAACCGGCGCGAGTGGGCGGCGCGTAAGGAGTTGAGCGGCTCGCCACTGGGTGATCCGCGCGGGTCACGTCGGCGGGCGCGTGAGCTGCGTGACCTGGCCAAGACGGACCCGGGCTTGGTGGCTGCGGACCTGGCTCGGTTGCGCCGCCTGTACGGGGAGCAATTGGCGCTGTGGTGAGCTTCGTCTACACGTCGTAGATGCTGCTCGGGTCGTCCTGATCGGTCCCGTATCGAAGCTCGTCCCGTACGGCGGCCAGGTGCTCGGCGCGGATCGCGCACGGGTCGCACAGCGTGTCGGCGGTGACGATGCTCAGGTCGGTGACGCCGCAGTCGGCGCACCGGCCGGGTTCACTGAACATGAGTCGTTCCTTTCGGTTAGTGCATGCCTGGCGGCAGCGCCGCCGCGACCGTGCGGATGGGCCGGGTGCAGTCCGGGGGGCATTCCTGGCCTGCGGGGGAGTGGCAGTAGACGCAGGTGTGAACGACGGGATCGATGTGGTCGGGGTCGATGCCCATGGCGCGTTTCTGGGTGTCGTTCAGCTCGCCCTGAATCGAGGTGGGGCGCACGTGGTGTAGCAGGAGCGCCGGGCTGTCGGGGTGCTCGGGGTGGCGCACGGACACGGTTCGTCGCTGGTGGCCGTAGCGGCAGCCGCTGGAGGTTGCGTATCGGCGTGGATTACGACGCCGTTTCGGCGTGAATTCTGACGTCACCGCGTCTTGGGTTGAGGCCGTCGGCGTGAATTCTGGCGTCAGTGGCGCGTGGGGGCCTGCGGGCGTCCGGCGTTGGGGTTTGCTTCCCGGTATGGGCCGGGCTTGACGTGGCCGGTGTCGGGGTCAAGACGCGACGCGCAGCGTCGCCCGCGAAGCGGCCGTGGGGTCTTGACGCCGGCAGCGGCCACGTTCGGATCGTCGAGGTCCGGGAAGACTCTTGTATGCGCAGGTGCGCAGCTGTCAGGCTGGCGCGCATGGGCCTCACGGTGCGGTGTCGCGGGGATGGGCCGTCGGCTGAGGTGGTAGCTCAGGCCAGTGAGACGTTGGCGTTGTTGGCCTCACCGGCGCGGTTGCAGATCGTGTGGTTCATCGGCGATGAGGAGGCCGACGTCACCAGCCTGACGCAGGCGTTGGGGTTGGCTGGTCCGGCGGTGAGTCAGCATTTGACGAAGCTGCGGCTGGCCGGGGTGGTCGCGTCCCGACATGAGGGGCGTCGGCGCCTGTATCGGGTTGCGGATCCGCAGGTGGTGGCGTTGACCCGGCAGATCATCGGCATCCACGGCTATCAGCCGTCGCCGCGGTAGGCGTTGGGGTGGGCGTGATGACCGAGCGGAGCAAGACGCAGCTGTACGCCGATATCCGCCGGGACGCCCGCGCCGGTGTCGGCGTTCGTGAGCTGCAACGCAGATACCGGGTGGGGTGGGCTACGGTCAACGCCGCGACACAGGCGGCGTGGCCGGCGGCGCGGGCGAGGTACTCGCCACGGCTCTCGAAGCTGGACGTGTTCAAGGAGGTCATCGACGCGATCCTGGTCGAGGACTTGGACGCTCCGCGCAAGCAGCGACATACTGCACGGCGGATCTTCGCGCGGTTGCTGGATGAACACGGCATGACCGGGGTGTCCTACGACGTCGTGCGCCGCTACGTCAAAGAGCGCCGCCAGCAGATCCGCGCCGAGCACGGTCGTGGCGAGCCGGGCGTGTTCATTGCGCAGACGCACCATCCCGGCCGGGAAGCCGAGGTCGACTTCGGCGATGCCGCGATCTACCTGGCCGGGGAGCTGGTCACGGTCCACGTGTTCTCGTTCCGGATGAGTTACTCCGGCAAGGCAGTTCATCGGGCATTCCTGACCGGTGGACAGGAGGCGTTCTTCGAAGGGCACGTCCACGCCTTCCACGTCCTGGGCGGTGTCCCGGCGGGGCGCATCAAGTACGACAACCTCAAAGCCGCCGTCGCCCAGGTCATCGGTTTCTCCCGACAGCGGGTCGAGACCGACCGGTGGATCGCGTTCTGCTCGCACTGGGACATCGACCCCTGGTACTGCCAGCCCGGCCAGGAAGGCGCCCACGAGAAGGGCGGCGTGGAGGGCGATGTCGGCTGGTTCCGCCGCAACCACCTGGTCCCGGTGCCCCGGGTCGACTCGATCGCCGAACTCAACGCGCTGATCGAGGGCTACGACGACACCGACGACAAACGCCGGATCGGCGCCAGGATCCACACCGTCGGCGAAGCGTTCGCTCAAGAACGCACGCTGCTCAAACCGGTGCCGGTGGAGCCCTTCGAAACGGGGCTGTGGTTGACCCCGCGGGTGGACCGGTTCGCCCAGGTCACGGTCCGCTCGAACCGGTACTCGGTGCCGGCGCGCTTGATCGGGCGGCAGGTGCGGGTTCTGCTGCACGCCTCGACATTGGCGGTCTACGAGGGGCGGGTCCTGGTGACCGAGCACGAACGACTGCTCGGCAGGGGACAGTCCCGGCTGGTCCTGGATCACTATCTGGAGGCGTTGACCCGCAAACCGGGAGCGTTGCCCGGGTCCACCGCCCTGGAGCAGGCCAGGGCCGCAGGAACCTTCACCGCCACGCATGAGGCCTGGTGGGCCGCAGCGTGCAAGGCCCACGGCGACGCCGAAGGGACCCGCGCACTGATCGAAGTGCTGCTGCTACACCGACACATGCGCCACCTCGACGTGGTCGCCGGGATCGCGGCCGCCCTGTCGGCTGGGGCTCTGACCGCGGACGCTGTCGCATTGGAAGCCCGCAAGATCGCCGACGCCACCCCCGTCGCGGTGGCTGCCGAACCGGACTCGGTGCAGGTGCCCGGTGCGGCCGCGGAGCCGGTGTCGTCCCTGACCAGACACCGACTCGCCAGGCTCCCCGGAGATACCCGACCGTTGCCGCGTGTCGATCTCTACGACCAGCTTCTGCAGCGTCGAACCCCCGAAGGAGGACCCGGATGACCGCCCCCTCCAGCCCTGCCCGTCGTGGGATGACCGAGCAGGCGGCGACCACCGCGATCGACCAATCATGTCGGATGCTGCGGCTGCCGACCGTGCGGGCGCACTTCGAGGACTTCGCCGATACCGCCGCCCGGCAGCAGCAGTCCTACCGGGCGTTCCTGGCCGAACTGCTGCTGGCCGAGTGCGACGACCGGGCCCGGCGACGATCCGAACGGCGAATCAAGGCCGCCGGGTTCCCCCGCGAGAAATCGCTGCGAACCTTCGACTACCACGCCAACCCCAACCTCGATCCCGCCGTCATCAACACCCTCGCCGGCTGCGACTGGATCCGCAAAGGTCAACCCCTGTGCCTCATCGGCGACTCCGGGACCGGCAAGTCCCACCTGCTCATCGCCCTGGGCACCGAGGCCGCAATGGCCGGCTTCCGGGTCAAGTACACCCTCACCGCGAAACTGGTCAACGAACTCGTCGAAGCCGCCGACGAAAAGACCCTGTCGAAGACCATCGCCCGCTACGGCCGTGTCGACCTGCTCATCTGCGACGAACTGGGCTACCTCGCCCTAGACCGTCGAGGAGCCGAACTGCTCTTCCAAGTTCTGACCGACAGGGAGGAGCGGGCCAGCGTGGCGGTCGCGTCGAACGCCGCGTTCAGCTCCTGGGGCCAAACCTTCACCGACCCCCGCCTCTGCGCTGCGATCGTCGACCGCCTCACCTTCGGCGGCAACATCATCGAGACCGGCACCGACTCCTACCGGCTGGCCCACACCCTCGCCACCCAGACCCCACCAGCAGCCCCCAAGTGACGCCAGAATTCACGCCGACAACCCAACCCCGGGACCGCCCACTGACGCCAGAATTCACGCCGATACGACGCCGAGACCCGCGCCTGTAGCCACAAAACCCGAGTTCGGCGGTCGAGGCTATGTAGACGCCACCCTGCCCGCCTACGCGTCGCTGGTGATGGCGATCATGGGCGTCCTGTTGCTGCCGGTGAACCAGCTACAACTCCGGGAGAGCGGTGCCCTGATGCGGCTGCGGGCGACGCCGCTTCGTCCGCGGACCTACGTTGCCGCCGACCTCACCGTCAACTTCCTGATCGGTCTGACGGGGATCGTCTTGGCCCTGTTCGTCGGGATCGTGGCCTTTGGGGTACGACCGCAGGGGAACCTACTGTTAGTCCTCGCGGCCGCGGCGCTCGGACTGATCGCCTTCCTAGCGCTCGGCTACACGCTGGCGGCGATCTACCCGTCTGCGGCCGCGGCAACGGGCATCGGGAACGGCCTGATGATCCTGCTCATGCTGACGTCTGGGGCATTCGTCCCGCTGGCCGTGCTTCCGGCGGGCGTCCAGCGCGTCATGAACTTCTCGCCCATCCATCACCTGGTTGACCTGATGCAGGGCCTGTGGAGCGGTCACGCCTGGTCCGGCTATGGCCTCGCCACCGCAGTACTCGTGGGCATGATCGTCGTCTTCGGCGCCCTGGGCGCCCGGCTGTTCAAGTGGAACGCCGCATGAGGCGCGCGCTCCGCCCGTTCCCGATTCCTTGCGACCGGCAGGTGAGCCACCGTGTGGTGCTCTGGGCGGCCGGCAAGAGTCAATCACATTAGGCACTTGGCGACGTAGACCCATGCCAGACCCGTAGACGAACCTAATACGGGAACGGTGCCGACGCAGCCGAGAACGGCCCGAGACTTTACCGGCGGGCGAGAATCTTGTGGCCATCGTCGCGCAGTTCACCGGTGGGTGAGACGTGCCGGTAGAGGGTTTGACGGGTGATGCCGAGTTCCTTGCACAGCGCGCCGACATTGGTGCCCGGTTCGCCCATGGAGGCGGCCGCGAGGCGGACCTTGGCGGGGGTCATCTTGAACGGTCGCCCGCCCTTGCGGCCGCGGGCGCGGGCAGCGGCCAGGCCGGCGATGGTGCGTTCGGAGATGAGTTCGCGTTCGTACTCGGCCAGCGCGGCGAAGATGCCGAAGACGAGCTTGCCGGAGGCGGTGGTGGTGTCGATGGCCGCCCCCTGCCCGGTGAGGACCTTCAGCCCGATGCCGCGCTCGGTGAGGTCGTGGACGATGTTGACCAGGTGGCGCAGGTCCCGCCCGAGCCGGTCGAGTTTCCACACCAGCAGGGTGTCGCCGGCGCGGAGGGCTTTCAGGCACGCGGTCAGTTGGGGACGGTCGTCCTTCTTGCCGGAGGCCTTGTCCTCGTACAGCGCTTCGGCGTCGACGCCGGCGGCCAGGAGGGCGTCGCGTTGCAGGTCGGTGGTCTGGGACCCGTCGGCCTTGGAGACCCGCATGTACCCGACCAGCATCCCGCTCTCCATCCGTCACTTATACGACCGATTACATGACAATCGCCGCAGACTCACCCTTGTACTCACGAATGTCACTTAACCCGTCATCTATTCTAGGTGATGCTAACGGTGCCGCGGCCCGCGGATGTGACACTCGACACGGCCGTGGGTGGGGCCGGTGCGCGCTGCGACGCCAGCGTGTGTGGGAGGTGGTCGGCGGGGACGCCGAGAGCGATCAGGTCGTCGCGAACCCGTTGGAAGAACCCCTCTCGATGAGTCAGGGCGGTGAGGGTGAACAGCAGTTGCCGTGCAGCGGAGGGGTCGTTCCGTGCGAGGCCGGTCGCCTCGTCCAGAGCGGCCATGGCTTCCTGCCAGTGGTCGCGTGCGGGAGCAGGGGGCGGGGTCCCCTCGGGGACATGCCTGTGGGGTGCGGGCCTGAGCAGACCATCAAGGGCGGGGACTTCGCCGGCTTCGATGAGGTGCAGAGCTTCGGCGGCGGCTTCGAGGACCATCTGCTGTTGGGGCCAGGGCAACGCCTCGTAGGGACGCCAGGGGCCCACGATGCCGGCGCGCGGGGGGTGACCGGCCTGCTCCCAGATGCGCGCCATGGTGCGCCGCGAACCGGTACGGAGCGACGAAACAGGAGTGGTCAGCTCGTCGATGAGGCTGCGCAGCATTCGGAACCACACCCCTACGTGCACCGGCCGGCGCGGCAGGAGAACGACGCCGGTACTCAGGGCTTCGTGGGTGCGCGCGTCCATGGCGACGACGGCGGCCGGTGCCGGGCGGGCGTGAGCGTCCGGCGTCTCCCACGTGACGACGGCGCCGATGACGGCGAAGGCCGGTTCGAGGTAGCTGCTGTGGTGCGGGCAGCTGAGCGTCACCGGGAGCTGGGATATGAGCGTGAGCCCGAAGGTGCCTTCCGGGGCGCTGCTGTGGCAGGCAGGGCAGGCGCGTCGCAGCGGCCCGCGCTTGGGGTCGGTGGGCAGCCAGGCCCGCCAGCCGGGCACCGCCCGGGGCGGCCGTTCCTTGGCGGTCAGGAGCACCGAGACCTGCCGGACGTAGGTGTCGAACGCCGCCCCGGGAACGGGCTCTGGGTCGAGAGGATCCAGGAGCCAGGGCACCCATCCGGCGATCGTCATCTGGCGCACCCGATCCAGCGGTGTGCCGGTGCGCTCAACCAAGGCAGAAAGCAACCATCCTGGCGGATCCAGGTCGAGGGCACCGGTGTGGTGATCGGGAACAGTGGCGCCCGCTGCGACGAGGTCGTGACGGATGAGTTCTTCGATGCTCAGGCCGTAGGACTCGGCCAGTCGACGCAGCCACGAGGCCAGTGCCTCACCGTCCCTGGGCGGCGGGTGCAGCGGCCAGCGGCGGATCATGCCAGCTCCCGCTCGAACATCCGGCGGCGTTCGGTGGGGCCGACGTAGGCCGCCAGCAGCAGGGTGCGTTGGTTGATCGCCTCCTCACCGGACTCGATCGCGGCGATCGCGGCGTCGGTGAGCAGGTGGGTGAGTTCGCCGATGGTGCCCTCGCTGCGGGAAAGGAGGTAGCGGGGCATGTCCTCGCCGGCGATCGCGGAGGCGCGGCGCAGCGGGAAGGCGGCGGCGAAGCTGGCCAGCAGCGAACGGGCCTCCTCGTTCGGTTCCCACCGCGGCAGGGTGAAGGGCTCGAAGCGGTTCTCGAGCTGGTCATCGGAGCGGATCGCCAGGTAGGCCTCCCGGGTTCCGACCCCGACCAGCGGGATGCGCAGCTCGTTGCCCAGGAAGCGGATCAGGTTGAGGAACTCGCGTCGAGTCTCACCTCGCCCGGCCAGCAGGTTGTGCAGCTCATCGATGACCAGGACCCGAACCCCAACGGCGCGTAGCAGCGTCAGGGCGGTTTGTTCCAGCTCGGCAAGACGCTGTCGGGGGCGCAGCGGTGCTCCCATGGCGGTCAGCAGCACGACGTAGAACCGGATCACCGAGGGGTCGGAGGGCATCTGCACGGCCAGCACCGGGATCTGTTCTCGATCGGCGTGCGAGATGGGCGGGTGGGTGCGGCGGAACTTCTCGATGATCATCGACTTGCCGTTGTTCGTCGGACCGATCAGCAGCAGGTTGGGCATGCGTTGTTTACCCGGCCATGCGTACAGCGTCTCCAGCCGCTCCAGCGCCGCGGTCGCCCGGGAGTAGCCGATCCACCGGTCCGCACGCACGTGCCGTAAACGCTCCTCGGCCGGGAGCCGCGCCACGGTCTGAGCGCTGACATGCAGGTGATCCAAGGCACCGTCTCCACAGTCCTCGCCGACCCAGGAGTCGCCCACACTCACCACTGCTCGATCACCTCGAACGGCACCGCAGCCCCTCCATCCGCGGCGCGGCCATCGCCGACGTCGGCGGCCGGAATGTCGTCCGGCGGAGGCGAGGCAGCAGCCGGGCCGGCTGCTCGGGCACCACCGATCCCGCTGCGGCGTTCTGCGTCGCGGCGGGCCTTGCGCGTAGTGGCGGCGGCGGTATCGGCGATGCCGCGCATCTGCTCGACCATCCGGAATAGCGCGTCCTCATCGACCTGCGCCCGCCCCTGCTCCCGCAGCCGCTCCACCGCGGCGCGGTGCTCCCACACGCTCACCGCCGGGTGAGACATCGTCCGGTATGGCACCGGCAGATAGGACCCGCCGTCGGGGTCGAGCACCCAGATCCGGCTGATGTCTCGCGGGTCGCGGCGGATCACGAACCGATCCAGCCGGTCGCGGCGGGCGATCCACGGTTTGAGCGCGTCGCTGAAGTAGCGCACGTGGTCGATGACGAACCCGGTGCGGGTCAGCGTCCTGCGGATCACCGGCAGGAAGTCCACCAAGAACGCCGCCTCGCTGCCCACCGTGATCGTGGCCTTCTGCGCGGTGGCGGCGGCCCAGCGCGCCTGAGGGGTCTGCTGAGTGGTGCCGTGGACCTGTCCGTGGTAGCTCGCCACCGCCACAGCCAGCCACTTCTCCAGCTCCCTCACCGTTAACGCGGCCTTGGTGTTGGAGTCGTAGCGGCCGCGCTGGTCAGGGTTGGAGAACGTCGTACCGGGCAGCTCGTGGACCAGTTCCATCAGCATGCCGATGACCCGCTCGACGATCCCGCCGTAGTGCGGGCGTCCCGGCGGCCGGTAACGCAATGCGATTCCGTGCTCTTCGCAGCCCCGCCGCAACGCCTCGCTCTTGAACTCCGCGGCGTTGTCCAAGTACAGCTCTTCAGGCTTGCCGGACATCGGCCACACCACCTCGACCCCGAGGCGCTCCAGCCACGGCCGCTTGTCGGTGACCATGTGCGCCAGGCACAACCCGACCGACAGAGCCGAGGGCGCCTCCAACGTGATCACCAGGCCCACGAGGCAGCGAGAGAAGACGTCGATCGCGACCGTCACGTAGGGCCGTCCGATCGGCAGCCGGTAACGCTCGTCGACCACGATCAGGTCCACCACGGTGTGGTCGATCTGCACCTGCTGCAGCACCCCGGTCACCGGTGGCACGTGACCACCGACGGCCTCCATCGCCCGGGCGGCATCGGGGCCCTCGCGGGCCATCATCGCGGCGTGGGGGTCGAGGACGGCGATCCGGCGCACGATCGCCCCACGCGAAGGCGCCGGCAGCCCGCGGACATGACAGACCCGTGCAACTTCGCGGTGGACCGCGGCGGTCGTCTTCCGCTGCCGGGTCAGGTAGTGCTTGCGCACCACCTCCCGGACGACCTCCTCGACATCGACCGACAACCGCTGACCACCGCGGCCACCGCTGGAGCGACCCGGGATCAGATCAGAGACCACGCCTTGACCCTCACGCCACCGACGCAGCAAGACGTAAACCTGACGTCGCGAGACGCCCAGCTGCATGGCGGCCGTCGTCACCGGCTCCTCACCGGCGACCCCGGCCGCAGCCAGCGGGCCGATCACCTCCGCCCGGCGCACCGCCAACGCCCACGCCTCCGGAGACGCCGTCAGCAGACCGCGCTCAGGTATCTGATCCGCATCGAGGGCTTCGTCGTGCACAGGACTATGGAACAACGGGACCCTTGTGCATACGGGTACGAACACGCCGACTGCTCACAGTCCTGAGCACTCCCGGCCGAACGCGCATCATCCTCGTGCAGACGACTTCGAACATTGACACTCTCGATAAGTAGCGGTGGTGTCCGGTGAGGGTTCCCCTTACGGGCATGCGATCTGGGCTGACGCCTGTGACCGAGTGTTCAGTGCGCGCTGTATAGTTCAGTCCATGCTGACTATTGCTTCGCGTCTCGACGTGATGAACCGCCTGGGTCGTGCACTGGCCGACCCCACTCGATCCCGGATCATCTTGACCCTGCTCGACCATCCCGCTTACCCGGCGGAACTGGCCCGAGATCTGGACCTGACACGCCCGAACGTGTCCAACCACCTGGCATGCCTGCGCGATTGCGGGATCGTCGTCTCCGAGCCCGAGGGTCGTCGGACACGATATGAGATCGCCGATTCGCACCTGGCGCAGGCGCTGACGGCACTGGTCGATGCCACCCTGGCAGTGGACGAAGACGCCCCGTGCATCGATCCCGCCTGCTCGCTTCCCGGATGCGACGCAGCTGGGGAGGGCGCATGATCCTCACCTCGGTCTTGCAGGCGATGGGCCTGTTCGCAGCGACCAACATCGACGACATCATCGTGCTCTCCCTCTTCTTCGCGCGAGGGGCAGGCCAGCGCGGCACTACCGCCCGCATTCTGGCCGGCCAGTACCTCGGATTCGCCGGCATCCTCGGTGCCGCGGTCCTGGTGACCATCGGTGCCGGAGCATTCCTGCCCTCGGCAGCCATCCCGTACTTCGGTCTCATCCCTCTGGGCCTCGGCCTCTGGGCCGCATGGCAGGCCTGGCGCGGAGACGATGACGACGATGACGACGAGGCCAAGGTTGCCGGCAAGAAGGTCGGCGTGTGGACAGTCGCAGGCGTCACCCTTGCCAACGGCGGCGACAACATCGGCGTCTACACCCCTGTCTTCCTCAGCGTGGAACCTCTCGCAGTAGTCGCCTACTGCATCGTCTTCCTCGCGCTCGTCGCGGTCCTGGTGGCCCTGGCAAAGTTCGTCGCCACCCGCCCCCCGATCGCCGAAGTGCTCGAACGCTGGGAGCACATCCTCTTCCCCATCGTTCTCATCGGCCTCGGCATCGTGATCCTCGTCAGCGGCGGAGCCTTCGGACTCTGACGTAGCGGCAGCGATCCAAACGGCCCCGACCGGGCGCACCCCTCTCGGTTCAGACCGCGACACCTACCTGCAGCCAGTCCTGCGTGATCGCGGCAACAAGACCGCCACGGAGCGCTGCAAAAACCCCGCCACCAAGCGAACGAAGCCACAACCTTCGCCCAGCTC
>Ga0209571_1000721_pt1 | contig 25859 bp, 21 predicted proteins | sample EBPBio102011_DNA_FD_185866 | JGI IMG/M metagenome (GOLD analysis project Ga0209571, IMG submission 185866) | Wastewater treatment Type I Accumulibacter community from EBPR Bioreactor in Madison, WI, USA - Reactor 1_1/10/2011_ DNA (SPAdes)... | ecosystem: Engineered > Bioreactor > EBPR >... | reverse complement strand
ACGGTTTGAAACGTGACGAACGCGGCCCGGCCGTCTGCGGATGCGGCCGTGTCGGCTACGCCGTCGAGGACGTGACGGTTCATCGTGGCGGTTCCGGAGATAAACCCCGTGCATGGGTGTCGGGAGTGTATCGCTGTGGCTCCGGCTGGCTCTGTCCAACCTGTGCACCGGCTGTCGCGGCGGCGCGGGCCGCCCGCGTTCAGCGTGTCGTGGAATCCACGGCGGAGCGCGGCGGACATTTCGTCATGGGCCTGGTCACCGTGAGCCACGACAGGACTGATAGCCTTGCGGACATGAAGGCCCTGGTAACGGAATCCTTCGCCGCCGCCCGGAATGGTTCGCCTTGGGACCGCATCCGCGCTCGCGGGGGTATTCGGGGAGTGCTCGTCGCTCCCGAGGTTACTCACGGTACCCATGGCTGGCACTTCCACATCCATTTCGGAATGGCCTGCCTCGTCGAGAGCAAGGCCGCTGCCGCCGCCGCGGGCGAGGCTTTGATTCGGCGCTTCATGCGCGCCGTCGAGAAACGCGGTGGCAAGGCCCTTCGTGATGGCCAAGGTGTCGCGGTGGCGGCTTCTCCTGAAGCGGCCGTCGAGTACATCTCGAAAGGAACCGCCTGGGAACTCGCTGCCGGGGCAAGCGGCCATAAGGATCGCGTGGCGGGGCGGACGCAATGGGATATCGCGGAAGATGCCATCGCGGGCGATGAGACTTCCTTCGCGCTTTGGCGCGAATATGCCGAAGTCATGCCCGGAACCCGATCCTGCGTCGTGTCGGCGGGGCTGGCGGCTGCCCTCGGGATCGAGCCTCACGACGATGACGAAGAGCCGGGTGAGCAGGTGCTGACCGAGGAGGTTCGCGTCGTCGGCACGGTTTCGTCGCCGACCTGGACCCGAATTCTCCGCCTCGGTCTCGCCGGCACTTTCCTGGCCCGGATCGAAAGCGACGTCAGCTTGGACGGGACCGGCTTCGATGCAGCGCTGGCCGCGACCGTGGCCGAGGCCGATACCGCCTCCCTCCGGATAGAAATCGCGACGGCGCGCCGTCGCGACGCAGAACGGCAGGCATCGGCTGAGGCCGACCGGCTGATGGCGGTTCGCCGGGTCGCTTCCGCGGTTCGGTCTTCGACCGGCGCGGGGACGCGAGACCGGATCCGGCGCGCGATCCTCGCGGACGCTGCCGCCAATCCCGGTGTCGCGTCCCCGACCGCCGCGGAGATCCTACGGGAATTGGCGTCACGGCATTAACCGAGCCCCTCGAACAGGGGCTCCATTCCCGGCGCGAGCCCGCCAGGACGGTTGCGGCGGCAGGTCGCCGCGACAGGAGAGCGCGATGGGAGTGGTGGTAAACGTACGGCAGCAGCCGAAGAGCTCGAAGTGGACGCGGGGCCTCGACGGCAGCTATCTGTCGGAGGCTTGGTTCACGAGCCCGATGATCTGCGTCGGACTCGAGGTTCGGAGGGCAGCGGCGCGGAGATGGTGCTGGCTCGTCTCCGATCATGACGGCGAGGGTGATGTCTGCGTGGTCGTCCGGAGCGGCCATGCCGATGGCATGGCGGAGGCGCGGGCACTCGCGACCGCTGCCGCGGCGGCGGTACTCGACGATACGGCGAGGTTCATATCGGGCCGGGCAGCGTAGCCATACCGGCGCGGCGGAATGAGAATGCGGGGCGGCCTTCGGGTCGCCCCGTTCGCGTTCTGGAATCCCGCGGGAGCGTCCCCGAAGGGCCCCTTCGGCGCGGCCCTCGGAGAGCCGACGACTTTGACCGCAGGGAAAAGTTGTAGTCGGTCACTACAACTTTTTGCGCCGGTGGCTCGTGGGGCTCAGGCTCCCCGACATGGGCTACCAGTTCATCCACCTCGAAGCTTACGCCAGGAAGAACGACAAGGCCGGACGCTCGGTCGGCTGGGTCCTGGACGAAGCCGCGCGCGAACCCGGCGCGAGCCCGCATGTGGCGCAGCCGTTGCCGCCGGAAATCGTCCACGGCGTTGGGCTCGAAGAGGTTCGCCGCCTCCATGACGAAGCCTGTGCGAACACGAAGGTCGTGCTGGCGAACCGGAAGGAGCGGGCCGTCCGCAAGGACCAGAAGAGCCTCCTGACGATCGTGGCATCGCACCCCGCGTCAATGGATTGCGTTCGCGCCGATACCGCCGTGGCTGCCGATGTCTCTGCCTGGGAGTCGAGGACGTTGGAATGGCTGCGCGCCCAGTACGGCGACAACCTGATCTCGGTGATTCGTCATGTCGACGAGAGCCACCCGCACCTCCATGTCTACGTTCTGCCCGCTGACCTCCGCGCCGCCCGTCTTCATCCCGGGAACGAAGCCAAGCGGGTCATTGTCGCCGCCGGCCCGCAGGGCGACGAAGATGCCAAGGCTTTGAATCGCCGCGGCGACCAAGCCTACAAGGCGGCTATGAGAGCGTGGCAGGATAGCTACCACCAGCATGTCGGCGTTCCGTGCGGTCTCGCACGCCTCGGCCCCGGCCGCCGTCGCCTTTCCCGAGAGGAATGGCAAGCGGAGAGGTCCGCTGCCGCCGCCACCAAGAACGCCATCGATCGCGCGGCCCGGATCGACACCCGCGCCCGCGAACACGTCGCGAAGGCCAAGGCGGTGGCAAGCACGACGGTCGCGACGGCGCAGGAAAGGACAGCCGCGGCCGAGAAGCGGGCGACGGAGGCGAAAGCGCTCCAGGCCGTGGCCGTCGCCCGCGAGCGGGAGGCGACCCAAGCTCTGGACCGTGCCGGCCATCAGGAGATGACCGCGAAGGCCCTCCGGGCTGCTGCCGAAGTTCGAGAACAGAAGGCCGCTGCAACCTTGGCTCATGCCGGCGGCGAGGCGGAGCGGATCGTCGCCGCTGCGCGGGCAAAGGCATCACGAATTTCTTCGTGGAGCGGGCGACTACGGGCGTTCTTCGACGGACTGCGGAAATCGACGATCGCTGAGACCGTCCGCCGCGGGATGGCGGCAGACCTCGACCGGGAACGCGCTCGGGCTGATGAGGCTGCACGTCGAGCACTTCATGAAGCTGAGCGGCGGCGTGAGGCGGAGCGGCGCGCGAGGTCCGCCGCCGAGTCCGTGCAGGCGACCGCGCGGGAACGCGATCAAGCCCGCCAAGAACTGGCAGCGCTGCGGCCCGCCGTTCCGGAAGCGAGCATGGGTAGGAGGATGGGGCGATGAAGAGACGGTCATGCATCGAAATCGCGGCAGCCCGTGCGCGCCACGCCCGGGAGCGGGTTCGTACGAGCCCAGCCCCGTTCTCGCCGCTTCGCGGTGAAATTGCGTTCGCGGTGGTTTGGCTGGCGAGCCTGCTTTCGAATCTCGTGCTGGCCCCTTTCCGGACTCGCCCCGCTCCCGGCCCGGAGCCGAGTTCATATGAGCCAACGCCGCAGGAACTCGGCGTGCCGGGGCCGCTGCGACCTCGGCCACATGGGCGTCTGCTGCACGGCCGGTATCGCGCTGTGCCGTCGCTGAAGCGAATCTTTCGCGATCTTCGCCGACCGGTCGCGCACGATGCCGCGCGAGCGGCGCTCATGGCGAGAGTGGGCAGTGATACGGATACACTATCGTGGGCGAATGGGCTGATAGACGCTGGCACGGAACGGCGGCTCGCCCTTCATGCTCGTCCCGGGATCCTGGATGCCGAGGTGGTCGCTGCGTGGCGAGCCCAAGCTAAGGCCGATCACGCTGCCGCGGAGGCTGAGGCCAAGGCGGCCCTCAAGGCCAGGATCGGCGCGGCGAACGCGGCCGAGGATGCCGTTGACGGTGGAGTCGGCCCCAGGCCGACGGGCCCCTGAATCCCACGATGGAGAACCCCACCCAAAGCGACTTTGTCGCTGTACGAGGCTCCTACGGCCTCGCTTCAGCGGTTTGAAGGCCAGAATGGGGGAAATATCCCCTCCTCTCGACGGCGGTCCTGCTCCAGTCCGATAACCGGGAACTCGCTTCGGATTGTTGACATTCGTGGCGGAAAACGTACACATCCATGTAGGAGTTCGGGCGTTTGACTGCGACGAAATTCTCCGATTTTCCTTGCATTACCAGCACCTTGGGCTGATCAGCCGGTGACCGCCCGTCACCGCCCACCATGACCCCGACACCGAGGGTATCCGGCGATCAGGAGCGATCCCTGCGCCGCTTGGCAGCGGCATCAAGCCGGGCAATCCGGCGGATCGCTTCGTCGACCCCGCTCGCACCGACCAGCTTGAGCGGGTCCAGTGGATGGACGGCCTGCGCCAGCGCCTGCCGCACCGGCGCGGGGAGGCTATCGAACGCCGCCCAGCGATCCGGCGTCAATTGCCGCTTTGGAAAGCGTTGCCGCTTCATGACCTGCCGATCGGTTTCGCCTGCGAGGAAACAGGCTCAAGATGGCCATGGTCAGGTCCGCCGACAATGACCAGCGCTGCGCCCAAACGAAAACCGCCGGCGCTTGCGCGCCGGCGGCTCGTTCTTTCAAGACCAGAGGTCAGTGGGCGACGACGCCCGCTGCGTCGTCGTCCGTGCCCTTGGGCAGCGGGGCCTTGAGATCCTCCTCCCAGACGATCGGAACCGGCTGGCGGGTCAACGCGTGCTGGAGCACCTGCTCCATGCGCGCGACCGGGATGATCTCCATGCCGTCCTTCACCGACTTGGGAAGGTCGATCAGGTCCTTGGCATTCTCCTCGGGGATCAGCACCTTCTTGATGCCGCCACGGAGCGCCGCCAGGAGCTTCTCCTTCAGACCGCCGATCGGCAGCACCCTGCCCCGCAGCGTGACCTCACCGGTCATGGCGACGTCGCGATTGGTCGGGATGCCGGTCAGGATCGAGACGATGGTGGTCGCCATCGCGATACCGGCAGACGGGCCGTCCTTCGGGGTCGCCCCTTCGGGAAGGTGGACGTGGATGTCACGCCGGTCGAAGAGCGGCGGCTCGATGCCGAAATCGACGGCCCGGGAGCGGACATAGGATGCCGCCGCCGAGATCGATTCCTTCATCACGTCGCGCAGGTTGCCGGTGACGGTCATGCGGCCCTTGCCGGGCATCATGACGCCCTCGATCGTCAGCAATTCGCCGCCGACCTCGGTCCAGGCCAGACCGGTGACGACACCGACCTGGTTCTCCGTCTCCGCCATGCCGTAGCGATAGCGCGGCGGGCCGAGATACTCTTCCAGCAGCGGCTCATCGACGACCACCTTGGCCTTCTTGCCGAGCACGATGTCCTTCACGCCCTTGCGGACCGTGTTGGAGATCTCGCGCTCGAGGTTACGGACACCGGCCTCGCGGGTGTAACGCCGCACCAGGGTCTGCAGGGCGCCGTCGGTGATCGACCACTCCTTGCCGTCGAGCCCGTGCTTCTTGATCGCGTTCGCGATCAGGTGCTTGCGCGCGATCTCAGTCTTCTCTTCCTCGGTGTAGCCGGCGATGCGGATCACCTCCATGCGGTCCAGAAGGGCCGGCGGGATGTTCAGCGTGTTCGCCGTGGTCACGAACATCACGTTCGACAGGTCGTAATCGACCTCGAGGTAATGGTCGTTGAAGGTCGAGTTCTGCTCGGGATCGAGCACCTCCAGCAGGGCCGCCGAGGGATCGCCGCGGAAGTCCTGGCCCATCTTGTCGATCTCGTCGAGCAGGATGAGCGGGTTCGAGGTCTTGGCCTTCTTCATCGACTGGATGATCTTGCCGGGCATCGAGCCGATATAGGTGCGGCGGTGACCGCGAATCTCCGCCTCGTCACGCACGCCGCCGAGCGACATGCGCACGAACTCGCGGCCGGTCGCCTTGGCGATCGACTTGCCGAGCGAGGTCTTGCCGACGCCCGGAGGGCCGACGAGGCACAGGATCGGACCGGCGAGCTTGTTGGCGCGCTGCTGCACGGCGAGATATTCGACGATGCGGTCCTTGACCTTGTCGAGGCCGAAATGATCGTCGTCGAGCACCAGCTGGGCGGCGTTCAGATCCTTCTTGATCTTCGAGCGCTTGTTCCAGGGGATGCCGAGCATCCAGTCGAGATAGTTGCGCACCACGGTCGCTTCCGCGGACATCGGCGACATCTGGCGCAGCTTCTTCAGCTCCGCCGTCGCCTTGTCGCGGGCTTCCTTGGTCAGCTTGGTCTGGGCGATGCGCTCTTCCAGCTCGGCCAGCTCGTCACGGCCTTCCTCGCCGTCGCCCAGCTCCTTCTGGATCGCCTTCATCTGCTCGTTGAGATAGTACTCGCGCTGGGTCTTCTCCATCTGGCGCTTGACGCGCGAGCGGATGCGCTTCTCGACCTGCAGCACGGACATCTCGCTTTCCATCAGCGAGAGCACCTTCTCCAGGCGGTGGGCGACGTTGGTGATCTCCAGCACGCCCTGGCGATCGGCGATCTTGACCGCCAGATGCGAGGCGACGGTGTCGGCGAGCTTGGTCGGCTCGTCGATCTGCGTCACCGCGGCGACGATCTCGCCCGAGATCTTCTTGTTGAGCTTCACATAGCTCTCGAACTCGCTGACGACCGAGCGGGCGAGCGCCTCGACTTCGACCTTCTTGCCTTCTTCCTCGGCCAGGCCGGTGGCCTCGGCCTCATAGAAGGATTCGCTGGCCGCATAGGACGAGGCCTTGGCGCGGCCGACGCCCTCGACCAGCACCTTCACGGTGGAGTCGGGCAGCTTCAGGAGCTGCAGCACGCGGGCGAGCGTACCGATCTCGTAGATCTCGTTGGGCTGCGGGTCATCGTCGCCGGCGTTCTTCTGGGTCGCCAGCAGGATGAGCCCGTCCGTCTTCACCACTTCCTCGAGCGCGCGGATGGACTTCTCGCGGCCGACGAAGAGCGGGACGATCATGTGGGGGAAAACGACGATGTCGCGCAAAGGCAGAACCGGGAAGGTGCCGGTCTCGCCTGGGACGAAGGGGGCGCGTGGCGTCGAGCCAGTCATGGCAATTCCTTTGCAGTTGCGCCCGGCGGACCCCCGAGATGGGCGGAGCGATCGGACGTGTGCGGCCAAGGCGACCATTCGCCCCTCCGCCCTCGCGCATCGCACCCTCATCAGGCGTGCGACTCTCGCAAGTGCACCTAAAGTGGAGACTTCCTCGCCGGCTTTCAAGCGAGGTATCCGGTTCATGCACTACAGCCTTGCATGGCCGGAGGGTCGGAGAAATTCCTATCCTTCAGCTTTGAATTCGCAGTGCTTTTTGCTCAGGCAATCTGGCCGTCATTGCGAGGAACGGAGCGACGAAGCAATCCGGAAGGACTGGGCTGGAGCGTTCGATCCAGTTCGCTGGATCACTTCGCTGCGCTCGCGATGACGTTCATAGCCGGATCGGGGGCATCTCGTGTGTCGATTTCGGATCGGACTGTCGCGGCGCGAAACCGCCTTCAGCCCCACGCCGCCAAAAACGCAAAACGCGCGCCAAGGGGCGCGCGTCCTGTTGTCGCAATCGAGGAGAGATCAGGAGGCCGAGGCGGTCTTGGTCTCGTCCTCGCGCTCCGCGTAGATGAAGAGCGGGCGCGCCTTGTTCTCGACAGCCTCGGGGCCGATCACGACCTGCTCGACGCCTTCCAGGCCGGGCAATTCGTACATGGTCTCAAGCAGAATGCCTTCCATGATCGAACGCAGGCCGCGCGCGCCGGTCTTCCGCTCGATCGCTTTGCGGGCGATCAGGCTGACGGCCTCGTCGGTGAAGGTGAGCTGGGTGTCCTCCATCTCGAACAGGCGCTGATACTGCTTGACCAGCGCGTTCTTCGGCTCGGTCAGGATGGTCTTCAGCGCCGGCTCGTCGAGATCCTCCAGCGTCGCCAGGACCGGCAGGCGGCCGACGAACTCGGGAATCAGGCCGAACTTCAGGAGATCCTCGGGCTCGACCTGACGGAAGATCTGGCCGATGCGGCGATCATCCGGGGCCTCGACCTTGGCGCCAAAGCCGATCGAGGTGCCCTTACCGCGGCTCGAAATGATCTTGTCGAGACCAGCGAAGGCGCCGCCGCAGATGAAGAGGATGTTCGTGGTGTCGACCTGCAGGAACTCCTGCTGCGGATGCTTGCGCCCGCCCTGCGGCGGCACGGAGGCGACGGTGCCTTCCATGATCTTGAGCAGCGCCTGCTGGACGCCCTCGCCCGAGACGTCGCGGGTGATCGAGGGGTTGTCGGACTTGCGGCTGATCTTGTCGATCTCGTCGATATAGACGATGCCGCGCTGCGCCCGCTCGACATTGTAGTCGGAAGCCTGGAGCAGCTTGAGGATGATGTTCTCGACGTCCTCGCCGACATAGCCGGCCTCGGTCAGCGTCGTCGCATCGGCCATGGTGAAGGGCACGTCGAGGATGCGGGCGAGCGTCTGCGCGAGCAGCGTCTTGCCCGAGCCGGTCGGGCCGATCAGCAGGATGTTCGACTTCGCGAGCTCGACATCGTTCTGCTTCGTCGCATGCGAGAGGCGCTTGTAGTGGTTGTGCACCGCAACCGACAGCACCTTCTTGGCGTGCTCCTGGCCGATGACGTAATCGTCGAGGACCTTGCGGATCTCCTTGGGGGTCGGCACGCCGTCCTTCGACTTCACCAGCGCGGATTTCGATTCCTCGCGGATGATGTCCATGCAGAGCTCGACGCATTCATCGCAGATGAACACGGTCGGGCCCGCAATGAGCTTGCGAACCTCATGTTGGCTCTTGCCGCAGAAAGAGCAGTAAAGCGTGCTCTTCGAGTCGCCGCCGGGCTTGTTAGCCATCCGTCCATCTCCAGTTCGGGAGCCGGAAGCCGCATCGCCCGTGGCGGGTGCGGCCGTCGTCTCTCCGTCATACTTAAGCGCTCAGATCACGATGATTAGGTTAACGGCCCGTTCCGGTACATTCGGATACGCAGGGCCGGCCCAAGCCGGATCAGAATGGAGCGCATGTCCGCTCACCCCCGACCCCATGCAAACACGGGGCCGTCCCTCATTCAATATGGGGGCTCCGATCAGCCGGGCCAACCCACAGGATCGCGAGCGCCAGATCAGGCCTCGGTCTCCGGCCGGCGCTCCATGACCTTGTCGATCAGGCCGAACTCCTTGGCCTGCTCGGCGGTCATGAAATTGTCGCGCTCCAGTGCGGCGTGGATGTCCTCGTAGGAGCGCCCGGTGTGCTTCACGTAGATCTCGTTCAGCCGCTTCTTCAGGCTCTCGACTTCCTTGGCATGGATCAGGATGTCGGTGACCTGGCCCTGGAAACCGCCGGAGGGCTGGTGAACCATGATGCGAGCGTTCGGCAGGGCGAAACGCATGTCCTTGGCGCCGGCCGTCAGCAGGAGCGAGCCCATCGAGGCAGCCTGGCCGATGCAGACCGTCGTCACCGGGCAGCGGATCAGCTGCATGGTGTCGTAGATCGAGAGGCCGGAGGTGACCACGCCGCCGGGCGAGTTGATGTAGAAGGAGATTTCCTTCTTGGGGTTCTCGGCTTCGAGGAACAGGAGCTGCGCCACGATCAGCGAGGCCGAGTAATCCTCGACCGGGCCGGTGAGGAAGATGATGCGCTCGCGCAGCAGGCGCGAATAGATGTCGAAGGCGCGCTCGCCGCGGCTCGACTGCTCGACCACCATCGGGACGAGATTGTTGTAGGTCTCGAGCGGATCGCGAAGCATGGATCTGTCCTTGAGGTGAAGGCACCGGGAAACCGGCGCAATATCGAATCGGCAGCGTTTAGGAAGCCACCCACATAAGCACGGCAATCGCGGCTGAAAAGGGAAGCGCCGCCGGTCGCGAAGGCCGGCGGCGCAAATGCTGTCGTTAAGGTTGCCGTGAGGCTCAGGCGGAGGCGTCGTCGGCCTTGGCTTCGGCCTTCTTCGTCTTCTTGGCGGCGGCCTTCTTCGGCTTGGCCTCGGAGGTCTCCTCGGCATCCTCGTCAGCGTAGAGCGCCTCGCGCGAAACCGTCTGGTCCTCGACCTTCACCTGACCGAGCAGATGGTCGACGACCTTCTCCTCGAAGATCGGGGCGCGGATTTCAGCCAGAGCCTGCGGGTTCTTGCGATAGAAGTCCCAGACCTGCTTCTCCTGGCCCGGGAACTGACGGGCGCGCTCGATCAGGGCCTGCGTGACCTCGTCATCCGAGATCTGGACCTTGGCCTGCTCGCCGATCTCGGCCAGCACGAGGCCCAGGCGCACGCGGCGCTCGGCGATCTTGCGGTAGTCGGCGCGGGCGGCGTCCTCGGTGGTGTCTTCGTCGGCGAAGGTCTTGTTGGCCTGCTTCATGTCGGCCTCGACCTGGCTCCACACGCTGGCGAACTCCTGCTCGACCAGGGTCGGCGGCAGCTCGAAGGTATACTTGCCGTCGAGCGCGTCGAGCAGGCCCTTCTTGAGCTTGCGGCGCGACTGGGCGGTGAAGTCACGGCCGATCTGCTCGCTCACGGCTTCCTTGAGCTTGTCGAGCGACTCCATGCCGAAGGCCTTGGCCAGCTCGTCATTGATCTCGATGGCGTCCGGGCCCTGCACGTCGGTGACGGTGACCTCGAACTCGGCCGGCTTGCCGGCGAGGTTCTCGGCCGCATAGTTCTCGGGGAAGGTCACCTTGACGGTGCGGGTCTCGCCGGTCTTGGCGCCCTCGAGCTGCTCCTCGAAGCCCGGGATGAACTGGCCGGCGCCGAGATCGAGCGGGATGCCCTCGCCCGTGCCGCCGTCGAACTTCTCGCCGTCGAGCGTGCCGACGAAGGAGATGATCAGGCGGTCGCCCTTCTCGGCCTTGGCCTTCTCGCCCTTCGAGGTGTAGCTGCGGTTGCCGGAGGCCATGCGCAGCAGCGCGGCGTCGACATCGGCGTCCGGAACCTCGGCGACCGGCTTGACCAGCGCGACGTCCGAGAGGTCGGCGAGCTCGATCTTCGGGAGAACCTCGAGCGCGACGGTGAAGGCGAGATCGCCCTTGGCCTCCATCGCGGCCTCGATCTCTTCCTTGTTCTCGGGGAAGCGGATCTGCGGCTCGAAGGCGAGCTTCAGGTTGTTGTCGGCGACGATCTTCTGGTTCGCCTCGTTGACGGCGTTCTGCAGAACGTCGGACATGACCGAGCGGCCATAGAGGCGGCGCAGATGCGCGACCGGCACCTTGCCCGGGCGGAAGCCGTTGATCTTGGCCTTGCCCTGGAGGTCCTGGAGGCTGCCATCGAGCCTGGTCTTCAGGTCGGCGGCGTTCAGCACCACCTGGAATTCGCGCTTGAGGCCCTGGGACAGGGTTTCGGTCACGTTCATTTTTCTACCGCCAACAGCTCGTTTACGTCTCAATGTCCAAAGCGCGACGCCGGTTTCGACCGCCGCCGCGCTCGCGAAAAACTAGACCGATGGTGCGGGCGGAGGGACTCGAACCCCCACGACTTTCGCCGCTGGTACCTAAAACCAGTGCGTCTACCAATTCCGCCACGCCCGCCGGCCGATAGCGCTGCGCGCGAGCAAACGCAGCGCGGCCATCGTCAAGCCGCAGGCCTATACGCATTTCGGCCGGGCCATGCAGCAAAAAAATGACGGTTCTGCAAATCGGCCTTTCCGGCGGGCATTTGCAAGCCAGGCAGGAACCGGCTCTCGCCAGAGCCGTTCGACCGGATTATGCGGTATGGCATGACGAAACCGCCCGCCGCCGTCCTGCCCCCGCTCACGCGCCGCCAATGGCTGGCGGGGCTCGCCGGCACCAGCCTGCTCGCGCCACGGGCGGGTTTCGCACAAGCGCAAGCTCCCACGGCCAAGCCCATCCCCGAACCGCAGCGGCAGACGCTCGTTGCCGGGCCGACGAAGGTGCGCCTGCGCCCATCGCCGCCCGTCGAGACCGAAATCTGGGCTTTCGACGGCGCCACGCCCGCCCCGCCGCTGCGAATCAGGCAGGGCGAGACCCTGGCCCTCAAGCTCGAGAACAAGACGACCGCCCCGCTCGACCTGCATTGGTACGGCCTGCGCGGCGAGGCTGAGCGCGACGGCGCCGCCAGCTTCACGCGCCCGCCGATCGCGCCCGGAGAGACCGGCGCATTCCGGATCACGCCGCAAGATTCGGGCACCCTGCTCTATCGCCCGCTCCGGGCCAGCATCTCATCCGAGCCTGCCGGCCGAGGCCTGAGCGGGCTGCTCATCGTCTCCGAGAAGGAGCCGCCGGCAGTCGATCTCGATCTGCCGGTCCTCGTCACGGACTGGCTCATCGGCGACGACCAGGCGATCCAGCCCTTCGTGCCGCAGGGCAACGCCGCGGCCTCGGCCGGACGCCTCGGCAGTTGGGTCACCGTCAACGGTCGCTCGCCGCCGCTGCCGATCACCGCCCGGCCGGGCGCGCGCATCCGCCTCAGGCTCGCGAATGCCTGCAACGCCCGGATCATGCGTTTGCGCTTCGACGGCGGAAAGGCGACCGTGATCGCGGTCGACAGCCAGCCGACCGAGAGTTTCGAACCCGTGCGTTCGCAACTGCCCTTCGCGCCGGGCACGCGTTACGACGTCATCCTCGACCTGCCGATCGAGGTCGGCGCCGCCGTGAATATCAGCGCGCTGATCGGCGGCGGGCTGCCATTGGTCAGGATCGTCACGGCAGGCCAGCCGCAAGTGCCGCCTGCGGCCGCGCCGGCCCTCAAGCTCAACCCTGCCCTGCCCCTCGGCGTGCGCATGCAGGATGCGCTTCGTCCCGAACTCGTGATCGAGGGCGGAGCGAGGCTGACCGAGGATCAGAAGCTCGATTTCTCGGGCGTCGACCTCGCTACCCCCTGGCGGGTCAATGGCGGCACCGGCTCGTTCGAGGGCAAGCCGCTGTTCAGCGTCAAGCGCGGCACGCCGATCGTGATGGCGATCGACAACCGCACCGCCTTCGTCCAGCCGTTCCACGTCCATGGCCACAGCTTCCGGCTGCTGCATCCGCTCGACGACGGCTGGGAGAACTACTTCCTGGACACCGTGCAGATCCCCGAGCGCAAGAAGCTGCACATCGCCTTCATCGCCGACAACCCCGGCCGCTGGCTGATCTCGTCGACTGTGCTGGAGCGCTTCGATCTCGGGCTATGGAGCTGGTTCGAGGTGACGTGAGGCTGGTCGTCAGAGGCCGAGCCGCTCGACCACGTCCTGCACGATCGCGTCCTTGCTGTCCTCGACCGAAACGACCAGCGGCTTCTCGTCGTCGCCCGGCTCCTCCAGCGCAGCAAACTGGCTGTCGAGCAGGGCCGGCGGCATGAAATGATGCTGGCGGGCGGCCATGCGCCGGCCGATCAATTCGCGCGAGCCCTTGAGATAGACCAGCGTCACGTCGGGCCGGTCGCCGACGATCACCTGCCGATAGGCGCGCTTCAGCGCCGAGCAGGTGACGATGCCGTGCTCGCCCTTGGCCCGGAGATCGTCGATCCAGGCGGCGATCGCCGCGAGCCAGGGCTTGCGGTCCTCGTCGGTGAGCGGCGTGCCGCCGGCCATCTTGGCGACGTTCTCAGGGGGATGGAAAGAATCGGCGTCGCGGAAGGGCCAGCCGAGGCGCTCCGCCAGCCGCTCGCCGAGCGAGGTCTTGCCCGAGCTCGCGACGCCCATGACGACGATCACGGCCGGACGGCCGCCGCCTGCTGCTTCTGCCACGATCTCAGCCTTGCTTCTTGGCTTCGACATGGCCGCCGAAGCCGGCCCGCATCGCCGAGAGGATCTTCTCACCGAAGGTGTGGTCGACGCGCGAGCGGAAGCGGGCGAACAGGGCCGAGGTCAGCACCTCGGCCGGGGTCGCGGTCTCGACGGCGGCATCGACCGTCCAACGGCCCTCGCCGGAATCCGAGACATTGCCGGTATAGGAGGAGAGTTCCTCGTCGGCGGCCAGCGCCTCGGCCGTGAGATCAAGCAGCCAGGACGTGACGACCGAGCCGCGGCGCCAGACCTCGGCGATCTCGGCGGTATCGAAATCGAAGCCGTATTCGGCCGGCAGGCCTTCCTTGGCCGAGGCGTTGCGCAGCAGGTCGAAGCCCTCGGCGAAGGCCTGCATCATGCCGTACTCGATGCCGTTATGGACCATCTTGACGAAATGGCCGGAGCCGGTCGGCCCGCAATGGAGATAGCCCTGCTCGCTCGTCGGGTTGCGACCCTCGCGATGCTTGGTCGGCTCGATGTCGCCCTTGCCGGGCGCCAGCGTCGCGAAGATCGGCTCCAGCCGGTCGAAGGCCGCCTTGTCGCCGCCGATCATCAGGCAGTAGCCGCGATCGAGGCCGTGGACGCCGCCTGAGGTGCCGATATCCATGTAGTGGATGCCCTTGGCGCCAAGTTCCTTGCCGCGGCGGACATCGTCCTTCCAGAAGGCGTTGCCACCGTCGATCAGCGTATCGCCCTCGCCGACAAGGCCGGCGAGCTCGGCCAGCGTTGCCTCCGTGATCTTGCCGGCCGGCAGCATCACCCAGATCGCGCGCGGCGCCTTCAGCTTGGCGACCATGTCCCTGAGGTCGGCAGCGAGCGTCGCGCCGTCGGCGGCGAGCGCCTGGCCCGGCTTCGGGTCGCGATCATAGACCACGCATTCATGGCCGGCGCGCATCAGCCGGCGCACGATGTTGCCTCCCATCCGGCCGAGGCCGATCACTCCAAGCTGCATGTCAGATACTCCGCAAAGCCGGCTTTCGCTGCTTCAAGCATGGAGGCGGCGGGCGGGGCAAGCGGGCTCAACGCCGGCCTCAGGCCCGGAATTGCGGCTGCAAGGCTCGCCAACGCCCTGGCGTGACGCCATAGGCGCGGCGGAACTGGCGGGTGAGATGGCTCTGGTCGGCGAAGCCGCAGGCGAAGGCCGCATCCGCCAAGGGCGTGCCCTCGACCAGCATGCGGCGGGCGCGGCCGAGGCGGCGCATCACCAGATAATGATAGGGGCTGGTACCGAAGGCGGCGCGGAACTGGCGCGCCAATGCGAAGCGATCGAGCCCGGTCACCGCTTCGAGGCGACTGGAATCCACGGCATCCGTAGCGTGGGCATCGAGATAATCGCGCGCCCGCTCCAATGCGGGTTCGTCGAGCCGGGATGAACGAGCACTCCCGGCCGAGGGATCGAGCGCGAGCAAGGCCTGCGCGAGCCGTTCGACCAGATCGTCCGCCGCCAGCGCGTCGAGCGGCTGGTCGAGGTCGCGCAGCGCGCGGGCGATAGCGGCGACGAGATGCGGCTCCTGCGAAACGGCTGTGGATATGAAAGGCAAGGCGCGGCCGCCCTCGCCCATCGCCCGCCGGATCAGGCGCGGCTCGACATAGAGCATGCGGTAGCGGAAGCCGCTCTCGATGCCGGAGCGGCCGTTATGGACCTCGTCGGGATGCAGGACGATGGCATGGCCACCGAGGCTGTCACGCCTTGCGCCGCGATAGTCGAAGGACTGCACGCCGGAGAGCGTCAACCCGAAGGCATAGGTGTCGTGGCGGTGCGGGTCATAGGCATAGCCGCGGAAGAACGCCTCCATGCGCTCGATGCCGTCAGTGCCGGTGCCGAGCCGGACCCAGTCCCGCTGCAGCCCGCACGATCGTTCAAGACGGGCCTTCCCGGCCTCGGGTAGCGATGAGCCCATGCGTTACGATACCAAAATCGCCATCGTGGTTCGCGATGATCTCGCAACCTGGCAAAAACTCAATGTCGCCAGCTTCCTCTCCGGCGGGCTCGTCGGAACCTCCCCGGAACTCGCGGGCGAGGCCTACCGGGATGCATCCGACCGCTTCTACGGGCCGCTGATCCGCCAGCCCGTCCTGGTCTTCGCGGCAAGCGCCGCGGAACTCACCAGCGCGCTCCAGCGGGCGCAGCAGCGCGGCGTCAGGCCGCATCTCTATACCAAAGAACTGTTCGCGACCGGCAATGACGTGGATAACCGCGCCGCTGTCGCTGCGGTGGCAACGGATGCGCTGGACCTCGTCGGCATCGGACTCCATGCCGAGCGCAAGGAGATCGACAAGATCATCAAGGGATTGAAGCTGCACGGGTAACGCCTCGCGGCCCGTGCCTTCCCCGCAGACTTCACTGCTCCTTCTTTAGGCAGGGCAAGACCGACCTCCCGCATTCACGGGCGGGAACGTGACTTTCCTCGTACTCGTCCAGCGCATTTTTTGGCATTTACGAACCCCACAGAATCGCCTTAGCCTCCTTCTTGTCGGTAACAACTGAAAGGAGGTGATCCAGTGTCTCATTGTCATCAACCGCTGGTGCAGAGCGGGCGGACCTGGACCTCTTCTTGCTGGGGTTTCTATTCCGCGTGAGTTTTCGCACCTTCAGATCCGGTTCGCCGGGTCGCGGTTCGGCAATGGAAGGGCAGCTCGCAAGGGCTGCCCTTCTTGCTTCTGGAGCCGCAATGCTGGCGCCCGGCCGCAAGCCGTGGCAGACAGGCGGCGTGTCACGCTTTTCCCTGCCCAACGCCCCGAGTACCGGCCGTGTCCGTTCCTGATCCGAGCCGCGAGGCCATTCTCGACTTCATCGAGGAAGAACGCGCCGCCGGCCGCGAGGTCGGCCGGCGCGAGATCGCCAAGGCCTTCGGCCTCGATGGCGGCGGCAAGATCTGGCTGAAGCGCCTGCTCAAGGAGATGGCGGAGGAAGGCGAGATCGGCGGCGACGGCAAGGAGCGCCCGGTCCACCCGCGCGGCGCGCTGCCGCCCGTGCTGCTCTCCGAGATCAAGCGCCGCGACCGTGAGGGCGATCTCGTCGCCCAGCCGCTGGAATGGGACGAGGCGGAGAACGGCACCCCGCCGCAAATCCTGATCGAGCGCACCCGCGAGGGACGCCGCAAGGACAAGACGGCCGGCCCAGCTCCGGGTGTCGGCGATCAGGTCATTTTGAAGCTGACGCGTCTGCGCGGGGTCGAGGGCTTCGGCTATTCCGGCCGCGTCCTCAAGGTGATGGGCAAGGCCAGGGCCGCCGTGCTCGGCATCTTCCGCGCCCTGCCCGACGGCTCCGGCCGGCTGGTACCGATCGACAAGAAGGCGCAGGGGCGCGAGGCCATCATTCCGAAGGGCCGCACCGGCGAGGCGCAGGATGGCGACCTCGTCTCGGTCTCCTTGCGCCGTGAGAGCCGCTTCGGCCCGCCGGAGGCGCAGGTGCGCGAGCGGCTGGGGTCGATCAAGTCAGAGCGCGCCGTCAGCCTGATCGCGATCCACGCCCATGGCATCCCGCACGAATTCCCGCCGGCAGCCCTTCAAGAAGCGGCAAACGCGCCGCTTGCCAGCCTGAAAGGGCGCGAGGACTGGCGCGAGCTGCCGCTCGTCACCATCGACCCGGCCGATGCCAAGGACCATGACGACGCGGTCCATGCGGCGCCGGACGAGAACCCCGACAATCCCGGCGGCTTCGTCGTCACCGTCGCCATTGCCGATGTCGCGGCCTATGTGACGCCGCATTCGGCGCTCGACCGCGAGGCGCTGGAGCGCGGCAACTCGGTCTATTTCCCCGACCGCGTCGTGCCGATGCTGCCGGAGCGGATCTCGAACGATCTGTGTTCTCTCCGCGAGCACGAGGACCGGCCGGCGCTCGCCGTCAGGCTCGTGCTCAAGGCGGACGGCTCGAAGAAGAGCCACTCCTTCCACCGCGTGCTGATGCGCTCGGCGGCGAAACTCTCCTACCAGCAGGCGCAGGCCGCGATCGACGGCAGCCCCGACGAGAAGACCGCAGCGATCCGCGAGAGCGTGCTGATGCCGCTTTGGGCGGCGTACGGCATCGCGGCCCGTGCCCGCGACCAGCGCCAGCCGCTCGAGCTCGACCTGCCCGAGCGCAAGCTGATCCTGAAAGCCGACGGCTCGGTTGACCGCGTCATCGTGCCGGACCGGCTGGCGGCGCATCGCCTGATCGAGGAGTTCATGATCCTCGCCAATGTCGCGGCGGCCGAGACGCTGGAGAAGGCCGGCAGCCAGTTGATCTATCGCTGCCATGACGAGCCCTCGCTGGAGAAGATGCGGGCGCTCGGCGAAGTGCTGGCCTCGATCGGCATCAAGCTGCCGCAGGACGGGGCGTTGAGGCCCGTGCTGTTCAACCGCATCCTCGCCATGATCAAGGGCTCTGAGAACGAGACGCTGATCAACGAGGTCGTACTGCGCACGCAGGCCCAGGCCGAGTACGTCGCCGAGAATTACGGGCATTTTGGCCTGAACCTGCGCCGCTACGCTCATTTCACCTCGCCGATCCGGCGCTATGCCGACCTGATCGTGCATCGCGCCCTGATCACGGCGCTGAAGCTCGGCGATGACGGCCTGCCGAAGAGCACGACGCTTGCGGAGCTGCGCGAGGTCGCGACCCGCATTTCGGCGGCCGAGCGGCGCGCCATGGCGGCCGAGCGCGAGACCACCGACCGCCTGATCGCACATTTCCTTGCCGGCCAGATCGGCGCGAGCTTCGACGGGCGCATCGGCGGCGTGCACAAGGCCGGGCTATTCGTGAAGCTCGACGGGACCGGCGCGGACGGGTTCATTCCGGCCTCCACGCTCGGCGGTGACTATTATCGCTACGACGAGGCCGCGCATGCGCTGATCGGCGAGCGGACCGGCGAGAGCTGGCGGCTCGGCGACCGGGTCCATGTCAAGCTGGTCGAGGCCGCGCCGGTCGCGGGCGCGCTGCGCTTCGAATTGCTCTCGGAGGGGCGTATCGTGGCGACGGGACGCGCCGGCAAGCGACGCGGCGGTGCCATGCCCTTCGGGACGAGCCGGCCGGCGGCAAGCTTCGGCAAGAAGGGCAAGCCAGGCGGGGGCAGCTTCGGCAAAAGCAAATCGGGCAAGAGCAAGCCCGGCAAGAGGCGATGATGGCTGTCCAGATCCACAGCGCGGAGACGCATCTCGATGCGCGCGACTGGCGCCAGGCGGTTGCGCGGGGCTTGAGAGGCCGCTGCCCGCATTGCGGGAAAGGCCGGCTGTTCCGTGCCTTCCTGAAGCCCGTCGATCGATGCGAGGCCTGCGGCGAGGATCTGCATCACCAGCGCGCCGACGACCTGCCGCCCTATATCGTCATCACCATCGTCGGCCATATCATCGTCGGCGGCCTGCTCCTGGCGGAGAAACTCGGCGACTGGCCGATGTGGCTGCACATGGTCGTCTGGCCCGCGCTGACCCTGCTCCTCTCCATCGCCATGATGCAGCCCGTGAAGGGCGGCGTCGTCGGCCTGCAATGGGCCGTGCGCATGCATGGCTTCGGCGGCGCGCCCGACCGGCCCGAGCGCCAGCCCCTGCCCCCTTCGGATTCACGCCCATGACCGACCACACCGTCACCCTCACCCAGGCCGAGCGGGCGCGCACGACCGCCAACCAGCGTCCCAAGGACGCCGCGACCATGATGATCCTGGATCGCAGCGGCGCACGGCCCAAGGTGCTGATGGGCAAGCGCCATGCGAGCCACAAATTCATGCCGGGCAAATACGTCTTCCCCGGCGGGCGGGTCGATGATGGCGACCGCCGCATGGTCGCGACCGGCGCGGTGCCGCAGATCTGCGAGGACCGGCTCGGCAAGCGCTGCCTGCGCCCCAGCGCCGGCAAGGCGCGCGCGCTGGCGATGGCGGCGATCCGCGAGACCTTCGAGGAAACCGGCCTGCTCTTCGGCTCCGACGAGTTCGGTGCACCGGGTGCCCCGCCCCCCGGAAGCTGGACCGACTTCGCCGCGCAGGGGATCTATCCCGATCTCTCGGCGGTGACCTTCGTCGCCCGCGCGATCACGCCGCCACGCCGGCCGAAGCGATTCGACACCCGTTTCTTCACGATCGACGCTTCCGCGGTCGCCAAGCGGGTCGACGGCATCATCGGCCCCGATTCGGAACTGGTCGACCTGGTCTGGGTCGATTTCGACGAAGCCAAGGAGCTCGACCTGCCGACGATCACCAAGGTGATCATCCAGGAGGTCGAGGCCCGCATCGAGGGCGGTTTCGCGCCCTATCTGCCCGTCCCGTTCTACTGGGAGAAGCGCGGCAGCTTCGTGCGCGAGGAGCTCTGAAACGGCTGCACGGTCCGGGAAGCTATTCTTCCTTGACTTCGCCGGCCCTTTGCGGCATTCCCCGCGCTGACGGTTTGCCGGGTTCGCCCGGCCATTTTCTTTTCCGAGGGCCTTTGGCCCGCATGGCTCGAGGATAGACCCATGGCCAAGGCCGTGACGATCAAGATCAAACTGCTTTCGACCGCCGACACCGGCTTTTTCTACGTGACGAAGAAGAATTCGCGCACGATGACCGAGAAGATGTCGAAGAAGAAGTACGACCCGGTCGCGCGCAAGCACGTCGAGTTCAAGGAAACCAAGATCAAGTGAGGCCTGGCCTCCCGATCTGATTTCGCTTTAAAAACCGCCCTTTCGGGCGGTTTTTTCGTTTAAAGGTTTAGCGTCGCGACGACCGTCTCGGCAGCTTCAGAAGGCCCAGAGACGCCTTCGCTGCACGGCTACCCGCAATAGGCGCGGATGATCCTGCCGGTCTTCGAATTGGTCTCGATGGTCACCCGCTCCGGGCGGTAATCCATCGTCACGCCCTGCCCCGGGCGAATCTGCCGCACGATGGTCGCGCCGGTGGCTTGCTGGGCTTCAGCGTCACCAATACGAGCCTTGCCCGCCAGTGCCTCGGCCTCATCCTCGATGCACGCGCTGGCCAAGCCTGGCGCGGTTCCCATCGGAGCCTGCTGCGCATCGCTCTGGCAGGCCGCCAGCGTCAACGCCACGAGCGACAGGGCTCCGGCCACCAGACATCTCTGCGTCATCGTCACAACCCCTTTCAGGCCATCCGAACGATCGCCGGAGGCTCTACGATCGCGATGAGACACAGCCATGGCAAGGGGATGGCTGCACTCAGGCCGCGATACCCGACGCCTCCGGGCTCACCGGAAGCTCAGCCTGCCATGTCGCCAGCGCGCTGCGACCGGTCTCGGTCAGCGCATAGACGCCGCGCCCGGAACGCTCGAACCAGCCATAGACATTGCGATGCAGTATCTTCTGCGCATCCGGGCAGGACGGCTTGAGGTCGCGCGGGCGCATCGGCTCCGCCGCCATGGCCGCCGCGCAGGCCAGAGCCTGCTGGCGATAGGCCGTCATGATCGGCTTGCGCGTGCCTCCGCCCATGGCCGGGTCGCCCCGGCGACGCTTGTGCTCGTCCACCAGCCGCGAGCGCCGGCGCGGGTCCTTGCGCGGCGTCGGCGCCGCCGGAGACACGAGGATATCGACATGGCCGGCCTTCGAGACGCCGAGCAAGCCGAAGCCGAGGCGGCGGCAGAGGTTGCGATAGCGCGGATCGCTCTCGCGCCCCTTGCCTCTCGCGGAGAGCTGGGCCGCCAACCAGATCTCGTCGCCGAGGCTCAGTCGGTCCACGCCCTGCAGGATGAGTTCGAGATTGAAACTCAGCTTCAGCTCTCCGATCACGACGACGGAGGGGTCGCCGTCGCGAAGCCCGACGAGATCGCAGGGCCCGATTTCGCCCTTCACGGTATAGCCCAGCCCTTCGAGGAAGCGCTTGACGGGCAGATAGAGCGACGTTTCCACATCCACCTCCGGAGAGCAGATAGCCATACTGACCGGCAGTTGTTTCGGAGAGGCAAACGCCGGCAGGCGTCTGAGGGCTCAAACGAAAAATCCACCCGCCATGGGCCGAGATGGTCGGCCCATGGCGGGTGGATTCAATCTCAACGATCCATGATCAGTCCCGAGCGCAATCCGAGCGGATCGCGCTATCTCCGATCATTCCCACTCTATTATCAATGGACAGCATAAATTATTGAAACCACACAATTAAAAATATTTTCGATCGCAATATACCGTCAGCCGTCCCGCCAAAATGGCCGACTTTTGAAATCATTGGCTTTTTCGGGATGACCCCAAAAACCGTGCTTTCGGGGACTATCGTCAAGCGATGGATGCAGGAAACAATCCGACTCGATCCGTGCATCCGTCCGATCTCACGCTACGTCCCTATCATCACGACAGCCGATTGTCACTCTGATCGAAGGATTGGTTCTATGCCGGAGCGGCCCTTAGCAAGACGCACACGTCATCCTTTGGCGTCATGATCGTGGTGCGGACCTTGGCGCGGGTGACGCTGACCCGGAAATTCTGACGCGCCTGCGTCATCGCTCCATCGTGAACATTGCCACGCACAATCCGATCAGGATTGCCCACAACTTCATTCTGCACGCGCTTTGGCCATCCTTCGAAGATGATGACTTCGTCGAATTGCTTCCCCTTCGCCTTGTGCATGTTCATCACCACGATGCCGGATTCCGGCTTATGGGCGGTTGCGAAATGCTCTTGGACGAAGGACTGGCGGATAATCGCGAGAGCGTTGCTATAGCCGCCGATTTCTCGCCAATCCTGCGCCAACCCCTGACGGAGCTGCGTGCCTCGCTCAAGCAGGCGCACGTTACGGACGTCCATTGCGATACCCTTCAGTCGCTGACAGGCCCCAGCATCCAGCACGCCACGCACCGTGACCCAATCTGCATCCGGATCACCCGTGAATGTCAGTGCGGCGGCTGCCTGATGCACAGCATAGGCTCCCTGCAAGACGCTTTTGCCAGGCGTCGCTCGTCCTTTCGCTAGGCATTCGTTCCACTTGGCCAGCGCCTTCCGGAACCGCGCAGCCTCATCCATGTCTCCCTTGGTCGGCGTTGCGCCACCTCGACCGTGGAAATAGCTGCACATCAACTCGACAAATTCGTCGAAACATCCGTCATGCCCGCGCTGTTGGAGCAGGAAGGCGATGATCTCCGCAGCCAGGATCGGGCCTTCCATATCGACGGCTGCCATATGGGAAATCGGCGGAACATTACCGAATGGCTCGCGCAGGATGTCAGACACCATCCGCGTCATTTTCTTGGTCGGCACGAGAATCGCCAGCGACCAGTCGCGCCGGCCAGACTCAACCAAGCGCTTCCGGGCCTGCAACACCTGACCAACCAGGGAAGCATAAGCCTGGTTGGGGTTCGACTCGAACGGCGCGTAACCGATCCCCTGGTATTCCTTCTGCCGAAAATTTCCGGTCAGGATGTCGTTGCCAAATAGGGCAATCTCCGTTCCCTTGCTCCGATGGTTGTCACCGGCAAGATCGTGGACCGTCGGCGCGAAATCCGCCTTGAAGTGGTTCAGTCTTTCCGGATCGGCGCCGATGAAATCGAAGATGCGCTGCTCCGGGTCGGCAAGAGCGATCAACGTGCTGTTGGCGCCGAGGGCTTGGACAACTCGCCATTGATCGGCGCTGGTGTCCTGAAACTCATCCAGGACAATGTACGGATACATCGTAGAGATGAGCGCTCGAACCTTATCTGAGCCATGAAGCAGGGTTGCCACGCTGCCTGCGAACAGGTCGAAGCAGATCTTCCCTTCTTCGGTCGCCAGCCGGACACGCTCCGCTTCCTCTTTCGCGCGCTTCTCAACCTTTTCCTCATCCGACAGATTCTTGGCCGCCTTGTAGCCGCTTCGAACAGCCGACAATGCAATCGCTTCATTCGGAGGCGTGAGGATCGTCATCCGTCGCGGAAAACCGACTAGGTAGCCGTGCGTTTTGAGGATTCGCCAAAAGAACGAATGGTAGGTATCGACCTCGATCCATCGCCTCTCCTCCCGCGTGATTGCGCTTTCTTCGTCAATCGCCTCTAGCACGCGCGAAACGGTAGCACGCGCGAAGCTGAGGAAAAGGATGCGCTGTCCTGGCTTCAATTCCTCCCGCGCGATCTTGGCCGCTTTGAGGATAGAAATGGTAGTCTTCCCCGAACCGGGACCGCCGGTGACGAGTTGATGCCCAGCGGCTTGTAGAATTTCCTTCTGCGCTTCTGTCAGGTCGACCACAGCACAATCGCCTATCCTAACAGGTCAGCAAAATCGTCTTCGCCATCGGCCTCGGCTTCGACTGGCTGTGGAGGCGGATCGCACAGCGCTTTCAGGGTGACACAGGCATCGCGTAGCCACTGCGGGATCTCAGCTTCGGAACACTGCGCCAAAAACTCAGCGATTCCCCAATTGCCTTTCGACCAGCTGAAATAGGCCCCGAGCGCGGCAGCAGCCTGGGCTTTTGGATCGGGGTATTTGGCGAGAAGGTGAGGCGGCCAATCGAGTTGGTCGGCAAATCGCCCAAGGGCAGCTTGGGTGGTGTTCTTGAGGATCAGATCCTCGACGCCCTTCTCGTCGTGCATGAACAGGCGCTCTACCTGCGCCTCAATGGCTGCTTTGGCGGCATCCGCCTGCTTGTCGCATACCGCAAAAGTCCGCTTCCCAAGGCTTTTGTATAGCGCCCCAAGATCGGCGATCTGGGTCTCGCTTCCGGCGTCTATCACGCATATGCCCAGCGCTTCCAAAGACGCATAGGTCTCGGGATTAAGCTCCGCCAATCGACGCGCAACGACCGGGAAGGAGGTTGCCTCCGTCGCACCTTCCGCGATGAGGACACGGCGCGAAAGGAGCCCCTCGCAAAACCGGGTTCGGAAATCCTGCCGATAACGCTTGTGCTTGATGCTCTCCGGCAACTCGATTTTGGATTGGCTCAGTTGGCCATTGTCCGATCGCGAGAGGATGACGGTTTCGTCGAGGCTAAACTCTTCGAGCACATACGGCGAGTGCGAGGTGAAGAGCGACTGCGCCGATAGCTTGCGCAGCTCATGGACAATCCGCTTCTGCGCGTATGGCGGAATTGCCGTTTCGGCTTCCTCCATCGCGAAAATGACATTCTGCTTGTCCTCGGCGATCTGTGACAGCATCGCGAGCACCAGCATGTTGATCGTCCCCGTTCCTTGCCGAAAGAAGGGAGCGGCATGATCGCCCGCACCCGTGGCGATGAACGCGGTGATGACCTTGCGCAAATGCTCGCGCGTCAGGTTCGACACCTTCAGGTGCGGCTTCACTCCCCATTCGCGCGGGACGTATTTCTTCAGCGACTTGTCAATGCTCTCGAGCACCCCCGAGATGCCGATGGCCGGGTCGCTCGCGACATCGAAGGCTGCGAGCGTTCCGATCGTCCCTTCCCACATCTGCGGCCGGATTTCCTTCAGCCGGAGAATGATGTCCAGCAGGCTGCCATGTTCCAAGCTGAGCGCCCGAGATCCTGTCCTCAACGACCGCAGAAAAAGAAATCCGCAGTGCTGCTTGTCCTTCTTCGAGAACGATGCAGGTGCCTCATCCTCTGAAAGGCTGCGCGTGAAATAGCTGTTGCCGACGAAGTCATCCTCATCAGGATCGTATTCGCCGACGAATGTGACGCGCAGCGCGGCCTTGATTTCGGCAGCGTCAACCCCGGCCGGGTCGGCCTCCTGATAGAAGTCTCCGGTAGTAGTATTCAGCCACTCGACGTTGGCTCCAAATCGTGCCTCCTGCTCCGGCGAAAGATTGGTGATCGTCACCTCGACCGTGATTTTCGGCGCAGGGCCCGGCTCCGCGCCCTCGTGGGCATCGGGGTTTGGGCTGGGAAGATAGCGCCCCTGATAGAAATCATGCTCATCCACGGGTGGTCGCCGGCTCAGCCGGTCCGGCCCCAAGGCGAGATCGATCGCCTCGAATACTGACGATTTGCCGGTATTGTTGTCGCCGATCAGTACTGCGTGATCAGGCAGCACCAGTTTGGCCGACTGGATGCCGCGAAAATTTTCGATCACTACCGAGAATATCTTCAACGCCCCGCCCCCCTTTAGGCCCCCATTCGGTTAGCCCGCGCAGCTATATCTGTACATCGCGCCATGAGCGCTTCGAACGGCTCGGCGTCGTTGAAGAGCAGCCCGTCCTCGACCATGTGGGCATAGTCTTCCTTCAGTGCCTTCGCGCCGTCGCCGACCGGCACGAGCTGCAAGCCGCCGTTGACAGCCGCTGCATAGTCGATCGGCGTGCGGTCGGCGGCTTTCTCCGCGAAGAACATCGACTTGTGCCGGGCGACAGCGCTGGCCAGTTCGCGATCGGCGATAGCAGCTTCCGCGAAGCCGGCTTCATCCAGCCGGACGACATCGTGCCAGTGTCGCGCGAAGCGGTCTCCACGCAGTCTATCCTGGAGGCAGAAAACGTGGATGGCGGTCGCCTTCTCCCAGAAGGTC
>Ga0209571_1000715_pt1 | contig 26178 bp, 20 predicted proteins | sample EBPBio102011_DNA_FD_185866 | JGI IMG/M metagenome (GOLD analysis project Ga0209571, IMG submission 185866) | Wastewater treatment Type I Accumulibacter community from EBPR Bioreactor in Madison, WI, USA - Reactor 1_1/10/2011_ DNA (SPAdes)... | ecosystem: Engineered > Bioreactor > EBPR >... | reverse complement strand
ACCGCCACCGTTCACCGTCCAGGGGCTCAGCTCACGGACGACACGAGCAGAGGGTGGGGACTTTCACTTGGCCACCAGCGGGGACCTCACATGGCCACCAGCGGGGACTTTTCCATGGCCACGGACACCCTTATGCATGAGCGGTGGAAGCAAAGATTTGGTTATGAATGGTCAGGTCGCCGGAGCGTCGCGCGCGTGGCCTACCCCCGAGAGCCCGGCAGCTGTCAGTGGTGGCTGTCAGGATGGGCCCGCCCGCAGAGACGGGTCCTTGTCCACAAGAAGAAGCGGGGCGAGCGCTTGCAACGCTCGCCCCGCCGGAGGTCATCCAGACAACCTCGATGTAGCAATCGCCAAGTCTAGAGACCTCCCGAACCCGGCCCAACTTGGGCCGCGAAGGAGGTGGCGATGTCTCCACATCGCTGTCACGTCAAACTGGTGGGTCGAGCGTGCGAGCACGACCTCTGTGTCACCCTGACCCGAGGGGTCCCGCCGGAGCTGCGCTGCGAGGAGGCGGCTCCTGACGGCTACGGTCGTGGCGGGGGGTCCTCGTGCGGCTGCCAGGTCCCACCACACGTCGAGGATGTTGTCGCTCGCGAGCTGAGGGACAACCTTGATGAGAGCCGCCGCCGAGGCTTCGTGCTGATCCGGGCGGCCTGACCCTCGGTCTTGCCCGCGCCTCGAACGGCGCGGGCAAGACCGCTCCACCGAGAGGCTGGAGTGATGGGCAAGGATGGGGCCACGCACCACGAGAGGACACCTCACCTTGCCGTCGAAGCCGGACGCCAACTTCATCTGGTCCATCGCCAACCTGCTGCGCGGGCCGTACAAGCCCAAGGAGTACGGCGACGTCGTCCTGCCCATGACGATCCTGCGCCGGCTGGATTGCGTCCTGGCCGCGACCAAGGACGCCGTGCTTTCCGAGCAGAAGCGCTCCGGTGACCGGACGGCCAAGGACCTCCTGGACGTCAAGCTGCGTAAGGCCGCGAAGTACTCGTTCTACAACACCTCGCCATACACGCTCCCGTCGTTGACCGGCGACAGCGCCAACATCAAGGCCAACCTGCTGTCCTACGTCGACGGTTTCAGCGACAACGTCCGCGACGTCTTCACCCGGTTCGGGTTCGAGGAGCAGGTGCAGCGGCTCGAGGAGGCCAACGCCCTCTACCTGGTGGTTCAGGAGTTCGCCAAGCTCGACCTGCGACCCCAGCAGGTCAGCAACACCGAGATGGGTTCGGTCTTCGAGGAGCTGATCCGCAAGTTTGCTGAGGCGAGCAACGAGACCGCTGGTGAGCACTTCACCCCCCGTGAGGTCATCGCCCTCATGGTCGACCTGCTGCTGGTGGGCGACGAGGATGCGACCACCCCGGGCAAGGCCGTGAACCGCCGCGTCTACGACCCTGCGGCCGGCACCGGCGGGATGCTCTCGACGATGGATGAGCACCTGCGTGAGCAGAACCCGGCTGCCCGGCTGCTCATGGCCGGGCAGGAGATCAACCCCAGCTCGTATGCCGTGTGCAAGGCGGACATGATCATCAAGGGTCAGCCGGTGGACGCCATCGCCCTGGGCAACACCCTCACCGACGACGCGCACGCGGGCAAGGACTTCCACTATTGCCTGTCCAACCCTCCGTTCGGGGTGGAGTGGAAGACCTCTCAGCGCGAGGTCGTCAAGGAGCACAAGCAGCTCGGCTTCAACGGGCGCTTCGGCCCCGGCGTGCCCGCGGTCTCCGACGGGTCCATGCTGTTCCTGCTCCACCTGATCGACAAGATGCGCACCGTCGACCCTGACGATGCGAACGTGCGCGGACGCGCTGCGATCGTCCTCAACGGGTCGCCGTTGTTCACCGGGCGGGCCGGGTCGGGCGAGTCGGAGATCCGGCGCTGGGTCATCGATTCCGACTTGCTCGACGCGATCATCGCGCTGCCGACCGACATGTTCTACAACACCGGCATCGCCACCTACATCTGGGTCCTCGACCGCAAGAAGCCGATCGAGCGACGTGGCTACGTCCAGCTCATCGACGGCTCGCAGATGTTCACCAAGATGCGCAAGTCGCTCGGGTCGAAGCGCAAGGAGTTGTTGCCCGCCGACATCGAGACCCTCGTCCAGCTGTATGCCGCGTTCGACGACGCTGACGACAAGCGCTCCAAGGTCTTCCCGGGCGAGGCCTTCGGCTTCCACACCATCACTGTCGAACGACCCCTTCGGCTGGCCTACCAGGCGACGGCCGAGCGGATCGACGAAGCGATCCAGGCCACGGCGGTGCAGAAGCTCGACGAGACCACCCAGGAGCAGCTGCGCCGGGCCCTGCAGACCCTCGACCGCAAGACGGTGTGGAAGGAGCGGCCCGCGTTCGACCAGGCCCTGGGCAAGGCGCTCGGGAACGCCGGCCTCCAGGTCGGTGCCCCCGTCCGCAAGGCCATCCACGCAGCCCTGGGAGAACGGGACGAGACAGCCCAGATCTGCACGGACGCCAAGGGCAACCCCGAGCAGGACCCCAAGTTGCGCGACACCGAGAACGTCCCCCTCGGTCAGGACATCGACGAGTACGTCGCTCGCGAGGTCCTCCCCTACGTCCCCGACGCCTGGGTCGACCACGCGAAGACCAAGGTCGGCTACGAGATCCCCTTCACCCGCCACTTCTACGAATACGTCCCACCTCGCCTGCTCGAGGAAATCGACGCCGACGTCAAGCGCCTCATCGCCGAGATCCAGGACCTCTTCGCGGAGCTCGACTCGTGACCCGGCTTCGGGCTGCTCTGGAGAGGACGGATCAACGGATCCCTGGCATTGATCTCCCGCTGCTGTCGGTGTCGCAGACGCGCGGGGTCATCCGTCGATCGGAACTCACTGACAAGCCTCCCCGCGCTGAGACCCTTGACGTCTACAAGGTCTGTCGCGCGGGGGATCTAGTTTTCAACAAGATGTCGATCCGCGCAGGTGCGGTCGGCGTGGCGCGCGAGGATGGATTAGTGACGTATCACCACGAGGTGATGCGGGCACGGGCAGGACACGACCCCTGGTTCTTGGCCTACTTGATGAAGTCGGAGGCATTCATCTCGGAGCTGGTCCGCATGGAGCGGGGGATCGGTGCAGGAGAGCAGGCCAACGTCCGGACGACAGAGGTTCCCTTCTCCGTTCTGCGACTTATCGACGTGCTGCTGCCTTCCCTGAGCGTCCAGAGACTGGTCGCCGCGTTCTTAGACCGCGAGACGGCGAAGATTGACGCGCTCATCGCCAAGCAGGATGCGCTGGTCGCCCGCCTTCGCGAACATCGCCGGTCAGCGATCGTGCATGCCGTGGAGGCGGTGCTCGACCCTTCGTCTGGGGCACGCTTCAAACACTTCGTGACTGTCATGCGGCAGGGGTGGAGCCCGCAGTGCGAGTCCGTCCCTGCCGACGGGGTGACAGAGTGGGGTGTGCTGAAGACGGGATGCGTCAACGGTGGGGTGTTCCGACCCGAGGAGAACAAAATGCTCCCATCGGACGTCGAACCGCGCGTCGATACTGTCGTCCGCCGTGGGGAGATCGTCATATCACGGGCCAGCACGAGGGAGCTCGTGGGAAGTGCCGCGGTGGTGAAGGCTGACTACCCGCGTCTGATGCTGAGCGACAAGACCTACGCGATCACGGTGGACCGACGGGTCGCCGATCCCTGGTTCGTCTCGTCGTTCCTGGGAACCCCTCGCATTCGTCAGGCAATCGAACTGGAGGCAACAGGGGCGAGCCACTCGATGCAGAATGTCAGCAAGGAGGACCTGCTCAACTTGCCGATGCCGTTGCCTCCAGTGGGATCTCAGGTCGAGGTCGTGCGGGCGTTGCAGGTCGACGCACCCAAAGTTGACGCGATGGTGGGCAAGGCACAGCAGCTGAGCGCCAAGCTGAAGGAGCGGCGTGCGGCCTTGATCACGGCGGCGGTGACGGGCAAGTTGGACGTCACCACCTACGGGAAGGCGGGCTGAGGCGTGGCGGTGGAGCATGAGCGGCAGCTCGAGGACGAGTTGTGCGACCACCTCGGGGCGCATGGGTGGGTCTACGAGCCAGGCTCCACCGGCTACGACAAGAAGCGGGCGCTGTGGCCCGATGACCTGTTCGCCTGGCTGAAGGCCACCCAGCCGGAAACACTGGCCGCGATCGTGAAAACCGACAAGGACCGGGAGCGACTGCTGGACCGGCTTGCCGAGTCGCTGGACCGTCCCTTGTACGCGGGCGGAGGGACCCTGGCCGCGTTGCGCTATGGGTTCAAGTTCACCAAGCAGCTGGACCTGTGCCAGTTCCGTCCGGCTGAGTCGATGAACCCGACGACGACGAAGCGTTATGCCCAGAACCGGCTGCGGGTGGCGCGGCAGGTGTACTACTCGGAGAACAAGACCGACTCGATCGACCTGGTGTTCTTCGTCAACGGGCTACCGGTCGCCACCGCCGAGCTGAAGAGCGAGTTCCAACAGGACGTCCACGAGGCGATCCGCCAGTACCGGCACGACCGGCCACCGGTGGACCCCAGGACCCGTCGCCGCGAGCCGTTGCTGACGCCCGGTCACCGGGCCCTGGTCCACTTCGCGGTGGACAACAGTGAGGTCTACATGACCACCCGGCGCGACGGACCGGAGGCGCGCTTCCTGCCGTTCAACCGCGGCAACGCCGGCCATGCTGGGAACCCGGCAAACCCGCACGGGGCGGCCACGGCATACCTGTGGGAAGAGGTGCTGGCCAAGGACACCTGGCTGAACATCCTCGGCAAGTTCATGCACGTGCAGGTGGCCAAGCGCAAGGACCCGGCGACCGGCAGGGTCAGCCGGTCCTCGACGGTGATCTTCCCGCGCTACCACCAGCACGACGCGGTCACCACGCTCCTCGCCGACGCGAAGGAGAAGGGCCCCGGGCAGCGCTACCTGGTCCAGCACTCGGCTGGATCGGGCAAGACCAACTCGATCGCGTGGCTCTCGCACCAGCTCTCCACGCTGCACGACGCGGACTCTGACAAGGTGTTCGACTCGGTGCTCGTGATCACCGACCGGACGGTGCTGGACGACCAGCTGCAGGACGCGATCTACCAGATCGACCACAAGCGAGGCGTGGTGCTGCCGATCGGGCAGGGCACCGGCAGCGACTTCGCCAAGCGGTTCTCCTCCAAGTCCCAGGCCCTGACCGAGGCGCTGACCACCGGAGGGGCGATCATCGTCGTCACGATCCAGACGGTGCCGTACGCACTGGACGCGATCCGGGAGTCCAAGGCGCTGGCGGGCAAGCGGTTCGCGGTGATCATCGACGAGGCGCACTCCTCCCAGACCGGGGAGTCGGCCAACAAGCTGCGCCAGACCCTGTCGGGGAAGGTGCTCGACGACGTGGCCGACGAGGACGGCACGGTCGGCGTGGATGACCAGGTCCGGCTCGAGCTCGAGGGGCGGGGTGCGCTGCCGAACGTGTCGTTCTTCGCGTTCACCGCGACCCCGAAGGGCAAGACGCTGCAGATGTTCGGGACCTCGCAGACCGGGGAGGAGGTCGACAAGGTCCCGTTCCACCTCTACTCGATGCAGCAGGCCATCGAGGAGGGCTTCATCCTCGATGTGCTGAAGAACTACACGACCTACCGGACGGCGTTCCGGCTGGTCCACGGCGGGCAGGACTACGACTCCGAGACCGTCGACCGGTCCAAGGCGATGAAGTCGGTGATGCAGTGGGTCAAGCTGCACCCCTACAACATCGGCCAGAAGGTCGCGATCATCGTCGAGCATTTCCGCGCCAACGTCGCACCCCTGCTCGACGGCAACGCCAAGGCCATGGTCGTGACCGACTCCCGCAAGTCCGCGGTGCGCTACAAGCTGGCGATGGACAAGTACATCGCCGAGCACCACCTCACGGACGTGGCGACCCTGGTCGCGTTCTCCGGGTCCGTCGAGGACTCCGAGTCCGGGCCGGAAGAGTTCACCGAGCATTCGATGAACAGAGACCTGCGCGGCCGCACCATCCCGGAGGCGCTGGGGACGGAGGAGTACCAGTTGCTGATCGTGGCAAACAAGTACCAGACCGGGTTCGACCAGCCGCTGCTGTGCGCGATGTATGTGGACAAGCGGCTCGACGGTGTGCAGTGCGTCCAGACCCTCTCCCGGCTCAACCGCACCTACCCGGGCAAGACCACCTATGTCCTGGACTTCGTCAACCACGCCGAGGACGTCCTCGACGCGTCCAAGGTCTACTACGAGGGCGCCTACCTCACGCAGGCCAGCGATCCCAACATCGTCTTCGACCAGTGGGACAAGCTCGCCGGCGTCGGTCTCTTCGACGACGTCGACGTTGACACCTGCGCGAGGGCCTACTGGGGCGACGGGACCACCAAGCCCAATCAGGGGAAGCTGTCCGCTGCTCTGGCGCCGGTCAAGGAACGGTTCAACACGGCATACCGGCGGGCACGGCAGAGTCGTGACGACAGCGAGGTCGACCGGCTCGACACCTTCCGCCGGGATCTGCGCACCTTCGTCGGCACGTATGACTTCCTCGCTGCGATCGTCGACTACGACGACGTCGACCTGGAGAAGCGTGCGACCTTCGCGCGGTTGCTCGCCGAGGCACTCAAGGACTCCAACCGGCACGAGGACACCATCGACCTCTCCGACGTCACCCTGACCCACCACGCGCTGCACAAGCAGCTCGAGCAGGAGCTCGACCTGGCGACCGGGCAGGCTGAGGGGCTCGCGTCCGTCCTCGCAGCCGGGTCACGCGGTCGTCATGAGGCCGACCTGGTGCCGTGGTCGGAGGTGCTGGCCCACATCAACAGCCTCTTCGAAGGCGACGGCCTCTCCGACGGCGACCAGGTTTCCGCGGTCGAGACCGTGCTGCGCAAGATGCTCGAGAACGGGGACCTGCGTGCGCAAGCGGTGGCCAACAACAAGACTGACTTCTTCTCGGGGCCGGACTTGTGGAACACCATCCAGGAGGTGATCGTCGAGGCCACCGACAGCCAGCAGCGCGGGCTTGAACGTCTGGCCGCCGACCGGTCGCGTGAGGAGATCCTGACGATCATGGGGATGATGAAGCTCTGGGAGACCTTGCGTCAGTCCGCCTGATGCCAGTCGTCAGGGCGCAGCCGTGAAGTCAATCCTCCTGCCCTGCGTCCTCGTTGCGGGCTGCGGGGGCCAGATCGGGGTAGCGCTGCAGAAGCCAACGGCGTCGGGCCAGTTGATTCTCCAAGTAGATCCGCTCCTCCCCTGACGGTCGGGGATCTCGTTTGAGGGCCCCGTCGATGTCGGCGATCTCGGCAACGAGGCGTCGACGGATCAAGTGGTACTTCTCATGGCAGAGGCGGTCGTGGAACAGCGGTGGGCGGCCGCGGCCGACCGGCCACTTGCACTTCTTGGAGCAGTCAGGGTTCATGCACGACGCCGTCAGCTTCGGCTGAAGACATGCCTTGAGGTCATCGACGACAGTGTCGGGGCCCGAGTCGGGCCCACGCCGGGCACGGAGTACGGAGAGAGTCGGTCTCATACGGCCACCAGAGGAGCGCGACCGCGGCCCCGGTGTCGTGCGGGTGGTCAACCCGCTGTCTGGTTGGGGTTGGTCAGTCCCCTGAGTTGGCTTGCTTGCATCGCCCATGCTATCAACTCTCCGTGCACTTGATGTGGATCGTCCCCCAATAAACACGTACTGATGTGACCTGCAGAAACGTCTGCGTCGCCCCGGTAGCCAGGCGCTCGGGTGCGTCATGCGCGTGACGGCGTCTTGCATGACTATGCAATTGATCTAAGAAGTGTAGGACCTAGCCGCACTTGATTGCCCCCACCTTTTTCTTGCCCTTCGGCCGCCTCGGGTCTAGGCTCCGAACAAGGCTCGACTCCAAGGGCACGCTCTCCAGAAACCAAGAGGGCGTACCAGCGGTAACTGGCACGCCCTTGGTGACGGACCTGATGCAAGTTGGCACAAGCGAAGGACCGTCATGGGTCAGTCTATGGATGCCGCGTGCCCGCGGCCAGCCCCGGTGGGTCGGGTGACAACGTGGACCTTCCGCTTCTCGGAGGGCCCAACGGCGTGGGAGTGGACGGACGGACCGCCCGATCCGCGACTCCTTCAGTCCATCCGTACGCCGCAGTCCACGGAGAAGAGTCGCCACATCCCTGTGCAGGCGTACTCGATGACGCTTGGCGGCTCGATCCGTGTGGAGTCGGGCGTCGAGCACGACCTGGTCCGCGAACTCGACCGCGACCCCGATGTCGTGTGGCTGGTGTCCCAGCCGGTCCGGCTGCGCCTCGTCACCGCCAACGGCCGCCCTCGCGTTCATACCCCCGACCTGCTCTCGATGGACCAGCGCGAAGAGGTGACGATCTGGGACGTCCGGCCCGCAGAGAAGCAAGACGAGAAGTTCGCCGAGAGTCGTGACCTGACTTCGCAGGCTTGTGCGGACGTCGGCTGGCGCTACCGCGTCTTCGACGGGGGTGACCGAATCCGGCGGTACAACCTCAGGTGGCTCACGGCATACCGGATGCCGATGCCCTGGTACGCCAACGCCCGACAGGAACTGATCGCCATCTGCTCCCCAGCAGACGCGACGATCGGGACCGTCCTCGCCGCCGACAAGGGCGCGGGCCATCTCACCAGCGCCATGTGGCACCACGCGTGGAGCGGTCTTCTCGATATCGATCTCGACCAGCCGATGAGGCGCACAAGCGGCGTCGCCATTCGCCAGGGTGTGTCGCCGTGACCGACAACGTGGTTCCCCTGATGCTCGGGTCACGCATTCTCACCGCGGACGGGTACGCCGTCGTCGTCCAGCTCGAGCGGCACGGTGTGCGACTGCGCTTCTCGACCGGGCCGGAACGCTCCATCGCCTACAGCCAGCTCGATGTGAGGAGCGTAGGCGAGGACGGCATACAGGCCGTGCACGCGTCCCTGTTCCCTTGGTGGCAACAGCTCGAGCTCGCCGTTCAGCACGAGGCGCTCTTCAAGCAAGAGTGCGTCCTGGAGTGTCGGACCGGCTTCCGCTTCGGCCTGATCGAACTCGCCCAAGAGGGCGAGCCCTTCTACCCGTTCGGGCCGGAGTTCGGCCTCAGCCTGCGGGCGAGATACGCGGCGATGAGCAAGGTGGTCAGCTTCGAGCGGTCTGTCGACCGCGTCATCATGCGCCGGGTCTACGAGGGCGAGCTGAAGAGCCATCGGATCGCGCCGCGGACCCTCCAACGATGGGACACATTGTGGAGTGGCGGCGGCCTCCGTGCACTCGTCGACGGCCGCTCGATCAAGGACAAACAGGGTTTCGAAGCCATCGACCCGGTCTTCCGGCGAATCGCCCTGGAGAAGTTTGCCGAGTACGACGGGTCACGCAGCCGGCCCAACCTGCAGGAGATCGAACGCCAGATCCGTGTCGCCCTTAAGAACGAGGGCGTAGAGGACCCCAACCTGCCCGACCGCCTGGTCCAGGAGTTCCTCAGCCAGCACTGGCGCGCCACGGGCTCCACGGTCCGCGCCCAGCGGTCAAAGTCCCTACGCAAAGTTGCCGGCCACGAGAGCTACCCGGCTCAGCATCCGGGTGAGCTTGCGACCGACCTGACTCTGGTCAACAACTTCGTCCTCGACCCGCTCCAGGAACGGGCGATCAACGTCGAGGTCGGCGTCATCCACTCCATCGCCACGAGAGTCATCCACGGCATCCGTGTGTTCCCCCGTGGGGCGCGTGGCATCGACGTCGGGCTGCTCGTCTACGACGCGATGCGCCAGCTCTCAATGGTCGTCGACGGCACCACCATTGACGACTTCCGCTGGTGCGGCATACCCGAATCCCTCGACCTCAGCGGCAACCCCGTCCACGTCGGGCGCCGCCCAGCCCTCAACCCCGGCCGGTCGCTCCAAGGAGTGCACTACCTCCCAGGCGTTACCCCCACGTCAATCCGTAGCGACCACGGCAGCATCTTCGTCGGCGAGCACTTCCGCGCCCTTATGGACCAGTTCGGCATCGAGCTGCGCCTCTCACGCGGCAAGAAGCCAACGGACAACCCCCACTCCGAGCGGAAGATGGAGGACCTCGAGCGCGCCTACCAGCAGATCCCTGGCTACAAGGGCCGATCCGTCAAGGACCGCGGCCGGTTCATCGGCATCGAAGCCGACGAGCCCCTGCTCACCGCAGAAGCCCTGGAAAGGCACCTCAAGTTGTGGACGGCCCTCGATTACCACCGTATGCCCCACGACGGCCTCGCCCTCCCTGGCGCACCCGGAATCCGCCTGACCCCCTTGGAGATGCATGACGCCATGGCCGACGCGACCGGCAGGATCCTCGTCCCACAACACCCCGACCTGATCTACCAGTTCCTGCCGATCATCTGGCTAGCCCCAGGGCACTCCGGGGTCGAGCACAAGAACCTCACCTACGACGCCCCCGTCCTGGAGGAGTTCCGCTCGGTGAGGGTCGGCACCTTCCGCGCCAAGGACCACGCCATCCCCTTCCACCTCGATCCGCGCGACATGACGCGGCTGTGGTTCCGACACCCCGAGACCGACCGCATCCACGAGATCCCGTGGAAGGCGCGGCACCTGATCCATGCACCCCTTGTCGACGACATCGTCGACCGAGCGCTGAAGCGGATTCGCGAACGCGGTGGCAACCGGTCCCTCAACAAGACCGTCATCATGCGCCAGATCATCGACGAGATAGGCGAACTCACCACCGCGCCGGCCACGGACGAATGGCGCGCCAAGATGTCCGCCGCCCAGCTCCGCTGGGAACAGTCCCAACGGGATCACGCCGAGGTCGCCGAAGCCCACCGGCTCCTGGAGGAGCAGGTCGCCTCCGGCTCCCCGCGAGTCGCTCCGGTTACCCGCGACGCCGACCCCGCCGACGATGAGCCCGGCGTGATCGACTTCGACGCACCGCTGCCGGACTACGGATCCGAGGCCGTGTGATGGACGCCCGCATGTGGCACCAGCAAGCCACCACACCCCCGCCGACGCTGCCCGACCCGATCGCTGTCGAGGTCTTCGACGACCTCCCCGACGCCCAGCAGGACACCTACTGGCAGGCACTGACGTTCGCGCTCGGGACACTGGTCCTGCCCTCGATCCTCGCCGAGCACGCTGCCCTGCATCTGACCCGGATCGTCGAACGCAACCAACGCCGCCCGCCCGGGGCGAAGTGGATCGGTTCCGTCAGTGCACCCTTTGCCATCGGCAAGAGCACCTTCGTCAAAGCCTGGGCCCACACCCTCTACCGCCACGAGCTCGGCCCAGCCTGCGCCGACCCGCGCCCGACATGGAGCCCGGAACCGGGGGTCACCGCCGACTGGATCCCGCAGGTCTACATCACCCTGCGGACGGCCTCAAAGATTCGCGACGTCCTCGCGGCGCTGCTGCTGACCATGGGCTACCCCAGTGAAGGCCTCGTCCGCGTCACCACCACCCGCGTGATCCACGCGTTCCGACAGCACGGGGTTCGACTTCTGCTCATCGACGACTGTCACTTCCTCGACGTCTCGAACAAGGCGTCGCGGGACATGCTCGATTTCCTGAAGTACCTGAACACCGAGCTCGGGGAACTCGGGGGCACGATGATCCTCATCGGCGCCGACCTGCAGGAGTCACCCCTGTACCTCGACCCGCAGATCAACTCCCGCCTCGACCGCGTCACCCTTGGCCCGTACGGCTACGGCACCGACCAGGAACGGCAGCTCTGGCAGCGATTCCTCAAAGACACCGAGGCCGTGCTGTTGCCCTACTTCGACTGCGCCCCGCCTGGGATCTTCTCCCAGCAGCTTGCCGGGCACATCTTCCGGCGCACCCAGGGGTACGTAGGTGACACCGCCCTCCTGCTCACTGAAGCGCTCCTCGCGGCTTTCGACGACGGCTCGGACACCGTCACGGCCGCCCACCTGGATGCCGTCACCCTCTCGGCCCGAGCGGCCGCAGCCGAGATCAAGCTCCGGGCCCCCACCGCGCCTTCCTCGAAGCGGCGCAAAGTCAAGGGGGCCTTCTCATGACGCAGGTCGCGTGGCCCGTCCGCCCTGAACCGCACCCTGGAGAACCTCTGACGTCGTATGCCGTGCGCTTGGCCGACGCCAATGGACTCCCCCGGGCCATGGCCATCGACCGCCACCGACGCGACATTGACGTCCCAGCTAACGAACTGGACACCGTCGCGGCCATCGCCGGCCTCGACGCCGGAGCCGCGGCCCGCCTCACGATGGACCGCTACCCGCCGACCGTTCGTGGTCGGGGTCCCACGCACCGAGGCGGGTGGCGGCTGCACTTCAGCGTCAAGTGGGTCTGTCCGCGCTGCACCGCCAGGACCGGTCGCCGCGAGCTGCTCTGGCAGACCGCCCTGTCCCCCGTATGCCGCGACTGCCGAGCCCTGCTCGTCCCGGATGACCGTCGTGGCGTGTCCGCGCAGGAGGCGTCTGAGCGACTGTTGGACCTGGTCGGCGAGCTCACCTCGCTGGCCGAGGCGTCGATCGCGCACCAGTCCGCGCGGATGCGCCTGGGCGCCTTCCGGCGGGTGTGCGCCGTCGTGGCTCAGACCATCGACGCCCAGTGGCCCGACCGCCCGAGCGGACTGCCGGCCCTCGACATGGCGGCTGCTCGCCGGTGGGGTGTGTTCCCCAGCCCCGACCCAGGAACAGTCGCGGCCATCCTGTCAGCGGCCGCACCGGCCCTGCACTCGGGCTACCACCGGGACCGCCTCCTGCGCGAAGGTGCACAACGTCGCCGCCGCGGGCACACCCTGACGGTCCCGCCGCAGCATGTCCCCAACGCTGGCCGCTATCTACCCAAACGGCCACCATCACCGCCGAAGGCCACGCCGATCCTGGCCGGCTTCAACCGCGAGGACGCCCGCCGCCTCCAGTGGCTCACCACCCAACTAGCCCACCGCGTGAAGCGGCACGGCATACACCCCGACCACGTGCCCGCGCTGCTGCCCGCACCCGGCGATGACGGCCTGCCCAACCCGGCGGTATGGCGGACCCGATGGCACTTAGCGATCGCCCTGCACATGCTGCTCACCCACGTCCACGACGGCCCGACGTCCTCAGCCCGCGCCTGCCACGCCTTCGGCGCCACCGACGACGACGCCAGCATGCTGCTTGACGGCATACGCCTCGGCCGCGGCATCCACGACCTCGATGCCGCTCGCCTGACTGACGCCGTCGGCGTCCTCGTCGACGCCGGGCTGGTGGACTACCAGCGGCGCCGCGACACCCTGCGGCCCCTCACCCGCCTTCCGCGGCTGCCTCTCGCCGCCGGTCGGCTACCGGAGATCGACGGCCACCCCGGGCACGATCTCGCGTTGGCGTGGATCTGGACGCGGCTCACGCACGGGCCGTCGTTCACCAGTCCGCGCCCCTTTATCGCCGACCGACACGTGCGAGCCTTCGACGCCGCGATCGACCCCGAGACCCGCCTCGTCCTCGCCGAGACCGGCCAGCAGCTGCTCGCCGATGCCGACGTCATCACCATCCCCACCACCCACGCGACCTGGGCCCCCGTCACGAGGAGATACGGATGAGACCGATAGACAACCCCGCCCTGGAGAACCTGCACCAGCGCACCAGGGCGATGCTCACAGCGATCGACGACGCTCCGCTCGAGCGCATCGACCACGGCCATTACCAGCACTACTACGAAGAGCTCAGGCTCCTGGTCGAGGAATGGATCACTGCCACCAGCGCCAAACCTTTAGCCCTGCCGAAACGGACCTGGGTCATCACCCGGCATGGGGTCGTGGTGGGCGTGTGCACAACCGACACCGTGACGGCCCTGACCGCTGGGATCCCTGATCTCACCGTCACACCGATCACTCTCTGCTCGTCGGCGATCGAGGACCTGCGCGCCGGCTGGTCCACCGACCCGCCGCCAGCGCGCAGGGCACGGGAGCGGTGATGCGGGGGTTCAGCCGCGAGGTCCTCGCCCGCGACGCCGCCTGGTCCCTGGCCGACGGCGCCTGCAAAGACCTCACCATCGAGTGGAGCCGCTGGGAGAACACGTTTGCCGCCGCCCTCACCCAGGCGGGTCGTCTCGCCGCCCTGGCCGCACCGGCCGCTGTCTGCTCCGCCTGCCCCATCACCGCAGAGTGCGCCGACCTCGCCGAACTGTCCGGTTATACCGGCATCGCCGCCGGCGAGGGCTACCGCAATGGCCGCCTCGACCTCGCCCGCCAACGCCACCCCAGAACCCGGAGGACCGCATGAGCATCTGGCACGTCTACCCCACGTATATCCGCCTGGTCGACGGCTCCCACATCCCGCTCGTCCTGATGTTCCAAACCGACACCCGGGAGCTGGTCGGCGGCACCGTCGCCGACACCCACGAGAAGGTGTCCTCTTGGATCCGAGATCTCACGGCAGCGCATGGTGTGCCGGAAGGGGTGATCCACGTCGACGACTCGAGCTTCCCCGGCCTGACCGACGCCATCACCGTCGGCCTCGCCCATAGGGGTTACCAGCTCGGCACCGAGCTTCAACCCAACGTCAACGATCTCGTGTGGGTCATCGACGAAGGCCGCCGCTCCATTGCCGCTATCAATGCCGCCCGTCCCGCGTCCGCGATTCACATCACCCACGCCCTTGACGGACTGTTGACCAGCTTCGCAAAAACGCACGAAACCGTCGTGGCCATCCGGAGGCTTGACGCCGGGGCGGGCCCGATGAAGGAAGCAGCGGCCGGGCTGCCGCCGGTCGCGGTCGTCCTTGACATTGACGGGGTGATCGCACCGATCGGCGCCTCGACCCAGTGGGTCGACGACACGATGATCGGCGATGATGAGGGCGGTGTGCACCTGTCGCCGTTGATGTGTGCCGCTCTGGACGATCTGCACCGCCCGGGCCAGGTCGGCTGCTACTGGCTCACCGACTGGACCCACACAATGCGCCACCACCTCGACCTGCTGCCCGGCCGGTCCTGGGCCGAGATCGCGTCCCCCGCCGACACCCCGGCGCGCCCGGTTCGGCCCGAGGACCGGTGGAACCCCGCCCCTTGGTGGAAGCAGCGAGCCCTTGACGACTTTCTACGACGGCACCCCGAGATCCGACACGTCGTGTGGATCGACGCCAGGCTCCGCCCTGACCACGCCTCACCCGCTGTAGGTGTCCTGGAGCCGTGGGCGATGTGGACCGGCACCGGCCGGCTCGCCAACTGCACGAACGTGCTGCTCGTGGCGCCCGACATGCGCGCCGGCCTGACCTCCGACGACCTGTCCAGCCTGGCTGACTGGATCGCGACCCACACCGCGACAGCCAGCAACGCATCACGACGGCGCGGGGCGGAGCACCCGCGCCATCACCTGATCTATGGCGACCACCCCAGCGAGGAACTGCAAAGTCACCTCCACGACTTCCTCCGCGACGCCCGGGCCCCGAGGTCGCGAACACCACCAGCCGGCCCGTCATGACCGTCGCGCTGCCGGTGTCGATCGCCCCTCAGGACGGGGAGTCGATCGAGTCCTGGCTGGAGCACCTCGCCGACGCCAACGGCCTGACCACCGCCCAACTCCTCACCGCTACCGGCCGGGGCCGAGCCGGCACCCGCTACCTCACCCTCGCCCCCTCCCCGGACACCGTCGCCCGACTCGCTGCCCTCGCCCGCGTCGGCGAGCAGGCCGTGTATGCCGCGACCCTCGCCTCGTTCGACGGCACCGCCCTCGACCTCACCGGGCTCGACCCAACCGACCGGCACTCCTACCGGCACGTCGCCGCCCGTGGCTGGGTCCCCGCCCATGGCACCCAGATCTGCCCGACCTGTCTCGCGGAGACCGGGGCCTGGCGCACCACCTGGCGCCTGCTCATCGTCACCGCCTGCACCCGCCACCGCACCCTCCTGGTCGCCCGATGCCCGGCCTGCCGCCGCCCGTTCCGGGACCAACGGCATTCGCACCTCCGCCGCGTCGGGGGGAGCCTGGTGTGCGGGAACCCGCTCGGCGACGGACCCACCCGCCAGTGCCAACACGACCTCACCACCACCGCGACCACCCCGGCAGACGAGGCTGTCATGTTGACGCAGCGGCGGGTCGACGCAGCCCTCGACGGCCACGACATCGAGGTCCTCGGACAGCCCGCCTGCCCCGCGGCCTACCTGACCGACCTACGGCACCTGACCACCCTGATGCTCCACCTCGCCGGCCAACCCGGCGCCACCGACCTCGCCCGCTGGCCCGCAACCCTCGCCCACGAGGCAGAACAGCGGACCGGCGACCGCGGCCCACGGTGGGGCCTCCGACCACCCGACGACCCCGGTGTCCGCGCTGCCGCCCTGGCCACCGCCGACGCGATCCTGGCCGCCCCCGACGTCGACGCCGCCGCGGCCGCGTTGACGCCGTGGACCGAGCTCCCCCCGACCACGCCGGACGGGCCCCTCGGCTGGCTCGCCGACCACACCGTCATGACCCCCACCCTCACCCGGCTGGTCATGGCGGCCCGCGCCCCGCACCGGCGACTGTCCCACCACCTCGACACCCACACCGGAGGCCGTATGCCGATCAACCTGCTCGTCATCCCCCAGGTCATCCCGCACCCCCACTATCTCGAACACCTGCAAGGCGCGTTCGACTCCAGCGAGGACACCGTCCGGGCCTTCGCATCCCTGTCGCTTGCTCGTCTGCACCCGGACGTCACGACGTGGAAGGCCGCCGCGGAAGCGCTCAACATGCCCGGGCCGATGGGTGTTCGCCTGGCCCGCGCCTGCTCGGCCACGATGCTCGTCAGCGCCGACGAGTGGGAAGCCCGGATCTGGCGGGCCGTCGAGGAGACGCGTCGGCGGGACTATCGGGCCACCGAAGCCAAGATCGAGCACCGGCTCTACATGAGCCGCTGGTTCAACGAGTGGGCCCGACAGTTCCGCCCCGGCACCCACTACAGCAGCGTCGGCTACGGCCTGACCTGGCAATGGGTCAACGTCGCCCACGCCCACCTCGACCTCTCACCCGCCTGGCGCGGCAAGAAGCCCACCGCCAAAGACCGCGCCCACTACCGCCAGTTCGCCGACTCCCTCGACGAGGACCAGCAGTTCGAGCTCGCCTACGCCCTCCACAAGCGGGCGTAGGGACAACCGATCCCGGGGACCCGGGGAGGCGCAACCGTTACCGTTATCAACGTGTCCGCTGAACGCCGGATCCCCATGACCGACCTCGACGGCAAGCCGTGACCGAGGCCATGGCCTCGTCGGTGGCTGGTCCCGGGTGGGTCGACCAGCGCATGACTCTGATCATGGGCCTGTTCCCACTCTCCGTGGAGCGCCACGTCAACAACGCTGTCGCCGATCATGCTTTCGGGGTCACGACCGTTACCCGTGCGGCCCAGTACTACGCCCTGCACGGCTTGATCGCGGACGAGGCTGCCCGCCGTAGCCTCCCGATGGCGGACACTCGCGCCCTCCTCCGGCGCAGCGAGGTGGCATACGCGGCTGCGTGCCTTGCTCACGAGGGCAGCCCGGATCATCCGAGCGACTGGTCGCTCGACCCCCACGGAGCCGACGTCCTCAGGCCGATGCTGGCATCCGGTGCGATCGATCTTGGAGCGATGAGCGAGCCGGGCTCCGGGACGTACGCCCAGGCGCAGTGGGGCTTCGCCGGCGCCTATCGAGGATCAGAGCTGGTGTTGGGGATTCTGCAGAACGAGACCCAACCCGGGCCGGCTTTTGACGCGGCCGTGGTACGCGACGCGCTGGAGCCGGTCCTGGACCTGGCTCATGCGGACGCCATCGATCTCACATCCGCCAGTGCGATCGGTGAGGTCTGCCTGTGCCGGACGTCCGTCGCGGCTGATGCCGACTGGTTGGCTAGCCGGTTCACCGGCGACGTGACCAAGGTCGGCACCCAAGGCGGCGTCCTGGGTCAGACGGCTGCCCTGATCAAGTCCGCCATGGTCAACACGACCGTGAAGACCGAGGACGACCTGCGCAACTACATCGGCTACTCACCGCAGCTGCTCGCTGAAGCGCAGGAGCGGGACTTCGCCATCTACCGGCGCTGGCGAGGCATCGTCCTGCGATCCAAGGCCGTGGAAGCGTGGCGCGAGCTGTGGGGTCTCCTCTGCGATCAGATCGCCATCGGGGGGACGGCCTCCCGAGACGACCTCGCGGGCTGGCTCGCGACCCAGATGCCACCCACCACTCTTCGACACTTCGTTGACGAGCTGCCCCCCACAAGTACGGCCGGGGGCGGCAGCCTGGGCGCGGAGCTCGAGCCCCACGTCCAGCAGCTCGGCGACGCGCAACGCTGCGTCGCCGTGCTCCTGCTGTCCGCCGCACGCGAACAGGAGCTGACCAGCGAGGAAGGACTCGGGTTCCGCGGCCCCCTGGGCAAGCCCGAAGCGGTCGAGGAACTGTCGCCGCACTGGGTCGCCGGCCAGATCGACGCCTGGGGAGACCGGCCGATGAGCGACTTCGCGTCCCGCCTCGTCGATGTGCTTCTTGACCGATCCCAGCGCATCGCACTGCGCAAGTCGCGCTTCAACCACGACAAGGGCACCTTCACCTTCCCAGCCCGCGTCATCGTGCGCGACGACCTCGTCTTCCGGCTCTACCGCAACGGCAACCATCGAATGCCCCTGCGGCTCGCGCAACTGATGTCCATGGGTGAACAGACCGGCCTCTTCACCCGCGACCCCACCAGCAACCACTGGCAACCCGGCCCCAGGAGCGACCTTGTCGCCTGAATCCCCAGCCGACACGACACCAGTCGCGCAGGCGCCCAGCATCCTCGGGCACCTGCTCCAAGCCGCAGCCCGACCAGAACGGCAGTTCAGGGAGGCGCTGTTCCTCACGTTCAACATCGACGTCGGGTTCTTCGAGACACGGCTGCTCGGCGCCTGCCGAGCAGCCGGCGCCGCCGTCACCGTCGTCGCGGACGCCTACGTCTACGCGCTGGACCCGCGCAGCGCCCGCGCCGCCGGCCAGACGTATGCCTTAGGACTCGCGGCCGCACCCGGTGCATTCCACCCGAAACTCAGCGTCCTCGCAGGCCCCGAGCAGGCCCTGATCGGCATCGGATCGGGGAACATCACCGTAAACGGCTGGCACCGCAGCGACGAGATCTCCCTCGTGGTCGACGCCGACACAACCTCCTGCCCCCGCATCGTGGCGGACCTCGCCGACTGGCTCGACGAGCTGCCAGCCGCGGTCACGATCGGATCCATCGTTGCCGACGGCATCCGCCGAACCGCCAACCAGCTACGGCACCTCGCCACCCGTAGCACCCTCGACGACACCGGCCACAGGTTGGTGAGCAGCACCCGCGGCCCGATCCTCGAGCAACTACCCGCACAGCGGGTCCGCACGCTCCGCCTCTACGCGCCCTTCCACGACCCCGGCGGCCGCGCACTGCGCGCCATGTGCCGCAGATGGGAGCCGGAGCTCGTCCGGGTGGCCGTCCAGCCCGGCGTCACGGTCATCGCACCCGACGTCCTGCGTGACGTCGCCGCTGACGCAGGCGCCCGGGTAACCTTCCACGCCTGCGAGGTCGCGCCCTACCGACACGGCAAGCTCGTCGAAGCCGACTGTGAGAACGGATCCAGCTGGAGCCTCACAGGCAGCCCTAACCTGACCACCGCCGGACTCCTCGGGCACCTCCCGCGGAGCGGGAACTGTGAACTCGGAGTCGTCACCGCGAACACCCCGGCGCTCTTTCCCGGCACCGACGGAAACGAGGTGGCCTCGCAGTCGATTCCGGTCGTTCTCCGCATCAGCCCCGACGATCCGGCACGAACAGCGATGTCCAGGTCTGGCCCGGTGCTGATCTCCGCGACCTTGCTCCTGGGTGCGCTCCTACGCCTGGAGTTCGCACGCGTCCTGCCCCACGATGTCACGGTCCAGATCAGCGACTACGGATCCCTCCCAGAGGAGTACAGGACCCTGGGAACGGTGCCTGCCGGCAGTGCGAACCACGAACTGCCGGTCGCCGACGCTCAGGCCGGTTCCCGCATCCGACTGCGCTGGACCACCGACGACGGACCCATGTGGGGCCCTGACATGCCGCTCGTGGATCCCGACAAGGCCACCCAACGCGTCCGCCCCTCACACGGCAGCCGCGCGAACACCGACGCCGACCCACTCGACCTGTTCCAAGACCCACAGCTGGCGAACGCGTGGACAGCCAAGATGAACGAGTTGGTCACGTCTAAACCGAAGACGCCAGCAGCACCGCTGTCACTGCGCAACGCACGACCCGTCGATGGTCAGGCCCAAACCTCCGGTCACCGAACCCTGGACGATGCAGACACCTGGCTCCGCTACACCGACGACGCCCGAGCACGCCTCGGCTCCATGATGGTCGACTTCGCCCTCGGCGGCCTTCCCCGTATCGCCAACTCCGACCCCGCCGGTCCGACCACACCGATCTGGGTCGATCGCCTCGGCGGCGACGACGACCAGTTCGACGACGAGCACACCGCGGAGGAACAGGACGCCGACGCCGCACCCGACAGCCGAGCCAACCGGACCCGCACCCTCCAAGCCCACGAACGCGCTCGATACCGGCAGTGGCTCCGCGACCTCACTGAAACAGCACCACACGTCGAAGCCATCGACCGCCTCGCCCGAGGTGGGCTCGTCCTCCTCGGCACGCGAATGCAGATCTGGGACGGACCGCTGGGGTCCCACGGCTGGTTCCATCTCCTCGTCTCGGCCGTCCGCGCGCTCCCCGACGACATTCCTACCGCCCTGAAACAGCAAGCAGCTGCGTTCACCGCCGTGGCGATCTATCGACTGGACCATGCCCTCCCACTCGACCGGCGCAGCCCCGAATCCAAACTCCTTCGCACGCTGGTCGAGGAGCGTCTCGACCTGCTGCACTCCGCCGAGCGGGAAGGGGTCGACGCCAACGCGCAGAGCCTGCGCGTCGGACTCGAGCCCCCAACGGATGCGGCCGCCGTCTGGGACCACCTCGCTGCAGTGCTGGGCGAGAGCCACGCCGACGCCGTCCTTCGAGACCTGGAGCGCGCCTTCCCGGACTTCCAGATCGCGCACCTCCACGGCGACGTCTTCCGCGTGGACGGCGTGTTCCCCAACCCCGTCAAGGCAGGAGCCGACATCCTCGACCAACTCGACGGACCTACCGTCGCTGCCGTCGTAGCGACCAACGGGTCCCTCACCGCCACCCTGATCAGGAATGCCGATCGCTTGACCATCGTTCGCGCCGGCCCCGGACCCCGCACGTACACCAGCTTCCGGCTGGGTCCTCTCACCTCGATCACGGGCTTGGCATCGGGCGGTGAGACAGCACAGAGGCATCGCCTCAGCCGTGGGCCCCTGCAGCGACTCTCGGACGAGGCCGCCGAGGACCTGGGAGCCGCAGGTCTTGAATGAGATCAACCGTGTCGACGGGGCCGACTACCTTGCAGCCATGGACTTCGTTCTCAACGGGCGTACGCACAGCTTGGACGCCGAGACCGTCCGGGCGCGCGTGATCGGCTCCCCGCCGCACGACATCCGCACCCACTGGGTGGAGGTCGACGGCCGCCGGTGGCCACCCAAGCAGGCGTTCCGGGTCGCGACCGGGCTGACTGACGAACCGTTCATCTCCCACTTCGCGCTCCGCGTCTTCCAGCGTCTCGGCTTCCAAACCAGCCCCATCCCCGGGGCAGCGCAACCCGCCCGGGAACGGCGACCCTCAAAGTCGGCACCCATCCTCGACCCGCGCGTCGACGCAGACATGCCTCGGATGGACTCTACGGTCGCGTTCGCGACCCTCGACGCCTACCTGTCCAAGGGCTCCCTCACCGAGAGCATCGCGACCCTGGAAGCGTCCCTGAACGGATCAGGCCCCGAGGACGTGCAGCGCATCCTGCGGGAATCTGGCCTCGATGAGGATCTCGTGGACAGCGCGCTGGTCGTCCGGGAACGCATCGGCATGATCGACACCCTGATCCATGCGGCCGTCATCACCCAAGTCCTGCCGCTGATCCTTGAACCCGGCGAGGTGCTGACCAAACGGCCCTCCCTCGGGGCCGGCAACGACCCCGACCGGAACTACGATCTTGAATCCTCTCACCGCGTCGCCGAGTTCAAGCTGTCCTCATGGAAGGGACGCGACGGCATGAGACAACGAGGCCTCTTCGCCGACGTCGTCGGGCTCTCGCTCGATGTGACCGGGCGACGCCGCCAGGTCTACGTCGTCGGCGACCTGCCGGTGCGCTTCCTGAAGAGCAGCAGACGCAACGCCACCAAGACTCTCTCCAAAGCGGCGCTCAAGCTGCGAGCTCCAGAAGGCATGGAGGAGGACACCACCGTCGCTGAGTTCACCAAGGCGGCGAACATCGAAGTGATCGACCTGAGGGTGCTGCTGCCGAGGCTCAGGTAGCCGGGGCATCGCACGCCCCAAGTTCCGTTGTCGTCGGACCCCACTGCCATCCTTGACCCGACGATGTGGGACAGAGAGGGAATGGCAATGGCAAACGAAATCGAGCTGGTCAGCGACGGCGACGGTGTCCTGGTCGCCGGCGACAGTTCGGCCGTTGCCCGCTTCCTAGGCCACGTGGGACTTCTCGACCAAGCCCATGAGGTCGACTTGGCCAGAATCAACACGATCGCCAAGACAGGAGCCGATGCCTTCGCCACCGTCTCGGCAATCGTCGAGCAATCGGCGATGTACCTCAAGCTCACGCCCGATTCTGCGAGGCGGCTCAAGGACGGCGGAGGTCTCATGAAGACGAAGACCAAGGGCATCAGCCACGCCATGCTCGGAGAGAGCGGGAAGAAGTCCCTCAAGTGGCTGCAGGTCGAAGACGGCCCTGGGTCGATCGCGACGAACCCAGCCGTTCTCTCTGGTGTGGCGGGGCTTCTGAGCCAGTTCGCGCAGCAGAGCGAGGCACAGGAGCTGAAGGCGCTCCTCCTCAAGATCGACGGAAAGCTCGACGATGTTCGCAGGGCACAGCGTGACGCAGTCATCGCCAGGATGAGGAGCTCAGCCGCGGAGATCGATGAGGCGATGGTCATCCGCGCTCATGGCGGCGACCCCCAAACCCTGTGGGACAAGGTGAGCAGTTCATCCGGAGTGATCAAGGACGTTCAGGAAGAGGCACTGCTCGCGCTGGGTGCGCTGGCTGACAAGGTCGAAGGGAAGAGCAAGTCCGGTGAACTGAAGCGGACATTGCATGGCATCGAAGGCGAAGTTGCGGTGCAACTGGCGGTCCTCGCGCGCTGCTTCGAACTCCAGGACCAGTTCAAGGTGATCGAGCTCGACCACGTGCTAGCGACCGCTCCTCAGAACCTCGCGGGCCACCGCCGTGGAGTCGAGGTCGCACGACAGGAGCGCCGGGCCAGCGTGCTCGAGGTGACTGGGCGCCTTATGGGCCGCCTCGATGCCGCGGGTGAGATCGCCAACGAGAACATCCTCCTGCACGCACGGGCGGCCCGGTCCGTTGTCGGCTCGCTCAACGCCACGTCTGCGATCGTCGATGACTTCCACGCTCCGCTCGGCATCGAGACAAGTCGACGCTCGGTCGATGTCACCCCTTGGCGTGAGGCCCTGCGCGATCCGGCGCAACGGCTGGTCGCAGGCAAGGAAGCCGGCCAAAAGGCGGCGATGGTTGGCGCTGCCGTCCTTGTCGGCGTCGCCACGGTGCGTCAGACCGGGGGCGCCAAGAGCGGTGGTAAGTCGTAGGCGAGCGTTCTGTGGTGCAAGTGTCCTGCTGGGCCACCACGCCCTGGAGCCACAGCCGCGAAGCGGATGACGCGTTGATGGAGACACGAGTGATCGCCGTCAACGTTGGCTCCGTTCTGACCAACTTTGCCTGGGCGGGACTTGACCTCCCAGGCCGTCGACTCGTGAGCGGGGGAGGCGCCCGGCCCGACGAGGCTGCCGTCTCAGTACTAGCTGCGCTCACCAGTGGCATCCGGGTGGCGCTCGGGTTCGAGGCCCCCCTGGTTCTCCCGGTTAGCCCTGTCGACCAAGTCGACGGCTGGAAGACCTTGGGAAAGGCTCGGCAGGGCGAGACCGTCGATGGTCGCTCGCGGCCTTGGTCGGCCGGGGCCGGCAGTGGCGCGTTGGCAACGGGGCTGATGCAGATGGCCTGGGTTCTGGAGCGCGTTGGCTCTGAACTGCCGGGGATGGCCTGCACGACCCGGCCCGAGGTGTGGTTGTCCGGTGAGTCGGGCCTGCTCGTGTGGGAGGCGTTCGTGTCCGGAACCGGAAAGCCTGTTCCCGCGGGGACCACGCAGCACGCCGCGGACGCGGCGGCTGCCGCGGACACCTTCGCCGACCGCCTGGAGGCGGGAACACTGGGCGAGTCGGATGTTGTGTGCGCCCCGATGTCATCGTTCAATCTTGCCGCCGCCGCGGCGCCATACGCGAACATGACGATCGGTGTTGACGAGTTGCGACTGCCTGTGCCGGTTTACCGTACGAGACCGGCCCTGCTTTATCGCGGGCTGGCGGGACCCTCGCTGAAGAGCCGACCCTGATCGTGCACGATCTCGCCCCGGGCGCCGATTCGTGCAAGGTACCCCGTACGCGATCGGGCAATCTTGGCTGCATCTCGACAACCGCGAACCTATGAATCATAAACGAGCCGTTATGGGTACGTCCGAGTTCTGCGAGACGCGTTATGGAGCCTCCGGTGGTTGATCTTCAGCAGCTCACCCAAGAGTTGGAATCGGCCCTTGGTGTGCGGTCTTGCTCGCCCTTGGTCCAAGGGGGACAGAAGGTGGTCTTCACAGCTGAGATGAGTGGCCAAGAAGTCGTGGTCAAGGTCGTGTTCGTTCCGCAAGGACCCCAGGGCGATCTGGCGCGCGCTAGAGCGCACCGGGAGGTCGAGTTGCTCGGAGCGGTTGACTCCCCACATGTGGTCAAGGTTCTGACCGATGCCGTCGAACTGTCGAGTCCACTTGACGCAGTCGCGTGGGTGGAGCAGCGTCTCGATGGAGAAGACCTTGGAAGCCGGCTTGGTCCGCAGTGGGACGAAGCCGAGGTGCGGAAGCTGATAGCGGATCTGGGCAAGGGTCTGGGCGCATGCCATGAGCTCGAAGTCGTCCACCGGGATCTGTCCCCTGGCAACGTACGGCGAACCGGATCGGGTGATTTCGTCCTTATGGACCCCGGATTGGCGCGCCATCTTGAGAAGACCGCCATCACTGGACACTTCCAACCCGGGACGGACGGGTTTCGCTCCCCGGAGCATGTGCCGGGTGGCGACTGCGTGCCAGCGAGCGACATCTTCGCCCTCGGCATCCTTGCCTATTGCGCACTGACCGGCGAACTCCCCGTTGACGCTCGCCAAGCAGATTACGAGCTCACCCTGGCCACAGTTCAGACCCCAAGTGTGCGAGTGAAGCGTTCGGACGTCTCGGTGGAGTTGACGACCGTGATCGATCGATGCCTCCAGTTGCAGCCCGCCAGACGCTACTTGGATGGTGCCGAACTCCTTGCCGGCCTTGAGAGTTGGAGCTGAATTGTGGCTGGGGTGCTGATTCATGATGGCCGGCGCGTCGGTCACCGGAAGTGGACCGTAGAAGCAATAGGCGCCGGCCTAGCAGATGGTGCAGTACTCAGCCCGTTCGCGACGCCCCGCGTGGCCGAGCCGCGATATCCGAGCGGCTCTGACATGGCGTCCGCGGTACGGGGTGTCGGTGGGGAGGTGCTGTTCGACGCCATGACGCATGCGGTCTTTCTGCCCGGAGTCAACAAGTTCGACTTTTATGATGGCTGGGAGCTTTGGGGAACCGGCACGCCAGATCTGAGCACCGCCACCGCGCGCCTCGACCATGTAGAACGCGTCTTCGCGCGACAGGCGAGGCTTGGCGCCCCTCCGCTGGCGCCGACCCTCCAGTTGACATCGCCGTTCGACGCTTCGGCCCGGACAGCCGTCGAGGTGGCGCGCGTTGCGAGGGGGTTTGAAGCGGGCGCGTGGCAGTCGCTCGCTGGGACGAGGTCCTTCTGGAGTTCGGGCACGCGGCTGGATGCTTTCGTTGGCACGCTCGCGTCACTCCGCGCGCCAGCATGGGTTCTAACGTTCGCCCACGAGATCGTGGTCGACCATAAACCAGACATGACCGACGTGGAGGCGTGGGCAGGCTTCTCACGGACCGTCCACTTGTCAATGGCCATGTCGCGGTCCCCGCTGGTGGCCAACTGAAAGTCCCCACCCCTCGCTGAGTTTCAGGTGGTCTTGAGTCGGGTTCCTCCGTTCGCTCTGGCCTGTTTCATTCGGTAGGAGTCGCCGTCGGTGATGACGGTGTGGCAGTGGTGCAGGAGCCGGTCGAGCATGCTGACCGCGGTGGTG
>Ga0209571_1000710_pt1 | contig 26457 bp, 8 predicted proteins | sample EBPBio102011_DNA_FD_185866 | JGI IMG/M metagenome (GOLD analysis project Ga0209571, IMG submission 185866) | Wastewater treatment Type I Accumulibacter community from EBPR Bioreactor in Madison, WI, USA - Reactor 1_1/10/2011_ DNA (SPAdes)... | ecosystem: Engineered > Bioreactor > EBPR >... | reverse complement strand
CGCCGAAAGCCCCAGAACCTCCGCCCAAAGCCCCGCCAGCTCCGCCTCGACCCCGGCCCGGACCACAACCGCCCCCCCCTGAACCACCGGCAAAGGCAACGCACGACGATCCACCTTCCCGTTCAGACTCAACGGAAATCCAGACAACAACATGATCGACGACGGCAACATGTAGGAGGGGAGGCTCTGCCCCAGCGCCTCGGTCAACCGGCGCGACAAGGTGGTGTCGCGCTCGGGGATATGCGGCGTATTGGCCAGACGCGGCGACAGGCGCGGTGGTTTGGACCAGAGGCTCGGCCAATGCGCCGGGGATGCATCCTCGCGCCGGAACACCGCATGCACATGCCCGGTGCCGGAGGCCAGCCCGAGATCGAGATGATAGCCATGCGCCGCCGCCAGATCGCGCAGGCTGCGCGCGTCAAAACCCGCAGGCTCCGGCACCCGCACGGCGCTGGCAGGGGCGGCATCGGGCAGTTCATGCAGCAGCCGCGCCGAGGCAAGCGGCCCGGCAGGCGGGGCGAAGGGCAGGTCGCGCAGCGCCAGACGCGGCGCAGCCGCCGCCAGCAGATCGGGCAGCGCCTCGGGCAGCGGGGCGGGCTGCCAGTCTTCCGGGGCCTGTGCCGTCACCGGGCCGATATGCAACAGCACGTCATAGCGGAAGCGCATCAGCTCGTTCCGCGCGGCGCCTTCCTTCGGCAGCACATCGACGCAGCGGATGCGCGGCTGGCTGGCGGCGAAGGCATGGAACCAGACCGGATCGACCAGCAGTTCCGGTTCGGCCGCAAGGCGCCGCGCCACATCCTGCCGCAGATCGGCAACCGTCGCCGACGCGCCCGCATGATGCAGCGCGACCGAGGTCTGGAACGCCTCCGCCAGCGCGAAATTGCGCAGATCACCCAGGAAGATCGTGCCGGTTTCGACGCGGGCCACCGCCCCGGCCAGCCAGTCCGACAGATAGGCCAGACCGGGGAAATACTGCGCCACGGAATTGAGGATCACCGTATCGAACCGCCGGTCGCCCAGTTGCGACCAGTCATCGGCGGGGGCATGCAGCAGGCGCACAGCATGATCGCGCGGCAGGCTGCGCGCCAGCCGGGTCAGCACGGTCTGTGACAGATCGGTGCCGGTATAGGTTTCGGCCTGCCCGGCGATGCGATGCAGGATCATGCCGGTGCCGCAGCCGATTTCCAGCACATGCCGGGGCGACAGGCCGGAGATGCGGGCAATGGTTTCCTCCAGCCATTCGGCCATTTCCGGCGCCGGGATCGCGGCGCCGGAATAGCTGTCGGTCCAGCCGGTGATGTCAAAGCCGCTGTCCGCCGGGGTCTCGTCCGCCGCTTCCTCGGCATAGATCTGGTCGAAGGTGCTTTCCCAATGCGTGCTCTCGCGGCTCTCGGCCTCGGGGACCACCCAGGCGAGCAGACGCGCACCTGCCACCGGATCGGGCTTCGCCAGCACCAGCGCCTCGGCGATGCCGGGCTGGGCCAGCAGCGCGGCCTCCACCTCGCCGGTCTCTACCCGGAAGCCCCGGATCTTCAGCTGCCCGTCACCACGGCCCAGATAGTCGATGCGGCCATCGGGCAGAAAGCGCCCCATGTCGCCGCTGCGATACATCCGCGCACCGGGCGGGCCGGAAGGATCAGGAACGAAGCGTTCCGCCGTCAGGCCGGGCCGCGCCAGATAGCCCTCGCCCACCCCGGCGCCGGCGATGCAGATCTCCCCCACTGCGCCGGGTGGCAGGTCGTTCAGCATCGCATCGAGGATATGGATGCGCACATTCGGGATCGGGCGGCCAATGGTGATCCGCCCGTCATGGCCGGGCAGAACCGTCTCGGCGGTGGAAATGCTTTGCGTCTCGGAGGGGCCGTAGATGTTGATCAGCGGCAGGCCGCGTTCGGGCGGCAGCACATAGCGCTTCATCCGGTCGCCGCCCGCCACCACCCGCGTCAGGCTCTGCGGCCAGTCGAAGCCGGTGGCGGCCAGCGTCTCCAGATAGCCCATCGGCAGATACAGCACCTCGACCCGCGCACGGGCCAGATGATCGGCCAGCGCCCAGGCATCGCGCAGCACCTCGTCCGGCACCAGAACCAGACGGCCCCCGACCATCAGCGCGGGCCAGATTTCCGGCAGGATGCCGTCGAAGGCGATATTCGCCACCACCGAAACCGCCGTGCCGGGGCGGAGGTCACACAGGTCGGCATACCAGCGGCTCATGTTTGCAAGGCCGCTGTGGGTGTTGATCGAGCCTTTGGGCGCCCCGGTCGTGCCGGAGGTATAAACGATATAGGCGCGGTCGGGGCGGGCCACAGCGGGCGGCGTCCCCGGCTGGCCTTCGGTCTCGGGCGCGATGACGATGGCATCGCCCCAGCGCGGTTCCGGCCGGCCGATCACATGGCACATCCCGGTATCGCGGAGGATGAACCCGATACGCTCATCCGGCGCATCCAGCGGCAGCATCACATAGACCGCCCCCGCCTTGTTCGCCGCCAGCATGGCCACGATATGATCAGGGCCGCGTCCGCAACCCAGACCCACCGCATCGCCGGGCCGCAGCCCCGCCGCGATCAGCGCATGGGCCAGCCGGTTGGCCCGGTGGTCCAGCGCGGCATAAGTCAGGTCCTGGTCATTCCAGCTTAGCGCCACCGCTTCGGGCCGGGCCTGCGCCTGCGCCTCGAAGGCCGCCAGCGCGCTTTCGGCGGGCATCGGTGCGGCGGTGTCGTTCCATCCCGCCAGCCGGGTGCGATCTTCTGCTGTCACCAGCGGCAGCGCATGCAGCGCCGTATCGGGCGCATCCACCACCGCCCCCAGCAGCGCGGCATAGTCATGGCAGAACCGTTCGATGGTCGCCGCATCGAACAGGTCGGTGGCATATTCGCAATCGAAATGCAGGCCCGCCCCGGTTTCAACGCCGGTCAGCGTCAGGTCGAACTTGGCGGTCACTGCCTCGGCCTCGACCGACAGCAGCCGCAGCCCCGGCAGATCCGCCGCCGTCGCGGGTGCGTTTTGCAGCGCGAAGCTGACCTGAAACACCGGCGCATGGGCAAGGCTGCGTTCGGGGTTCAGCAGATCAATGAGTTGTTCGAACGGCAGATCCTGATGATCGAAGGCTTCCAGCGCGGTGCGGCGCACCTGCGACAGAAATCCGGCAAAGCTCTGCCCCGGTTCGACCGCATGGCGCAGCACGATGGTATTGACGAAGAAGCCGATCATCCCCTCGACCTGGGCCGAGCGGCGATTGGCAATCGGGCTGCCCACCGGAATGTCGGTCTGCCCGGAATACCGCGCCAGCAGCACGGCATAGACCGCGTTCAGCACCATGAACAGCGTGGCGCCCTGCCCCGAGGCCAGCGCCTTCAGCCGCGCCGCCAGACCGGCGCCGATGTCGAAACTGTGCGTCGCGCCCCGGTGGCTTTGCGCCGCCGGGCGCGGGTGATCCAGCGGGAGGGACAGCGGCGTGGCGGGCAGATCGGCCAGCCGCGACAGCCAGTATCCCTCTTGCCGCGCCAGTTCCTCGCCCGACAGCCAGTCGCGCTGCCACAGCGCGAAATCGCCGTATTGCACCGGCAGGGGCGGCAGCGGGTCCGCCCCCTCGCCCGCCTGAAGTGCGGCATAGATCGCCGCGACCTCGCGCATCAGCACACCCATTGACCAGCCGTCGGCAATGATGTGGTGCAGGTTTACCAGCAGCAGGTGATCCTCGGGGGCCAGAACCACCAGATGCGCCCGCAGCAGCGGGCCGGTCGTCAGATCGAAGGGCGCGCGGGCATCCGCCGCCACCAGATCGCGCGCCAGCCGGTCACGGGTGGCGGCGTTATGGGCGGAGAGGTCGGTCACCTGAAGCGGCAGGTCCAGCCGAGGCCGCACCACCTGCCGGGGCACGCCCTGCACGGTGGGGAAATGGGTGCGCAGCGTCTCGTGCCGTGCAATCAGCCGGTCCAGCGTCTGCTGCAACAGCCCGTGCTCCAGCCGCCCTTGCAACCGCAGCGCGCCGGGGATGTTATAGAACGGATTGCCCGGTTCCAGTTGGTCAAGGAACCACAGCCGTTGCTGGGCAAAGGACAAGGGCAGATCATCCCGCCCCGCCGCGCGCGGATGCAGGACCGGCAGGCCCCGCGCACCTGTCGCCGCCCGTTCGTCCAGTGCCGCCGCCAGATCGGCCAGCGTCGGCGCCTCGAAGAACAGCCGAAGCGGCAGGTCGGCCCCCCGTTCCGCCCGGATGCGCGAGGCCGCCTGTGTCGTCAGCAGCGAATGCCCGCCAAGGGCAAAGAAATTATCCTCGCGCCCGACCTGCGCGACCCCTAGCAGATCCTGCCAGATGCCCGCCAGCCAAAGCTCGGTGTCGGTCTGCGGCGGGGTGAAGCTACCGGCCTGCACCTCCGGCTGCGGCAAGGCGGCGCGGTCGATCTTGCCATTGGCCGTCATCGGCCAGTGGCCCAGCGGCAGAATGGCGGCTGGCACCATATGTTCGGGCAGGTCGCGCGCCAGCGCCCGGCGCAGCGCCGCCGGATCGGCAGCGCCTTCCGCCGCGATCACCCAGGCCAGCAGCCTCCCCTCGCGCGCCAGAACCAGTGCCTGTTCGACCCCCGGCTGCCGGGTCAGCGCCTGTTCGATCTCGCCCGGCTCGATCCGGTAGCCGCGCAGGCTGATCTGCGCATCGACCCGGCCCAGATGGTGCAGCGCGCCATCTGCCCGCCGCCGCGCCAGATCGCCCGAGCGATACATCCGCGCGCCGGGTGGCCCGAAAGGATCGGGCAGGAAGGCCGCCGCCGTCTGGCCCGGCTGGTTAAGATAGCCCTGCGCCACGCCCTCGCCCGCGATCCACAGCTCCCCCACCGCGCCCAGCGGCACCGGGTTCAGCCGGGCGTCCAGCAGGTAGATGCGGGTATTGCCGATGGGCTGACCGATCGCCGGATCATCGCCCGCCCCCGGCGCCACCGCGCCCGCCGTGGCGATCACCGTCGTCTCGGTCGGGCCGTAATTGTTGTGCAAAACCCAGCCTGCGCCCTCGGCCGGGCGTTGGCGCAGCCGGTCACCGCCGGTCATCACCGCCATGCCCGCGCGGTCAAGCTGCCCGCCCGCCATACCCAGTTCGGCCAGCGGCGTGGTCAGGAAACAGGCGTCTGCCTGCTGATCGGCCAGCCAGTCCAGCAGATGCGCCGGGTCGTCCTGCACCGGCTGCGGCGTCATGACCAGCGTGCCGCCCGCGGCAAGGATCGGCCATGTCTCGGCCACCGAACCGTCAAAGCCGAAGCGCATGGTGGCAACGAAGCGGCTGTCCGGGCCGAAGGACAGATAGCCCGCCATCCAGTTGCACAGATTGCGCAGGCCGCGATGCGGCACCACCACACCCTTGGGCCGCCCGGTGGAGCCGGAGGTATAGATCACATAGGCCGCCGCCTCGGCCGGTGCGGCAACTGGCGCGCTTTCATCGGGCGGCAACCCGGCCACATCGGCCGGGTCAAGGCAGGGCCGCCCGCCCGCAAAGGCCGCCCGCCCGCCGATCACCAGCGCCGGGGCCGCATCGGCCAGCATATAGGCCAGCCGCTCTGCCGGATAAGATGGCTCCAGCGGCAGATAGGCCGCCCCGCAGCGCAGCACCGCCAGCATCGCCGCCACGCGCCAGGGTTCGGCCTCGGCATGGATCGCCACCAGATCCCCCGGCCCGATCCCCCGCGCCCGCAAGGCGGTGACAAAGCGCCGCGCCAGCAGGTCCAGCCCCTGCCGGCTCAGCCCCGCCGCCCCGCAAACGATGGCCGGATGATCCGGCGTCTCGACAGCCAGCGCCGCCAGCCGCGCCACCGGATCGGCCATCCCCTCGCTGCGCGGCCCGCGCGCCAGCGTCACCGTCAGCAGCGCCTGCTCCTCGATCCCCAGGATCGGCAGATCGCCCAGCAGCACCGACAGATCGGCCGCCGCCATGGCCTGAAGCAGCGCGGTCAGGTTGCGCCCGATCCGCGCCGCCGTATCCGGCCGGAACAGCCCGGCATCATAAGCGAGTTGCAGGCTCAGCCCGCCTTCGGGCAGTTCCACCGCCGTCACCGTCAGGTCGAATTTCGGCGGTGCGGCGGGCAGGGCGAAGGGCGCGACCTCCAGCCCCGGCAGATGCACCGCCTGCCCGGCGGCATTCTGCAAGACCAGCACCGTCTGGAACAAGGGCGCCTGATCCAGCCGCCGCGCGGCACCCGTCGCCTCCACCACCCGCTCGAACGGGGCGGATTGATGGGCAAAGGCCGCCTCCACCTGTTCGCGCACCGTGCGCAGGTAATCCCCCAGCGGCAGGTCAGGCCGGGGCTGGCAGCGCAGCGCGACCATGTTGACGAAGAAGCCGAAAATCCCCTCGACCTCGGCCCGTGCGCGATTGGCAACCGGGCTGCCGATGCAGATGTCCTCCTGCCGGGCATAGCGGGCCAGCAAGGCCCCCTGCCCCGCCAGCAGCAGGGTGAACAGCGTTGTGCCCTGTTGTGTGGCCAGCCGCCGCAACCCGGCCACCACCGGCGCCGCAAGCTCCAGATCGACCGCGCCGCCCTGCCCGGAGGGCAGCGCCGGGCGCGCGAAATCGGCGGGGAAGGTCGAGACCGGCGGCAGATCGGCCAGCGCCGCCTTCCACCAGTCCAGTGCCTCGTCCTGAACCGGCGCGCCGGGGCCGTTCTGCCACAGCGCGTAATCGGCATAGTCCAGCCGCAGGGCGGGCAGGCTTTCGCCATGCCACAGCAAGGCCACCTCGCGCATCAGCAGCGCGATGGACCAGCCATCGGCCACGATATGATGCAGGGTGATGACCAGCAGATGATCACCCTCGCCCAGCCGGAACAGCGCCGCCCGGATCAGGGGGGCCACCGACAGATCGAAGGGCCGTGCCGCTTCGGCCGCCCCGAGGCGCCGCGCGTCCTCCAGCCGGGCCTGAGCCGGAACGCCCGTCAGATCCGTGACGTCGAGCGTGATCCGCGCCGCATCCGGTGGCAGCACCACCTGACGCGGCAGGCCGTCCACCGCCACGAAGCGGGTGCGCAGCGCGGCATGCCGCTCCATGATCCGGTGCAGCACCGCCTTCAGCCGCGCGACATCCAGCGCACCGCTCAGCCGGAAGGCCGCGGGCAGGTTATAGGCCGCGCTTTCGGGGTCCAGCGTCTGCACGAACCACAATCGCTGTTGCTGGCCCGACAGCGGATAATCCGCCGACGCCGCCCGGCGCGGCCGGATTTCCCGTGCCGCGATCCAGTCCAGCAGCGCAGGCTTCGCCGCCCGGATCTCGGCGATCAGTGCCTCGTCCAGCGCCTCCAGATCGCCCTCCAGCTCCAGATCGCCGTCATCCGCCGAAACCGTGATGCCAAGCGCGGCCAGCCGCCGCCACAGAACCGCTGCCGTCATATCCGCATCTTCTTCTTCGGGGTCTCCGGCGCGGGGCCGCGCAGGCTGTCGATATGCCGGGCCAGCGATTCCACGGTTTGCAGCGCGAAGGCCTTTTCCAGCCCGATCTCGATTCCGAAGGCCTCGCCCAGCCGGTTCAGCGCCGTCACCGCCCGCAGCGAATGGCCGCCCAGCCGGAAGAAATTGTCGGTCACACCAACTTCCTCGCGGCCCAGCACCTCGGCCCAGATCGCGGCGATACGCGCCTCGGTCTCGGTCCGGGGGGCGACGAAGGCCACCGCCTTGGTGAAATCGGGCGCAGGCAATGCCTTGCGGTTCACCTTGCCATTCGGCGTCAGCGGCACTGCCTCCAGCACCACGAAAGCCGTGGGCATCATGAAATCGGGCACCCGGCCCGCCAGTTGCTCGCGCAGGTCCGCCTCGTCGAAGGACCGCGCCACGACATAGGCGATCAGACCCAGTTCGCCGCTGGCATCCGGCCCGGCCACCACCACCGCCTCGCGGATACCGCAGGCCATGATCGCGGCCTCCACCTCGCCCGGCTCGATCCGCACGCCACGAATCTTCAGCTGGTCATCCGCCCGGCCAAGGAAGTCGATGGCCCCGTTCGGCAGATAGCGCGCCCGGTCGCCGGTGCGATACATCCGGCTGCCGGGCGGGCCCAGCGGATCGGGGATGAAGGCCCCCGCCGTCAGGTCGGGACGGTTCACATAACCCCGTGCCAACGCAACCCCGGCGATGAACAGATGCCCCGGCACACCCACGGGAACCGGCTCCATATCATCGTCCAGCACATACATCGCCACATTGTCGATGGGCCGCCCGATGGGCACCCCCGGACCGAAGCGCGGATCTTCCGGCGCGCAGGGCCAGTGCGTAACCTCCACCGCCGCCTCGGTCGGGCCATAGAGGTTGTGCAGCCGGACATGCGGCACAAACTCCGCCAGCCGGTCCTGCACCGCGCGTGGCAGCGCCTGCCCGGAACACAGCACCCCGCGCAGCGAGGCGTAATCCGACGGGTCGGCCTGCCCCAGCGAGGCTTCCACCATCGGCGGCACGAAATGGATCAGCGTGATCGCCTCCTCCCGCACCAGCCGCGCCAGATAGGCGACATCGACATGGCCGCGCGGCCGCGCGATGACCAGCATCCCCCCGGCCACCAGCGGCAGGAAGATCTCGCCCACCGACACGTCGAAACCGAAGGGCGTCTTCTGCACCATCCGGTCCCCGGGCTGCACCGCAAAGGCATGATGCAGCCACAGGACGCGGTTCACGATGGCCCTGTGATCGACGCAGACGCCTTTTGGTTTTCCGGTGGAGCCTGAGGTGTAGATGACATAGGCGGCGTTTTGGGGGGTTGTTCGGGTTTCCGGCGGGGTTTCGGGGAGGGAGCGGGCCTCGGTCTCGCCCGTTTCGGGATCGGGGTGGGTGGCGAGGGTCAGGACCGGGGCGGGGGTCAGGGATTGCAGGCGGGCAGCCTGCGCGCTCTGGGCCAGCACCAGCACCGGCGCCGCATCGTCCAGCATATAGGCCAGCCGGTCGTCGGGGTGTTCGGGGTCCAGCGGCACATAAGCGCCGCCCGCCTTCAGCACCGCGAGCAGCCCCACGATCATCTCGAACGAGCGTTCGCAGCACAGGCCCACCCGCGTCTCGGGGCCGACGCCGAGCTGCACCAGACGATGCGCCAGCCGGTTGGCGCGGGCCTCCAGCGCGGCATAGGTCAGGCTTGTGCCCTCGCAGCGCAGCGCGATCCGGTCCGGGTGCCGCGCGGCGGCGGCACTGACCAGCGTGTCCAGTCGCCCGGTTGCCGTTTCGGCCGCCCGCGCCGCCGGCGGCCGTGCGGGCGCCCAGCCCGCCACCACCGCCGCGCGTTCCGCCGCATCCATCAGCGGCAGCGCGCCGATCCGTGTCTCCGGCGCCGCCGCGCAGGCCGCCGCCAGGTGGCGGAACTGCGCGGCCAGCCGCGCGATGGTCGCCGCATCGAACAGGTCGGTCGCATATTCGATGGCCCCGGTCAGCCCGCCCTGCCCCGGCAGGTCCTGCAAACTGCCCGGCACTTCCTGCAAACTGAAGGTCAGGTCGAACTTCGTCGCCGTCACCGCCACGCCCGCCGGTTCCAGCCGCAGCCCGCCGAAGGCCATCGCCCCCAGCGGCGCGTTCTGCAGCGCCAGCATCACCTGGAACAGCGGCGCATGGCTCAGGTCGCGGGCCGGTTGCAGCGCCTCGACCAGCTGGTCGAAGGGCAGATCCTGATGCGCCTGCGCCGCCAGCGCATCCTCGCGCAGCCGCCCCAGCAGCGCCGAGAACGGCTCGGCCGCATCCACCCCGGCGCGCAGCACCAAAGTATTGACGAAGAAGCCGATCAGCCCCTCCAGCGCCGCATGCCGCCGCCCCGCCACCGGCGTGCCGATGGCGATGTCCTCCTGCCCGCTCCACCGCGCCAGCAGCACCGACAGCACCGCCACCAGCACCATGTGCAGGCTGGTCCCGGTGCGCCGCGCCAGCGCCTCCAGCGCGCGGGTCAGACCGGCGGGCAGATCGAAGGGCATCACCGCCCCGGCATGGCTTTGCACCGCCGGGCGCGGCCGGTCGGTCGGCAGCGCCAGCCGGTCGGGCATCCCGGCCAGCCGGCTGCGCCAGTAGGCCAGCTGCCGCTCCAGCTCCGGCCCCTGCAGATGCGCCCGCTGCCAGGCCGCGTAATCGCCGTATTGCAGCGGCAGCGGCGGCAGATCCGCCGCCCGCCCCGCCAGCGCCGCCTCGTAAAGCGCCGCCAGTTCGCGCAGGAACACCCCCAGCGACCAGCCGTCCGAGACGATGTGATGCAGCACCAGCGCCGCGAGGTGATCCTCCGGCCCCAGCCGGATCACCCGCGCCCGCAGCAGCGGACCGCGCGCCAGATCGAAAGGCTCGGCCGCCAGAACGGCCAGCCGCGCCCCGGCAGCGGCCATCGGATCGACCTCATCCGACAGATCCTCCAGCGGCAGATCGACCGGACCGGGCGGCAGGATAACCTGCACCGGCAGCGCCTGATCGGTGGCAAAGACCGTGCGCAGCGCCTCGTGCCGCGCCACCAGCCCGGTCAGCGCCTGCGCCAGCGCGTCCGGCTCCAGCCGCCCGGTCAGCCGTAGCGCGACCGGCTGGTTATAGGCCGTGTCGCCCGGCGACAGCTGGTCGAGGAACCACAGCCGCTGCTGCGCGAAGGACAGCGGAACCGGCCCCGGCCCGCGCGGAACCGGATCGGGCAGCACCGGCGCGCCGCCGTCCGGCAAGCTGCCCCCGTCCTGCACCGCATCCTTGCCCGCGATGGCCGCCGCCACCACCGGCGCCAGCCCCTCCAGCGTCGGATGCTCGAACAGCGCCCGCAGCGACAGCTCGATCCCCCAGCGCCGCCGCACCCGCGCGATCAGCTGCGTCGCCAGAAGCGAATGCCCGCCAAGCGCAAAGAACGTCTCTCCCGCCCCGATCCGGTCCGCCGAAAGCCCCAGAACCTCCGCCCAAAGCCCCGCCAGCTCCGCCTCGACCCCGGCCCGGACCACAACCGCCCCCCCCTGAACCACCGGCAAAGGCAAGGCCCGACGATCCACCTTCCCGTTCAGACTCAACGGAAATCCAGACAACACCATGATCGACGACGGCAACATGTAGGACGGAAGGCTCTGCCCCAGCGCCCGGCGCAGCACCGCCTCATCGGCCCCGGTCGCATAGGCCAGCAGACGCGGCTGCCCGGCACTTTCATCCAGCAGCACCAGCGCCTGTGTCGCGCCCGCCGCCAGCAGCACCGCCTCGATCTCGGCAGGCTCGATCCGGTAGCCGCGCAGCTTGATCTGGTCGTCCACCCGGCCCAGAAACTCGATCTGGCCATCGGCGCGCATCCGGCCCAGATCGCCGGTGCGGTAAAGCCGCGCACCGGGGACCCCGTAGGGATCGGCGCGGAAACGATCTGCCGTCAGGTGCGGCTGGTTGAGATAGCCAAGCGCCAGCCCGGCGCCACCCAGCCAGATTTCACCCGCCATGCCCTGCGGCACCGGGCGCAGTGCCGGGTCCAGAAGCCGCAGCACCATGCCGGGGATCGGCCGGCCGATGGGGATTTCGCGCGCGGGCGCCGGATCGGGTGGCACGTCGCAGGCGGTGGCGATGATCGTCGCCTCGGTCGGGCCATAGGTATTGACCAGCCGGATGCGCGCGGCCTCGGGCCGCTGGCTCCAGGCGGCAAGCTGCGCACGGGTCACTTTCTCGCCGCCAAGGATCACCAGCCGCACACCTTCGGGGATCGGCGCGCTGTCCTCGGCCCAGAGCTGCCAGAACCGCGTCGGCAGGTCGAGCACAGTCACCCCCTCGCGGGCGAGGAAATCGGCGAAGGCGGCGCCGGTATCCAGAAAGCCTTCGGGGCGCGGGACCAGCGTGGCGCCCGCCATCAGCGTCGGCAGGATTTCCTCGACCGAGGTATCAAAAGCCGGGGTTGCGAATTGCAGCACGCGGTCCTGCGGGCCAAGACCGCAGAGAGCAATGTGATGCGCCGCATGGTTCATCACGCCGCAATGCGGGATGACCACACCCTTGGGCCGCCCGGTGGTCCCGGAGGTGTAGAGGATATAGGCGGGGTCGTCCGGCCCACAGCCGGGCAGCGGGCCTTCAGGCGCCTCGCCCGCGGTTTCGGGGTCCAGCAGATGCGCCGCACCCGCCGCCTGCAAACCGGCATGCCGGGCCACCGGGGCCAACACCAGCACGGGCTGCGCCTCTGACAGGATCAGCGCCTGCCGCGCGGGCGGCATTGCCGGGTCCAGCGGCAGCCAGGCCATCCCCGCCTTGACACAGGCAAGGATCGCCGTCACCAGACCGGCGCCCCGGTCAAGACAAAGGCCGACCGGCGCGCCCTGCGCCACAGCCGCCGCCCGCAACCGATGCGCCAGCCGGTCCGAGGCGCGATCCAGCGCCGCATAGCCCAGCCCGCCGGGGCCGGTGACCGCCGGATGATCCGGGGCCTCGGCCACGCGGGCGGCGAAAGCCTCCAGCACCGGCACCTGTGGCAGCGGCGCGGGCGTCTCGGCCGGGGCTTCTGCCGCGCCGAGCGTCAGATCGGCCAGCGCCGCATCGGGGCGGCGCACGATGTCGCGCAACAGATGGTCGAACTGCCCCGCCATGGCGGCGATGCTGCTTTCGTCGAACAGGTCGGTCGCATATTCGAAACAGCCATGCAGCGCCCCGGCCTTTTCCGTCAGCCGCAGCGTCAGGTCGAACTTCGACACATGGCTTTCCACCGCCAGCGGCTCGGTCCGCAGGCCCGAGGCATCCAGATCGTCCAGCGGCGTGTTCTGAAGCACGAAGACCACCTGGAACAGCGGCGAATGGCTCAGATGCCGCTCGGGGCGCAGCTCCTCGACCAGATATTCAAACGGCAGATCCTGATTGGCATAGGCATCCAGCGCATTGCGCCGCACCTGTTGCAGCAGGGTTTCGAAGCTGGCTTCCGGCGCCACTTCGCTGCGCAGCACCAGCATGTTGACGAAGAAGCCGATCAGGTTCTCGATCTCGGCCCGGTTGCGGTTGGCGATATAGGTGCCGACGCACAGATCCTGCACCCGCGCGTGCCGTGCCAGCAGGATGTTGAAGGCCGAGAGCAGCACCATGAACAGCGTGCTTTGGTGCCGCGCCCCCAGCGCATAAAGCTCTGCCGTCAGATCAGCGGGCAGGGTCACGTCGAAAGTGGCGCCGCGATAGCTTTGCGCGGGCGGGCGCGGGCGGTCGGTGGGCAGGGGCAGCACCGGCGGCGCCCCGGCCAGCCGGTCGCGCCAGTAATCGAGCTGACGTTGCAGCGTCTCTCCCTGCAACCAGTCGCGCTGCCAGATCGCGAAATCGAGATACTGGATCGCCAGCGGCGGCAGCGGATCGGGCCGCCCCTCGACCGCCGCGCGATACAGCGCCACGAATTCGGTGACCAGCACCCCCATCGACCAGCCGTCAGAGATGATGTGGTGCATGTTGAACAGGATCACATGATCCTCGTCCCCCAGCCGCAAAAGACGCGCCCGCACCAGCGGCGACAGGTCCAGCCGGAACGCGGTCTGCGCATCTTCCACCGCCAGACGCCGGGCCTCTGCCTCGGGGTCGGGCAGCGCGCTCAGATCGGTCAGCGGGATCTCCAGTTCCAGCGCCGGGGCGATGACCTGCACCGGCGCGCCGTCGCGGTCAAGGAAGGTGGTGCGCAGACTGTCATGCCGCGCGACGATGGTGTTGATCGCCTGCCGCAGCGCCGCCACATCCAGCGGCCCGCGCAGCCGCGTCGGCGCCGGGATGTTGTAGAACGGATTGCCCGGCTCAAGCTGGTCAAGGAACCACAGCCGCTTTTGCGAGAAGGACAGCGGCAGGTCGCCATCGCGCGGCGCCGGGCGGATCGCGGTCATCCCGGTCTGGCGGTTGTCGGCGCGCAGGGCATCGACCTCGGCCGCCAGTTCAGCCACCGTGGGCCGGTCGAACAGCACCGCACGCAACGGGACATCCACGCCGAACCGCAGCCGGATCTTGGAAATGGCCTGTGTCGCCAGCAGCGAATGCCCCCCCAGATCGAAGAAACGATCCTGCGCCCCCACGCGATCCCGGCCCAGCAGTTCGGCCCAGATCGCGGCCATGGCGATCTGCGTCTCGCCCTCGGGCGCGACGAAACCGTCGTCGCCCCGGCGCACATCGGGTTTCGGCAGCGCGCGGCGGTCGATCTTGCCATTCGCCGTCACCGGGAAAGCGGGCAGCCAGACGAACCACGCGGGCACCATGTAATCGGGCAGCCGGTCCAGCAGCGCGGCCTTCACCGCGCGCTCGTCCGCTTCGGCCCCCGGTTCGGCCACCAGATAGGCGATCAGGCTGCGTTCACCCGCGCCGGGATCGGTTGCCACCACCAGCGCCTCGCGGATCGCGGGCAGATCGGTCAACCGCGCCTCGATCTCACCCAGTTCAATGCGGAAGCCACGGATCTTCACCTGATCGTCGATCCGGCCCAGATATTCCACCGCGCCATCCGGCAGATGCCGCGCCAGATCGCCCGAACGATACATCCGCTCCCCCGGCGGGCCGAAGGGATCGGGCACGAAAGTCGCAGCCGTCAGATCGGGGCGGTTCAGATAGCCCCGCGCCAGACCGATGCCCGCCAGAAACAGCTCGCCCGCCACACCCGCCGGCACCGGGTTCAGCGCCGCATCCAGAACATAAAGCCTGATATTCCCGATCGGGTGGCCGATCGGCACCGAGGCCTGCCCCGCGCGCGGCAGGCAATCCCAGTGCGACACCTCGATGGAGGCTTCGGTCGGGCCGTAAAGGTTGCGCAGCGCCACATGCGGCAGCGCCGCCAGCACGCGGTTCTGCAAGGCAACCGGCAGCGCCTGCCCGGAACAAAGGATCTGCCGCAGGCTGCCGCAGCCCGAAAGATCGCCATAGTCGATGAAGAATTCCAGCATCGGCGGCACGAAATGCACCGTCGTGATGCGCTGGTCGCGGATCACCCCGGCCAGATAGGCCACGTCCTGATGCCCGCCAGGCCGGGCCATCACCAGCGTCGCCCCCGCGATCAGCGGCCAGAACAGCTCCCATACCGAAACGTCGAAACTGTAGGGCGTCTTCTGCAACAGCCGCTCGCCCGGCGCCACGCCATAGGCGCGGGTCATCCAGCACAGCCGGTTCACGACCCCGCCCTGCGCCACCATCACGCCCTTGGGGTTGCCGGTCGAGCCGGAGGTATAGATGCAATAGGCCAGCGTCTGCATCGTGCCGCGCGGCGCCGGGTCGGTTTCGGGCCGGTCGGCCACGGCAGCGGCATCATCGGCCAGCAGCACCGGGCAGGCGGCGGCGGGCAACGCGCCGGTCAGATGCGCCAGCGTGACAATCGCGCGCGGCCGGGCGTCGCGGATCATATACTCCAGCCGCGCCTCCGGCAGCGCCGGGTCCAGCGGCAGATAGCCCGCCCCCGCCTTCAGGATCGCCAGCAGCGCCACCATCATCGCGGCGCCGCGCTCGGCACAAAGGCCCACCAGATCATCCGGCCCCACCCCTGCCGCGATCAGCGCATGGGCCAGCCGGTTGGCGCGGCGGTTCAGCTCGGCAAAGCTCAGTTCCCCATCTTCGGCCACCACGCAGGCAGCCTCGGGGCGCACCGCCACCTGACGGGCGAACATCTCGGCCAACGGCGCCGCTTCGGGGTAATCCGCCCCGGTCGCGTTCCAGTCGCGCAGGATGCGGGTCTGCTCTGCCGCATCCGGCAGCGGCGCGGCCAGCAGCATGGGCGCGGTGCGCTGGTCCAGCACGCGCTGAAGATGCCGCCCCATCGAAGCAATGGTTTCCGCATCGAACAAGGCGGTGGCATAGTCGATCTCGGCGTCAAAGCCACCCTCCGACGGGCGCAGGCGCAGCGTCAGGTCATACATCGCATGGGGCGCGCGCGCAGGCTCGGCCCGCACCGCCAGCCCGCGCAGTTCGGGCAGCGCCGGGGCCGCCCCCGCAATTTCCAGCGCGACCTGAAACACCGGGGCATGGCCCAGATGCCGCTCGGGCTGCACCGCCTCCACCATGGCATCGAAGGGCACGGCGCCGCGCGTCTCGGCGGCGGCGCGGCTGGCCGCCAGCCGGTGCCGCAGATCGCCAAACCGCATCTCGCCCGAAACCGCCAGCCGCAGCGGCAGCATGTCGGTCAGCGGTCCGACTTCGCCGGTCGGCACCCGATGCGGCAGACCGATGCACAGATCGCCCTGCCCGCTGTAGCGATGCAGCAGCACGGCAAAGGCGGTGGCGGCCAGATCGGCGGCCTCTGCCGCGCTTGCCGCCGCCAGCGACAGGAAGAAGCCATGCCGCGCGCCGCTGTGATCCTGCACCGCAGGCCGTGGCCGGTCGGTCGGCAGCGCCAGCAGCGCGGGCGCATCCTGCAAGGCATCGCGCCACCAGTCCAGATCGGCGCGGCCATTGTCCGAGGCCATCCAGCCAAGCTGCGCCTCGGCCAGCGCCGCATGTTGCCGCGCGGCGGGCAGACGCGGGGCCAGCCCCGCTACCTCGGCCGAATAAAGCGCGGCCAGTTCCGCCAGCGTCCGCTCCGCCGACAGGTCATCAGCCACGATACGATGGGCGCACAGGATCAGGCGATGCATCTCGTCATCCGCCGCCGAAGTCAGCAGCGCGATCCGCAGCAACCCGCCCGCCAGCAGATCGAAGGGCGCCGCCCGCACCGCATCGGCGGCAGCTTCCAGATCCGCCACCACCCGGCAGTCGGTCAGCCCGTCGAGCGCTGGCAGAAGTTGCGCCACCGGGCGGCCCTCTTCCAGCGCGAAGCGATAACGCAGCACCTCGTGCCGTGCCGCAAGCGCAGCGGCAGCCCGTTCCAGCGCGCCGGGATCAACCGTCCCCCCCAGCCGCAGCCCCTGGCTGACCGTATAAATCGGATCCCCCGGCGCGAACTGGTCCAGATAAAACAGCCGCGCCTGCAAGGGCGACACCGGGCGGGGCTGAATATCCTCGGCCACCACCACCCGGCGGGCAAGCGCATGGTCGATCTCCACCGCAAGCATCTCGATCGTCGGATTCTCGAACAGCGCGGTCAGCGAGACATCCACCCCGAACCGCTGGTCCAGCGCCGAGATGATCTGCGTCGCCAGCAGCGAATTGCCCGCCAGTTCCAGAAAATTGTCGCGGATCGAGATATCCTCACCGCCCAGCAGATCGCGCCACAGCGCGGCAAGCTCGATCTCGGTCGCGCTGCGCGGCGCCACGAAATCGCTTTGCACCGCCGCCCCGGCCTGCCACGACCACAGCGGCCGGAACCCCTGTTCCGCGAACAGCCGCGCGCAGCGGAAGCGCTGGATCTTGCCCGAGGTCGTGCGCGGCAGATCGCCGGTCCTGACCAGCAGGAAGGCCGCCAGATCCGCGATGTCATGCCGTTCGGCCAGCATGGCGCGCAACTGTTCGGCCAGCCCCTCGGTTTTCAGCACGCGGCGGTCCAGCACCTCCTGCACCACCACCAGCCGGGTCTCGCGCCCGTCCTCCACCGTAAAGACGGCAGCCCCGCTGCGCCGGAACGCCGGGCTCAGCGCCTCGACATCCGGTTCGATATCCTGCGGGAACAGGTTGCGCCCGGCGAGGATCATCATTTCCTTGCTGCGCCCGGCGATGAACAGCTCGCCCCCGTCGATCAGGCCGATGTCGCCGGTCCTGAAGAACGCGCCCTCCTGCCCCGGCAGGCGATGACCGAAGGCCGCCTGCGTTTCCGCCGGGTTGCGCCAGTAGCCGCGCGCGACCGAAGGGCCGCTGACCCAGATCTCGCCCGGCTGACCCTCGGGCAGCACCGCGCCCTCCGGCCCCACGATCACCGTGCCCGGCGCCACGCCATGCCCGACAAGCTGCCCCTGCGCCAGCGCCGCCTCGTCGCCCGAAGCATTCGGACCGGCGATCATGCGCGGCAATTGCCCCGCCACATGCAGGCGCGGCGCCGCCACCAGAAGCGTGGTTTCCGCCAGCCCATAGGCCGGCGTCACCGCCGCCGGATCGAAGCCGCAATCCGCGAAGGCCGTGCAGAAGGCGGTCAGCGTCTCGGGGCGCACCCGCTCCGCCCCGTTGATCGCCACCCGCAGCGACGACAGGTCCAGCCTGGCGCGATCCTCTGCCCCGATCCGCGACACGCACAGATCCCAGGCGAAATTCGGCGCCCCAGTGATGGTTGCCCGGAAATCGCTGATCGCCTGAAGCCAGCGGCGCGGCCGGGTCAGGAAGGCCAGCGGCGTCAGATGCACCGCATGGCAGCCATTGAACAGCGCCGAGAAGATGCCGCCCACCAGCCCGAAATCGTGATGCGGCGGCAGCCAGGACACGATGACATCCCGCGCGCTCATCCCGAATGTGTCGCGGCTCAGCGCCAGATTGGCCAGCGCGTTGCGATGGCTGACCATCACCCCCTTGGGCGTGCCGGTCGAGCCGGAGGTATATTGCAGGAACAGCAGGTCATCGGGCGACAGCGCGGGGGCAACCCAGTCCGCAGGCGCTTCCCCTTCGACCAGCAGGCGCGGCAGCGCGGCCAGCGCAGGCTCCGCCACAAGCTTTTCCGCCTGCGCCGCACCAGTCAGCAGCAGCACCGCTCCGGCGTCCTCTGCGATCCGCGCCAGACGCGGCAACCCCTTGACCGAGGCGGGCGACAGCGCGGGCACCGCCACCACCCCCGCAAGCGCACAGGCCACCACCGCAACCACATAGTCGCGTCCCGGTGGCAAGACGATCAGCACGCGGTCCCCCGCCGCCGCCTGCGCCTGGATGCGGCCCGCCACCCCCAGCGCCAGATCACCAAGACCGCCAAAGCTCAGAAGCTCCTGCCGGTCCTGATCCAGGAAGGTGAACGCAGGCTTTTCGGCATCGTCCCGAAATCTGGCAAGCAGCAGATCGGAAAAGGTCGCAAACTCTGTCATCTTACCAAGCCATTGCAAACGTTGAATGAATTAATGCCAGCATCCGGAACGGCGCGTTTATTCAGGACGGGACAGGATCTGGCAGGGACAGAGGAACACAGGTCGCGCCTGCGGGGCCCGGCCCGCCGGTCCTGACATCATGGTCACATCCTCACCCTGAAACTGACTGGCTGTTCGCCATTTTTCTTACAACCATTACGAAAGAAAAAATTTGTTGCGTCAAGAAAATTGTTTTTCTGAGGCGCCTTCAACAGCCGTTCTCCGGTTACAGAAGCAGGGCCTTGCAGTATTCTGACTAAAACAATAAGAAATACGCGATCAAGCCTGCCGCCAGATCGAATCAGGTGGAAAGGATACAGCATGCTCCCCGACATCCCCCGCGCCGCAGCCTTGCAGACAGGGGGCATCCGATGACCCGCCATCTGCCCTCCGCCGATGCCGTTCCGGTGGATACGCTCCGGCTCGATGATTTCGAAACCGGACTTCTGGCGGTGCTGCGGCATTTCCTGACCGCCTATGCCCATCCCGACTCGCAAAGCTGGCAGGCCGCCTTCCAGATTGCTGCCGAACGCTGGGGTCAGGCGCGCGGTCCGCAGGTCGCCATGGGCTTGCTGTCGGTGCTGCAAACGCTGCGCGGCGCCCGGCGGGGGCCGTTCGATTTTGCCAATCCGCTGTGCCGCACCTGCCGGACCTGGGCCACCGGCTCCGAAGTTGCCTTCCTGGCGATGATCCAGGCCATGCGCCGCGACCGCACCGATCTCGCCCGCCCCGCTGTGCTGCGGCTGACCGAAGGCACCATGGACCCCGGCCTGATCCACGCCGCGCTGGCCTTTGCGGCCCGCCACCCCGCCGGGCCGGATGCGCAGACCTTCACCCCGGCCGAGACATCCGCACCGGCCCCGCGTCACCTGCGGCTGGTTCACTGACCCGCCCCCCTGAAGGAACCCCCATGCTCGTTTCGACCGCCCGCTATCCCACCGCCCATGGCTCGAAATATCTGCAGCAGCTGTGCAAGCATTTCGCCCACAAGGTCGAGGTCAGCTTCGACGCCACGCAGGGCCGCGTCACGCTGTCCTCCGGCCCGGCGGAGATGACCGCCGATCCCGAGGGGCTGACCCTTCGCGTCACCGCCGAGGACGCCAAGGCGCTGATCCAGGCGCGGTATGTCATTGACAGCCATCTGGTGAATTTCGCCTACCGGGAGGGGTTTACCGGCCTCGACTGGCAGCTTGATCCAGCCTGAGGACCATTGATGATCCGTTTATGAACCCCAGACCGCATTTGAGGCCTATAAACAGATCATCGCGGTTGAAATCCCGCATGATGATCCATATAACGATCATACCCGGCGTATGAGCCCCGTTCATGGATCATCCGATGCGCAAGGACCAGACCATATCCCCCACGGCGCAAGAGGCGCTTGGCATTCTCGCTGCGATGATCCGCGCGGCTCGGATGCAGCGCGGCATGACCGCCGCTGAACTTGGCGCACGGGTCGGAGTGTCGCGCGGGGTCATCCAGCGGCTTGAGGCGGGCGAGCCGGGCACCGCCATCGGCACCGCTTTCGAGGCGGCAGTGATCCTTGGCATTCCGCTGTTCGACGTGCCGGCCGACCAGCTTGGCACGTTTCTGGACCAGAGACGCGCCCTGAACGCCCTGCTGCCGAAACGCGCCTTCCAGGCCAGCCAGTCGAAGCCCGACAATGACTTCTGACCCCCTGCTGCGCCCGGCGCAATCCGCCTTCGTCTGGATCTGGCTGCCCGGCGCCACCGACCCTGTGGTCTGCGGCCGGATCGACCTGGTGGACGGCATCAACCGCTTCACCTATGGCCGCAGCTACCTGGCCAGGCCCGATGCCATCCCGGTCTGGCTGCCGGAACTGCCCTTGGTGGACCGGGTAATCCTGCCCGAGGCACCGCATGTCATCGCCGGTGCGCTGCGCGATGCCGCGCCCGATCAATGGGGCCGCCGGGTCGTGCTGAACCGGCAGTTCCGCCGCCGGGGCAAGGATGTCGATACCGCCGAACTCGACGAGCTGAACTATCTGCTGCTCTCCGGCTCCGACCGGATCGGCGCGCTGGATTTCCAGACCTCCGCCACCGACTACCGCCCCCGCCTGCAAGGCGAAGCCCGGTTGCAGGATCTGCTGAACGCCGCCGACGCAGTGGAGCGCGGCACCCCCCTGTCGCCCGAACTGGACGAGGCGCTGCGGCACGGCACGTCGATCGGTGGCGCGCGGCCCAAGGCGCAACTGACTGATGGCCATCGCAAGCTGATCGCCAAATTCTCATCCTCGCGCGATCAGCACAACGTGGTGAGGGGTGAGTTTCTGGCGATGTGCCTTGCCCGCGAAGCCGGGCTGGAAGTGGCCGAAGTCCAATGCGCGCAGGTCGAGGGCAAGGATGTCCTGCTGGTCGAACGCTTCGACCGCGTGGCACAGGGCGCAGGCTTCCTGCGCCGCGCCATGGTTTCGGCCCTTACCCTGCAAGGGCTGGACGAAACCGCCGCCCGCTATGCCAGCTATCCGGCACTGGCCACGGTGCTGCGCCACCGTTCGGCCAGCCCGGTCGCGGATTGTCGCGCGCTCTGGTCACGGATGCTGTTCAACATCCTTGTCGGCAATACCGACGATCACGCCCGCAACCATGCCTGTTTCTGGGATGGTCACGCAATCCGGCTGACGCCCGCCTATGACATCGACCCCCGGCCCCGTCTGGGGCGCGAGGCCAATCAGGCCATGGCCGTGCAGGGCAATGACCGCCGCGCCCGCATCGCCACCGCGCTTGCAGCGGCAGGCGAGTTCGGGTTGCGGCAGGACGAGGCCATTGCCCTCGCCCGCCAGCAGATCGAAACCATCCGCGCCCGGTTCCGCCCGCTGGCCGAGGCGGCAGGGCTGGCCCGGCCCGAGGCCGATCTTCTGGCAGGCCGCGCGATCCTCAACCCCTATGCGTTCGAGGACGCCCCACAGGAGCTTGCCGCGCTGGACGGCCCGCTCTAGCTCAGGCCGCGACCAGCCGCACATCCTCGGGCTGCCACGTCAGCACCACGCTGTCACCCTTGGCAAAGGGATGCGCCGAAGGCGGCAGGATGGCAAAGACCTCGCCCGCCGGGGTTGCCAGCGTATACTGGATCGAATTGCCCAGATAGGCGGCATAGCTGACTTCGGCAGGGATGCCGCCCGGCACCGGCCCGGCTGACAGCCGCACCTGATGCGGACGCAGGACCAGCTTCGCCGCGCCTTTCGCCGTGCTGGCCAGCGGCAGCGCATAATCCTGCCCCAGAAGACGCAGCCGCGTGGCCGCGCCGCTTTCCGTCACCTCGACATCCAGCAGGTTCGCATCACCGATGAAATCCGCGATAAAGGCGGAAGCCGGACGTTCATACAGATCGTGCGGCGTGCCTTCCTGCGCGATCTCGGCATTCTTCATCACGATGATCCGGTCGGAAACTGCCATCGCCTCTTCCTGATCATGGGTCACATAGACCGCCGTCAGGCCCAGCCGCTGCTGGATCTGGCGGATCTCCTCGCGGACATGGCGGCGCAGCTTGGCGTCCAGGTTCGACAGCGGCTCGTCCAGCAACAGAACCTCCGGCTCCAGCACGATGGCGCGGGCCACCGCGACCCGCTGCTGCTGCCCGCCGGAAAGTTCCGACGGCAGACGCGCCCCGAAACCCTTCAGCCCCACCATCTCCAGCCCCGCCTCGGCACGGGCTTCGGCCTCGGCTTTCGGCATCCGCTTGACGCTCAGCCCATAGGCCACGTTTTCCAGCACCGTCATATGCGGGAACAGCGCGTAGGACTGGAACACCATCGACACCCGGCGATAGGTCGCCGACAGATGCGTCACATCCTGCCCGCCGATCAGGATGCGCCCCTCGCTGGCGCTTTCCAGCCCGGCGATCAGCCGCAGCGTCGTGGTCTTGCCGCAGCCCGACGGCCCCAGCAGCGTGCAGAGCGTGCCGGGCTGGATATCCAGCGTCAGCGGCTTCAGCGCCGTCACCTCGCCATAGCGCTTGGTGACATTCTCGAATCGGACGGAACCCTTGGTCATCTCGGAACCTTTCATGTCATGCCGCCACGCGGTCAGACCGGCGCAGGCGGCGGCGGCCGATGACGGCCTGCAAAGCAAGGATGGCAGCCAGCATCGTGATGATCAGCACCGTCGAATAGGCGATGGCGATGCCGTATTCGTTGTTCTCGACCCGGCCGACGATAAAGCTGGTGGCCATGTTGTGCCGGGCGGAGACGAGGAAGATCACGGCGGAAACCGAGGTGATCGCCCGCACGAAACTATAGGTGATGGCCGCCAGGATCGCGGGGCCCATCAAGGGCAGGATCACCCGGCGCAGCGTGGTAAAGCTGTTCGCCCCCAGCATGATCGAGGCCTCGTCCAGCGACTTGTCCAGCTGGCTCATCGCCGCGATACCGCCGCGCACACCCACCGGCATGTTGCGGAAGACAAAGACGAGGATCAGGATGATCGCCGTTCCCGTCAGCTCGATCGGCGGGAAGTTGAAGGCCATGACATAGGCAACCCCGATCACCGTGCCGGGAATGGCGAAGCTGAGCATGGTGGAAAACTCGAACGCATCCTTGCCCGCGAATTTCTGCCGCACCAGCAGATAGGCCGTCGCCAGCCCCACCATCGCCGTCAGCGGCGCGGAAATCGCCGCGATCCCCAGCGTGGAAAAATAGCTGTCCCAGGCTGAACCGGTGAAATGCACGCCATTGCGGAACGAGATAGCGAAAGCCTGCTTGTAGTGCGCCAGCGTGAAGCTGTGATTATAGCCCCAGAGCTTTACGAAACTGCCGAAGACGATCAGCGCATAAAGGATCAGCGTGAAGGCCGCCCAGGGCAGCGCGGTGGCATAGCAGGCCCATTTCAGCCCCGGATTCAGGCTGGCATGCTGGCCATTGTCGGCCTTGCCCGTGACCGTGGCATAGCTTTTGCGACCCAGCCAGCGCCGCTGCACCAGAAAGGCGCCCAGCGTCATCGCCAGCAGGATCATCGACAGGATCGCGGCCTTGGCCGGATCGGCGACGGTGCCCACGATGGCAAAGTAGATCTCGGTCGACAGCACGTTGAAATTGCCGCCCAGCACCAGCGGATTGCCAAAATCGGCAAGGCTTTCGATGAAACCCAGCAGAAAGGCATTGGCCAGGCCCGGCCGCATCAGCGGCAACGAGACGCGGCGGAAGGTCTGCCAGCGGTCGGCGTCCAGCGTCTGGCTCGCTTCCTCCATCGAGGGGCTGATGCCTTCGACCACGCCGATCAGCACCAGAAAGGCAATGGGCGTGAACGACAGCATCTGCGCCAGCCACACCCCCCAGAAGCCGTAAAGCCAGCGGGTCTTTTCCATGCCGAAGGCCCAGGCGAAAAACTCGGTGATCGTGCCCGACCGCCCGAACAGCAGGATCAGAGCAAGGCCGATCACGAAGGGCGGCGTGATGATCGGCAGGATCGTCAGCACCCGCAGCAGCTTTTTCGCGGCGAAATCGGTGCGGGTGAAGATCAGCGCGAAGGCAAGGCCAAGGCAGGTGGTGCCAAGCCCCGTCGCCAGCGCCAGCACCAGCGAATTGACAGCCGGGCCGCAATAACCCCGCCCTGCCAGACAGGCCAGCGACCAGGTGTCGGAGGACAGAAAGCGCGGCAGGAACTCAGAAACGCCGAACCCCGCCCCGCCCTTCAGTTCGAAGGCGCGGATCAGGATGAAAGCCATCGGATAGAAGACGAACACACCCACAAGCGCGACGATCAGCCCGACCAGCCCGGTGACGAAGGCGTCCCCCCTGCCCTTGCCGCCAGCCGAAATGCCGGTGGTGGTGACGAACAGCAGCGCCAGCGCGGTGACAAAGGCGCCCAGCCCCATGCCGGGCTGCGCCGCATCGCCCAGAACGGCCAGCCGCGGGCCCGAGCCGAGGATCAGCAGCCCCTGCCCGGCCAGCAACGCCAGCCCGGCGGTACCGCAGATCACCCAGCCCTTCGCCCGGACCGTGGCCTCCCGCCCGCCAAGGCTCAGCACCAGCGCCGCCAGAAGCGCCAGCCCCGGCCCGATCAGCCAGAACCGCCCTTCCAGCACCGAGACAAGACCCGAAGCCCCCTGCCCCGCCGGATCAGCCATCCAGCCGAAGGACAGAAAGCCCTTCGGCACCATATACCAGGGCAGCAGGACAAAGCCCGCCAACCCCACCAGGCTCCACAGCCTTGCGGTGCGCGTCATCGTGATCGTCCCTGAACGGAAGGGCCCGCGCCGGTCAGGCGCGGGCCGGTTGGGTTACTCTTCAATCGCGCCGCCGGCGCCCTTCACATCCTTCTCCCAGCGTGCCAGCAGGCGTTCGCGGGTGGCCGATGCGCCATAGGTGGCGAAATCGTAATCAATCAGCTTGATCGAGGCCATGTCGGGCGCTTCCGGATCGGTCGCCGCACCGGGGTTCGACGGGATGTTGTAGACCCCGACCTCAAGCCCCGGCGACTGCCCTTCGGCCGAGGTGACATATTCCACCCACTTCTTCGCCGCTTCCAGATGCGGCGTACCCTCGACCACCGACACCGCACCCAGCTCGTAGCCCGTGCCTTCGCAGGGGGCGACCAGTTCCACCGGGAACCCCTCTTTCTTCAGCTTCACCATGTCATGCATGAAACCGATGCCGATGGTCGTTTCGCCCCGCGCGGTGGCCTTCACCGGCGCCGAGCCGGATTTGGTATACTGGTTCACATTGGCGCCGATTTCGGCCAGCAGCTTGAAGGCCTCGTCCTCGCCGAACAGCTGCACCAGCGTCGCCAGTTCCGTATAGGCCGTCCCCGAGGAATTGGGGTTCGCCACCTGGATCTCGCCCTTGTATTCGGGCTTGGCCAGATCACGCCAGCAGGCCGGGGCGGGCAGGTTCTTTTCGGCCAGGACCTCGGTGTTGTAGATGAAGCCCAGAAGGCCCACATGCACGCCGACGGCGCGGCCCTCGGTCATCTTCGTCATGTTCTGCGCCCAGCCCAGCAGGCCGGAAACATCGACGCCGGTCGCATGGGTCAGGCCCTCGCTGGCGGCGATGATATGGGGATCGCCCGTGCCGCCCCACCACACATCGACCTTCGGATTGCCCTTTTCGGCGCGCAGCTGCGCCAGAACCTCGCCGGTCGACTTGCGCACCATAGCGACATCAATGCCAGTCGCGGCCTCGAAATTCTGCGCCATCAGATCGCACCAGGTCTGTTCGTTGGAACAGACGACGTTCAGTTCATCGGCCATGGCCGAGGTGGCGGACATGGCGGCAGACAGCGCCAGCGCGCTGATGAAAAGCTTGTTGGTCATGGTATCCTCCCGTTGCTCCGGCCTGCCGCTTCCTCGGGCGGATGGGCCGGATTGCCCCAAGCCTGCCACGCAAAGCCGGGGGCAAGCGACCCCCGGAAGAATGAACAGCACTGCACCGGACCGGGTTTTTGATGAACAATATTACAAAACCCCGCCGAACGGGTCACAAATGAAACCCGAAACCCTCTCCCCGCGAACCGGGCCACAAGGCATCATGGTCAGGCCGGGCGGGAGGGCGCGGCAAGACGGAGGAACCATGACCAGCGCGGCACCACCCCGGGGGCCCGTCGTCGTCATTGTGGATGACGATGCAGACCTGCGCGCCAGCCTGGCGGCGCTTCTGGCCGAGAACGGCTTT